>WLWD01002319.1_pt1 | contig 55671 bp, 41 predicted proteins | sample 6712731 | NCBI WGS metagenome assembly WLWD01 (sample SAMN12718690, study PRJNA576275) | sponge metagenome | isolation source: marine sponge | host: Mycale hentscheli | place: New Zealand: South Island, Marlborough, Capsize Point | collected 2014-11-01 | reverse complement strand
ACCATCCATCCCCGCACCCTTATGTGTTGTATTTAGTTTTGTGTATTTGTTGATAAAAAGGTTGTTCACCTCTGACAGACTTGCGAGATACTGTAAGGCGCTGCGCACTTTTGCCTCAGGCTAAGAGACTGCAAGCTTTCGCGGGCCAGCGGTTGACTAGTCATTTGAGGCGCGCCCTGTTAAGTGGACAAACTGGTCCTTCGTAGTTTAGTTAGCTAGCTAAGCTCTCAGGCCACTCAGTGCGCATAGGTATTTACACACCCCCGCACATTGTTTGGTCCTTCGAGCCTTGAGTTCGCTCCAGTACTAGCTCTCCATTGAACTATTCGAAGTCAGTTCCGCCATTCATCGAAGTCTGACGGTTCAGCTCCGAGAGGTCACCTTCCACCAATCTCCGTTTCCATCAACACCTTGGACTTGGTTGTTTTCCTCCGATTTCATCCACTTCCATCATCCTACTCCATTCCAGTCGTCACCTTGGACGTACCCGTTTTCTCCGACACTCAACTCCTGGCATCCACCCTTCAACCTATATATTCTATCTGCCATGGATGACGACGCCAACATCATTACCTCCCTGGAAACTCTACGTCGTCGTCGAGGACATCGCCGTGGACAGATCACGAAGATCAAGAAAAAGGTTCAGGAACTTCAAGAATTACATCCAGAGGATATTGTATTCACTGACGCAGATGAATTTCTCCTCGACCTGCAGACCCAGACCGCTGACCTAGAGAAGCTCCAGGCTCAGATCGATGAGATCTACATCGCACAGCCCGAGCTCGCCGTGGACGAAGATGAGGAAAAGGATAAACTCTCTGACGCCTACCGCTCGCTCAAAGGCATCCTTCTGTCCTTCCAGAAAGCAGGTCCTCTCTGGGATGACAGCTCAGTACTCTTGAGACAGCTGACACATCTCATGGACAGTCCTCAGCCAGACTCACCCACCTATAGATCCACGGTGGAGTCCTTGTATGCACGATGCATGGCATTGTCTGCTTCCTCTGCGTCCGTGCACAGAGTCTTGCCTCAGGTTCGAGATCGTTTCCTAGACGTCGAACAGAAGGCCAACCACCTCCATCACATTGTCAGCAAAGACCACAGAGATCCCCGCTCTACTCCACCTGTTCCAGCTCCGTCCGTACCAACCTCTGTCCCTCCATCCAGCCACAGTGGCTCCACTCTCCATATCGAGGTCCCTACTTTCGATGGCGACCCTCTCAAATGGGAAGTCTTCGAGAGCAGGTTCCGTGCTGCCATCAAGACAAGGGCCAAGGGTCATTCTGACCTTGAGATTCAGGGTCATCTGATCAAGGCTGTGCAGCACCCATTGGGACAATCACTCCTCCACAACCTACCCTGTAGTGGGACAAATCTGGACTCCATGATGACCACCCTCAAAGAAAGATTCGGCTCACCAGAAGTAGTCAGTCCATTGCTGATCCAGAATATAAACAAAGCCACCCACTTGGGTTTGAACTCACAAGACCTTAACAATGTTTATAATAATGTCTCTCTTTCATTTCAGAAACTCCAATCACTTGTGGGAGACAGTCTCTCGGCTTACCTCGGCATGATCGTAGTTGGCATGATGTCACCCGAATGCAAGCGGGAGTGGCTCAGACATAAGAAGCCTGGTTCCATCCCGGACATGTCTGCAGTCACGGACTTCATCAAGTTCTGGATCAAGGAGCTAGCACCTGAGCCAGGAACATCTGTCAATACTCCTCCAGCTACCACACCCTACATTCCATTCTCAACATCCTCCACTTCGCCGTCCCCGAGATTCCGCTCCAACTCCATTCATCCTACCAAGAAGTCACCGAATGGTTGCCCGGCTTGCAAAGAGCAGCACGGCCTCCTCCGGTGTCCCTTCTTCAACGCCATGGACGTGGACAAAAGAAACAAACTGGTGAGGGAGTGCAGACTTTGTTTAAATTGTTTTTCCTCCCAACATGGGTTCAAGATTTGCCCAGGTCGATACTCCTGTAAGACCTGCGGTGGATGTCACCACACGATGCTCCATCGTGATCGTGATCCCTCCCAGTCCTCCATACCTACAGCTCCTATAGCAAACCTGACCGCAGCCTCCCAGTCCTCCATACCTACAGCTCCTATTGCAAACCTGACCGCAGCAGCCACATCCTCCAGCCCTCCATCCAAATCCAAATCTCTGCACACGGTGACTGTTACCTTGACCAACAATGGGAACACTGTCAAGGCCCGTGCACTCCTAGACACGGGAGCCTCAGTCAGTGTGATGATGGAGAAAATCGCCTCAGACCTGAAGCTGAAGAGGACTCACAACCCTCAACAAGTGACAGGTACTGCTGGCACCACCCATTGTAAGTTCGAAGTCACCACCCAGTTGAACTCTCATGACCTCAATTACCAAAGCAAACCCATCACATTCACTGTGTTCCCCAAGTTACCCTGTCTACAGGTCCCTCCGAACCACCGAGACATTGTCAACAACCCTGCCCTCCGTTCCTACCAGCTGGCTGATCCCGACCTCGGTGGTCAAGTGGACATCCTCCTTGGCGTGGACGACACTTACTCCCTTGTGTCCGGAAAACCTTTCCGTATAGATGGACTGCTCGCCCTGCCTACCTACCTTGGTCTATGTCTTTCCGGACCACTACTAAACGCCGATCCTCCTCCGGCCCTCATGGCATCGGTCCCTCCTACGGATCTCCAAGAAGACCTTGGACGTCTGTGGGAGCTGGACCAAGTACCTGAGGCCCCTTCCCGATCCCGTGAGGACGAGAAAGTCATCCAGGACTTCCATGACTCGTACTCATTGGTGAATGGCCGCTTCTCAGTCTCCTTGCTGAGATTGGCCGACCCTCCTGCCGTTGGTGAAACCAGGAAACAAGCCGTCAGCCGCCTGTTCGCCAGTGAGAGGACTCTCTCCAGACATGACAAACTCGAAGCGTTTTCCACTGTGATGAAGGAATATCTCATCTTGGACCATGCCGAAGTCATTCCCAAGTCCGACATTCTGCTCCATCCGCACTACTACCTGCCAGTGCACGGTGTCTTTAAGGAGACTTCGACCACCACGAAGGTCAGAGCGGTCTTTGACGCCTCCGCCAAGTCGACTACGGGAGTTTCCTTGAACGACACCTTGCTTGCAGGCCCCAACCTATATCCACCACTCTCCGATGTACTCCTTCGTTTCCGTCACCACAGCATTGCCATGAGCGCGGACATTTCCAAAATGTTCAGGGAAGTGCTCCTGAACCCCAAGGAGCGGGACTGGCATAGGTTCCTCATGCGAGGGGAATCGGGCCAGATCCTGGATTGCCGCATGAAGAGGCTAACCTTCGGGGTGAAGTGCAGCCCATTCCTGGCAACGCAAGTCCTACGCACATTGGCCGACCTCAACTCATCCTCCTTCCCGTCTGCATCCGCCGCCATCATAGACTCCTTCTACGTGGACGATTTCTTGTCAAGCACGAACGACCTGGACTCCGCCATGAGACTGAGATCGGAACTCTGCCAACTCCTCTCCCGTTCTGGGATGCTACTCCGCAAGTGGCGTTCCAACTCTCGTGAGCTCCTCAACTCCATCCCCGAGGACTTGCGTGAGCAAGAAGAAACCTCCATCGACATCTGTCCTCCAAACAAGGCTCACAAAGCTTTGGGGATGCACTGGGACACTGTAAGTGACAATCTGTTTGTTGCTGTGCCTGTTCTTTGTGTCTCACCAGTGCCGGTGACCAAGAGGATGATAGCCTCTGGGACGGCCGGCGTCTTTGATGTCTTGGGCCTGTTCTCTCCGGCAGTCGTTCTCGCAAGGATCCTATTCCAGGATACCTGGAAACTGGGACTCAGCTGGGACTCTCCTGTTCCTGACAACCTTCAACAGCGCTGGGACACCTGGCTATCGGATCTTCCACACATCAACGCCCATCCTGTGCCTAGAAGAATGACCCATCCGTCCAAAGACTCTCCGACCTCCTCCGCCCTCCATGGGTTTTGTGATGCCTCAATAGTGGCATATGGTGCTGCCGTCTACCTACGGACTGAGTATTCAGATGGCTCCATCCACACCGCTCTTGTTTCCGCCAAGGCTAGAGTGCTCCCGGTGAGGCCAATCACCATTCCGAAGGCCGAGTTGCAGGGCGCTCACCTCCTAGCCAAACTCCTTCACCACATCGCCAACCTACTAGACATTCCCATTGGATCCTGTTTCGCCTGGACTGACAGCGAGATTGTGATCCACTGGCTTCCTAAATCTCCACCACAGCTGGATCGGTTCATGGCGAACAGAGTCTATGCCATCCAGCAGTTGCTCCCGCCACATATCTGGAGACACATCAGCTCTGGAGATAACCCTGCTGACTTAGCAAGTCGAGGAATGCGTGCCCCGGACCTGGCCATGTCAGCACTCTGGTGGTCAGGTCCAGCGTGGCTTGTCCTTCTTCCGAGTCAGTGGCCGGTCTCCAAACCCATCAAACCATCGATTCCCGTCCTCACAGCTACGATCAAGCCATGTTTCCAACTCCATCCTGCCACCGTCAAATTCCTCGAGAACTTGTGGAACAGATTCTCCTCTTTCTTCAAGCTCGTCCGGATCGTCGCTTGGATCTTCAGATTCTACAGCAACGCAAGGAAGTCACCTCAGCACCGAAGATTTGATCAACTTGTCTACGATGAAGTCGTCGCCTCTAAGCATCTCCTATACCGCCTGTCTCAGAAGGAAACGTTCCCAGAAGTTTTTGCAGCAGTTGAGAAATCTTCTCTTCTACCCAGGGGACACTCTCTCTCCAAATTCATCCTGGACCTGTCAGACCACGGACATCTGCTTGTCTGCAGTCGAGTCAGAGACCCGGACTCTCCATCGCAGCCAATGACACTCACTCCTCTGAGTACCAAGTCGAAGTTGACCCACCTCCTCATACGCACCCTCCACGAGACGTACAGTCACGCAGGCATCACTGCCATGATCTCCATCTTGGCAGCCACGTACTTCATCCCCAACCTCAGGAATCTTCTGAAATGGATCAGTCGAACCTGCAGAGACTGCCAGCGTGCCTACGCCAAGCCCATACAATCACTAATGGGTATGCTTCCCACTTCCAGAACCACCCCAGCTCCGCCCTTCCAACGCACCGGAGTGGATTTTGCCGGCCCCTTCATGTTGCGTACCGGACACACCCGCAAACCGACCTTCCTGAAGTCTTATGCGGTGGTTTTTGTGTGTCTCACCACGAAGGCGGTCCACCTGGATCTGTGCTCCAGCCTCTCGACAGTAGACTTTTTGGCCACACTGGATCGATTCATCGCGCGTCGTGGTTGTCCAGCCGAAATCTATTCGGACAACGGCACAAACTTTCACGGCGCCCGGGAGGAGATCCGGGAAATCCAGAGATTCACCGAATCTGGCAAACACAAAGAAGCCATCGCCCAGTTCGCAGTGAAGCACCAACTAGACTGGCACCATATTCCTCCGAGGGCTCCTCACTTCGGGGGAATATGGGAAGCTGCAGTACGAGCCATGAAGACTCAGTTACGGAAGAATCTGAAGGCCTACGCCCTCCGTTGGGACGAATTATACACCATTCTGACGGAGGCCGAGGCCATTCTCAATTCTCGTCCTCTTGCTCCGATCCATACAGATGATGCCACCGAAGACGCCTATCTCACCGCGGGGCACTTCCTCATTGGAAGGCCTCTGAAAGCTCCACCAAGAAAACTCCCATCCACCGGCAGTCCATCCCACCTTCGCCGCTGGAACTTAGTGAGCAGACTCAAGAATGACCTTTGGAGACGCTGGACGTCTACCTACCTTTCGTCTTGTGCTCAAAGGTCAAAATGGAATCAACCTGGTCGCCGTCTCAGTCCCGGAGATTTTGTTTTCGTCAAGGACGAGTCTCTGAAGACGAGGGATTGGCCGATCGCAGTCGTAGAGAAGATCTACCCTGGCACTGACGACGAGGTCAGAGCTGTCTCCATCCGTTGCCGAGTAAAATCCTACCGACGCCCAGTCTGCCGACTCATTCCACTACAGTTCGATCAAAAGGACCCTTCCATCACCCGCCCCGGGAGTATGTCTGGGACTCCAGTCCAGCCAGAGCAGCCAAAGTAGAAGACTCCGAACATCTCCAAACATTGTCCCGAACGTTGAACATTAAACATTTCCCTGTGTCATCCATTACCCATTCCTATCCATTATGCTAATCATATTCATTAATAACAATCCATCCCCGCACCCTTATGTGTTGTATTTAGTTTTGTGTATTTGTTGATAAAAAAAGTTGTTCACCTCTGACAGACTTGCGAGATACTGTAAGGCGCTGCGCACTTTTGCCTCAGGCTAAGAGACTGCAAGCTTTCGCGGGCCAGCGGTTGACTAGTCATTTGAGGCGTGCCCTGTTAAGTGGACAAACTGGTCCTTCGTAGTTTAGTTAGCTAGCTAAGCTCTCAGGCCACTCAGTGCGCATAGGTATTTACACACCCCCGCACAGGCACCATATATGGGAAAAAAATATTGTAGTACTCTAATGCACCATAACACCATAAGTGGAAAATACTATTGTAGTACTCTGTACTCCACAATGTAATCACAGGCTGCTACGTACATTTGTTCTTAGTTTACTTGTCACAGCACTTTATGTGATATGAGGTCAGCCATTTTGACTGAGCACTTGCTAACAGGGTTAAAAACAGTAATGCTAAACAATTAGAAATTTACCTGGTGATTATTGCTTCTCAGTTCAACATGGACAAAGTTGAAGGCTGTCTTATTTTGAAAGGGGTGTTATGAAACCAGTGAGAGGGAAAAGGTAATGACCACAGTAACATACTGTAAATATAGCCCCAAATAATGCTCTACCTACTCGAGGAAGAATGTTCAGTGACTATTGGAGCTCAATAAGTCAAAACTACAAATTGTATTTAGAGCTCAATAGATACAAGTATCTATGAAGCTCAAGAAACAGAGATATATCAAGAGGATTGCGACAATCCAGTTTTAGTAAATATGCATGGCAATTTTCTATACTAAAATGAATCCTGTATATCTGCTGACCAGAGAGTGCCACATATAAAATAATGTTAGAAGAGAATAGAGATCTCACAGAAAAGCATTAAGGAGAATCAAATGGTTAGGCTAATCACCCAGTGGCTTCAATATATTGATAGAAGTTGTTGCATTACAATTTTTCTTATATAATCACTAATTATGGATATAATAATCCACTCTCCCACTGTATACAGTGTCTCCAATTTTATCACGCTTAGTTACAGTTTGCTAAAACTGGCACTAAAGAAAGCTGTGGTTTTGGGGCTGATTAAGGCTATGAACGAATATTTTGTAACACTTGTAATATTCATGGAATAACCATTCTTATAATGCAATCTTTTAAAATGTGCTCTCAGCTACTTGAACTCATGAGTGTGGTTCTATGTGCAATAATGGCCAGGTCATGGACTGCTGGCCGACTTTCAATTATTTATCCATGAAACTGACCAACTGTTGCTCAATTAACTCTAGGTTTCAGTTGTAGCAGCTCATAAGTAGTAGTATTTTTAATTCCTATACACATATACAGTCAGGTATAATGTTTGAGACAAGAAAAATCACATTAGTTAAACAATTCTTACATCCTATTGCGTCACCATCCCTTGGTTATACCCCCTTCTCTACTCGCCATCATATTTGTTATGTAATTACCTATTAACTCCGATATCAGCCACACCCACACTACAAGCGATAACGACAATGAACAATGTCAGCCAAACTGTATTGCAACTCTGAATATTCCAGATAGATACTTGCTTTTGACTAAGTCTAGACACCACAAAAATAAAATAAAATTAGCTGTTTGCTATTTACTGATTTTGATAAAAATATAATATATCGGCATTTTTGTAAATTTTATAATAATAACATACATGCAATTAAGACGTCACTGAATCAAACTCTTAGCTAAACTGAGTGCAAACAGGCATTGTCAGATTAATTTATATTTGGGTGCATATTATATGCTACTAGAATAAAAATAGAGCTGAGAGTTTATTGCTAATCTACTTCAACTGAGTCTAAGTCACTATAAAACCAACTTCCTGGTGAAGACTGTTATTGAGAAAAAACTTTAGTCCTGCCATATTTCTTATTTCAATTGGAATGGACTCTGTTTAAAATAATTCCCACAATCTTAAAATAAATTTAATCTGTCAGCTCATCGTACTATGTACCTTAGGTGTACAAAATACAAATTCCTAGCCAAATACCTGAACCGATAATAAAACTGCTCTGTAGGGATTGGGAAGGGGGAAATAAATAAGGCCTGGAGGCTGTTTACTTTTACTAAGTTTGCTTGAACTGATGGTAAAGAACTTTCTTGAGCAATGCTTGTGAGAAGTCGAAGCTATGAGTGATGTGCTTAAAGATGTCTGTGATGTGTCATGAGTGTGCAAAAAAATTGGGAAAAACTTCTGGTGCACTTTTACTTTTTTCAAGAGGCTTCATATCCAGTATGGAACTTGTTTTGGTACCCTCCATTTTTCTGACTGACTGATGTGGAGATATAGAGTTGTTAAAAATCAGTGATTGATGTAATACTTTGAGATAAGTTATGTGATTGGCATAATCTGATTGACTCTAGCTACAGACAATGCAGTACAGAACTCCCCATATATTATTCCCAGGAAAGGCTATGACAAAAGTTATGGCTCCTGAGACTACTATACATTAATGTGCCAACCAAACCACTAGTTAATACTAGAAGCCATAATAAATTAAACATGGCACAATTCTTCTTTTTTAACTTTGCATACAGCAACAACCAACCACAATCCTGTATAAGATGTAAGCTCAAGAACTATTAAAAAAGTATGCTATGGATCTTCTGAGTTTTGAAGTTTAAACTACGCATTAGCTCTCGCAAGTAAATCTAATGTGAACTATTATAGACTGGTGCTATAGCATCACTCAGTTAACTTGACAAACTCACTCGAGACAACAAAGTCGGAGTACGAGCGAAGAAGACACTAGGGAGGACAGTCCAGCAGCTCACGAACTCAGCTCCAGTCCATATTTGGACAAGACCAAATAAACGTATAGCACATGACGCTAGTAGTCCTTCCATTCAAACATTGCAATAACTACTAGCTACAAACGTTTATTCGCCTAATCTGCCCCACCCAATTCGTTACTAGCGAGCCCATTCTTCTTACGCAGGGGTCACACCAGAAGTTCGATTTTAGCTATTGCTGTGGGTTTTTATTTTACTGGTAGAATTTTCAGCAAAATAGGTAGCTAAAGCAATAGGCATAGTGTTGAGGTAACTTTTAGTCGCTGAGATTTAGATTTAGTGACAATTATCAGTTAACTAATACTGTAGTAAACTGATGGGTGGAAAATTTTATAAATTTCTCAGACTTCTTAGTTATCTAGCTTTCCAACAGAATGTCAATAGTTTCAACACAATAGTCTCTTTTTTCATTCAAAATGGAGTACAACAAAAATATGATTATGTATTAGTGACATGGTCTTAGTATAGAATGATAATTACTAAATGCATGCACGAATCAGTATTGTATTATTTTTAGTGCACAAATATTGTTCAGATAATAACAAACTATCTCAGTTCTAACAGCTAATATATATGTGTAATCAAAACTAACACCATGCTTCAACTTCTAGCTGAAATCCTCTTCTGGGGTCAATTAGATCAAACTCTCCGTGGTGATATAATAAAAACAATAATATAATCTCCCAGATAAAATAGAGTGAATTCTAACTGGTTAGCATATCTTGAAGGGGGACTAGCATGCAGCACAGACAGCCAGAATCCAGGAATCTACTCTAAACCAATATTGTCTCAGTTAACTTGGTGGGTTTCTGGTGTCATCTGAAGGGATAGGGCTTCATTGATCTTCTACTCACAATTCTTTGAGTGGCTATGTCACAATTCTTACCAGTTCCCATTTAATGGGGTGATGCTGCTGCCAAGTATATGTTCAGCAATAGCTGAAACCTTCTCATCAACTCACTTACAAGCTTCCTGATGTTCTTTGATGATCGTTGCTCAAACCTTCTAGTCGTTTTATTTATATCACACTGGGCAGTGTATACTATACACAATGGATGACTCAGTGTATAAATGTAATCGTAATAACTTACCTGACTTAAATCAAGGATTCTTTGAAGGAATATCTATAAATTCGGCTCCACTTAAACTTGTGTTATGGAACCACTATGTAGATGAAACCTCTTGCAAGTTAAGAAAGGAACTGAATTAAGATAAGGAGTGCCATAATTTTATGTATATTCTGATTATATTGATTGTGAGGCTTATGTTCAAAATCTCATTATCTGAATAAAAAATCATGTCGGCTCTCCTTGTGAGATATAGTGTGAATGTCTAGTCAGTATATTAGTAATGAATTTTTCAGACTAATTTTTTATTATGGTGGATGTATATGTATCTCAGCTTTCAAAATAAGTTAAAAGGATTGCATCTTGAAATAAAGTGATGTTGGAGTGTTAGTTTTATACTGATTTTGTTTTTTTTTTGTTCTGCAAACAAAAATGGTAAACAACTAAAGAGTCAAAACAATCAGACAAGTTTTCCCTATAGATAATGATGCCTCAGGTGCAGGATTAGGAGCAGTTGATGTTCTTTACTAAGATGAACAATTTTGTGTTGACACAGATGAATTCCCTGTCATGTCTGACATACAGTGTTCCCTAAGAAAGGACACTCCAAGAATACTGTTTCTCTTTTCGCAATACAATGAATATTGCATGATTATATCTACTAAATATTATTCATAATCCAATCAAATGTGTGAGGAATACACAACTAGTGTGAGTAAACTGCCAAATAAGTTAATGAACACAACAAAAAACAATTTTAAGTATCAATAGAATGTATATTTGGGAACTAGTGCACATTCAGCACAACTTTATCACATAATGAGTAATTCTAATGGTTTATTTAGACTGTTCATTGACATACTACTTCTCGAATGTCTGAAGCTAAAATTGATAATTCAATATCCTCTAATAGTTCAATTAGACCTTCCCATGTGGTGGAATAACGATATGCTCCTTCTTCACTGCCGAGCCATAAACGCATGACTTCTTTACAACGATCTTGTACTCTGTTGTAGTTGAGTTCTATCTGTTGAATTCGAGCAGTACTGAATCCAAGTAAGTCACTGATGTCAGTCCATTTGGGACTAAGTTCTGTAATTATTCGAATTCTTTGCGTCTTGTTATTAGAGTCGGTCCACTTTAGAAGAACAAGATTGCTCACGGTAAATGGATGATCTAAACATTAGAAGTAAAAAAATTAGGGACACTTACTGTTTAACTATATATATTGCTACTTTATTTACATAGCATTTAGCATTAAATTAGAATTAGAGTAGTAGCCATGAGAATAAGGGACTAAGTAATACACATTATCATTAAACAGTCAAAACTATTCTAATGTGTTAGTACTATTTTCTATTGTTGTCATTGAATGAATTGGTCAAGCTAGAACATTTCAATTTCAACAATTATATAAATTATGCACAGGGGGATGTAGCTCATAGTTAGTTATCACTTAAAAGCTAGGCAAACTCCCTTTCCATTTGTACTCAAGCACACCACAAGTATATAATTATATATATATAATATGTATGGATAGTACATGTGTCCCTTAAACACGCATTGGGCTCCTTTTAAAAAACACATATTTTGGCTTGCCACCGGTTTATTTTGGTACTACGGAAGTAAGTAGTCTTACTTTAGGGTTGAGGTTAAAAACTGTGCTATAAATCCTCAGGTTCTTTCAAGTCACTAAAACCTGCGGCTAATAGTAACCATGACATTAAAGACCCTTTATCTGACTTAATTTTAACGACTCAGCTGTTTCTTAGTAGCAGAGTGGATTTTGTTGGGAGCTACTGGTCATTAGGACAGTCAGAATGGCTTGCATTGATACCACAGAAGTGGCTCTTCATTGAGTTAAGAAAATATTTTCGTATTATTTAGCTAAAAATTAATAGTCAACGATTGTATACCAGTAGGTAGTTCAGTACAAAGTAGACCCAGTTATCAAGAGCTACTGGTACTTCATCTATCAAGAACAGCTACGTTAGTACATACTCTAAATCTATCATTAATCCAGAATATTGAGGTAAGAGTGCAATGTAGTTGTTAATTAGTATGAATTATATACTTGTAACTTTATTGAACTACTGAACTTAGTAGTGCAGGATAGTAAATTCAACCTATATGAGATTTAAGTCGAATCTATACTTTTTTTTTACTAAAGGCTCGCTCACCATATGTGTAAGCATACCACTTGTGGGCGGCATGATGAAGGGTAAGCAGAGAGAGATAAAGAAAGAGATGAAGAGAACGATAAAAAAGAAAGAAGAAGATGAATGAACTGTGTGCGTGTCATGAAAGTCAATTATATGTGTATTTATTATTAGAAGTGTGTCATTATTATTGTATGTACTCTAAAGTGTATGTATGCGCATGTCATGATTGTGTGTGTGTGAGTTCTGTCCGGATGTTCCGTGACCACTCCCTCATTTTTTGTGCACATGAGTGTACTCGGCTACATAACCTTAGACACGCATGCGTATCATCTGTTCCCCATAGTTTGGTCTTAACCCCAAACTGATTGAGAGCTCAGGGAAGGGCGGACATAGCTACAAGGAACTCTGGTGGCAGCAAGTCACCAGAGTGTATGAGTAAGCTGAGTGATTGATAGCTAATCTTCTACCTCTGACGACTTTACTATTTCTTGTCGTTGGTGACCGTGCTGAGCTGGGCTGTGTCGAGCCGCAATCGCACAATTGGCGACCGTGGTACCTGTCATCCCCACACCACTATTGAAAGTATGTCTGCTAAAATTAATGGCCAACTGCTATATATTGTTTTGCAACAACAAAAGCAAAACAAATCATGTATCAATACTGTAGTTTTATGTAACCTAACTAGACAGGCTCGCTCAATATTTGTGCTCAAGTGCACCACTAGTTGAGATAGTTATAGTGGTGAAAAGCTTGGTTAAAAATCAGGCTCTGTGGAGAATTATACATTTGCACCCCCCTTCCCCCAGGAAATCTTTATAGATACAACCCCTATTTATTAATAATATATATATATTTATTTATTCCACACTAGATATCTTCACAAGGTCATCTTTAGGTACAACCGGCCTGGTTTACCAGTTTTCATTTTTACAGCTATCTTACTCCAGTGGAGCCTACCCAACTAGGTTAGAACAGCTGCTTAAATATCAGCTGAGTTTTACCACCAACTTTACACCAAGAATTACCAACAAACTACTTAGGTGAAGATATCTAGCATGGAATAAACCACTTACTACACTCTGCAGAGTGATATAGCAATATATTTCACTCTCAGGCTATATTTTCACTCACCTCTGGATCGTGAAAATAAATTAGACTGCTCATGAAATATTTCGCCATATCACTCTCTGACTCATGTAATAAGTACTATATAATATTGTCTAGCAGCTCAGATGCAGTTTCCCTTTATACATTTTTACTTTTAAAATAACACTTAGTGTTTTGCTTCTTGAAATTTTATATTAGGTAATTATTTAGTTAATAGTTCATTGTACCACTTTCGAACTTTGCAAACAACATCAGGTTGCAATATTGCTAATAGTATTCATGAGTTAATTATAGCGCACGATTTATTTTTTCTCTTTATTTTGTAGATCTTAAGTTAAATAAACATCTGCAGCAGTCAATAACTATTATATTTGCTAATAGATATTGATTGCTTTTAAATTGTGTTAATAAATTAAAAATTTCAACCACAATAGCTAGCCATGTTATTCATCAGTTAATAAAAATTAACAGAAATTTTAAGAACAATTAGCGCAATTGAGTAAGAGTCAATAGCGAAAACCAACAGACACTATACAAATGAAGCACCAAGGGCACGAACCCTCACTGTTACTATACACTAGCTAGCTATTACAAAGACCTAAACAATAATTTAGTTGAAGTAGTATCAAAATAAATGTGCCAATGTGTACCTAATGCAAGTCGATAAGTACAGCTTAAAGCAAGTCGATACGCAACTCATGCAATGAAACAGAAGATGTGGTCTTCATAAGAGAAGCTTAATAATCAAGTGACACTCATATGGGAAACTCCGAGCACTCAAATATTGTAATGCAAAGCTACCACGGTCAGCAAAGAAATTATTTTCTCACTTGATGGCGTGAATATAGGGGTGTTAACAACAACGATCGTGTGGCTTAAAAAAAAAACTAGCTTTTGCTGAAAAAATAAGTTGAAACTAAACTTTCTGACACATTAAAGGGACTTATCATATTCATTAAAACATTTTAATGTTTGTTTCAATCTTTGGGAGGCTGCCATCTTTGAGATACGCTTTTGCTGTGTGACAGAATGACTGACTGACTGACATACAAACTGAGTACTGTAACCCTCTCGTGCATGAGCACTGAGGGTAAACAAACTTTAACTTAACATAGCAGAAATTATCTGATACACAATCCTCATTGTCATTTACCTGTGCCAATTTTGCTAGGAGAAGTGTCAATTTCCTATAACAGTTAATACAAACATGTATTAGCTAAAAATCATTGGTAATAACAAGTGCTTACCTTGCCATACCAAACTTGGTGTTCAGGCTTCATTTTTAATGATGTATTTTCTTTTACACAATCCATATATCTTGGGTTTAGATCATTCTTGCTCACAGTACAGAGATGGTCTGATTTTTCATGTTTGTAACATTCAAAAGCAAAACAATAATTCTCAAAATAATGTTTATATTGATCCTTTGAAATATCTGTGTAGAGAGAGTGCAACATGGATCCCGAAACATTCCTTATTGTAGTAGCTACCAGTTCCATGATTCTAGGACATAACTTATGGAACTTTTGCTCATAATCACTGGCTCTGTGGATTTGAACTTTTATATACTCAGACTTGTGGATCAAAATTAAAACATCACGATCTTCACCGTAAATAAATTCTATATAATTTCTTCGCATTCGAACGGACCTCAATTGGATATATACTCCTCTCTAAAAAACATTTTATAAATTTTGTTACTATAGCACAAGAATTTTATTTACTGAATGTAACAATAGGGTCTTACTCATTTGAATTAATCAAAATAAGTTATAAATCAGAATGTGTTTCATGACATTATCATTTTCTTGTTTTTAAATGCAAATTCATCATTTTGTGCAAACGTGGTTCCATAGCCCACGAGCCAGATCCCAAAACTTTGGTCAGTACCATATGGAAGGATTAAGACCCATGGTGATTTTTTAGAAGGTATTATACCCCTATAGTTGGAAAATTAATGGCAGCATGTAGCATGGGGTAACTTTCAGATTTTATTACACGTACTACTATGTAAAATAAATAGATCAGAATCTAATCATTATAATCCGGTATAAAATGTTCTTGTATGGTTTATATTTATAATGCATATTGCAAGTTATATACATTACTAGCTGGATATCTTTGATTAGTGAGTAACTCTGCAAAATTGCCAATATTTAATTTCCAACCAAGACTCACCCTTTCCCCACATAGTGGTCAGAAAATGGTAAAACATCTGGCTATAAGAAGAAGAGTTACACAGTAATCAGATATTTCAATATTATCCTGGACAAAGCTTCTTTTACACAAATAAATTTCAGGTACTCTGCACAAAAATTTCTCTATATGTATAATTTTTGTTTCACCTTGTCATTTGAATAATCCTGCTCAATAATTTTAAATAGCTAATTTCTAGATACAATTTTGATTGGTCAAGCATACAAAGTGTATATTTGATCACGTGGGAGAGGAGAGGAGCAAAAAATTAGATACTCAAACAGATACCAAAATGAAAAATTACTGAAATAAACCATTGAAGATTGCAGGCTCTGGAAAAAAATTTCAGATGTAGTCAGATTCACAATTAAGTGTGTCATTTATTAAGCACATATTAAAAGGCTGTCTATTATGGGCACGGGTGACTAATCTAATTTATTCAAGGCCACTTAAGTTACAGTGATGTGATTAATGCTTATTATATTTACAGAAGGTAAAGAAAATGAACATAAAAATCATGGCTTAAATTCTAAGACTTACTATTTTTGAGCTTTGTTGAATAAGATTAGCAACTGTAGCAGAAAATACTCCCATAGGTACAAATCCACAATCATACCTAATATATAAGGGTGAAGCTTCATGTGGTATTTTATTCTCTTCTTCATATCTCATGATGTCTGCATCTGATGCATTTGGCAAAATACAAGGCATGAAAAATTTAGTTTCCTCTTTATTTGCTGATGGAATGGGAGCAATTATGTTTAGATGTTCCAACACAATAACTAATACCTCCAGTGGTAGAGGAGTCTTTACTTTACGAGAAAACGATTCGAATGAAAATTGTCCTGTATTTTTTAATTCAGAAGCAGCTGCTTCATGTATTATTCCTGGTTTAAATGCAGCTTCAATAATTTTAGTTAAACTCTGATAGATTGCTTGTGTGTCAGTTATTACAACATCTTTTAGTCTTTTAACATTAGAAAAATGCATACATATACCCAAATTGTAGTGAAGAAAGTGCAGAGCTGCTTCAGTCTGGCTTTTATTCATGTTTAAGTGTCTTCCAATTGTGAAACAAGTTTCCAAAGTTAACATAACTTCAGGTCTTCCACGTAGCACAATACTAAGTATTAACCATTGACTAGGAATAACCTTTTTAGCATATTGATTTATTTTTTCAGACAAGGCTCTTCTCAAACACTGTATTTCGTCACTCCCTCCATTTTGATTGTCCAATGGGTATACAAGTCGCTTCGAAATATCTCTTAAAGTGCTGTTTGCAGGAAAGTCATCTTGATACCATTCCTTAATCAAACCCTTTCTGTGGAAAAATGTAGAATCCATAGCTTCCTTTAAATTTGTCTCAAATTCATCAATGGAGGAATCATCTTTTACTTTATCTCGATGTGTTCCAATAATGTACACACATTGTTGTCGATTTTCGGCTTGCTGTTTTATGTCAGTGCAATCATCAGATGATGAATACAGCATGGAGGATATGCTTACCAAAGCTGATAGCAAAGTTTCCTTTATAGTAAAATGTGACAATAGTGATGAAGTCTTTCCATCTGTGCCTCGATAGCCTACAGTGTAATGATCATCTAGGTTGGTATTAAGCCTGCAAAATAGCAAATATAATGCTGGCCCTATGGTTAGTGCTGGTAGACAGTCCATTAGCTCAGGTTGACCTCCGGTGTCTTGAAGATATATCATGCATCCATTGTTCAAATGCAGCTTAATTTCACTGAGGCTGTATGCTTTTTTCTTTTGAAGAAATTGAGAAATATTTTCAGCACTTAACTGGACATACTCTGCTGATACATCGGCACTAGGTAGAAGAACATGTGTTTCAGTTTCTGGATGTACTGATGGAGGAGGTGAGCTGGAAATAACTTCAACTGATGAATCTAATTTTTTTTCCTCAGGATAGTCTTTAGTCTTTAATGTTTCATCCACAATATATTGTTCAGAGCTCTCAACAGTACAATCCAATGTGCTTTTTTGTGTTGATTTAGTATTAATGAACATCTCCACCTCTTGTTCAATGTCTTCGACAACTTTCCAATCGTCTCCTTCTTCAGCTAAAATCACACCTCGATATAAATTTTTGCATGTAATAACAGTCGTTTGTTCAGAAATTCCAGTATTGGACATGTCATCAGATGGGTCCAATGAAAGATTTCTGATAATTTTTGTTAGTCGCTTTCGTGTCACCGTCTTTCCTTGTAATGATGGACCAAGAAATAGTAGTTTTGCTACTGCAACATTCAAAGTATTTTCAGGAGACTTGATTGACTCAAGATAATTGTCAACTGCATTCTTATGATCTAAACAAGAAATCAAAATATTAAATAATATTAAAAAATATAAAAAATATTACTGAATTATGCTGATTTTAACAGTCACTTTGTAAAATCTATTGTGAATTAGAAATTATGTATAAATGCATTAACCAGTTGTTTTAATTAAATATGGTGACATATCATGCAAAAGCTGAACACTAAATTTACTCTACTGTTTACTACATAAACTACACTGATTGTGAAGGTCAGATATTAGTAGTATGCAGCTAAAAGATTGTGACATTGACACTTACGTATGTAAGGTATCATCTTCTCCTTTGCAAAGTGAAATGCAGCCATTGCTCCGGTAAAGTCCCAATTGTTATAACAACTGCCATCAGCATACTTGGTGACTGACTTTATCACAATAAAACCACTAATTTTGCCACGTTTTTGTAACTGAAATATTTCATTTAGAGAATAATCTCCTCCTATTGCTTGAGAATGAACAGTGATTTTGTCAGCATTTTGAAAGTTGGCATCACCAAAATCAATTCCTGAAATGATATTGGAACAGTGATACCTAGCAATACGCTTTTCACTAAGAGAAAAGTCCTCCACTGAATTAATATTGCTGCAAAATATTCTTTTAAGCAAATCACTGATGTCAACAGACTTTGCTTCTTGAATATCAATATTGGCAGAATCTCCCAGTTGTGTTACATCGTAATGTTCAATCAGTGAAATACTAGATGATATAAAAACCTCACCAAGCTGTACATCCTTCTTTTGAAATGCATAACCTGTGCCAATACATAGAATATATTTAGCTTTTGAGCAGATAACCAGCGCTGCTTCCAAATCATTTCTTAATTGTTTATCATCAGTAGATTTCACAACCACTATTGGTGAGTTAGCAAAAGACCCAACTACCATGTTGGTGTTATCATTCAATAATGTAACTTTCATTTCCTGAACTTCTTCACCTATAGGATTTTGCATATTGCAAATAGCTGCCCTGTATTCTTTTTCACCCAATACAGAGATAATGAACTCAACTTTTTTCAGGTAAGTTATAAAATCGTTGAGAGGGCGTTCAAAGTCTGGCTCATGTGCTGATACCAAAACAGTTTCTTTTTCTAAAGAATACATGGGATCCTCAAAATCTACAAACATCAACAAATTGAATAATGATAGAAAGTGTTAACTAGATAACTAAATAACTATTATGTCCAATATAAATCTAGTCTAGATTGATTGGAGTTTTTGTGTCAACCACAACTCTCCTAAATAAACGTGCTTAATATATTGAACATTATTTTTCTTCATGTTTATACAACACATAGCAAAGGTAAACATTTATGGGCTTGAGTAAAAGCAAAAATATAGTGTAAACTAACAACATTTTCTTTCCACCAGTTCACTGGCCTCTAATGTACAATAACCACACAATTATTAAGATTCATTCAGTGAGGTGTGTTGATTAGGTAGAAATATACATTCATTTAAATAGGTTAGTCAATTTTCTTAAAATTCAAATACCTTTAGAAGAGGTGTCTGTTATAGTTACTGCATCATATTTCTCCTATAGTGTATAATGTATGATCAGTAACACTGAGTTAAAATAAACTAATGCCATACCTTATCAAACCAAATTGTCTGTCTTGAATGAATTAGTGGTATTATCTTAGCTATATTTGGGTCTTCTAGACACTTCATTTTAAGAGAGGTTTCATCTTCAAGTATACATAAATGAAGTAGAGCTTTATTCGATCGTCTCAATACAGAATCCAAAAATGTTTTTTTTTGTGATGGATGGGCTGTACATTCAAATCCATATTGAAGTCTTGCACTGAGGTACTTGAGACTATGATTGACTTGTGTTAACATAGAAGTGATAGTATTTCTAATGTGTGCACAGACTACAGAAGTGGGTGTTGTTGGATGAGATTCTCTGTAGAGTACCACTTTAATATATGTGGCATAACTAATGATAGTAACTGTGTCTTCGTCCTTTCCTACTAGAAATTCAATCTTGTTGCGACAAGGACTGTCTTCTTTGAAAGTCCAATTTAGTTCTGTGTTTGAGACCAGGCCTACAATTAGGGAAGAGAAGACTCCTAATGGTAAGTAGCCGCACTTGTATCGATACACGAGAGGAGCCACATCTGCAGAAATAGGAATGTTTTGGAGCTCATCTTTTGTAGCACTTCTCAAAATACTAGGCATAAAATAAGTAATTTCTTCTCTATCTTTTGTTACTGAAAGGGGAGCTAAGATATTATGATGCTCAAATAGTGTGACTAGCATTTCCATAGAAATGGAATCCTTTACATTTTCTTTAGTAGCTTTCAGTAGATCTGCCATTGTGAACTGAGCTTTGTTCTTAAACATTGCTGCTGCTTGATGTCCAGCTTTATCGAAAATAAATGTCTTCTTTACTAGTTGTGTTGCAGCATCAAAGATAACCTGAACAACATTTTGGTCAATAATAATTTACATACAAGTTTACACACCTTTTTATACCAAATTTTAAGGACAATTAAAATGGTCATGACTAAGATTGCATTAATATTATAATAATGCACTAGTGCATCAGTAATTATGACGACGGTTACCGAAGAAATGGTACAATGTTGTCAAACAGGTCGGTAAAGTGTCAACAGTAATATTGACGCTGGTGGTGTGTGATGGAGACAAATGAGCTCGCTCCGACTACTTAGCATTTATTGTGTCTGAGAGCAGGTGAGGTCAGTGAAAGTTCATAAAACATTCAAATGGGAAAGCAAAGGTTTTGCAAAGCCTTAGTCCACAATCATGGATGGTTGGAAGGATAGAGATATTGATAAGCAAGAGCAGTAGACAAGAGAGGAAAGGGTTCAGGAAGAAAAATGGCAGGAGAGAAAAGATGATGTAACTAAACCAAGTGGTAAAGAATACAAGAATGAATAAAATGTACCTTATGCTATTCCATTATACAATACTTTGTACATCAAGCGCCACTATATGGCATGCTAGTATTAATATTGGGTACGAGTTTTATTCAATAATGGTTTATATATCTGAATATATTATTAATGGAACACTGGTTACTGAACACTAGATATTCAAATATTTCATTTTAATTATAATAAACGAGCAATCCATAATCTAATTACATTCCATTAATTACTTATCAATTAAAGTAACTGTATATGCAAAATTTTGTTCGAATGCTGTTAAATTAGTTGAGGTGAATACAATTCTAAAGTTCAAGTTTGATAATTTCAGTAGGCATCATCCAAAATATTTGGTTATTAAATTATAAACGAATCCACAATGTGCTTTACTAAAACATGTTTATCTCAAAATAATACTTATTTAATATTTAATATAAAAAAGGTATAACCTAGTGATAACTATTACTAACCTTAACATCACAAATGACAATCTTCTCAAATCCTCTCACTTCTGGATAGTACATGAGCACACCAACACGATAATGAAGGAACCAAAGAACATTGGGTACATCTGATAAACTAATATTTAAACTTTCTGCAATTTCATTGCATTCTGTGAGTGTCATTATAAGCTTTTCTTTTGATCGCAAAACATTGCTGAACATCAACCAGGAGCAAGGAATACGAACTTTACCTAGATTCTTCATAATATAATTCTCGAAAGTTTGTCTTGCTTGGTTGATTTCTTGTATAGTTCCTTTCTTGTTGTCCAGTGCTAATGTCAGGAATTCTTCTGAGGCATACTCAACTATGTCTTGGTGGTAAAACTCTGTTTGTTCAATTTTCTTTCTAAGAATTTGATCCCTTTCTCTAAACTGTGACAGAGATACTCGGTCTCTAAATGTTCCCACAAACATTGCTTTGGTAACTATGTTTGCTTTCTCCAAGTCAGCATCAGAGGCTTGATTTGAGGTCAATTTGTCACTCGTATCTTTCATGCATGCTATACTAGCCAGAGTTTGAAAGGTAACTTCTTCAAGTGTTACTACGGAGTCTTCTTTTTCTGTAGAAACACCCTCTTCATTGGTTGTATACATTTTAAAAACACTGTCCCAGGAATCAGTGAGTCGACTGAAAATTAGATGTAAAGATGCCCCCATTAAAAATCGAGACATGAGGTCTAGAAATTCAGCTTGGCCTCCATGATCAGTTATTATTAAATATATTGTGTCATTCAGTAACTTTAATTTCTCTTCATCGTGTTCTGCTGCAGCTTCAATACAAGCTGGATATATTTCAGCCACGTTTAACTGTAATTTAGTATCTAAAAATATATGATGTTATTAGTAACAAAAGCAGCCATCCAGTATTTGTTTAAATGTAAATTATGTAGAATTTTGGCTATGGCTGTAAGCCATCTTTTCATTGACAATGTTTACACTGGTACTAATTATAGCCCATGAATTGTTGTTCACCTATACAATTTTATTCTATTATATGCACATTCAGTTATTTGGCTAGATTTGAAATGGTTAAAAATTTTGTTATTTATATCTATTGTAAATATTATTATTCTCAGTGTTTGAAGGATCAGTATCCACTATTCCTACTGTACACCTTTCGTGCTCTTCTAAGTTATAAGAGACATCTGTAAATTCCTACATGAGACATAGTTAAACTATAATTAATGAGCTTACCAACTGATGCTTCAAGTAAAAATGTTAGTGTTCATCTTTCTTATCATTCTCATCAGTGCTCATTGCAGTGGTTCTACTTGTTAATGTTCTTATCACAGCAACCGTTTGTCAAAAGGAGTTTTTTTTTATGTGTAGGCTTACTGAACACTTTATTTTAAGTCTAAATTTTAAAAAATCTGTATTTCTTGATATTAGAATACTATGTGGCTGACACATTAAAAGCAAATAAAAGACAAGTCAAGTTTTACTGAGCCTTTTAAGTTTTGATAAAGAGATTTTTTAATGTCTTGAAGACACAAAAAGTAAACTTAAATTCCAATCATTGGATTTCAATTAAAGCATCAATTAAAATGACATTTGAAATAGAGTCAGACCACAAGTTAGGTATTTCTTGATACTAAAACAAGTAACCAATTTCAATTAAGCTGTCCAGGAAGCCTACAAAATCTAACAATTCCATTGCATTGAATAAAGCTTAGAACTTTGACCAGTAGAGCCAAAGCAGTTTACACTGATGAGGAAAATAAGAAACAATAACTTCCTTACATTCATGGACAAAAAAGAGCTTATCATGAAATAGAAGAAGAAAAGAAAGAGAAAGAGAATCAAGAAATAAAGTTTACTATAGTTTCGTATATAACGAAAAGTATAATGAAGAATTCTAATTACAGCTTACATTAGTAAATACTTCCAGCACACAGGACTTTAACCACTTCATAGCAGCAGTTTGAAGTAACACCTTGATAAAATTGTTTTTCATTCTCATATGCATTACCTCACTCAAACGCTATAACCTGAAGTATGTTCAATAGTTAGTAAGTTTGAAATCCTTGTAGCAGCATTGGTTATGGCTACAGTGGAAATTGTAAGTTACATTCGGGGGTCAGAGTTTTGCTTGTTGTCGTTCTTTTTTCTTCAAAATGGTGACTGGGCAGTCAATTATAGAGGTAATAGACAATAGACTTGGATACACAATGACTTTGGTTACAGAAGACAAAGCATTTGTCAACATTTGCATGAGGTGGAAGCAGTAATTACTGGATTTTGAATTAGCTACAGGTAATCCAGTATCATACATGGATAAGATAATTGTTGCTTTATTTGTAGTTCTTTTTTCTTTTATAGATATTATGACTATTATTACAATGCATTCAGCTTAAAGAGTAGAAAGTGTAGATCTTAAAAACTAGGCTGACTCCTATCAAATATTCCATTATTTACCATTTAAAAATTATTTCTGTAAAAAAAAACCCTGCCAATTTATATGGCAGAACCGTGACAACCGTGCTGTTCCCATTCACTTTCCAACATTGAACGCCATTTTTTTGGACGTCAAAAATTTTCTCATGCTAGTCATAGATTATACTACTCTGGCATAGCCAGACCCTTACCGAACTGCTACGATAGGAAAGGGTCTGGGGACATGGCCATACCAAATTTGTGCACATAAATTGCGGCGGTCAATTACCGTTAGCAAATTACCGGGAACCACAATAATAACTTAATAACTGCTTCACCCTCATGCAAATGTCGACAAATGCTTTAGTTTTCAATGATACATCCACAATTATGAAACAATGTGGACAGTCTTTGATGTATCTGCTAACTCATCCTCCGGTACCTCTCTTAATGATCTACTGCTGACTGGTCCAACCTGTATCCTCTCCTCATTACTCTCTTTGTGAAATTTCGCTTACACTGTATACCATTCAGTGCTGATATCAGCAAGATGTTTTGAGAAGTGACTAATAGTTTGTGTCAAACCATCACCATTCTTAGCCACTGTGGAGCCCGGGACTGAAAATCTAGAGTATTTGAAGGAGAAGAGAGAGATTAAGAAGGAGGCAAGAGATGAACATTCAAGACATGCGCATTCACTGGTTATAGCAATGACTCGTCCTCCCGGTGATCATCACTCAAGGGGATTTATTTGTCAACATTTCATTGGTTATTTTATCGTGCTATGTATTTATATGGTTTATTTTTGTATCCTAGAGTTAGTCTACATGTTCGCCCTGTTATGTATAAGTCTGAAATATTATTTAAAACTACTTACTTGACGAGCACAGTGGCCACCGAGTATACTCTGGTGGCGGCGGATACCAAATTATTATTGGGAGATTGAACAAAGGCTCATTCTAGCTCCAATGTCCTATGGAAGCTACCCTTTACTCCTGAGGTCCCTCTACATCATGGCGGCAGTGGTGGTTGTATTTTTACAATCCTACGTTCAGTCGGAAACCACAAAAACAAGAAGAAACTACCATTAAAATATTCCTGAACATTTCACATAGTTATGATATTGAGTGGAAGTTGTCAACTTGCAGATACTCCTACTTTGCACAAGACTGTGCTTGAAGCCGAATTGGAACTCTTTCTCTGTCGTTATTATTGTTTTGTGTTTGTCTTTATATTTCTTTCGCCTGTTCTTAGTTGTGTGTGTGTTTGTAGTGTCTATTCCTTGTGGTAAAGCTCCACTCTTGGATAGCCTACTAGGAATTTACAAGTAAATTGAAGATGGCTATGGAGGGTACACCTTCTGATATGTTACCCAGTACTATCAAATAATTGTAGGCTTCAGGCTATTCCATGGAGATACCCACAATTGTATGCATATAAACAAATTCAATACTGCCAATGGCTTCAAATAACGTCATGCCAGATCAGTTAATGCAAAATGTTACACTCTCTGCTTGACTTTCTAACATGAAGAGAATATAGCAGAAGTCAGAGGAGAGCAAAAGAAAGGCAAATTGAAGCCGAAAGGCGGGAGACAGAAAAGCAAGCTGAAGCTGAAAGAAGGGATACCGAACGGAAAGCTGAGGCAGACAGAAGGGCAGAAGAAGAGAAGAGAAACAATGACAGATGGGAGATAAGAAAAAGGTTGGGACTACAGAGAGTAGCGAAATTGAGGTTGACAAACAGAAAGAAAAATATTGCAGATTGTGTACCAATATTTAAGATAGCATTAAAATTGAGCAACAAGTTGAGTCTATGGAAGTTGAACTTAAACAAGAAGACATCCATTCTTGAGAGTGGCTTATTGAAGTCAAAGCTGACTCCTAAACAGAATCACATAACATTAGATGGTATTGAATCATATGAAACTACATATGACGATTTGAAAGAAGCTCTATATACAAAATTTAGTGCATCTAATCTTGAGTTGGGGTTGAAATTATTTCACACACCATGCAGAGATGTACAAAGTAAAACTGGGCATGAGTGAATTTTGGCGCTGTATTCCTTATCGGAAAGGTTTTACTCGGATTGTAAGGCAATTAAAGATGTTTTCGACCGGAAAAATTCAGCATTTTTGCATGCCATGCTTGATTCCAAACAGCAGTCTTCATTCGATGCCCAGAATGTCGCTGCAAACAAGAGCTCATTTCCTTTGCAGATTATTTGGATGATATTGAAATGGTAGCAAAGTTGGAGAAATCAGAAAATCTTTAATTACAGAACTGCTGGAAATTCCAATACTTGTTATCATTGTGGGAAGCCAGGCCATCTTTTTTTTGAGTGCCAATCAAATCAGCAAATCCAAAGTGGCAAGAACAAACAATAGTCGTTATGCTCAGCAAGGTAACAAGCCATTCAAGGGCTACTATTGTAGTTCCACCAGCCATAAGGCATCCGAGTGTCCCAACAAAACAAAGAACCAAGATAACAAAGTTGTAACAAAAAATGGCACTCCGGAAATGAAAAATAACCTGATAATGAAGAAGGGTGACACTTGAAATTTTATTAAAGGAGAAGTGAATTACGAATCAACAGACGTTTTCCTAGAAACTGGCGCAGACATTTCTGTGGTTCTTGATAAGCTCATCTATACTGAGCAACTCACCAGAGATAATGTTTATTTGAAAGTCTTTACTGGTGATAAAGTTTGTGTACCTACAGCCGTAGTGATCATGTCAATCGGTGACAACGAGTTCAAGGAGGAAGTAGTGGTAATGCTCAGGTATATGATGAGTGATTGCATAATCTTGGCTGTGAGTATTGACACAACAAAAGCGTCTGGCCTACAGGTGGTGAAAAAACCCTGACTTGGCTACATTATGGTTCACCACTACTCAGGAACAGAAAGTAGAAGAAGTAATGGCAGTAAAGACAAGGAAGACGAAGAAAAGGAACATGAAGAGAAAGTTGATACTAGAGTTGAAGTGGATGAAAATGAGAAATTACTTGAAGAGAAAAAGGAATTTGTGGTTGAGAAGAAGAATTAACGTAACGAGATTGCTGTTACAAGAAGCAGGACTGGCTTGTTTAGCAAACAGGATGAGGATGTTAGAGAAGAGCAAGAGAAGTTGGAAGATTCAGATGAGATGGTTGTGTTCGAATAGAAATCATTTTAAATGTTTAAGAGGCAGAAAGAGGTAGAAAAGATATGAAAGAGATGACAGTAGCTGAAGAAGTTTCACTAAATTTAGGAGCACCAGAATTCACTAATGAGGTAGACAGTGAATTGTTGATATCTCAAACACAGGAAGATGAAACTGGTAGAGATTTGGCTGACACTAGGGTGTTAGGGGCTACTTGTGGAAAGATGGTTTGTTATGTCACAGAACAGTAGACCCAGTGCTGGGTGTCACAGAGAGACTTGTTTTACCTAAAGTTCGAAGACAGAAAATCCTTGAGTTAGCTCATGATAACAGTGGTCATCTGGCTGAAAAAGATGAGGACTGTTCTAGGTCTAAGGTTAACCTGGCCCCATGTCACCAAAGATATTGTGCATTTCTGCAAATCATGCACAGTCTGCACAAAAATAAATAAAAGTGGACGTATATGAGCAAAAATGGGAGAGCGTCCAGTTTGTCTTTACCTTTTGAATCGATGGCCTTAGATTTAGTAGGACCTCAACCAAAAGGAAAAGGAGGAATGTGTTACCTCTTAACTGGGTGTTGCATAGCCACTCGTTGGCCTGATGTAGTACCATTGAAGTCAGCAACAGCTACAGCAGTTGCTGAAGGATGCATGGTGATGTTAGCACATCAAGGCAGTCAATCTGTCAGAAATAGTTGTCGGAGTTATTTGGAATTAGTAGAATTTCCCCAGTGTAATGGAATTCTCGAAAGATTTCATGGGACTTTCAAACCAACGTTAGCTAAAGCTTCCAAAATGGAGTGGACTCAGTAACGTTTCTACCAATGGCTCTTTTTGCAGTGAGGCAGGCTGTAAACAGCAATTTAGCCTCATGAATTAGTTTATGGAAGCAACTTGAGAGGTCCTTTGTAATATACGAGAGATAGATCAGAGAGGTTTACGAGAATATTGATGCTTGTTCCTGGGTGGAGCTGCTTCGTGAGAGATTAGCAGTTTTACATGATTGTGCATTTAATCACAATAAGAACAGCAGTGCTTCCAGGAAACTTCAGTTCGACTAAGGAAGTACTGACAGAGAGCTCTCAACTGGTGAACAAGTTATGTTAGGAATTCCAGGCTTGACGAGTTGTCTAGAAGACGCGTGGGAAGGCCCATATGTGATTGTGGAAAAAATCTTAACAGAGTAAATTATAGTTTTGAGTATGAATGGCAAAAGAGAGAGAAAGTAGTTCACATTTAGTACACAAAGAGCTATGTGGAAAGAGAAAAAATTATTGGTGGTGGTAGCTGAAGATGATATGGAACCAGTTAAAAGGAGAATAAAAGAAAACAACTTTTTGTGATAACTACAATGAAGAGGAGTTAAATGCTGTGTTAAAAAGAAAAGTCAGAAGTATTTCTGACAAACCAGGCAATTGTAAAGTAGGGAGTACGTCAATGATGTTGGAGCCTGTTATTTAAAAAAGGCCTCACAATTTGCCGTTCAAGTTGAGAGAATGTGTGAAGAAAAAGATCGATAGGATTTTATAGAGTGTGACATCATTGAGGAGAGTACGAGTTGTTGGAGTAGCCCTATAGTACCTGTAGTGAAGCCGGATGGTACAATTCGTATCTGTGTTGATTACAGGGGTTTGAACTCAATAACTCAGCATGTTCAATGGTTTATGCTATTGCTCGATTATATTGTAGAAAAAGATGGTAGTGCTAAGGTCTTATCCAAGTTAGATCTGATAGGGATTCTATCAAATCCAGATGGAAGGCACGAGTGCAGAACTAACCATATTTACTTGCCCATTTGGAAAATTTCAGATCAAAAGAATGCCATTTGGGTTAAAAAGCCATTTGGGTTGAAAAATGCTTCCGCAGTTTTTCCATCTGTTTTGGAAAAGTCCTAGAACAGTGCAATATATTCTCATCCAATTATATATATGATGTGTTGATTTATTCAGCGTCAGCTCGCAGTTCCAGATCATCACAATAATTACTTTGAAAAATTATATCAGACGAATTACAAGAGAGAATTTCAGAGCATTTTGGGGAACAGTAGGGCATTATCGAAGTCTGTACCTAACTTTGCTAGTTTGTCTTCTGTTCTTACTCCAACTACTAATGGAAAAGCACCTAATAGAGTGGAGTGGACCGTGGAGAGAGACACTGTCTGTAAGTTGTGTAATTGTTTGTGTCAATTTGTTGTTCTCACTGTTCCTCAGCCAAGTGATACTTTTTCATTGCATACTGATGCTTCTGGAGCAGGACTGGATGCAGTTCTGATTGTATATCGAGAGGTCATAGAGTTGCCAGTTACTTTTTACTCAAGGCAATTAAGAGGAGCTGAAGCAAGTTATTCTCTGACGGAACTTGAAAGTTTAGCGATCCTTGAAGGAGTGGAGCATATTGTTTGTGTTGTTGCTGTTTTTTGTATCCTAGAGTTAGTCTACATATTAGTCCTGCTGTGTATAAGTCTCAAGTATTAATATTTAAAACTACTTACTTGACAAGCACAGCGGCTACTGTGGTGGCAGCAGATACCGAATTATTATCAGTAGAGTGAACAAGGGCCCATTCTAGCTCCACTGTCCTACAGAGGCTACCCTCTACTCTTGAGGTCCCTCCACAGCCACCAAAATTCTTCACCACTTAGCCAAATTGAACAAAAACACTGATCCATTGGCTTTGCACTTAATTCTCACTTTGTTTTGCGTTGATGATTCCTTGTCAGGAGTGTCTACTTTTAAAATCAGACAGGCCCTCTGCTGTTTGCTCAAATCAGCCAGAATAACTGAGAAAGTGGTGAACCAATGATCTCTTATTTCTGGAAACTATACTAGAAGATTTAAGAGAGCCAACTGACCTTCACCCTTGTCAGCATCCATGACACTTAGTATTCACTGGGATGTTAGCAAGGATACCTTTCATGTATCTGATCCATTTGTGAATGATGATCACCTTGTAACCTAGCATGAAATAGCCTCCATCTATGCCAAGGCGTCTGATATTATGGAATTATATTTTTTAGCTGTGGTTCTATAGGAAATATGGAAGATAAAGTACTCTTGGGATTATCCAGTTCCAGATAAATGGAAGAAGTGGATTTCAACACTATCAGCTCTCTCTCCTCTCATTAAAATATTCCTGAACATTTCTCCTCTCATTCGAATCCTCAACAACTTGTACCATAGCATGTTCAGATTAGTAGTCAGTCTCTTCTCGGCTTTTAGATGCCTCTGCTCATAAGAATCCAACTACACTGAAGACATTTATCTCGCATTGAGTTGCCTCAGTTCAACAGATAATGCCTGGTATTCCTTGGCAGCATGTCTCTACTCAGGAAAACCCAGCTGACTTGACTAGTCATGGAGTAGATTTGTGTAACTTCATTTCTTCAACTCTGTGGTGGAAAGGCCCTCCCTGGCTACACCTTCCTCAGCCGTCATGGCCACATATACCTTCAACTAGTCCAGAAGAATTACCTGACCTTTAAGCTACAATTGCTGCTACAGTGCAAGTCATCAAACCTGACCCTGATTTCTCTCTGGACTCTATACTCATCTTTCAACAAATTATAATGTGTTGTGTAATGGATCAGGAGATTTTTCCACAGTGCTCAAACTAAATATCATATTTTGTATAGTGTAGCTACTCACCTCAGTTGAACTTAAAGCTGCTAAACTATGTCTTCTTCGAGTAGCACAGAGGATGACTCATGCTGAAGTCTTTGAGTCTATATGGTCTGGACATAATCTACCTTTTACAGTTTCACATTTCAATGGATGCTGATCACCTCATCAGAATCACTGGTATATAGAGTTAGAGATAGTTCTCCTCTCACTCTACTCTACTATCTTTAAACTCTACTCTCACTAAAATTTTCCTTTCTACTCTATGTGTTACATATAAACATACTGGTATATCTCTTCTCATGTCTGTGATTTTAGAGACATATTACAACTCTGGCCTCAGAAATTTTCTCAAGCTAGTTTGCTGTCATTGTTCTACATGCTAGAAAGTGTACTCTTGACCTCTAAACCAGAATGGGAATGCCACCACTGTCGAGAACATTACTAGCACCACCATTTCAGAGTACTGGAATGGATTTTGTGGGATGATTCTATATACACCAAGTATGTAGTCTATGTTGTTTTCATCCATGTCGTCTTGAGTTGTCAATGTGAACCTTTATAATGCACAAATTTTTCATTCACCTTAGTAACATTACTCTACTCAGTTATCTTTGTTGTAACTTGTTGTACTTATATATACAATCGTAAATTCACCATTCTAACAATGCTCAGTGAATTATCACAGAGCTGGTCCTTCAACAGCTTTTTCGAAAACTAGTGTTGGGATTTATGACCCCCCCAAAAAAAATTCAGTATTACAAAATCTAATTGACACGAAATTAAGTTGCTAATTTCATTTCCACTTTAAAATTAATATTGTGAACTTTAGTTCTTAGAGGCAACAGTGATGAACTTTAAAACTACTCCATTTATTCAACAAATTATTCAACAAATTTTAGAGCTGTTACAGAATTAATCATACTAATTTCATTTTTGTCACTGACATGATCCTAAATGAAGCTAAATTCAATTATTCTGATTAGTGTGGATATACGGTTAAATGTCACATTTCTATAGCTACTCAATTTACTTCAAGATCATATTCTGATAGAGTTAAGCACTAAATGATAAAAAATTGTGTAAATATTAAGGCATACTGCTATGGTTATACAATATCTTACCAAGATGAATTGGTATTATTTTCTACTTACTTTCTACAGCTTCTTGTATAACATCATTAAGAATTGAAGTTTCACCAATAATATCTTTCTTGGTCCACTGCCCCTGTTGTGAAAATCCAAATGACTTACTGACACTCCGAATAAACAGCTGCTTTCTCTCAGCTATTCCAGTACTTGGTTCATCAATTTTCATTTTAGATTGATCAATGTTTATAAAATCTCCAAGTAGTCGATGTAAAGTTGAACTTTTACCAGATCTTGTAAGACCAACAAAATTTATTCGTCCTACACATAAGTCTACACATATCTGTTTTTGTATGGCTTCCTGACAAGCTTTCTCAATTGTGTTATCTATTGAATGACAAAAGTGTGTTAGTTAGTGCAATTAACAGATATAGCAGTGATATGGGTTAGCACAAATAGCAAGCGAACCATTGTGCACAGTAAGTTAAACAACACGGTAGCAAAAACATTTAAATTAAATTAACCTTTAATCTAATAAAAGTGGATTGTTCATTTTCAAAATCAGAGTGCAAACGTACAAAATGCTACATTTATTTAGTTTGCTTGAAATTGTTGCTCCTATTCACCAAGTTTAGACAGGCATCATTCAGTCCATTAATTAATCATCAGTGTGCATGCGCGAGAAGTTTCTGTTTGTCATTCATTCATTGTCACTCTCAACAGCGGATCCTGAAAATGGCGGACTTTTATACCTTGAGAGAAGAGGAATACTGACTAAATAATGATTTAAGTCACTTTAATTTGCCACTTTTGGAATCTCAGCTTAGTTTTTGAGAAAACAGAAAAGGCAGACACTATAGTGAGTGCTGCTATACGGCCATACCCATTCATTCGTTAACCTGCCATTTAGAATAACCCGCGCTCACGTGAGCATACAACTTTTACTGCACCAATGCTATCCATTCTTGTGTCTGATGTTGGGACGTATCCGCTACCAGAAGTGTGTTTCTTCATCAGCTGAAAGTATGCCTGCTGTCGTGTAGACTGCAATGATTGCTAAACCGGAGAATTCTGTTTAGTGAAGTTTGGGACGGGGTCGAACACGGAGCGAACACAAAAGTACGCGAGGGTCAATGTACAAAATGACATACGTACATCCATACATATATATATAAATAAACAAACATCCCCGATTTTCAATTGTTAACCCTGTAAGTGTCTCGCTCGCTCCGCTCGTTCACCAATAATAGTTAGATTTCAATTGAGCCACACTGTTGGTGACTCGCTTGCTTCAACTGCTACCAATGACATTACTCAGAACCAAATTAATTTTGTTTTTGAAAATGTTTAATGAGATAATCTAATTTGCTTATAGTAAAATTTTAAAAAACAATTGAAGCTTGCTATATGTGAACAAATTTAAATATATAATGTGAACAAATTTATAATTAGCCGATTATCGCCGAATTATGTGTTCCTGCGTAAAGCGAGAGGGGTGCTTCACAACACCGATTACGCATTTTGCATAACCACCATTGTACCTGCTTCTACTAGCTATCAGCAAGTGTTTCAAGCGCTCACACAATGACGTAACATTTATCCTGTCAGGTAAGTGTAAGGGAAGAAAGATCTTCATGACCCACCCCATAGAAAAAAATTTACTGTTTGAAGCTTGAAATTGTAGAACTGTTTCAAAATTAATAATAAACATAAATAAATATCACTTAATATGATATATAGTTGTCAATAAAAGTTAAAGATTGCCAAGAAGTCTTCATAGAGGGAAGTAATGAAGAATTTGATGTTCTAGAAAAAGTAGAGATAAAAACGGCAGACAACTTCTCATGGCAAACTTATTCATGGAGGGTAGCAATGAAGAATTTGATGACCTTGAGGAAATTGAGAAAGAAAAAAGGCAAGCTATTGTAGCTTCATTTGTGCATACACGGTTATTGTATAGATTTTCAACTACACAAGCCACAAAAGGTCCAAGTTGTTATATCAAGATAAAGACTATCTACCTTCCAGTTCTCCCCTACTTGAAGGTGCCCATGAAATGATACAACTCTCACGTTTTGTTTGAGTGTTTTGTTTGCTTTCGTGGCATTTTCTCACTTATTCACTTGTACTCTTTTGTTGTGTGTGTCTTGCAGGTCCTTGCAGGTCCTCTATGCCTTTGGATCACCTGGATGAGCCGGGGGGAGCAGCCGAGGAGAGAGTGCAGGAGCAAGACGCAATCCCAGGGTCTGAGTGTTCTTGAGTTAGCCAAGGCGGTAGTCCCTTCAGCTTCTAGGTCAGATAGTAGTACTATAGTGGTCTCCTCAGAAGGGAGCCGTGTCAGTGGTGCGTCAGAGAGTTATTCTAGTACTACGCCTGCGCCTGCTAGGTCAGTATTTACAGATACAAGTTTGACTGATAGTCTTGTTAGGTCTGAAGGCAATACGCCTGTTAGTGATATTTCTCCTCCTGAATTAGCTTCTCCCAGGAGTGTTAGACGTAAGTCTTTGAGTGACATCAGTGGGTGTGGTTCTCATAGTATTGCCTCTGTTGTTGATAAACTTTAGGCAGGTTGATAGTGGGTGTGACCTTGTTGGTGAGTCTGATAGGACACTTGAGTCAGATAATTCAGTACCATATCCCATGATGTCAGATGACGAACATGATTTAGAGAGTGGGCGTGGTGCTCATTCTAGTGATTTGAGTGAGGATATGCATGCCTTGCTCCGTGGTTTAGTAACTGAGTTTCGCTCAGCTGTTTCCATTCCTGATAGATCTAGGGAAAGCATGCAGGAAATGGAATTGTCAAGACAGATAAACTCGCTGGCTCCTCACAAGGACGGAGTCGATATAGCCAAGTACGTGCGCAAGCTTGAGGCAGATCTCAGAGACCTGGGCTGCCCAAGGCGTCGCTGGAAGACAGTCCTGCTTCAAAAGCTTCAATCTAAAACGGCTTCTTCTATAGTAGCTGGCATTGATAGAGAAGAGACCAATTATGAACTGCTCAAGGATATTCTGATGGAGGCTCTTGGCTCTAGCTTGACCTCACTGGGTGCTAAGCTCACAACCGAATTTGCTAGCACTACTAGATCAATGAATCCTTTAGAAACTTATGTGCACCTAAAGAGCTTGATGGATTCAGTTGATATGTTGTGTAAAACGAAGGAGGAGTTACTTCTCTTCTTTGCCTGTACTACCTATCGTGCGTCTAGGCCATTAGGCCATTAGCACAAAGAGCTATAATGAACCAAAGAGAGTTTGCATCTTTCAGGGACTTGAATAAATTTGCATTGTCCATCAATTCCATTGACTCAGACAGGGTCTCTGGATTTGGTCGACACAACAGGCCTGGTAATGTTAGTGGTGCTATTGAAAGTTTCAAGTGCCACAAGTTTGGGCACAGGTCTTATGAGTGCCGTAGTAATGTGTCTAGTAGTAGTAACAGTAGTAGTGGGTCTGGTAATAGTAGTGGTAGGACTTCCTCAATAGTCTGTTTTACCTGCCATGAGCCTGGTCATAAGTCACCAGATTGCCCGACCAAGAAAAGCGGTGGTAGTTCTGACACTAGGTCTGAGAAAGCTGGTGTCCGTAGAGGCAGAACTTTCAATACTAATTGGGTGTCTGTCCGGAATGGAGCCCCTCATGTGATGGGATTTGTAAATGGGACTAAATGTAAGATTGTACCAGATACCGGTGCCGAAATATCCATAGTGCCCGGTTGCTTAGTCTACGGTGACCAGCTAACTGGAGAGCAAGTTGAGGTTAGAGGTTGGGATGGTAGGCCAATGACTTTGGATACTGCCATTGTTGATTTTGTGTTCAAAGGGAAGTCGTTTAGTTCCCGGGTGGCTGTTGCACACAGGGACAGTCTTTGTGGTTCTGTGCTGTTCTCTGTTCCTATGGAGACAGCCACAGCAGAGCATCTCTTGTTGGATGCGGCCTCTAAGTCAGATGTTTCTTGCTTGGGGGCGGGGCAATTACATGGTACCCGTAACATCCAACCATCCACTCAGGTGGATGCCTGCTCTGATGGCATTGTGGAGGAGGCCCCAGAAACCTCCTCTGCTCCTGCCATTACTCAGGAAGAGACAGTCAACGTGAGAGTTGTGACTAGGAGTAAGTCCAAGAAGTTAGCAGAGAAATAGATGCATGATGATGTTGTGCATGTGAGTGAGTCTAATCCCCAACCATTTGATTCTGATGCTGAATTTAATAGGCTTGCAGCCATTGATTTATCCTATGATCCCCCAATAGTAGGTGATGGGCATGTGGTCAGTGTTTCTTCTGGAGTTGAGCTTCTTCAGGGTTCTGATGAGGATGGGGATGGGGCTGGTGTTGGTGGTTGTGCTGTTAGTGACGGGCATGATGGTCCTTCTCTTTCCCATTCTAGTGATTCTAATGATAGTACAGCTGTTGTCCCTGCTGACCTTGATTTGGCTTGCCCCCAGACTTGTGAATTGGGTGGTGTGGATGCACTTAAACAAGCTATGAATAGTGATGAATCTTTAATTGCTCAGAGAAACCTAGCTGACAACAACTTGAATGGCTATTCCTATTCTGATAGTGTTCTGACTCACACTGTATTGGTGAATGATTGCCCAGATGATAGAATTGTAGTTCCTAAATGTCTTAGGCTTAACATCCTGACATTGGCCCATGATAAATCTTCTCATATAGGAGTAAGGGGCATGAGGAATATGGTAGGTAAGAGGTTCACCTGGCCTGGCATTCACAAGGATATTGCTAACTTTGTGAAGTCCTGTGATACTTGTCTCAGAGTCAATAGTAGTGGTAACCGTAAAGCTAAGATGGTCGAAAGAAAAATAGTGTCTGTGCCATTTGAAACAGTGGCCGTTGATTTAGTTGGCCCTTTACCTAAGGCTAAACGTGGTGTCAGATACCTCTTTACTTATGTCTGCTTGGCTTGTAGGTGGCCTGAGGCAATTCCAATGCGCACTGCCTCAGCCACGGAGGCTGCCCAGTGCTTCGTTGATATCATCAGTCGCACTGGCATCTCTTTGAAGGTTCTCTCTGATAGGGGAACGATCTTCCTGGGCAAACTGATGTCTCGGTTATATGAGATGAGGTATAGATGCCATTGCAACTTCTCCATACAGGCCCCAGTCAAACGGGGAAGTGAAGAGGTTGCATGGTACCCTCAAGCCAATGCTGTCAAAGGCCATGGATGCTGGCATTGATTGGTCAGTGTTTCTTCCCCTGGCACTATTTGCCATCCGGCAAGTCCCCAATAGGGATGTTGGCTTCTCCCCACACTGTTTAGTTTATGGGAAAGATGTGGTTGGCCCACTTGATGTGTTGTATAAAGGGTGGGTTAACAGGGACTTTGATGGCATCAATGTAGATGAGTGGCTCCTCAGTTTAAATGACAGGTTAGCAGTTATCCATGACATTGCTGTGTGCAATGAGTCGGTGAGCAGTAGTAAACGTGCACTTGTCTTCAACAAGAATAAGACTGAGAAACCTGTGAAAGTTGGATCCAAAGTATTAATGAGAGTCCCTGGCATGAAAGCTGCTTTGCAGGCTGCCTGGGAAGGACCTTACCATGTAGTGGATAGAGCTAGTAGGGTCACTTACAAGGTATCCAAGGGTGATGATCATCCTGTTAGATTAGCTCACAGGGATAACTTGAAATTGTATGTTGATAGGCCTTGCTGTGACTCTTGTTGCTGAAGAACAAGGTATTTCCCCTGAACTTTTTGACCAGTAAAGTTAACTTGAGCTCTGATAGGTGCCCAGGTTTTAGACAGTGTGAACTTGATAGCGTTTTGGGTGAGGTTAAACAGCATTTTAGTACTTCCCCAGTACCTGTCAGATAGCGCTGGTAGACAACACGACTCCAGTCAACCTGCCCCCAAGACAAATTCCTGCAGGTATTCGTGACTTAGTTAAGGCTGCTGGATAGAATGATTAGTAATGGCATCATTGTTGAGTCTAATTCTGAGTGGGCCAGTCCACTTGTCCCAGTCAGAAAGAAAGACAATAGTATTAGGCTGTGTGTTGACTATAGAAAGCTGAATTCTATGACCCCACTTAGAAGATACTGGTTACCTTCTTTAGCCGAAATACTGGAGAAGGTTGGGCCTAATATGTGTCTTAGTACTCTTGACCTCACATCCGGGTTTCACCAGTTAGCAATGGACCCTGTTTCTAGTGAAATGACTACCTTTGTTTTCTCTTTTGGCAAGTACCGCTACTTAAGAATGCCTTTCGGGTTGAAAATTGCACCCGCTATTTTTCAGTCTGTCATTGAAGAAGTGTTAAAGCCTGTGTGTGCATTCAGCAGTAATTACATAGATGACATTGTTGTTTATAGCCGAGAGTGGTCTAGTCATTTGTGTCATTTGAAAGGTGTTATTTCCTGTTTAGGATCTGCTGGGCTCACGATAAAGTTGAAAAAATGTATCTTTGGTAGGAAACATTTGCTGTACTTAGGGCATGTAATTGGTAGTGGTGTCCTAGCTGTGCCTGAGATGAGGATTAAAACCCTCTCCGAGTTTGCACGTCCTGTTACCAAAAAGCAGCTTAGGTCCTTATTAGGTGCTTTCTCCTACTACAGAAAGTTTATACCCGGGTTTGCTGATTGTTCAAGCTAACTCTCACCGGCTACCTCCTTGAAGGCTCCTCTCCGGGTGGTCTGGAGTGATGAGATGAACTGCAAGTTCCGTGAGTTGAAGCATTTGTTGTGTCAATGTTGTATGTTGGTCATTCCTTCCCCAGAAGATTCTTTCATATTGTATATGGATGCTTCCGGTAGTGGAGTAGGCGGGTGTCTGCACGTCATTAGAGAGGAAAAGGAGCTTCCTGTAGGATTTTTCTCTCGCCAATTGAAGTCAGCTGAGAATAATTACTCTGTCTCGGAGTTAGAGAGTCTGGCAATCGTCGCCTCACTGAAGCACTTTGAGTACTACATTTACACGAAGCAAGTTGTCGTTGTTACTGATCACAAGCCATGTCTTGCGCTCATGGAGGGTACTTCACTGAATAAACGCCTCCTACGATTTGCCTTATCTTTGCAACAGTTCCAGGTCACAATTGTGTACAGGCCTGGCAAGAGTCATTTGAATGCTGATGGAATGAGCAGGCAGGCATGGACCGAAACAGATGATGAAACCGCCCAGTGTGATGTTTCAGCTTCTCCTTCTAGTCGAATCTTGGTGGGGGGAGATGTGGGCTGAGAGGATAGAGTGCTGGCGACAGAAACAGAGACGAGAGAGAATGAGAATGAGATGAAGTCAAAGAAGAACAAAAAGAAGAGGAATGCATGAACATTGATGTTGTGTCATTGAAAGACAGTTGTGTGTGTAATTATTTATTAGCATAGTGAATCGCAGTGCGTGCTTGTAATCTTTAGTGTTTGTAATCTTTAGTGTATGCGTATGTCATGTTGTGCTTATTTTGTGTCCGGATGTCCTGTGACCACACCCCCACATTATTAGTGCGCATGCGTGTCTTCTGACATATAAGCCAGGACACACATGCGTATCCTCAGTTCCCCCTATATTCCCATTCAGTTAGTTACAGATTAATACTCTGTTAAAGGGTGCGGAGGGTGAACTCTGGTGGCAGCAGGTCACCAGAGCGTATGAGTAAGTGTGTGTCAGGTAACTTCTCCTCTACCTCTGGCGACTTACCTTCAGGCTTATAGCCTTTACTGGATTGAGCCAATCAAGGTTCTCCGTGACCTGTGACCGCCAACCCACAAGGACTATAAAGTATAGGCTCATTACTACGTTGAGGAATGATATATAGAATACTTATTGACTTTTGAAACAATAAGAGAATGGTGTAAAATGGATGAATGGTAGTCACTAAATTAGATGGAGAATGAGTGAATGGTTAAGATGTAAGTATGTTAATTATTTTTGTGATATGAGATGAGAGTACCACACAAACTCTATCTGCAAGCCTTGGTCCAGGTTCATGTGTTGTATGTTTTCTTGATCCACAAGCCTTGTGATCTTCCTCTTGTGCCAAAGTTCTTCTCTCCATGCTTAGCTCTGTCCCAATTAATATGACACCCAGTGCTTTTTGCATGGACTGCAATACCATTATTTAGTTGTTCCAATCTGATGGCCCTCTTATGTACATTGAGACTTGTTTGAAGTGTTCTGCCGGTTATCCCGATGTGGGTACTACCACACAAACAGTTTACACTGTATATTACACGTTTCACCTTCTCAGGGATTGGTTGGTCCTTACACTTACTTTGAAGCTTGTAGTTTCCAAAGAGTGCGCGCACTTCATATGTTTAGAATGCGTAGAAAGTAAACAAAACTTAGCCCACATGTAGAGGAGTTAATATATAAATATTTTTGTAATCATGATTGCCCTGCTGGGAATACTATGAAATATTGCTAGGTTAGTAGTGTTATTTTTTTATAGTTTGCATGTATAGTACTCAATTTTAACAATAATATATGAAAACTATCAATAACAGTTTTTTTTAATAAACATAAAATAATCAAACTGAGGTATAAGGTAAAGTTTCAAAGTATTGTTCTACTTATACCTTAATATGCTTAATCCTATAAACAGCTTGTAGTTATAATCTTACTTTTTAGTAGTTCCTTTGCTATTAGTCTATCTTTATTTCTTAACTCTGAAGAACGAATAATTTCTGATATATTCCATTGAATAGAAGAGGAAATTGAAGAAGGCTGTTGTATTTTTTCTACAGTAATTATACATTAGTCAAAGTATGTCCCTATAAATTTAATACGGAATGATAACTACATATTATTGCTGAACATAAATCTAAACTGAATATTTAGGTATACATATCACTTCTTTGTAGCACTATGTATTCCACATTTTAAAGTTATAAAAAACTTAAAATGAACAATGCAAGGCCAAAAGAGCATTAAAATTGAATTAAATCTAAATATTACATGTTAGATTGAAAAAGAAATTTTAGACATTAGTCACAGTTTAAGCATCTGATGTCAAAACAGCAATAAAAATAATAAAGTAGGCTAGAAATTGTTGAACTGTGTGGAATTACAAATGAAGTATAATAATGTGAATTATCTTTCTAATGCATCGATACAATTCAGTTAATACAATAACACGCATTCTATATGACTATAGGTGACCGTCTACGGGAAAACCGGGCACAACGCGGCGAGCGTAATATCGAGAAAAGATCGATCGATTTCTTAAAAATGTATTGTTTCAAGCGGACGGAAGGGAACGGTTAGGTCTATTATAGCGGGAACGACTTAAGCTACGGCGATAAAACTTGGAGAGCTCAATATCTGGACGCCGACAACTCCGTAAGTGCAAAAAAAAAAAATTTCGAAGGTGCCGCGTTGTGCCTGGTTTTCCTATAGACAGTTAGTCAGAAAAATATCATTTCACAATTTTATTCTTAGCCTTCTTTTACTCATTAGATGCATTCTCTCTCTTTCACAGGCTTTTCTTGTAAACAACACAGAATTGAAAATGTTTGGCTGTCACCATAGATCAAATGCAGGACCACTGGATTAACTCACAAGTGCTCAGCCACTGAGTTACGACAATCAATGGACAACAAAAAATTTCAAATTTGTATTTATACTGTTAAGGGGAGCTACTAAGCTGCAGTAGTTTTCTCAATCGACCAATGCATATTTTTTAAATTAATTATATTTATCCATGCTGTGGGGAACGAGACAAGGCAGAAGAGAGAAGATGAAAAGAAGGAAGAGAAGTAAAGGCAAAGAAGAAGAAACGTATATGTATGTCATTTTTTATGTGTTGTGCGTTATTTAGTATTTCATTCAATGTTGTGCGTTTATTTGAGTTTTTGGGTGTGGTGAGCGTTTCCATGTATGGTCATTTGTGCGTGCATATAAGAACGGAGTCGTGAGACCTCGTGTCTCAGTTCCTTTATGTGTATAGTCAGGTCTTGTTTAATTACTTGATTTCTGTGTGCGTTCTTTGTAATTTGTATTATAAACGTGCATCTTACTTAGGCGCAAGCGGCGCTCAGCCACACGTTCTCTGGTGGCAGCGAAACGTTCCTGAGAGGGCGCGGTTGCCTGGTGATTAAGCCCTCCAGACCCCCACACATGCAAAAATGTTTCTGCTAATTTATCACTTCACAAATTCTTCATCAACCTTCGTTTACTCATTAGATTTAATGAATAAAAGAAAGAGAAAAAATGTAAGAAGTAATAAAGGGCTGAGCAAGAAATTGTGAAGTGATAAATTAGCAGAGAAAAAATCACGAACCTAAATATATCTTTGAAAAACAAAACTTGTTTTGGTCTATTAAGAGTGAGACTATGGCATAGCAGTACTCTTTCACAGTATGAATACAGAATTGAAACGTTCGGTTGCTCATATTGGTTGTTGTAGCTTAGTGGCTGAGCACTTGTGTGTTAAGCAGGTGGTCCTGGGTTTCATCCCTGGTAACAGCCAAAACATTTATTCATTCTGTATTGTTAAAAAAATATCAGAGAATATCTCAAAGAAATAATTAGTAAATCTTATATATTGTAGATGAAATGATTGACAGTGCATTACTTGATTTCTAACATGTTTACTTTTCTTCCAAAGTTTTGTGAGCAAGAGACACAAACAGTTATGATTTTAAACAAAATAAAAGTAACATTATTATTATGACTTGGTACAATAAAATGCACTCTTCTTGAGAAAATGTCAATGTCTGGACAAAATGTTCTACTACCAATTATAATAATATCAGCTAATTTTTCTATTTAGATAACATGAACTCATCAAAAATATATAAAATGTAATGAAATAATGAAATATGAGAATGAAACTATAAATTCTTTATTTGGTGACTGAAATATTTGTATCAGTGAAAACTATAATCTGCTGAAACCGAACAATACTTAAATTAACTTTAGAGTATATAATATATTAAACGGAACTACAAATACACTCAATTATACCTCAGTTTAAATGTAAATAATTCCATAGAAATAATGAAACTCACCAATTCTTAATAGTGTAGTGTCTGATATAGTTTTTATGATATTCATTTTACCTCCAAACAGCACTACTTCAGTGAGTTCAGAAGAAATAACAAAAGCAGCAGCACAGTGCTGATATCTACGCTGTGGCATGTTGGCTATCTAAAGTGAAAAATATAGAACAATTATAGTAAATGCTTGAACTTATTTATCTGCTACAGTTATAACTGCACTTCAATTATTTACGCATGCCAATTAAGATTAATCATATACTAGCTAAAAAGTACCCCGCCATACCATGGTGCTTAATTCTGTTTCATCTGTAATTACATTCTTCCTAGAAAAACAAAGTTTCGAAGTGCCATATAATGGCATTTGTATTTTTACATCACCTATAGTTAATCCTCCTACAGGGAAACTATTACCCGTTCACCTTTTATGTTAACTTCTAAAATGTTGCTGTACTTTGACTTTGCAGGAAAATTTATAAGCTACTGACAAGTAGGAGAGGATAGACATCGTGGCGAAACACCATTGAAACAGAGTGATGCAGCTGAAATCTTGAACAAATCATATAAAGCTAGTGTATAAAATGTTATAACTTTCTCCTTTCGTTTAGGACTGGCCCTAGTGTTATTTTACAGATATTTCATAGCCTCAGTAACTTCGCTAAAATCACTGGAACTTACTCAGAACGAGCTGCTGATGCAATAGAAGAGACACAAGCTAGACTCCTATTAAACACGAGGCATAAATCTATTACATAATTATCTGGTAATTTTTTTAATGGTGACATATTTGCCCACCTAAATTGATGGGTAATTTAGATAATTTAGCAAGATTGTTTTTGGAACTGAGTGTCTTGTTGCACTATACAGTTTTAGAAGACAAAGCAGTTGTGAAAAATTGCACGACGGTGAAGTAGTTCTACTGAATTAACTCGGAGATAGCTACACACAGTTTAGTATCAGATATGGAAAACTATTCCTAGAATATGTACAATCACTGATAACACTCACTATTATTATGACATATTCTTGCCTCTACATGTAAATGTCACTATTCCTAGAATATGTACACTCATTGATAACATTTCACTATTAAAGGCATGTTTTTCTCTACATGTACATGTAGATTTCTGGAGTGAGTGCTTAGCCTATACTTAGTGACAACTTACTAGCTACAGTAGGACTTCAGTTATCTGAACACGTTGAGACCGAGTTGTATTCAGACAACTGAAATGTTCAGATAACTGAGCACCATAAAATGTATTATAACTCAATAAGGAAGGGGTGTGGTCAAGCAATTCCTTTTGTTGGCCAAAATCTATTATTAACACTTGCATGCATGTGCTAATAATAGATTTTGGGTGTTTGGTTAATTGAAGTGTTCGGGTCTAGTTGTAAAAAAAAAAACATTTCATCAATTTGAAAAAAAAACAATTCTGGGTTGCTCTAAAAAATATGGAAACAAGGCCAAAGTGTTAATTCGAAAATTAACATTACAAAACTTGCCCAAATTGAGAATGGTAATTTATAGCTATTAATAAATTGTTTACCAATGATACATTTGTGGGAACGCCCACCCATGAGAAACCTCAGTGAAGGCAATGAATGCCTATTCAGAAAACAATAGAACAATTAGTTGTTGATTAATGTCAATTGTCATATCTTGTATCTTTTTGTTAGTGTCATGTGAGTTGCTTGTGGCTGGGTTTTATACACTATGGCCTGCCATGCTCAGCTCAGAGTTAAGTTTGTCCAGCTTTGAGCAAGTGTTGTGCTGTTTGTATCTAATCTATTGAGACTTCTTAAGGGAAGACCCTGGGTTGCCCATATCTAAGGGCTCAAACAAACCATAAGAGACTACTACTCTCTGGTGGCAGCGGAAGAAGCTACCCTTCCCCTAACCGTCCCCACAATTGGTGCCAGCAGTGTTTGGAGATGAACCATACTAGAACTGTCTAGTGAGAGAGACCTTTCGCATCCCTCGACTTGGTGCTGGAGGTTCAGTGTAAGGACTAAGTATACATTTGCCAGACCTGTGGAGAGGACCCACTACGCCTGGTTGCGATCGCAGTTCAAGCCTAAGAGCTTTTGGATGCCAGAGGAACGGACTTTAGACTTTGATTGTGTTTCAATCATTTTATTTTTGTGTGTGCTGAAATTAATTAAAAAAATTTGTGTGTGTGTGTGTGTTGTGTGTGTGGGTTGTGTATTTGGTCTGTGCAGGCACGACCGGATCCGGGTCCGTGGACGGAGCCAGTGTGCCCCGGTATGAGTGGAAGGTCTACAAGATCAACAACGCGAGCACAGACAGTAATTGGTTTAGATGTAGCAGAGCTACAGAGCTAACCAAGTGCTTATTCCTTTGACAGATATAAGTTTAATAAGCCATAAATTCTCGGCCTTGTGGGCCTTCAAGTGGCATGAGAAATGAATAAAACTGAACTGAGCCACAGCTTATATGCTGTTTGATACAATTGTGTGTGTGAATGTGACTGAGTGGCACTGAATGGCAAGGTGTTAATTGCCAGGTTATACAACCAGGTTGAAGTGAGAAGAACAGAGTAAGGACCAAGGAAAGAGATTAAGATTGGGGAAGAATTAATAAAGACAGAGTGTAGGGAAGGACATAAAAGGGACAGATGGAAAGGGTGAGGGTGGGTGAGCAAAGTGATATATTAAGTCAAATGAATGCAGGTTTTCTGAACGCACTCCTCGGCCTCGTAGTGCGCTCAGAAAACCTGCAGTTTATTGTAGTAGATGGGCGAGCGTAGAAATGACTGACTCGGAGGAAACTTTGAAGTATACGTTGGATTCAGCGAGTGAGGCTAGTATTTCGGCAGACATTAGTGGTCCCTCAAATGCTAATTTGACTACATCAAGAACTGAGCCCGCTCCCAACCTTATAATGTCTATGATGATGACCCTTCTCCAGAAGACACAAGAAGATGCTGTCAGAAGAGAAGAGGAGGCCATGAGGAGAGAAGCAGAGAGGAAACGAGAAGAGAAAAAGAGGGTAGAGAGGAGATTAAGGGAGAGAAAGGAAGATTTGGAGAGACTTCGAATTGAAGACTTGGAGCGTCTGGATATGAGCCAGCAGGTGGAGTCAGAGTGGAGAAAGCAGAGAGCCAAGGTGAAGGACAGACAGGCAAAACTTGCCCAAGCATTGAAGACATTTCCAAAGCTCAATAACCCTTCTAACCTACCTACCCAACTCCAGAACTTCTCTAAAGTATTGGATTCGTGTGGCATTACTAATGAGAACAAAGCTAGTAAACTACCTGAGATTTTTACAGGTCGGTTGGCAGTTATATTGAGGAACGTGGACCTCCCTGAAGAAATTCCTTTTGAGGAGGCCAAGTCAAAATTGCTGAGAGCAGCTGGATTGACTCCAAGAGTGCTGCAAAGAGTTTTATGCATCCAGATACGGAGCATCTTTCTAAAATGAGTTGCATTGATCTTACTATCCATGTTTCTTGGACGAGAGATCTGGATAATTCTGGACTCAGGAGCTCAGCAGACAATATTGCCAAGGAATGTGGTTGATAGTGATTGCCTGACTGGTAAGTCGTGCAAATTATGTGATTGGGAGAGGAGTAATGTTAGGTCTAGGGATGTGAGTATCAGGGCTGATGAATATTTAGTGAACATGTTGCTGTTAGTGATGACATGGTGGATGTGGGTTTACTCAGGTTGCCTTTTTCTGACAAGGAAAGGTTTGATAAGCTAATATCAATTTATTGGAGACATGCTGAGTGTGATGAGAAAATGAAATAAATTGGTGCTGTGATGACTAGGTCTATGACAAAGAATGTAGCTGTTAGTGAGAAGAGAGAACAGGAAGTGCTTGAGAGTGAGAAGATTGAGAATGTAGTAGATGTAAATAATAATTATAATGATCATGCAAAGAGTGAGAATGAAGAAATTGAGGCAGAAGTCTTTGTGAATGAAGATGAGGATGATGTTGGTTCTGTTTCTGGGCAGGATGCTTCTTCTGTCTTGGATGAGGCAGTTGGAGTTGAGAATTTAGATGAAGTATGTGAAAGAATGGATGGTGCAAAACCTGATACTTATGCTGAGGAGAATGAGTGTGGGGGTGACATTTCTGTTGATCTTGATTGTGTGTGCGCAGGAAAAGATAGGTCTGAGTTTGTGACTGAGGTAGCTCAGGATCCAAGTTTATCTTATTGTAGACAGTTAGCCAGTAGTAAGGAGCGTGGTTATAAGTGGGATAATGGTATTTTATTGCACACTGTTGTGGACTGTGTGGATGGTGACATTTCACGTATTGTAGATCCTAAGAATAGATGTAAGCGTGTCTGTGAGTTTGCTCATGATAGAGCTGGTCATTTGGGTGCTCGCAAGGTTTGCCAGATGATTCAGAAGTGTTTTACGTTGTATGTTGATAAATATGTGAAGTCTGTCAGAAATCTGTCAGAAATCTAACAGGGTGTGGCCAAAGTAGAGCACAAATGGTAGAAAGGCCTGTGGTTTCTGAACCATTTGAAGTTGTAGCAATAGAGATTGTTGGACCGTTACCACAGGGTAGAAATAAATGTCAGTACCTTTTGACAAGGATTTGTATGGCCACTAGATGGCCTGATGTGGTTCAACGTAAATCTATCACTGCTAAGTCAGTAGCAGATGCTTTAATTGGTGTGTTTAGTAGAACTGGCCTGCCATTCCAAATTGTGTCGGATAATGGTACGCAGTTCTCAGGTAAACTCATGAAGGAACTTGGTATTTTATTGGGAATAAATCTTGTTCATACTACTGCATATCATCCTCAAAGCAATGGGGTTGTGAAAAGGATGTGTTCCACTTTAGTAGGAATGCTTAGAAAAGCCGTTGCTGCTGGTTTTGATTGGGTAGATCAGATTCCGTTTGCCTTGTTTGCCTTACGACAAATGCCCTGTAAATCCACTGGATTCAGTCCTAATGAATTGGTATGGGGTCGTAACATGAGAACTCCACTTTATATTTGATACTGTGGATGGAGATTGAACAGTTTTGATCGATTGAATACTAGTGAATGGGCCAAGAAGTTAGCAGAGAAATTGGAAGTATTAAGAGATTGGGCAGCAGATAAGAGTGTTATTGAGAGTGCTAAGAGGAAGGAGAACTATGATAGAGGGAAGAGTGAGAGGAAGTTAAATGTTGATGATAAGGTTTGGGTCAGGATTCCTGGCCAATGTTCTAAGTTTGAGGATGCCTGGGAGGGGCCTTTCATTGTTTAGAAGGAGTTAAGTAAAGTAAATTTTAGAGTGAGAAATGTGGAGAACAGGAAAACTAAAACTATTCACATTAATTCGGCTAAGTTGTATGTCGATAGAGTCACTAGTGTTAGTGCAGTCACTGTTTTAACTGATGATCCAGGTTTGGACAAGAGTGGATTGACATGTCTGGTGAGCTTGATGTTGTTTTAAGTGAGTTTTGTGATGTTCTTGATGGGTCTGTTGGGAAGTATAATGGTGGAGAAGCTTGTATTGGAGTGGAGGATGAGGCTAAACCAGTATCATTTAAGCCATACCATGTGCCTGATGCAATGAAGGAGCAGGTTAAGGTAGTTGTTGAGCAACTAGTCTCTCAAGGATGGGCAGAGGACACAGACTCCCCCTGGGGTGCCCCAATTGGTCCTGTCCCTAACCCGGATGATGCTGTGAGGTTATGTGTTGATTATCGTGGTTTGAATAAAGTCGCACTCCCCAGATTCAGTACCACATACCTCATCTGGATGACATGCTCCATAAGATTGGTAAATCCAATGTGCTGTCAAAGTTTGATCTGATAAAAGGGTACTATCAGGTGCCACTAGCTGAGTCATCTCGTGATTTGACTGCTTTTGTGACCCCCTGGGGCAATTTTCGATTTAAAGTTCTCCCATTTGGCTTGAAAATGCTTCAGCAATTTTTCAGAAGATTATGGCAAAAGTGTTGAAGAATTGTATTGATTTTTTGTGGTTTATATTGATGATATTTTAATTTTTTTGGATTCTGTCAGTGATCATGTGATTCACATAAGAAAGGTGCTGGAGGCTATACAAAGGTCTGGTTTAAGGCTGAGGAAGGATAAGTGTGTATGGGGCAAGAGGCAGGTAGAGTTTCTTGGTCATGTTGTGGGTAATGGTGTACTGGCTATTCCTGGACATCGTGTTGAGGCTATGAAAAATTTTGTTTGTCCGATTTTCCAAGAATGACATGAGAGCTTTTCTGGGCTCTATAGGATATTAAAGAAAGTTTATTCCTAAATTTGTCAACTATTCCTCATTGCTGACACCTTTTACCTCTGCCAAGGCACCTGGTAAAGTTCATTGGTCCTTGGAGATGGTATCTGCCTTTCATAAGTTGTGTAATTCTTCATGTAATTATTGTATTTTGAATGTACCACTTGAGTCAGATTCATTTGTGTTACATACTGATGCTAGCTGCAAAGGTATGGGATGCGTTCTAAATGTTAGTAGAAATGATGTGGAAGTTCCGGAACATACTTAACTAGATCTATGAAAGCATAACTTAAACTATTTAATTAGTTCTAGAAATAAAATTGATTGAAGTACTCAAAATTACTAACAGGTTGACTTTTACTTACCAATTACCATTCAATCATATATTATTATTAGGAACAACAAAAAATATTTTAGTTCAATTAATAAGCCCCATTTATCAAAGAATATACCTTATTTGTGTTAAGTTTACTATTGCATAGCTACAATTATTATCTAAACTGCACTAGAATGACATGTTCTTACCTGTTGCCAATTCTGTGCTAGTACATCAAGACACCAAACATCACTTAACACTTGGAAGCCATCATATCCACCAATTACTAACAACTGTGGGTTGTTGTTTTCATAATCAAGACAAACAGCAGCATGGTAATTTCTTACAGATGGTTGTGGTGATTTATGTACAAGTTTACTAAAACACTAAATAAGAGAATAATATAATGTACAATATATATAACTATATAGTGATGTGCTTGAGCACAAATGGCGAGCGAGCTTAAAGACTATACTATTTTTATATGAATGATTTTGACTTCTAACACTGAAGCTACTGAAAATAAGGTCCAGTTTTTAAATTTCGCATGGATATCAGTGCCATAGTAACAACTCTCTGCAACTGCTTGAATTGAAGGAAAAAAACAACAACAAAACAATACACGTTATTTAAAAGTTTTCTTTGTGATATTCTTTAGGTTGTAACACACAATGCTTTGACACAACTGGACATGCACCTACACAGACTTATCCTCGCGGTAGTCTAGTGGACAATGTATTTTCAAGTAAATACTGTTGCGCACGACTTATAACCATAACTAAGAGCGCATTGACTTACCATCGCCACTAACTCGAATAGAAATGGAAGTTCCTTAAGTTTTCAAGTTTTAACTGCACCCCAAAAGAATTCAAAACCGTAAACAATTCAATTTCTAGGGTGATACGGGTACTGATCGATAAACCAGAGGATTCTGTTTAGTGCAATTTGGGACAGGGTCGACCACATAACTAACACAAAAACGCAAGGGTCAAAGTACAAAATGACATACGTATGTCAAAACATATATACAAATAAATAAATAAACAAACATCCCCGATTTTCGATTGTGTTACCCCTGTAAGTGTCTCGCTCGCTCGCCAACTAGAATCAACTAAAACACTTCTTCATGCCTAATTTAATAAATTAACAATATCTGAAAGTATCAGCTGCATTTAAAAGCCCATCAATTATGTTTGTAACATGTGTTAGGTTTTGCTGCCAATTGAATACATCCAATTTGAACTATATAGTGTCTAAAAGAGATACTTATTTCTCAACTATTTTATGTCACTGAGTATATTGTAACGCTGAACATACTACATGTCCTTTGTACTTTAAACAGTATTCTAAAAGTGTCATATAGCGTGATGGCCAGTTGCAACTCTTGGTCTCATCAATGAGAACTCATCCAGGTCAATGAGAATTAATACAACATGAAATTAGAATAATACTTGCTTAATTTATTGATTTATAGTTTAATATACAATTTTTTAATAAATGGACACTCCTCTAAATTAATTGTTATTTTATATAAGTGGCTAATTTGCCTTAGTTCCAATGTTTTGTGAAATCCTTCCTCCTAGATATAAACTTGCAATAAAGGATTAAAAATTACATTTGGCAGTCAGTGCTGTAACTCTATTATTTATGTATATCAAATGAATTATTGTTTCTAGTCTTTTCACAGTATGTAGCTAATTCATTTAAGCAGCACTAAAAATTTAAAATTTTTTTAAATTTGGAGCCATTTGCGACTTAAAATGCCAATACTTCAAATGTATTTATTATACATACATATAATATACATTGTACATACATATGTACTGGGAGACAAATGCTATCATTTGTATCAAACTGCATAATTTCAGTACATTTACATCTAGACTAACCACATTATTATTAATGCAATTATAATAATTGAGGTATTACAACAAATTCTTACCATTTGTGCCAAGTCAATGAGGTATGTGTCATTGAGATAATTAGTATCATTAAATCCACCAAACAAGACTGCATGTGTAGGACTAATACAGGTGAGTGTAAAACCAGATCTAGGAGAAGGTCTAGTTCCAGTAATCAATGGAGAAGACCATGTATCTAATTACAGTAAGTAATTTTAAGATTTATATTTTTAAATTTACATTAAGTAATTTTTTGAAGACTTCAGAAGTTATTCACATAAATTTTGAGCATCCTTATACATATAATATTATTATACAAGTTATTATTTAAAAAAAAATTATTAATATTTATTGTTCGTAATTTACCAAAGATAAAATAGACAGTGTCTCCTACACACTCGCACTCAATCTAAAACAAATTTAATTATCTACTAATTGAATATTTGCTATTATTTGAATAATATCACATTATGTTAGTACAAGTAACCAACAACAAATGCCTCATTATATATAACACTTTATACAGCTAAACATAACATTGTACTTCAAAGACTTTATCCTGCAGAAAATGTGTACTAAAAATCACAAACATAAATTAAGTATTTGACAGTGCTTATTATAAAAATTATTACTTCAAACTAATATATTTTGAACTAGCAAGTATCCCGCCACACAGTGCTGCATGATGTACTAACTTATGTAAATTAGCAGTGGTAGCATAAGGTAGTATTATCCATGATTTCCCTCTCCTGTTCTCGTTTTTTCCTCAGCTATCCCGGCCCTGATTTCCTTATTCCTCTTTTCAACTCATGGATTCCCTTCTCCTCTGTCTACCTCTCCTGCTATCATATCTCCGTCTTTTCTGTGTATTTTCTTTCATATCTTCATTGAAGTAGTTATATTGTCTGTCAGCTTACTCTCACCTCATTGACCCTTGAATCCTCGTATTTCTCACATAAACCCATTGTAGTTAGATACTGTAGATGAACACTCTTTCCCAACTCAGTTCAGCAACCCAGTGTTCAGTTCTTATACGATACAATAGGTTAATAGACACTTTAAGATGCACCAAGCTGTTATATCATGATGGTTTAGTGGCATGTGTGCACACTCTGCAATCAATGATTACAGGGTCAAATCATGACGATGTCGCTTTATTTCCTCCCAATTTTTCCCTATGTCAAACGTTTTTCCCATTCACGTCATACCGATGCTCTACCAACTCTGATCAGCTCATGAATTATTCATGAATACACACACTGTTGACATTACTGACACAAGCATCATTTACTAGTAGAGGTAATGTATTTTCAAACCCCAAGCACTTATTCAGCTACTCAATCTGTACATATATATATATATATATATATATATATTCCACCCTAGATATCTTCACAATGATATTTTTAGGTACATGACCCGTGAGGATATTTCATGGTTGTTATTTCACGCTGTACTGCACAAGCTCATTACCCTAGTCATTATAGCAACAGCCAAGCTCACCACTTTTCCAGGTATTTACAGCTACCTTCCTCTTGCATACTCAACTGAGTTAGAGCAGCTACTATAGTATCAGCTGGGGGTGTGGGTAGCCCCTACAACTAACTTTATACCTTAGCTTTGAATTACCAGTCCTAGTACAAACTAAGCAGTGAAGATATGGCAAAATGTTTCAAGAGCAGGTTAATGTATTTTCACTCACCAGAGGCGAGTGAAAATAAAACCTGAGAGAGTGAAAAATCTAACCATATCACTCTGACTAGTGTGGTTTATTCCACACTAGATATCTTGACTGCTATAGTTAGTACTAGAGGACTGGTAACTCATTGGGTAAACTTGGTCGTAGGGCTACCCACACCCTTAGCAGATATATTAGCAACTGCTTTAAGCCAGTAGAGTATGCTACACAAGAGGAAAGTAGCTGAAAATACCTGGAAAAGTGACAAGCTTTACATATATATGTACTTATCTTGTACTGAACTCAGGTACTTCTAAAGAGATCAATACAATCAAACTACCCCCAATATTTTACCATATCACATCCCCTTTGGCATTATAAATGTGTTAGTGTGTCCCTTTGGGGTTATTTCCAGTTTTTCTTTTTCATAATAAATTTTCATGGTAAATAAAATACATCACTTTGACATATCTATATCTGTTAATTTTTTTAATCTATTAGTGAATTAATTATTATTGTTGTGTGTTTTAAATGCAGTGGACATTATGAAACTGTCTGTGTTGCTGTAGGGAAACCAATACTGATTGTACAACTAGTGAGTGCTGTCCAGTCAACAAGGACTGAGCCGTTAAAGCTTGATTTGCAGTACCACTTGATGCGAATACTAGAAAATGAAGGTTCAGGCTTCCTGTATGAGCTCAAGACACGAGACATATCCCTTTGTTGTTCTAATGAGGCCTTTTTATAACTGTTGAGAGTTTGAAGATTTTTGTGTCCAGTTAATTGATGCTTTGAGTTTTGGCATATTATTTTTTGTGAGACCAGTCACCATTGTTTTTCTTGCTGAATGGTTTGTTTTTTCCCCAGACAATCCTGCGGTTGCAGCCATCCTCTTAATTCTGTCTTTACCCATCCTTTGCTTTATTTTACCAGATGTTGTCATTTAAGTGATCATAGTTCACAGCTAAATAAAAAGGTGATTCAGAATTGCACATTTCTTGGGTGCACTTTTGAAGAAACATTTCAAAAATATGAAGCGGGCAACAAGATAAATTATTTGGGGGGCTCCACATTTTGGACTTAAAACTGTCTGCTTGCATTGGTCTCACCTGAGTGTGTTTTGGTGCCTCTCTCCTTAAATTCAACATATTTGGAGTCATCTGGAGTTTTGTGGATAGCAAAATCTCCGTATGTTAGTTTATAATGTTCATGTCTGCCACGCATTCCATGTGCAGTGTGAGTAAGAAGCAAACTGTATTTAAAAATATCTCAGGACTAGAAGAGTCTCCTAAAGCTCCTGAGGCCTACATTGGAAAAACAGCCATGTTTGATGAGAAGTGTAGTAGTTCAGTGTGTCTGGGTCAGACCAGACTATGAAAGAACTTTGAATTTCACTAATAATTCCAAACTGTATCTAAAGCTGTTGCCGTACGAGCTTCTGCCAAACTATCAATTGATTGCCGCAACTGGCATCTGGTCCTTCGAGTTACTGTCACCTTACCATACCCACCACCAGTAGTGCGGAGTTATGCCTCCCAAATATATGGTCCTTCGAGCCAGATCTCTAGTTTGAGTATTGATCATGCCTGGCTCTACCTTACCTCTACTTTACAACACATCGATCTGCGCTGCCATTCTATCACCAAAAACATCGCAATCAAGTGATCTTACCAAAACAATTTAAGTTCCTCATTAAACACCTATCTGACCATGCCCACCTTGGAGGAAGAACTAAAGCTCATCATATCCTTAACTGACCCACTAGACAAGCGATCAAGTTGCAAAGGCAAGCTCACCAAGCTTGAGTCTCAAATTCGTACTATGCAGGATACACCCTACCCTAAAATACGACCAAGTGATGTTGATAAAAAGCTAAAGGACGCTACTCGCTCATCCAATCTCTTCGATGCTCTCCAGGAACAGTATGAAGACCTCATCTGAGGCACTGAATCTGCCAATGAAATGTCCCATAGTTTGGGAGGGAAACCACAGAATATTGGAAATTCTGGAAGTTCTGCAGGAGAAAATCAATCTCTATGATGTAGGCATGGTTGTTCTTGATTCACTAGCTACCTTATCACATGTGGATGATATCACCAAACCTATCTACACTGCTGAGCTCGCATTAAAGGAACAAACATCAGACTTCAGGAAAAACACTCATTGTTTCACTTCTGATCCGGAAAGTGAACATCCTTGGAGTCAACTTACCTCTGTAACCAAAGAAATTCAGGAACGAATTGCTAGCGAACAAGAGGCTCCTTCAACCACATCTACCAAATCTTCATCTTCGGACACCGAAATCAAGTCAGTCATTGTCAACTCTTCCAAACTCACCCTTGATTTACCTAAGTTTTCAGGCAAGCCAGTGGATTGGGCCGACTTCAAGATCCTTTTCACTGCTGCCATTGACAGGTGTGGCGCAGGCCTTATTGATGCTGAACGATGTTGCCACCTACTCAAAGCTATGACCACGGAAGAAGCTCAGAGATTGTGCAATTGTACTCCTCCGGCAAAGGATGGCTATAAGACTGCTCTTCAATCCCTGGAAGATGACTATGGTCGTCCTTGCTTGGTGTATCCACATCTCATCAAAGCCATTCTTGCCAATGATCATTACTCTTACGACAGCTGGGGTCTTTGCCGAATGAGGGAGGCTTTAGTGGCCCATCTTTGGGGCCTCGAACATTTGCAATGGAAACACTTTAGAACAATTTCTTGCAGCTGTTATAGCTGAAAGATTGACAAGAGAATGAAGCATGAATGGTCAACTCACACTACTGCAGACTCAACCAATCTACCAGCAATTAGAGAAATTTTAGAATGTTTCAAGAAAGATAATTCAGCCTTGACGATGACCCATCTATCAGATCTTTCCACTTTAAACAATCCAAGAAGACACAATCGTCTCAACCTTCATCCAAACCATCACATCATTTACTAAAAGCTGCTCCAGCTTCCTTTATATGTCCAATTTGCTCACAGGAAGGTCATGCCATCTCCAAATGCCTAACCTTCCTTGAGTAGAACCAGTACAATAGGCAAAAGGCTGTCAAGGATGCAAAACACTGCTTCAATTGTTTAAG
>WLWD01003150.1_pt1 | contig 55672 bp, 26 predicted proteins | sample 6712731 | NCBI WGS metagenome assembly WLWD01 (sample SAMN12718690, study PRJNA576275) | sponge metagenome | isolation source: marine sponge | host: Mycale hentscheli | place: New Zealand: South Island, Marlborough, Capsize Point | collected 2014-11-01 | reverse complement strand
CCCCCCAATATTAATTGTGGGGGGGCATTGCCCCCCCCTCCCCAATTCAAAAACTTGTGACTTTGTATCACTACATGAAGAAAAGAAAAGACACTTTGGAACATTTTAATCAGTCTTTTTGTATGATGTATTATAGCTTAAAAAATTAGATTTCATAGGAGTGTGCCAATCTCTAATATTTTGCCCCCCCAACCACAAGTGTGTGGAGCCTCCTCTGCACTGCTATAGCAACGAAGCACCAAAGGTGCGAACCCTCAGCGCTATTAAGCACTACCTAGCTATTCTCCATCCAAAAGAAAAAGCAATCTGTTAGCTATTTTAATGAGGCATCAAAATAGCTTGACCAATGAAAATGATACGTGTGGAATGTAATTTCATGTAAATACGCCCAGCAAGGAGCAAAGAGTGACTAAAATAAATAAATGTTATGAAAAATGCGCAAAAAGCTTAAGTTGGTCGATTGCAACTTGTTCATGATATCAATTGAGTCCTTGTTCAAATTCAGTAAGTGGTTCTCTAAAAGATGGTCCAACAGTTCCCCATCAAGATCCATGGCGTCACATGAGGGACATGGTTTTGATCCTCGACCATGACTACTGAAGATCCTACTCAGTGCCTGCAGCCCTTTAATGTGCTTCACCCCCAAGTCCATCACACTGTCCCAGTGTCTTGCCCCACCTAGGAAGACATCAGTATACGATGTTCCAAAAACCTCTTCCAACTCCCGACATTCCTTCACCAGACACAGCGAGTTGACATCATCTGACAGAGCCCTCATTGCCTCTCCACCAATGCCATCATGTTCTGTTGTTCTTCTCTTCAAGAAACGCAGCTTTGCAATTAGAAGCTCAGATCTAGCAGACATCATATCTAAAGCAATAAGCGCTGCAGTATTAGAGTGGTGTTTAGGCCACCCTGGAGCCCTCTTCGCTATCTCACCCAGAAAACTATCCAGCTTGTCCAAAAGACTTTCACTCATGATCCAATTTTCGCACCCATAAAGAAGTACAGGCATCCGTCTTGATCACTGACCTACTGGAAGCTGGATTGAGTGCACCCTGGAAACAGCCAATGCTGCCAAACTAGAAGAAAACCCTTCTTGCCTTCTCTATACCTTCTTCCACAGCTGCAGTTGCAAAGAGGTCACCATTCCACCAGTAGCCCAGACACTTTGCTGCAGACCTACCAGGAATAGCCATACCATCCACCTCTGTTCAGGTCTGAACAGCAATGAATGTCATCCAGTGGAGCCTACCCTGCAGTGTATATAGATATAGCTATTGTATTGTGTAAAAGCAGATAAAAAATTATGATATAAGCTGCCGTTACCAGGTGTCGCTCTCACATTTCAGATTCAGACACCGGTGGAGCTAATAATGCGGAGCTACTATGCGGAGCTACTATGCGGTACAGCTTCTCGATCGCGATGGGATCGCAAATTGCTTTGATTAATTACGCGTAAAGTGCTCACGTGAGCTTTGTCTCACGTGAGAGTTTCAATTTTTTTTTTAAAGAGGAAAGGGTGTGTAAACAGTAGGCAGACCCTTCTTCTTCCTTCATTCACCTTCTTATTGACGGTCCTGCTGAGAAATGGTGAAGAGGTATGTGATGTGTAACTGATTAGTTGTACTCACTTCGATCTGCGTGACTTCTGATTTCAGGAAACGTTTGGTAAAAAAGGATTGGATAAACAGTGGCAATAACGATTCAGTACGTTAAATATTTGACTTAATATTTCAACTGACTGCTTGAACTTTAGCTCTGCTTCATTTGTTTGTTAATACAGCAAGTGAAGGTTGAATGTGATTCTTCTGCTCAAGACCTCAACAACTGCAACAGAATAGCTAATTTAAGAAATGAACAACATATTACTATTTTAGGTGGAAAACCAAGAACTTGTGTCCAGTGGCCTGTACAAGGTAAATTGCTGTCTCCAACTTTTATTATTTTTTTACTTTTAATTGCTTTTTAATAGAGCATTACAAAGTTACTGATGAATTCAATGAGTTACTTAGAACTCTAAGTAGTGAGCTTTCCAGCAATGGAAGGGATGAGATGAGTAAATTTATTGGATCAAGGATTGTGCAGGTATAGGAATTGAATGTTTAAAAGGTTGTATTCATTATGACTTTTCAATTTTTTAGAGTGGGAGATTATGTTCGATTGATGCTGTTCAAATTCCCGTGGATGCCTTAATTACTGGCATTGGGTTTCATAAAATTCATAGGAAACACAAGAAAAGTCAAGACTGTTTGATAGACAATGACAACATTACAATACAGGTATGACATTACTGAATTTACTTTATTGAAATAATTAGGATAACCTTGGCAAGATACTTTTTGGTTTAACCAAGTACATAATTGTTTCAATATGATTGGTAGGGTGCAAATCTCTCGCTTTCAGTTTATGGTTGAGCCATAGCTGACTATTAAATTTCAAATAATAAAAAAATAGATTTTTGTTCACTTCCGTAAATTGAGGTATTTTACAACAACATTTGCCATTTTAATTTCAAGTTTCAACATGGCTTATTCTTTTTACTTGCCATTTTACAAAAGACTTCATTTTTAGTAGCAAGCCCTAACTGAACCACATGCTTAATAGAGTAATGTATTTAAAAATAGGTTATTCTTTTCCCCATTCTTTGAACACTCTTAGTCATGAAACGAACAAAACAGTGATAATCATTTGCACACAAGAATAAGCAACAAATTAACTATAGTCCCTCAATGCATAGAGTGCAAGGTATCACTGTAGACTTATACTTGTAAGCTTGTAGTCCCTCAATGCATAGAGTGCAAGGTATCATTGTAGACTTATACTTGTAAGTATTGAACACTGAGAATTTATATTGCTATTTTTATTATAGATGAGTGAATTTCATGACAAACATTATTCAATTATCAAAACAGACTACGGTCAAAAAATCACAGCTAAAAGCAGCATTGATCGCATCCGTTCTGAAATTAGTGTGATTGAAGATTCTATGAACGATATTGTGGATGGAATAGACCCAGCAACATCATTTCAACTAACTGTGAAGGAGGTGTCACAAACCAGTACACCGTGTTACAAAACAATATATAAACTACAGCAAAAACAAGAGAAAGTTATTCATAGACACAATTCTAAAACAACTAAATTTTATCAACGAAAATGGCCACTCTCTCATGCTGATGAGTCAACTACCTTGCCAGGAACTGATCCATATACAATTGGGATACCTGACAGTCAAGAACGTTTACCTGATCATGCAAAATTGAGGAAAAACTCAAGTAATACGAATTTAAACGAGGGATGGTAAGAATGGTCATGATGATGAAGTCAATATGTTTGGTACATATTTTTATGATACATTTTTCAATGAATATCGATTAAAAAGTGCTGATGATACAAACTGAAATGAATCATTTTACATGGTTAAAAATGTATGTAGCTAGGGGTAGCTTTTCCAAGGTGTGGGGGAAAATGTGAAACTTTACAAAATTCAGGCAGGCAGCTGTGGACGTGTGATAGCTAGCTACCTCTCACTGATATGGTGTAAGTAGTGATAGAACTATTACATATACAGTGGAACCTCACTAAAGGGATTAAAAAAGCAACACGACTGAACAACAGTAAAATGGACCAAAATGATCTTCACAATAGAAAATGAAGCACCAAGGTCAACTACTTCGGCAGGGAAATTCAAATACAGTCAGGATGTCTGATGGTCAGAATGGCACAGAGCTCAAATCTCCCCTAACTAAAGCTCATCTATTATCCTAACTAACTTGAGGTTGCTCAGGAAAGTTACCAGTAGTGGTATGCAGTCACAGCCAGTGTTGTTTTGGTTTAGCGATTCCAGACTTTCTAGTTTTAGTTATTCATACTAAAAAAATATCTTGAATGCTTAGTTTTACAAGTTGTTTCCCAAATTCTCCCTGAAGATTTAGTTAGTTTTTAGTTTTTCTTCAATACCATGTACCTCCAAAGAACTTCAAAAATGGCATGTTTCTGTGAAAACTTGGGTATTATTAATAAAGTATGGTATTTGTTATGTAGTTTAGAGAATAATTACTTGATGGGAATTTATATTTTCATTTAATAAGGACATAATTTACAATAAAATTGCTTAGTTTTAGTTTTTGTCATTCACTCTACTGATAGTTTTAGTTATTATTGAATTTACTGTCTTCTAAAATAATTAGTTTTACATGTTCTCACAGCTTAGTTTTAGTTATTCTTACCAAAAGTAAAATACCCCAAAACTAAGGGGTTTTGGTTTTAGTCTTAGTTAACTAAAACAACACTAGCACAGCTTGCAGTAACCATCAAGTGGTAAGGGATTTACGTCTATCATAGCTATATAGTTAGCTATTATGCAGTTGTCTCGATTTTTTTTAAGTTTCTATTGGTCCTATAATGTCCTCTGTCCTTAAGACTATCCGGCATAAGCAGTTTCAAAGTGGGTTACAAAACTTGACCCATGCTTAAGACATTATACACACAAATTTACATGTTGAATTCTATGCAAGGATAAAAGAAAAACTGATATTAAGGACCTTTTCCTCTCCTTTAACTACATTTTATATGACATTAGTCAAGTTAATTTATTTTAAATGATGATGCAGCAAAAATTAGGTAGCTAGTTGATTACAGATTCACCTATCATTTAATGGTTTACTGGCATTAGTTTATGGATACATGCACCTTCGTCTAGTTAATAAGAGTAAAATATTAGTTAAGCAGTCAGTCATATAAACTACACACACTTAGCTATTATAAAATATCCACATAGATCGGAAAAAATAAACTATTAATAATTTTCAATTTTAGGTATTACAATTGATTTGTCATTTGTTTCCAATAAATTGGACATGGTTCTTACGACTTTGTCTTTAGTAACTCTATACTGGTACTGTGCTTATCCCCCTGCTGCTTACTCCTGATGGGCACTTATATAAAGTAATGGTACTCAATTCTTAACATACTTCTGTGAACACCATTACATTGAAGGATGGGTTACATCCTATATAGTTACATGCAACCCCTTACACAACTTCCCCACACTCTAGGTTATGCCAACTCAATGATGAAGAGTCCACTAGCTACTGTTGTCAACAGCACTGCAACTCTCTACTTACACCGCCGTCTTTAACAAGATTTTCTAAATCTCCAACTCTAACCAAGTATTGCACACCACCTAATTTCAGAGCAGGTTACTACGTACTGCTAATAGAAAACGCGAAAGCGTGGGTTATAGCTAAAACATTTACTGCCGCTGCATTTCCCGTCCCATACTGTATGCGAACAAAACATTCTTTAAAGGCGACACATGCGCACGCGCAATGGATATGTAATATAAAATAAACAAAAAAAAAACTGGTACATAAAGGATATTGCGAAACACACTTGTTTACTCTAGTTGACTGGACGCTGTATGCCCCTTACTACAATGGAGGACCTGAGCGCAGGTATTTGAATTGGTTTTAGCTAGCTGTGAAGGGGATTAGGAGTTAGGTATGAGTAAGAGTGGGTCCTAGCTGTGTGCTTTAGTGTTCAGATGTACACTGGGTTGTCACACTCACTTCACAGAACTATGTAGCAATCTACCAGAGACTGCTAGCTATTTCAACATAATACTCTTAATTGAACAGCTATCTCCTAGTTTGCTGACGGTGCAAACCGCTATCTCCTAGTTTGCTGACGGTGCAAATCGCTATCTCCTAGTTTGCTGACGGTGCAAACCGCTATCTCCTAGTTTGCTGATGGTGCAAACACAACTTACACTATGTCAGTTGACCAGACCCTTTTCCGCGTTGTGATTGGTAAAGGTCTGGCTATGCGAGACTACCCCACCCCCACAGTGTATCTCGATTGCTGCCTTTAATGTATATTATGTTGACGTGTTTTCTGGATAGGCAAATCCATACACATTTTCACTTTACTCACATGTGGAGTCTTCAACTCCTGTAAAGCTAGCTATTATCTTGAAGTAAAGTACCAATAATATTTATTTTCACTAAAGAAATACTTACTAGCTACAATAAGTGTTTGCTACATAAAAACCATAGAGTAACTGATTTATTACCTATTATTACATTAATGTATGGCAGTTAATTATAGCCTATGAGTATATTTTAGCTAGTGTGGATTGTGAAACCAATAGCTAAGTACCGTTAGTTTCTAGTGGCAATGAGTAGAAAATAAGTATTTATTTAATGCGCAATCTGTGGAGATAGTGGGGCATATAAATTGTTGTATTCAAACGATGGAAATGTGGGCAGTGTGGCACTTTTTGTGGCTGGCAGATTGTAACTAGCATTATTCATAGGAAGGGTATTTTATAAATGTTCCAAATTAGGTGAATTTGAGTGATGAATACGTTTTAGCTACTGACATGGCTTCAATGAATTAAATCATTTATTTATATTGAGCTATATGCATATAGTATGTTGTTGTTTTTTTGTTTTTTTGTTTTTTCATTTTTACCGCATACAATTGAAATTATACAATGGATTATTTTTCATTATTCACAGAATTAAAATAAGTATGTACTATGTATATATGTACTGTTAAGTATTTGTTTCATAGTCAGTGACTAGACTATTAATTAATAATGTTATGTATTTCTTGTTGTTTAGTTTGAACCGCATCAAATTGTATCAAGTTGCAGCTAGAGCAAATATTGTGAAAGCTTCATCGAAATTTTGATTGATATATCTAAGAGTCATATTTGGCTGGTGTTATGGATGCCAAAAAAATCTTTAAATTTGATATAAAAGCAGCCAAGAATGTGCATAGGAATGAGACAGGTGAGTAATTATAGGATACCTCATCTGTGACTGGTTTCCACAATAGTTTGAATCATTAAGCATACTCTGTATATATATATATATAATACTTATAGCACGAGTCAGAGTACAATATGGGAAAATATTTTACGAGCACGCAAAATATTTTCACGAGCCAAAGGCGAGTGAAAATGTGGCGTGAGAGTAAAATATCATTCCCATATTGTACGACGAGTGTGATAAGTGATTTATTGCTGCCTTGATATTTTTTCTCAACCGGTTACAATTCAATTTTCATTGATTTTACTCGCTACGCGCATGCGTAGTGTACCGTACAATATAAACCGTACAATATGGGAGAATACAGAACGCTCGCGTGATGCGGAAATATTCAATTAAAAATATCAAAGCTGCAATAAATATATATACATAATTATATATATGTGACAGGCTCTGGGAAAACCAGGCATTTCAGGAAAACCAAAAAAAATGAGTTTTTTATGTTAATAAAAAGCTACAATTTATCTGAACTTAGTGCTAAAATACTGGAGGGTAAAACCTTTGACTCGCACAGAAACTGGCAGTTGAACTGGGCTGTATTCAGCAAAGCAATTGAACTAGAAATCGTGAAAACATAAATTGAATATCCACTTCCGGTATAATTAACGTTTCCGTATACTTAACGGCGTACTCCGCATACGCAATTAAATTGTGCAGCCGCTTTTTAACGGCAACTAACAAAGTTTTGCGTAGAGTTCTTTTTATCTTTCAGAGCGTCTCGGAGCCTGTCTTGTCGGAATCCTTGGCTACTCTACTCGATGTAGTAGTAAACTTTCTGCCAGAGGTAAGCTGTAGATTGCATGCAATAGTCTCAAAGCTATGCCGTTTTTTTAGCTGCTTGTTTGAAACTCCACCCATTCCCCGTTTATTGTACCTCGAGAACGAGAGAGAATAAAAAGTAGCTTGTCTTTCCACAGCACGCTTGAGGTCTTTTAAGTTGTTTTGACATTTGAAATTTGGCATAGACTTAGAGTAAGGGTCACTAAGACTAATTCTGCAAAAAACAAAAATAGGTGAAAGAAAGAATTTTTCCAGATGACTTAGTTCTGGAGCCTATATCTCAATTTCAATTTTTGCCCGAAATTCCTGGTTTTCCCAGAGCCTGTCACATATATATATAATTATAGTACTTATTACATGAGTGTGATATGGTGAAATATTTCTCAAGCAGGCTAATTTATTTTCATGAGCCAGAGGTGAGGGAAAATAAAGCCTGAGAGTAAAATATCTAGCCATATCACTCTGACCAGTATAATAAGTGGTTTATTCCATGCTAGATATCTTCACCATAATTCTAGGTGTGAAGTTGGCCTTAAACTCTCTAGGGGCTCCCCACACACCCAGCTGATATTTTAGCTGGTTGGGTAGGCACCACTAAAGTAAGGTAGCTGTAAAAATCTAGAAAACTGGTAAGCCATAATAACTACTAGGGCGTAATGAGCTTGGCAATACAGCCATGGATAACATTATGTGATATCTTGAGTTATCTCATGGGTCACTACCTAAAGATAACATTGTAAAGATATCTAGCAGTGGAATATATGTGCGTGGTGTGTGTGTGTGTGCTTGTGTGTGTGTGTGTGTGTGTGTATGTGTGTGTGTGTGGTGTGCTTGTGTGTGTGTGTATGTGTGTGTGTGTGTGTGTGTGTATATTATATTATATATATATATATACACACTCAAACTCCCTTATCCAGACTCCCCAGTTCTAGGCACTACCCTCTACTGGGCACCCCAATACTGCATTATAGTTGTGGTAAGGATCAGCTGGTCTCAAGTATACTGTGTATGTACATGTATGTATATACAGAGGGTTGTAGAATCAACTTACAGCTGCTGGTTTGAGTAAAGGGTACAGTAAATTTACAGCAGCTGGATTATCTTCCCAGCTGGGCTCCCACCCTGTTCACCCCAATCAAAAATGTCTAGTCTACTAAGCAGCCTACTAAGGGAAGCAATAGCAAATCATTTCCATCTAAACGGAAAAGGTTTGTGCTGTCCTTAGGTACAAGTAGCTATTCCTCAAAGTATGTATAATTGTAATTATAAATAAGTTATTACAATTCCTATATATTAAAATACAAGTGAAATATAATTGTTCTCAGATACACGGATATTTCTGAGTTACAGGCAGTGCCGGTCCCTAGCTGCCCATATTAGGGAAGTTTGAGTGTATATATTATATTATTACATGAAGGGTAATAAGCTTGCATATCAGAGGGTAATGACCATGTGCAATACAACGTGAGATAACACCCGTGTGATAATGCAAGTTATCTAAAAAAATTTTTTTTTAATGGCGTCCAACATTGGAAAGACCACAACATCCCCAAGAGACCACAATCTGATAAAGCTGTGCAGCACTTTGTTGCCCTATCTGCGATGACAAAATTGTCGATGGGAAGAGCAAAAATAAAGATGCCATATTTTGTGATGGAAACTATAATACATGGCTTCACAGACAGTGTGCTGGGATTTCAAGCCTGCTTTTCAAAAGTTATCCAACACTGATAGTTTTTTCTTCTGTCCTCATTGTCGTCTAGATAGACAAGAATCTACCATAAAATATCTGCTGGACACAATTAAGTCTCTCAAAGAGGATATCTCAAATATCAAAGAGAAAAGCTGTGTGCAGTCGTGTCCAAGACATTTTTCTGATAAAGATTCTGCACCTACTAGATCATTTGTATCTGTAGTGCAATCGACTAGTCATCAACAATCTGTCCCTAGTAAGCCTCACTTCTCATCTCAAGAACGTAAGTTTAGCTTAGTGATAGGCATTGATGAATGTCCTCAAGGCACTTCACATCAGGTTAGGCTAGACAGTGATCAAAAGCAAGTGATATCAGTATTGTCTTCACTCATGCCTGATATCTCTAAGCTTTCTGTTAGAGATTGCACGAGAATGGGTAAATATAGCCCCTCTCATGTAAGGCCTCGACCTCTACTTGTGAAGTTGTTGAGAACAACTGAAGTGTCTGTAATCCTATCCAACCGAAGTAAATTGACCAAATCCAAGGTGTATATAAAACCTTATATGACCCCTTCAGAGAGAAACTCTAGGAGTATTCTCTTAAAGGAGAGAAAGTCTTTGATTTCCTCTGGGGCAAGCCCAAAGGACATTAAAATTAAAAGCAATAAGCTTCTTCTTAAATGGATCTGTCTATGGATCAGTCCAGGGCTCCTCTTTTTCGCTCAATGTCCAGAATTCAAATCAAGTTTCCTCTGATTCGCATGTTGATGTGGATCCAGTAGATAGCACACCATCCAATGCTCACAAACCACCCTTTGAAAATGAACCTAGTTCATCTTCAATTCAAAGCAATTCTCCAGATGGGTATAACTCTACTTTGCTGGACCACCCAACTGTCTCAAGCAATATGTCATGCAATAGTTCACCACAAAACAACCACTCCTCCTCAGATTTGTCGTCAAATATCTGACTAAGAAATAAATCTATTACTGTTATCCTTTGGAATGCACACAGTATTAAGAACAAACTCTCCTATTTCCAATCTCTTATATATGCAAAATCTCTTATATATGCAAAATCTCCCAGTATAATCGCAATCATGGTTACTTCCACAAATTTTAAACAATGAGATAATTCCAGCTGGCTATCAAATTTTTCGCAGAGACAGAATAAATGGTATTGGAGGCAGTATTCTTTTAGCCATCTTTAACTCCTAGCATAGTCACTCCTATATCTGTGGTCAAAGATCAGAATTTGTCCTAGTCCAAATAGAAAGAACCCCCCCCTCCCCTTCTTTGTGGTTGTGCTTATACTCCCCCTCAAAGCCCTCCTTCTGTGTACCATGATATTTTTACATCCCTGTCACCTCTCTGCAATGAAAATTCAACACTTCTACTTGGTGACTTTAACCAACCTGATATATCATGGAACCCTTCTGGTATTACTCTCTGCAACCAATTATTCGATTTAAATCTCACACAAGTTATCTCAGAATCTACATGGTAGTCTTCTAGATTTAGTTATTACAATTATACCTGATGCCATACGAAACATTACAATAGACAAGTTAATTTCCCCTTCCGATCATTACATCATCTACTTTGACATAAACTTCACACACAGTTCTTCTAACGTTATCCAATCAATAACAAAATTAAATTATTCAAGTGCTGATTATCAGGGTATGTCAGACTTTTTCTTAATTAACTTATGCTCTCTCTCTGTTTTTGACTCTAATTCATTATGGACTCTTATTATATATACAGCATGTGATATTTATGTTCCAAAATTTAAGATTCCCTCTCACTCTTCTCCAAAGTATTTCACTTCTGAAATTAGACACAACATCAAATGTGTTCATTCTAAGAAACGTTTACTGAAAAGACATTATTCATCCTCTCTTGCTCACGAAGTACAGATTATGGAATCAGAATTACAACAAAGAATGAAAAATGCTCAAATTACTTATATAAATTCTCTAATTTCATCGTTTTCCTCCAAACCTCGCTCTCTTTATTCTCACCTCTCAAACATTCATCTTCACTTCCGTGCATACTCAAGCATGAAGACAAAACTACTAGTGACCCAAACAACTTCTTCTATCATATACTTCAGTTTTCAATTCTGTGGAATCAAAGCGACATACAGAAATTGTGTTTCTTGATTTTGCCAAAGCCTTTGATTCAGTCTCCCACAATGAACTTGTCGTATGCTAACGACAACTAGGTTCATTCAATCAAACAATTAAAGTTCAACAATTCATATAGCAAGTTACACAAGGATACAATATAACACTCTCAATAACTGACTACAGAAATAACTAATGACAAGTTATTAAATACATGACAAAACCACAGGATGATGTAATAAGTATGATGCAATGATTAAAGACTAGTCTTGGTTAGATACCACATTCCTCCCCTCTTAGAGGAAAATAGAAACAAGTTCACAAAACAAATTGAAAAATAACTGGTTACAAAAACTACCAAAAAATGAATAAATTAAGATGCATGACTAATAGTGTGTCCTGGTTGTAACCTTTGAGGTGGTCTTCTATTCCTTTGAGGATATGACTTCCTGGCTGGTTCAGCAGAGGATTCAAGATTGCTATCTTGTGCTGCCGAGGTCGAAGGTGAACTATCTTGATTGGCTGTTGCTGTTGAAACCTCAGAAGTCGGTGATGAACATTCTGTGGCTGCTGATGAGTTTGCTGATGGTAAGTCTATGAAGATTTCTGAAGATTGATTTTCTCTAACTTCTGATGCATCCCCAGTTTCACTCTCTTCCAATGCACTTCCACCTGTAGCTGCTCAAATTCGAATCTGATCCTGATGACAACACCTGTCCCTCCCATCCTGAAGTTTCACTAGGAAGGAAACTGGTCCTGTGCACTTTACAGTTGATCCTGAGAGCCAGTTATTTCCAGATCCATAATTCTTGACATACATGTACACACGATCACCAGCTTGAAAAACACGCAATCTAGCATGTGAATCATGTAAACTATTCTGTTTCTCTTGTTTCTGCTCTACTCTGTCAGCAATGTGAGGTTTTATCAGGTCCAACCGAGTTCTTGGCTTTCGTCCAAGCAACATTGTAGCAGGTGTAAGCCCTGTGGTTGATTGTGGTGTGTTGCGATAAGCAAATAAATTTTTTGCTAGCCTCTCTTTGATACTTCCATCTGAAACCTTTTTCAATCCTTTTTTCAGTATTTGCACTGCACGTTCAGCCATTCCATTTGAAGCAGGGTGATATGGTGCTGAAGTCGTATGACGAATGCCATTGTTCTTGAGAAATTTCCTGAATTCCTGGCTTGTAAAACTAGAGCCATTATCCGTTACAATAGTTTCAGGTAGTCCAAACTTCGAAAATATAGTTCTGAGCTCTTCAACAACTATCTGGGATGAAGTTGAACTTGTGCAGACAGCTTCAATCTAGTGTTGTTTTAGTTAACTAAAACTAAAACCAAAACCCCTTAGTTTTGGGGTATTTTACTTTTGGTAAGAATAACTAAAACTAAGTTGTAAAGAACATGAAAAAACTAAAACTAAATATTTTAGAAGACAGTAAATTTGATAACAACTAAAGCTACCAGTAGAGTGGATGACAAAAACTAAAACTAAGCCATTTTTATTGTAAGCAATTCACCTTGAATTATGTCATTAAATGAAGGTATTAATTGCCATCAAGTAATTATTCTCTAAACTATATAAAACATATCATACTTTATTTATAATATCTAAGATTTCATAGAAATATGCTATTTTTGAAGTTATTTGGGAAAACTACCAGTATTACTTTCTTTAAGGAGTCTCATTATTGAATAATTTGAGACAACGTAAATTAACTAAAACTAAGTCAATTGATAGTATAACTAACTAAATCATCTACATGATATTGAAGAAAAACTAAAAACTAACTAAATCTTCATGGAGAATTTGGGGGGAAAAACTAAAACTAAGCATTTAAGTTGTTTTTTTTAGTATGAATAACTAGTACTAAGAAAATCTGGAATCTCTAAACCAAAACAACACTGCTTCAATCCACTTTGAATGGGCATCGATCATGACAAAAAATAGTTTCCCTTGAAAAGGACCAGCAAAATCCAAATGTACTCTAGCCCAAGGTCTGGATGGCCATTTCCACGGATGCAAAGGTGCGGCAGGTGGAGACGATTGTACTTCTTGACAAGCACCGCACTGGCGAACAGATTTCTCAATGTCTTTGTCAAGTCCAGGCCACCACACATACATACGTGCCAGCGACTTCATCCGGGTGATTCCTGGATGACCTTCATGCAACTCCTGAATAATAGCCCTTCGTCCAGGTTCAGGTACTATCACTCTTGAACCCCACAATAAACAATTATCTTGTACCGATAACTCATTGCGATGAGAATGAAAAATGTTCAAGTCTGGCTCACACTCATTTGGCCAGCCTTGCAGCATATACTGCAAAACTCTTGACAATTTAGAATCTTTGGCGGTCCACTCTCGAATATCACTAGCTGTTACTGGCGAATCCTCCAAATGTTCCAAGAGTAAAACGATTTCGGGAGGCATTCTCGTCTGAGCTGGTAACACCGGAAGTGGTAATCTGCTCAAAGCATCTGCATTCGCATGAGCTGTGGTGTTCCTGAAAGTCAACTTGTACTCGTATGAAGACAAAAACAAAGCCCATCTTTTGATTCTGGCAGAAGCTTGAGGTGAAGTTGCTTTATCCTCTTTGAACAGTCCCAGCAACGGCTTGTGATCGGTGACTAACTCGAATGAACGACCATACAAATAATCATGAAACTTCCTGATCCCGAAAATGCAGGCTAAGCCCTCCTTTTCCAGTTGCGAATAGTTGCGCTCGGCTTTACTGAGTGTGCGCTCGGCGTAGGCAATTGGACGTTCTGTTCTGTCTTCCAACTTGTGTGCCAAAACTGCTGCGAGACCATAGCTTGAAGCATCACAAGCTAGAGTTAATTCCAGCGAAGAGTCGAAAGGTACTAAAACTTTGGCAGACATTAACAGTTCTTTCGATTTCTTGAAAGCATTTTCCTGTTGCGTTCCCCATTTCCAAGGTTGACCTTTTTGCAACAATTGATATAATAGATGCAAGGTCGTAGATAAGTTCGGCAAAAATGTACCATAGTAAGACAGGAGGCCAATGTACGATTTCAATTCGGTAAGTGTTTGAGGAATCGGTGCATCCCGAATTGCAACTATTTTACTTTCCAAAGGATGGAGACCTTCTGCATCTAATCTATAACCCAAATAATCGACTGACGGTTGCATAAACTTACATTTATTTTTCTTAACTCTCAATCCTGCCTTGTTGAGACGAATTAACACTTCATTGAGAGCTTCCAAATGCTCTGATTCTGAATTTCCTGTGATCAAAATGTCATCCACAAATACAACTACTCCCGGTATGGCTTGCAACAAACTTTCCATTACACGTTGAAAAATTCCTGGTGCCGACGATACTCCGAACGGTAACCTTGTGTACCTGAATAGACCCTTGTGGGTATTTATTACAACATACTGCTTTGATTCGTCGTCGAGTCGAATTTGCTGATATGCTTTGCTGAGATCGAGCTTAGTGAACAATTTACCATTTCCCAACTTTGCAAACAAATCTTCCACTTTAGGAATAGGATAATTGTCCAACTTGGAGACAGCATTTACGGTAAGTCGAAAATCTCCACAGATACGGACAGACTTGTCTCTCTTTATAACAGGGACGATCGGTGCCGCCCAATCAGATACTTCGACCGGCTCAATAGTGCCTTCTTTTTGTAAACGTTGAAGTTCCCGTTCAACTTTCTCCCTGAACGAGTAGGGAATGGATTGAGCACGGCAATACTTCGGCCGTGCGTTCTCGTTCACGTGAATTTTTGCTTTAAAACCACGCAAAGTACCTAATCCTTCTTGAAAAACTGCAGTATACTTTTCCAACACTTTTTGGAGTGGACTATCATTGGACAAACGATTGATTTGTTTCCAATCGAGCCGAATGTGAGTTAACCAATCACGACCGAAAAGACACGGTCCAGAACCCGCAACCACCATCAATGGCAGATTATGCACAGACTGATCTTGATAAGTAACGGTAACTTGGCAGCAACCAACCACGGGAATTTCATCTTTGGTGTACGACCTTAACCGAAACTTTGATGTTTTTAAGCTCCTCCCAGGCTACAACTCAGCAAACCTCGATTCTGACATCACCGAGGTAGCAGCTCCAGTATCACCTCCATGGTGACAATTTGGTCATCGATCTTGACCTCAGCCGTGATTGGAGGACTCTTGGTGTTTCCCTGCGGTCTCACGCTGCATAGATACAGCAACTCTTCACTGTCTGATGCCTCCTCCTCGACATGATGAACCGATTTTGGTTTGCGTTTCTTGGCCACGGATGCCTTTGATGTTTTCGAGGGTTGTTGATTGACGCCACAAGCTTTAGAGAGATGTCCAGGCTTCTTACATTTATAGCATACTACTCCCTTGTCTACTCTGCACCTGTGAGTCAAATGACCGAATTTCCCGCAACGAAAACAACGCTGTTCACTGACGCGATGCACTTCTTGCACCGGTGCTGTTCCCGTAGCATTTTCGACACCTTTACTCTTAAGTTTTAACTCCTTTACGTTCTTGTCGGCTTGCTCTAGAGACTGAGCTAGTTCAATCGCTCTTGCATAAGTAAGTTTAGGTTCTGCCAGCAAGCGCTTTTGCATGGCCTCATCATTGATGCCACACACAATCCGATCGCGGATCATAACTTCAAGTGTATCTCCGAAATTGCAAAAATTCCGATAAACTTCTCAGTTCACTCACGAAAGTAGCGACCGACTCGCCCGCACGGCGAAATCTCGTATGAAACTTGCAACGTTCGACGATTTCAGATGGCGCAGGCTTGAAATGACCTTGCAACACTTTGGTCAAATTATCAAAAGACTCCTCTTCTGGCTTTTTAGGAGCTAACAAATTCCTCAAAATTTTGTACGTGTTCCTGCCAACGCACGTTAGGAACATTGCCCGCTTACGATCACCATCAGTAACATTCATGGCAATCAAAAACTGTTTAAACCTTTCCACATATTCTGTCCAATCCTCTTTTTCATCGAAAATCTCGAAATTAGCTAAAGAATGAGCCATTGTGTTCTTCAGCTAACAAAAAAAATTATCCCACTCGTCGCCAAATATGTCGTATGTGCTAACGACAACTAGGTTCATTCAATCAAACAATTAAAGTTCAACAATTCATATAGCAAGTTACACAAGGATACAATATAACACTCAATAACTGACTACAGAAATAACTAATGACAAGTTATTAAATACATGACAAAATCACATGATGATGTAATAAGTATGATGCAATGATTAAAGACTAGTCTTGGTTAGATACCACAGAACTTCTGTATAAACTTTGGCTAACTGGCATTATTGGTCCTCTTTGGTTATTTTTCAAAGATTACTTACAAAATAGAAAGTACTTTGTTGAGGTTGAAGGGTGTAAATCCGACTTACTTCCTGTCCAATCAGGTGTACCTCAAGGCAGTGTATTTGGACCTTTGCTTTTTCTTATTTATGTTGACAACATACCATCTCTCTGCTCTTTTTCGTCTGTGTTTTTATTTGCTGATGATGCCAAACTTATTGCCTCTCTAAACTCTGCAAGTGAGAATTTAGCTCTTCAAAAGGATCTTGACAATTTATTGTCATGGTGTCAATCTTGGAAACTTTCTTTAAATACTTCTAAATATACATACATGAACGTCTCCCTATCATCATCTACTAACAACAATTACACCATCGGTAATGATACAATTAAAACAGTAACTCAACAGAAAGATTTAGGTATTTTAATCTCTGATAATTTATCTTGGTCTGTCCACATCAAAGAAATATGCAGTAAAGCTTATTGGTCTCTGTATTTAATTAGGCGAACAATTCCTTGCACATCACCCATTAACATTAAGAAGTCCCTCTATCTATCACTTGTAAGATCTCAGCTGACCTACTGTTCCCAGCTATGGTTTCCCAACAAAATACAAGACATTATCTTATTGGAAAGAGTTCAACGGCGTGCAACTAAATACATTTTAAATAATTATAATATTTCTTACAAATTAAGACTTATTCATCTCAATATTTTACCACTAATGTACTACTTACAATTACTAGACCTATTATTTTTTGTTAAATGTCTTAAGCATCCATCTGATTCATTTAATGTGTTTAATCACGTCACTTTTCATTCTGGGTCCACAAGATCTTCATCTAATCGTAAATTAGAAATTAAATTCCAACGCACCTCCACTACACGACATCAATATTTTAATCGCATATCTCTACTATGGAATACATTCTCACCTATTGATCTTTCATTGTCCTTCACTTCTATTAAACGTTCTCTCAAGCAAAAATTTTGGGATCTATTTATTGCACACTTTGATTCAGACAATTCCTGCACATTTTGTTGTTTATGTCCTTGCTCCAGATGTCACAGTCACTTTATTAATGTATCACTCCCCTCTCACACTTAGCTGTTTTATTATCATTTATATCCTTTTTTCTTTTCTCTTCTTTTAGCTAACTAGGCTGCTCTCTTGTACATAGAGTTTGTCCTTCATCCACCCATCATATCACATTTCATCTCTTTTAATTGTAATGGTTGTACAGTTATAATAATAATAATAATAATATCTTAGGAGTCACGTACCTAAAAATAACATTGTGAAGATATCTAGTATGGAATAAGTAATAGTTAAACCATAGATTCGAGGGATTATTGCTGATAATTGTTCTGATCCCGAGGGTGGTTATCTAGTGATAATTCCGAGAGTTGCCATGGTTAACTATTGTCATCTAATCAGAGTTCCTCTTATCTCAAGGCATAAAAGTCTGCCACCTTTGAGATCCGCTGTTGACAGAGTGACAGAATGAATGAAAAACAGATTACTAATATAACCCTCTCACACAAGCGTGCTGAGGGTTAAAAACAACAACTAGATTTTCATTTGTAGCTAGGAAAACAACATGATACATCACTTTAATTGTAATTATTTATGCATCTCACTCTATTATGAGAACAAAAATGGAGAAAATTTTAATTTAAGCTCCCCTTGTGGTACAATTTTTTTTCCTGCAGGCGATTGGAGGGGAATAACACTGGGGTAATAACATTTTTAATCCATGGTATAAATCTATATAATGATATGCATGTGTGTCAATAACAATGACGACAATGACAATAGTGACCGATGACGGAGTGTGTGTATACTCACAAATAATTTATGAGCTGATCAGAGTCGGTAAAGCATCGTCTTTACCTGAATTGAAACAACATTTGACAAGGGAAAAAGAGAGGGGAAAAAAGGAAACAAAAAGCGGCACTCACTGGATTCAAACATGCAACCGTCCAGTGTGGAGTACGCACATGTTCTTCTACATTAGCTAATCATAATGGGTATAAAAGAGACAGAGAAGCAGGAGAATGTAAGGGTCAATAAAAATAGAAGCAGGTGAGAAAAAGCTGACTGATATAACTACTTCAATGAAGAAGTGAAAAGAAATACACAGAAAGGACAGATAATGGGGAACAGGAGAGGTAGACAGGAGGAGAAGGGAATCCATGAGTTTAAAAGGGATGACTGAGGGAAAATTGATAAAATTACCTTATGCTATTGCACTATTGATTAGCACAAGTTAGTACATCAGGCACCACTTTGTGGTGGGGTACTTGCTAGTATATACAGTCGGACCTCGTTCAACGGACCTTCCGAAAAACGGACAACCACGATACAGCGGACAAACACAAAACTACGGATGGATTTCCTATTGAAAATTGTATATTAGGAGCTTCCGAGATGCGGACCTTCCGAGTTCCGAACAACGGACAGAACAGAATTCCCACTTATTGCTACACCATACAAAAAGTGCTTCACTTAATGGACATTCATTGACACATATCAAAATTTACTACAGTTCAGAGAATTTTAATGTGTCAACAAGCTCTATCTCGGGTCCACAGAGGCGGTAGATGAAGTGTATTTCTAACCTGCAGCCCAGTCACCGTAGCCAGACTTTTACCAATCGATAAAGTGGGAAAGGGGTGGACCCAGGGCAAGTTGTGGACCTAGGGCAAGTTGTGCTTGCACAACACACTCGGTGTGCATAGTATAAGTGTGATATTTTAGCGACCCATTGCTAACTTCCCGAATGAAATTCAGTTATTCGCGTACTTTTAACCTCCGTCAAATAGCTCCATAAATGACTGAGATAGGGAATCCAGCTTTTTTAATCAACAGGAGAAGATGATAATGATGGTGACAACCCATTTGTTTTCTCCTTCACCAAAGTTGAAGAGCTTCAAAGAAGCAATTGGAAAATGTAAGCTCATATTTGGAGCATCATGACCACATAAAAGGAGCCAGAGAGTAAGGACCAACTATAAAATAGCATTGTGAACTAAACAATTTTCATTGTTGAAACAGACTAATTGATGTGATTTTTTTTTTGTTCAAAAAAGCCAGTATACTATGTTCTATTATTTTATTTATTTTTCACTCAATTCAGATAATCTAATACACTTTGTACAATCAAATATTAGATAAACAGTCAAAAAGAAAACTGGTGTTCCCATTTTGTCCTTTATTCGGAAGTTCAACTGTATAATCTATCAGTGGCATAGGAAGATAAAATTCTACAGTGGCAAAGTTGAGCATCATAGTTTTGATCTGTTTTGCATCCCCATACTTATTACCAATTACTTTCTATACAGAATTCTAAGTCAAGCTTAAATTAACACTCTGTACATTTTTCCTAATGCTACCAGCCAGTTACTGTGACTCTGCAAGTTGCTAGTGAGTTGTTGTACTATGCCAGATGGCTGTAAAACTCTCTAAGTGCTCCCCATACCCACCCCCAACTAATATTTTAGCAGCTGCTCTAACTTGGTTGGGTAGGTTCCACTAGAGGAAGGTAGCCTAATAATGCAGAAAACTGATAAGCTAGGTTGTTTGTTATAACTACTAGCTTATCAGAGGGTTGGGGATTGGGCTATACAGAGATGGCACCCAGGGATAACTAGCACAGTGCCCATGTTATAACTAGCCTGGAATAAATCAATATATTTATACTTAATTGCTGGTAACAGCCATGGATTAAAAATGTTATTTCCCTCCAATCACCTGTGGAATGAAATTTTTTTTTGTACCACAAAGGGAGTTTAAATTGCACACAGAAGATTTTTTTGGTCCACAAAATTGAGTGAGATCCGTAAATATTTATGATATAAAGTGATGTGTAATGTTTTTGTCTTTGTTCTTTTTTAGCTACGAATGAAAATCTAGTTTTTTTAAATTTGTATGAAGCTTTCTTTGCAAGTGGTTACTCTATCCTGTATAACTGACACAGAGAACTGATTGAGTATAAAGTCTTGTCTGGTGAATATCACTGGCTATCATCGTTAAATTACTACTGTTTTCGTTTAAAGCACAGTGGAAAAGGAACGAAATGCATTTATCTTGTTGTTGATGTTTTGGAATGACCTTTGCTGCATTGACTGGACATAATTTTCCCCTCAAAGCAACATTATCCGATCTTTTTATTTATTTATTTTTACTCCGTTCAAATAGGTAACTATGGTATAAAATGGTTAAACCATGGCAACTGTCGGAATTATCGCTAGATAGCCGCTCTCTTCGTCGAGCTTCGCCCTTGGGATCAGGATGGTTGTCAGCAATAATTCCTAAAACACATGGTTTAACTATTACATGTACACCATTATATATAATATATAATATATATAATGTAAAATGTATTGCTCCATCAAATTTAAAGTGAAATTTTTGTTTACCTGTAAAATATTGTATGTATGATAAACAGTTTAACTATATCAAGCTCAAACTAAAGAAAAATAAAAATAATTACGGAGCGAAAACTAAAGACAATGAATTAGCTTTGAAGTCATAAAATCTCTCCCGGGCATACCCCTATAAGACAAATGGACCATGTCATCCACATTCTTATAAAAGAGTATTAGACTTAAAGTGTCTTGCTCACTTCTCAGTTATCCCTATATATCTGGTATACATACTTATTCCACTTCCTCTCCCACCTAACGTGTCTCTTGACTTCGTTGTAGTAATTTACATTTTATTCCACAAGTAGGGTTAAAATTTGAGATATACATCTTACATTTTTAGTATCTTGATCTACTAAAATATATTTTTGCTCTCAATATTATGTTTTTGGTGAGTGATACTTTATGAGTGGTATTTAAAAATAACTAGCAAGACCCCGCCACATAGTGGCGCTTGATGTATTACAAAGTAAGAATGCAGTAACACAAGTTATCTTGCTCAGTTATCATTCTCTACCATTGGTTAAGGTTATATAAATTACCTCTCCTGCTCTCTTTTTTTCTGAACTATCTCGGCTTTTCTTATTCCCCACTTTCCTTTCTTCAGCTCATTCTTTTGAGTCATGGAGTCCCTTTTTTTTTGTCTACCTCTCCTGCTTCTAAATATCTCTGTCGAAAATTTTGCCTTCTTTTTTGTACTTTCGCCTTCATTTTAAAAAATGACCCCTGCCATTACTCATCGGTTCCACCTGCATTTTAGTTACAATTAATCGCTCGCATTTTTGCCTTCTCTTTAGTTCAAACCTACGTTGCCTTACCTTACTGATTTCACCCGCTTTTTAGTTGTAATTAATCGGCTTTTACCTTCTCTTACGTACTTTCACCTTCCTTTTTTAAACCTATGCCGCCTTCCCTCGTCTATTACACCCGCTAGTTAGCGGAGAAAGGTTTTGGGTAGAATTGTATGAAAATGGTATTGAGAATTTCAAGTTTTCCTTATACTAATTTAAAGATCATGATCAATAAACTGGCTATAATTATTGTGCTCTTTTTATCATCACTATTATCTGTTGTTGTTGTTGTTGTTGTTTGTTCTTGTTGTGGTTATTGTGGACAGATATGAGCAAGCAGCAGTTGGTCAGTCAAGATGAAAATAATAAAATACCTGGTGATCAACTCCGTGACGACAAGTCTTCCGACATATCCTATACGTATACAGAGCTCAAGTATCGCCTGAACCGATTGCAATCATTACCATTACGCATTCGGGAATGGCTGTGTGATCAGGAAACTAACAGCATTGTTTATATGCCCAGTTACTGCCCTTGTGATGGCTTATCTAATATTCTGAACCAACCTGTGTTAGGCTCTTTGGAGGCTGGTTCTGAGGATCATGAAAGAACTACAACCACAGCATTTTATTCTAGCAAGTAAGGAGCTTATTTATTTATTTTCTCACAGCTGTTAATTTTTTTACTATGTTTGTACCTGTGTTTTGGATTTTGATAAAAGAGAACACAAGGCTAGTAAATAAGTGCATTGCCTTGCTTTCTCTTCTCATATCAGTTCTTTCTTTTTTCCCCATTGACCTTAAATGTGTGTTTGAATGCATTCATATTGTAGTTTTAGCACAATTCAGTATAGCTTCTTATTTACCTCAGTGCGCCTGCACAGAAGGTTATGGTAGTTGTCCTGTCTATCTGTCACACTCTATCTGACTTGAAATTCAATTTTGAATACTAGCGGTTATAATATTTCTTTGTTAGTTGAATGTTTTTGTTCAATTTATTGTGCTATTCTTTAGCAATATACAACACTTGTATACACACACACACATATGTGACCGGCTCCCAGAAAATCGACCATTTGCAAAAAAAAATGAAAATTCATTTTTTAGCTTCAGTAAGCCCAAAATTTATCAGGAAGTACGATGAGCCCTTAAGCGTTTTTCTCCGACGCTTCTCCGCAAAGATACAAACAAAAACACTACACGCGTTTTCACCAATTAACCGTTCGTTTTTACGAGAAAAATCACTTTACAGCAAGACGCCTAAAGTCCGTAAATTTCTCCGTGTCACGGTTACGCCCACATTTGCCGGGGGAAAAATGGCCGTTTGTTTACTCAAACCACGTTCTCTATAGATTTCTAGCCTTTTGGCCTTCTTGTTCACTAACTGGATATGTTGTAGCGCAAGCTTTCAGCACCCAGAAGGTTTGTAGCGTTAGCTATTCTCTCTGCCATATTGGTCGACACTATTAGGCTGGAGCTATTTCGCGGGAGTTGTTATGGTGACTCTGTGATGACGTTTTTTTATAAGTTCGTTCACGGACCGCTTCAAAAGACAAAGTAAGTTTAGTGTATGAAAACGCTATCTACTAACGCTGAAATTTTGCACAGAAGTCGAAAAACCCTTGTACTTACCCCTGTTAAAAAAAATTTTAAATCCAGAAAAAAAAAAATTTTCGGCTTTTTTCGGCTTTACGCGTCTCAATAATTTATTGCAAATGGTCGATTTTCATGGAGCGGGTCACATATATATATATATATATATATATATATATATACACTTCACTGGATACACCAGCACAAGACTTGCACCGTATTCTCTTCGTGACTTGACTATTGGGCAATTGATTTTCTAGGGGTAAGCAAATTATTACGTAAGTCGTATAGCGAGGACAAAGTTCGAATTAACCAAGGTAACTTACCACCGCCACTAATAGAATAGAAAATGAACTCCGCTAAGTTTTAAGACCTAACTGCGAACATCTGTCCTCTTCTTCCTCTGTAGCTCATTGTCTTTATTTTTCTGGCACTATTTCGAAGTCTTTTCTCTTAAATTTCTGGTGCCTGCACTAATGTTTACATTTTTCAAGCAGCCTCCCAGAGTGGACACACATTGACCTCTTGAACTTTGTCATAGATATATATACCATAATAGTAAGGCGCGTAAGTTTCCCAGTTAAAAATGTATGGGAAAAAATTGCTGTTCAATTGAAATCGCGTGGGGAAAGTGAAATAGCGCGTAACTAATTGAAATACCTCAGAAACTAAGTGGAAACTAATTGAAGAACCATGGTAGCTAAGTGAAATAGTACAGGTAAGTGCGCATGCGTGCAGCGTTAACCTTGGCAACATACAGTTAGAGTAGTTTCTAGTATGGAGACAATGTCATTCTTTACCACAGAAGCTCTACTCATATTAGACGGAATGTTTTTCAACAGATTAGGAGGAGCTGTACGTTGAAAACGAAGTTCAGCGGAAGCTAATCCTGAAATAAGGAGATAGTGAGTGAATGATACAGTATAGCTACAATTGTGAATGACTTTTTAAAAAGCTGGCCTACTATTAGCGAGTGATAGCACGGGTAACCTGTGCTATTAGGGATCAATAGCACTCGTAAAGCAATTGAAATAGCACTCGGCTTTGCCTTGTGCTATTTCAACCGCATCACTTGTGCTATTAATCCTGAGTAGCACGGTTACCATGCTATTACTCATACAAATCTCAATTGAGACTCATTTAGTGAGAGTCCCATTTAAGAATTAAATAGAGTTTAGTACTGCATTTGCACATTAATTGCAGCTGTATTCTTGTCCTACTCTTATTTTCCTAAAGCAAGCACAGTGAAGAAAAGTCAGTCGAAATTTTGTGCTCAAAGCACAGGAAATATTTGTAATCATGCTCAGAAAAATGGGCACAATGTGGCACGAGTAAATTTCGCAGTTTATTCTCCAAAACACTAAAGAAGCCTATAATGTTTCGGTCACGTATGTCGGCAATGGTTGACACTACCACTCTAAACCTTGGAGAGCTCAGTATCTGAATGCTGATGAATTTGTAAGCGAAAAATAACATTTTGACGGCCCCCTATGGGCCTGATCTTCTTTTAGATGGTCAACTATAAAGAAACGTTGTACTTTGTCTTCAGGTACGTGACCTATATCACATACATAAAGTTCCCTCTCAAGAATACTGCTGTCTGTTGAGCCTGTAGCATAGCCAGGTTTGGTGATTCGGTCGAACCACCCTCAGAAAATTGAAAGAAGAACAAAATACAAACAAGTAACTTATTTGGCTGGTTGTTCGATAAAGTATCATGGTAGTATAGTCTGACGACAGGATGCCAAGTCTAAACAATTTTTTAAGGCATGAAGTGAGGTTGTATAGTAAGTACAGGTAAAGATGATGTCAATGATTAGTAAGACTATAAACAGACCAAGTCAGTTAAAATACGATGAACTAAAGCCAAACTGGCCACACCTTGCAACCCAATCATTGTTCAGTCTTATAAAAGGAAGCATCCACACAGAACACGACAGGCCTACAGATACATCTTGGGTGAATGGAATGAGCATGCCAGTTTATTATTCTTTTTGACAATGCTAAATTTCGAAAGCATACGAATTTTTGAAGTAATTATTGGAAGAGACAATATCTGGGATAACACAATTGAAAAATCAGGGATGTTTGTTTTTATTCCACCCTAGATATCTTCATAATGATATTTTTTAGGTATATGACCAGTGAAACAACTCACTTTCAAGCTTGTTATTTTTCACGCTGTATTGAGCAAGCTCATTACCCCTGTAGTTATAACACTGTCAAGTTCAACATTTTTCCCAATTTTTACAGCTACCTTACTCTGGTGTAGCCTACCCATCCTGTTAGAGCAGCTGCTAAAACAATAGCTGGGGGGTTTGGGGGACCCCTACAGCTAACTTTCTACTTTGAGTTAAGGTCCTAGTACCACTACTGGTGCAGTAGTGAAGATATCTAGGGTAGAATAAACCGCTTATTGCACTCTAAGTCAGAGTAATATGGCAGGGTATTTCACTCTCAAGCTTTATTTTCACTCACCTCTGGCTTGTGAAAATAAATTAGCCTGCTCTTAAAATACTTTCCCATATCACATTCTGACTCATGTAATAAGCATTATATACATATGTTTTTGTATATATTATGTTTGGACTTGTATATGTTCTCTGTGTACTTTGACCCTTACATTTTCTTGGTATAGTTGACCTAGTCCATTACTAAACAGAGTCCTCAGATCTATCAATCTTTACCTGTATCATCTTAGGAAATTTAATTACTTACTCCCTTCTTTGAATCAGCTGACATAATCTGAATGTTATGGAACTCACTTAAGTCTCACAAACTTTCTGGAGTTCATTTTCTAGGAATTAGTGGCAGTGGTAAGTCCTATTGTTCGATTCGCTGTAGGTCGTAGCTATACGCCCTGCACAACAGTTTTGTTCTTACTATATAATTCATCCATAGTGAAGTCACAAAGAGAAGTCTTAATTCTGTATATGCAGTGCACATGTGAGTGAAAGTGTTGTATGTTACTGTTACTGCCTATGCTATAATTTCTTAGAAATGCTTTTTTTTTAAGTCACAAAAAGTTACGATGATTGGTTACTATGGCAAACCTTTTACACACATTATTTTTTTTTTAAAAAACAACAATGGTCATTTTTTTTCTTTTTGGTCAGGTCATTTAGATAGTCAGAATGGCTCATTTTAAGCTACCATCACTCAAGAAAATTGAAGTATAGATTCCATATTTCTTTATTTAGCTAAAAATTAACAGTCCATTGTAGCTACTTAACTTCAAGCAAATTAAGCCTTTTTTATTTTTCATAAATCTTGTAATGCCTTTTATCAGATTAAAGGTTGTCTCTTTAGAAGAACACCTCAGCAGGTTGTGTCTTCCATCTGTTGCACATTACCTACGCATAAGAAACATTAATATAGTTGAAAACCGACGAGATGAGCTAAACAGTGCCCGAAAACCTCCACAGATATTACTAAACTTCTTACTTACAAAAGTTTCAGAATTAAAGCACACTTTATTAACCTTTTTCACGTGCAACGTCGAGGTTTGCGTGCATAATTGCTTTAGATTCACATGATTAAATTGCTTCCAGTTTAACATTCCTCATTTACTGTGTTTGTGGTCGTGCCAACTTGCTTGGACAGACGCTATATAGTGAAACTGTTATATTAGTCCTTAAGTTGAAGCCTTAAATCTATTTACTTTGTGTGTTCTTTTTTATTTGTTTCTAGTGCTGGCTCATTATCAACCTCAATGAAGGTAAGCTTATTAAAATCTTCATATTGACATTATGAAATCACAGATATAATGAATAATATGTGACAGGCTCTGATAAAAGGGGGCATTTCACGCAAAAATTGAAATTGAGATATAGGTTCCAGAAGTAGGTCATTGGAAAAATTCTTTCTTTCTCCTATTTTTGTGTTTTGCAGAATTAGTCTTAGTGACCCTAAGTCTATACCAAATTTCAAATGTCAAAACCACTTAAAAAAACCCAAGCGTGCTGTGGAAAGACAAGCTACTTTTTATTCTTTCTCGTTCTTGAAGTACAATAAACGGGGAATGGGCGGAGTTTCAAACAAGCAGCTAAAAAAACGGCATAGCTTTGAGACTATTGCATGCAATACAGCTTACCTCAGGCTGAAAGTTTACCGCTACATCGAGTAGAGTAGCCAAGGATTCTGACAAGACAGGCTGTGAGACGCTCTGAAAGCTAAAAGAACTCTACACAAAACTTCATTAGTCGCCGTTTAAAAGCGGCTGTATGATTTAATTGCGTATGCGGAGTACGCCGTTAAGTATACGAAAACGTTAATTATACTGGAAGTGGAAATTCAATTTATGTTTTCTCGATTTCTGGTTCAATTGCTTTGCTGAATACAGCCCAGTTCAACTGCCAGTCTCTGCACGTCGAAGGTTTTACCCTCCAGTATTTTAGCACTAAGTTGAGATAAATTGTAAGTTTTTATTAGCATAAAAAACTCAATTTTTTTGGTTTGCGTGAAATGCCCCCTTTTGTCAGAGCCTGTCACATATTTGTCTAATTAACATAATAATTGTGGAGTAAAGTGAACTGACACTCTCAAATCCGTTTAAAATATTTTACATTTATTATATGCTTTATATATTCTTGTACATCATTGGCACTATGTGAGGTATAAATTTGCGATGCATTCTTCGTGCATACTTACTTTTTTGTTTCATTGACCTATTTTGGAATATCATTTTACTCTACTCGTTGCTTGTCTCTCTATTGCTTTTCAATCAGCACCAAAAACAAATCAGATTAGATTTTATTATACAAGTATGCTGAGCAACTTAAATCAACCCAAGAATATGTTAGTGCTTAACAAAAGTAGGTATGCTGAAATGCTAAAATGCTTTTGAAGGAGTGAATATTTTAGTGACCTTCCAACTGAATTATGTAAACTTCGCTAAGTTAAGTTGACACAGCCGCAGGCACGTTGAAGGAGCAATACACTTACACTTACCTAAACTGGATGGGCTAAGTACCAGTGCCTGCCTCTGTAATTCCTAACTTTTACTTAAGATTTTTATTCAACTCTCTAATTGTAATGAATACTGAAGTTTTTTCCCCTTCACAATGACTGATTTGGTGATTTGTAATTACATAGCACATAATAAATAGTGAGGGTGTTATTAATGATGATTTACCTCATTTATTTCCACTAGTTTTCACAATGATTCACACCTCATAACCTGGTTTCTTTTTTATCATCAGGATCTTGCTATTAATATTTATAATATTATGGTACACCTTATAATATTTGTTATAGAAAGCGGCATTTGAGCATCTATTCAATGAGCTGGCAACAAACAATTGCAATGCTGAGGCATTTTCTTCAAGGAACAAAGATGTTTTGGTATGTAAGCTAGGTCAATGTTAATTATAATCTGGATGAAACATAATTGCATTATGGCAGTCAAGTAAGATTATGGAATATGTCAGAAGTGTAACATACCATGAGCTTGCTTTGTCGACCAATGCAACCCTCAGCAATTCATACTTTCACTGTACTGTACAATTGTAATTGAGACAGATAAAAAATACTGATGTGGATGATTAGACAATTACGTTATGGATGACCAAAGACTACCGAGCAAGTAATTGCTAATTGTGCTATGATAGTACAGTCATTATGATAAGTCAACGTTGAACAAATTGCAACAAAAGCAAACTCAGCCGATTATGTCTTTAAATGTCCTCTATAAACAGCAAAAAAGTCTTAAGGAATCCTCCTGGGGGAACATGGTGAAATCACTAAAATGTATAAATCACTTAATTCTTAATTAGCAATTTGTGGTTTTTGGTCATATCTTTTGTTTGGTACCTCTTACATCAACATTTAATATACCATCAGATAGCTCTGAAATGGTTCAGTGTGTTACTACCAGCAACACTGTCCTAGTTGGTGATGACACTAACCTCTGTCTTGCTCTGCTATCATGCAAAGCTAATTGAGTCTCATGACCTCTTCTTTCGTCCTGAGCATAGGGAATGGAAAGCATCTAAGAATCTGCTGGTGGACTTCATTCAGCAGCTGGGGATGTCAGGAGTGTAAAGCAGTGTTTGCGCTACTTTAAACATCTCTACCACTTGCTCCTCAACACTTGCTGCTGATGTAATTGCCATATGGAGGAATATACTACTCTGAAATGCTCATGCAAGAAGTGCAATGTCGAATGCACTTCTATTGTGCAACAGCAAGGAAACTGGTTGCATGAACAGGTCTCATGATGATGATGAGAAAGAAACATTTGATAGTCAAGTAAATTATTAAATTAATATCGCTGATAATTGAAAAATAATGTAATTCATTCATATTTTATCTCTGACTACTAAATTTAGTATCAAAATGTTGGCCTAGTTATGAGCTATCTGATGATAGATTAACTTTTGATGTAAGAGGTACCAAAACAAAGATATGACCAAAAATACCAAAAAACACAAACCATAAGAATTAAGTGGTTTACACATTTTACTGATTTTCACCATGTTCCCCCAGGAAGATTCCTTAAGACTTTTTGCTGTTTATAGAGGACATTATAAACAAACATAATCAGCTTAATTTGCTTTTGTTGCAATTTGTTCAAGGTTGACTCAATATTTTTGATAAAATGATTATACTATGATGCTACCACTGTCTACTGTTTCTAGCAAACGGGAATCAGACCTCATGCTGAATATTGGTATCATATTTTTATGAAATTCACCCAGAGTTGGATGGGTGTCATCAGTCATGATAGTGATTTAATTCTTTTGTAATTGTGTTCATAATAGCTTCTTTGACCCTGAATATTACTAAAAATGTATATAAAAGTAATACTACCGATATAGTTCAAGTTTATTGTGAATTAACATTATAATAATATGGATTACACACATCATCATTTTAAAGCAGTAGATTGAGTAAAGTTTTTAAATATGAAAATATTTCATTTGAAATAGTCTGCAATTGAATGATGTATCACAACAACTCTCTTGTTTCTTAACTTCATAGGCATGGGAACAGGGGTGGCCATGGGCACCATAACTGGTCAATAGCAATAGGATAAACTATTTTCCATATCTGATACCAGACTGTCTGTAGTTATTCTGGCCCTGTACTTAATCCTAATGCAAATCTTCAGAACTGCTTTTTGTTTTCTACAGCTATAGTCACGCCTAGATTCCTTCACAGAGACTCTCTCTTTGTTGTTGAATGGCTTCTGTAGGCATAAATATCTTCTGCACCTTCTGGTTTACTAGATTCACTGTCTATAATAATGCCAGATTACAGTTCATCCAGGTCTACTACCTCAACAATTGACTGCCCAGTCACCATTTGAAGTAAACTAAAAGTTGGACTGTGAAAGCTACCATGTTTGCACTGTAGCCTTAGCAATACCACCGCAAAGAGTTTGAAAATCACCTACTAACTATTAAGCTAACTTCTGGAGGCTATAGCATTTGAGTGAGGCAGTGCAGATGACAATAAACAATTCATTTTTCCGAGGCGTTATGGAATGAAGGGGTTAATCATAACTTGACTTACAATTCTGTAATTTGTTGATAAGGATATATGAGGATACAAAACGAATCAAAACGGTGACCCTCAACTTGGCCACCCTTAGTTAAATTATCTTCCTATGCCACTAAACTTTAGTTATGCTGTACAGTTTATTTTCACCATTTTAATGTGGTTGTTGTGCAGTTAAGGTTACTCATTAACAGAAGACAAGATGTAATTGACTTCATTGACTTGAAAGTCCCTCAGGTAAGTTGGTTAGAAATATGTCAGCATCAATCAATACTATTTATATATTTCACCTTAGTTGAAGTAAAAAATTCAAGATACTATTTTGCAGCTTATTTATATCACAGCTTCTTAAATATAACATTGTTGTATTACAAAAAAAAAACCCCTATTGTATAAAGTGTATTTAAAGGGGGATTAAATATTTTAACATGTTTCCCTAAAAGTGTAGGTTTATATAAATAAAACAAAAAAACAGCAACAACAAGCTCATCCTTTGATCATATTAGACTGACTGCTATATTTTGTGCTTACTCTCACTCTTGCTGGTTAGTAACAACACATCATCATTTTCTTGATGCTTGCAAGTTTTATTATATGGAGATGTAGACAAATTATGTATTTGCAATATTGTTAGCATTCGTTCAACTTGACTCACATATGTGACCGTCTATAGGAAAACCGGGCACAACGCGGCACCCTTCGAAAAAAATTTTTTTGCACTTACAGAGTTGTCGGCGTCCAGATATTGAGCTCTCCAAGTTTTACCGTCGTAGCTTAAGTCGTTCCCACTATAATAGACCTAACCGTTCCCTTCCGTAGGCTTGAAACAATACATTTTTAAGAAATCGATCGATCTTTTCTCGATATTTACGCACGCCGCGTTGTGCCCGGTTTTCCTGTAGACGGTCACATATAATGACAATTAGGAAGACACTTTACTGATCATGCTTAATTCAGTAGCAAATCCTCATACTCTGGCTCTGATTCAACGTGTGGGCTCCAACATTCTCAGTTTGGTTCATAAATGAGCTAAGTATGAGGCTAGAACAGCTTAGCAAAGGCTTGAGAGGAGCTAATGTGTCTACAAACAATGTATGGCTTTTAAGACCAATTCAAAAATACTGCTCTAACTAAGTTTGGTGAGACTTAGGACAGAAAATGGTAGGAAATTGGGAGTGAGGCATCATGCAAAGGAAATGGTTCAGATGAATCACGTAGAAGTCTACTAAATTTGCTATTTGGTTGATGGTTTAATTGCTTAAAGAATCTTAATATATAGCTATGTGTAGTAATATAATTTATAAGCATGATGTAGTGTCACATAAAGCGATAAGTTGCGTTAAGTTTCAGCTTGCTAGACATCTTATTTTCTCAAATCTTTCCACCCTCAGATAGTTTCTGCCCTCAGTTAGTGTCCACAGCACTCTAGTTCTCCAACGCTTTAGTGGTCACCCTTGATTTGTATCTGCACACCCATGCACGTTACAATTTTATTAAATACAACCCATACCTACTCCCTTGATTAAGCAAAGCGCATGCTTACACAATTTTGTGGTATAGTCAGTAAGAAGGAAGAAGAAAGCTAAGAAAAGGAGCATTATTTACCACTCTTCTAAGCTAGGTATTTTGGCTATAATTACCTGCTTTATAAGTTTTTTCCAAGAGTGAGGGTATTGCAATTGTAGTCGCCCTTTTGTTTCCACACTCATTTAGCAGTCGCATCGAGAATTGGTAGTTTCCACAGAAACTATTTGAGGAATTACGGTAATTGACATATAATCACTGTAAGAACGTATTATCACCAAAGTTCTAAAATATTTGTCTTCAAACTCTCTATATACAAAGTAACAGAATATGTGCTGCTATAACATTATCCTGTGTAAGTGAATTTAAGCTTTAGCAATGTACTGGAACTCTCTATTACAAATTTTGCTGCACTTGATTAGGATAACAGATGAATTTTGATACAGTATTTAAACTATCTATATAATATATGCTTGTTTTTCAATAAAGACAATGACAGTGTGTGTGTTTATGAATATTTCATGAGCTGAGCTGAGTTGGTAGAGCGTCATCATTACCCGAATGAAGTTCTACCCACTGTATACATAGCTGAACGAAAAAAGGACTAAATAAAATTCCCATGTTGGATCCGTATGAGTGACCCTCACCTTACCGTCCAAACCTAACAGCTTAGTGATTCTTAACTCCTAAGTCTTACCTTGGGAAAGTGTATTCACCTACAGTAACTAACCACAAATCATGAGTACAAGAAAGGCAGAGAAACAGGAGAAGTCAAGGGTCAAGAAAAATAGAAGCAGGTGAGAAATGGCTGGCTGATATAAGTACCTCATTGAAGTCTTAGGATGTTGAATGACATAGTGCCACAGTGGCATGGCAGATTTCATTGGCTTCAATAAATTCCTGAAATTCCTCTGCAACAGATTAAGGTTCATTATCAATGACTATTTGTTGAGGTACTCCTAACTTTGCAAATACCAATTTGAGTTGTTCGTAGGTTTGGCAAATACTAATTTCACAGGCAGAACTTCAGGCCATTTGTAGTATGAGTCAATTACTTTCAACTGTATTTCTACATGAAAGAATCAGCAAAGTCTAGATGAATTCTTTGCCATAGTTTTGAGGTAACATTCATAATGGAGTGTTTAATTTCTCCCTGCGGTGTTGCTGGCTTTACAAACAGAGCTTACATATCTATCTCTTGCTATCAGACTTAGAAGCTAGACAGTGCCTTTGTCCTAACCACTCCTGAATAAGCTTCATGGAGCAGTTTCACCATGGTTGGCTAGATATCTGGTTGTGCAATCACTTGCATCCTTTTCAGTAAACAACCCTGATGAGTGGTCAAATTGACTTTGGCACCCAGTCTTCAGAAAGTGCAAAACTTTGTAAATCTGGTGATTTTTTCTGATGCTCTCGATGTGCCACTTGTTTGGCAGTAGTGTTTATTTCCCAGTTGAAATTGTTCTATCAATACAATTGATTGTTGGTCAGGACTCTTGATGAACCAGTGGTAATCAAATAGTACATCTGCATTCCCATGCTTTTGAGTAAATCTTAATTTACTTCTCCCAGTCCTGCAGTAAACATTGTGTCTTTGAACTTGTCTAGCAAAGTTTCTACTTGATTTTTTTGATTTGTTTGATTTGTCATCCATTTTCCCCATTCTTGAACTAAGAATGCTTGAATCCAATCTCAGCCAAATAATGATGGACAATTACCTATTGCTGCAAAGATTCTGAATTTTTTTGTGGCACTGTCAACGGAAGCTGTTACAATTACTTGTTCAATGAATTCCAAAGCTGTCCAGTAGCAAATCTCAACTTCTTTATCAGCTGAATAGGACATCTATTCCATGATGGGACAGTTGTTGTTGCCTAAGTAACTATTTTCGTGTCCACTGGGAACTTCATTTACTGCCTGGAAAATTACTCTTCTTGTGCACTAGTTCACCCCCAGCATGCATGTGCAAGAGTATAATCGTTGTCCTGCCAGTTTATCTGTCTATCTGTCTGTCACACTCTAATATTAGAGATCACTGACATTAGTATGAACTTACCCAGAATGACATTTTAAGTCTTTTTATTGTCTTACTTTTTTAATTTTGGGCCAATTTTTGAGAAATTGCAGAGCAGTCAGGTCCACTTTTTGGGCCCTCCATTGTTATTTTGTAATCATGTGAGCAAATAATTTCTTGCTAACTATGCCAGGGGCGTCGGAACGGGTGCAGCCTAGTGGCCATGGCCACACCAATATTCTAACAAAAAGGACGTGTATTTTTCTACTCTTTACCCAATTTCGTGGTCGTGGTCGAACTTGGCTGTCGAACTTGGGCAGTCGAATTGAGTAGTCGAAATGACTTCTCCAGGGGATTAATTAGCTAATATCGAGCCTTTTAGAGATTTTAGGAAACTCATGACTTGCCTGGTCCTTCTAGAAGATTTTTAGTGAACTCCAGACCTGCCTGGTCCTTCGTTTACTATTCCAAAGCGATCTTTTGGGGGGAAAAACAAAACAAATGTAGTTTGGAGGTCTTTCCAGAATTGTTGCTCTGCAAAATGGCCATTTTTTTTGCACTACTAGGAGTCTTCCCATTTAATTATTTGCCATTCATACTTGAAAATGTTTGAAGAAAATAAAGCTATGAAGGCCACAAAAGGTGGATTCTGTTTTTGGTTTTTAATTTTTTGTTTGCTCTGTATATCCAAGTAGCTATATTAGCTATACAATATATACACTTTACATAATAGCTATAACTTCATTTAACATTATTTATTTGACATGAACCCTACTTATTGTTTTAAAATCATTTTATTTGTAATATATATATATAAAATAATAGCTTGTACTGACTTTTTTTAGTGTGATTACAGTGGCACTTGAATTTATTAGATACACAGAGCATTGAATTAAACTCTTTGGTTTATTTAATAGAAAAACCACTATATTGTAACAAGTGGGTGTGGTCAGATGGGTGTGGTTATAATGGCCGCACCAATACGATCTGGCTTCCTACTCCCCTGTATGCCGTGGTAGTTTAGCTTTGACATATCTGATTTTTTGCGGATGCAGTTATGTCTTACAAACTTAGAGGAGTTCATTTTCTATTAGTGGCAGTGGTAAGTTATATTGGCCAATGTTATACTCTAGAGTTTCACACACACTTGTTTACTGAATGTACCAACACAAGATTTGCTTTTATGACTTGATTATTGGACAATAAATTTTCAAGTAAAAAACAAACTGTTGCGTAGGGCTATAACAAACAGTTACAGCTACTCCTTAGCTAAAGAAAAGCACAACATAACAACTAACAAATAAACATGAAGCAGCAAAGGTGCGAACCATCAGCGCTATTAAACACTACCTAGCTAATCTCCTTCCACTATTAGCTTTTTTTAATGAGGCATCAATATAGCTCAAGGAATGAAAATGGTACATGGAAACACTGTCTTCATAAGAGAACAAGCTAAACTAGCCAGAAACACTAACTGGTATACATTTTCAATGCGAAACTTCACTTCTTTCAACTCCGTTTATTTCCTTGAGCATAAAGCGAACTACACCACTGGTTGCAAGAAATTATTTGCTCACATGATTATGACGTGATTCTAGGGGACTTTACCCACAAAAGCTGATACCTACATAGAGCTGAAAGCTTCAAGTTTTCTCAACAATTAGCCAGAAATTAAATAAGTAGCACAATAAAGGGTCCTAAATCTTCATCCTGAGTAAGTTCATGTCAGTAATCTCAAAAATCAGAAGAAGAACTCAGACTAGAGGACAATTTAAGTCCCTTTAATTTGCCTTTTTTTTTTTTTTTTTTTTACTTTGGCTTAGTTTTTTAAAAAAGAGACACTATGATGAACATTGCTATATGGCCAGGCCTATTCCTTCGTGAACCTGCTGTTCAGAATCACACACTCCAGTGCTGATCTTTTTGTTTGGTGAAGTTAGAAAAGAAGTCTCTGTTGTTGCTGAAGGTGTGACTTTTCTCATCAGCTATGCCTGATTTTGAAAAAGTGTGCCGTAAGTATTCGTGTAACGTGCAAGTCAGAAAAGACTGAATATTCCTGTGGCTAATCACATAAGCACACTATAGAATTCTTGAATCATCTAGTGCGCAATTAAGCGTAGCGGCTGGTTACTCAGTATAAGCAACACAACTCGCCCTTGAATGAACCGAACACTGCACTGGGAATGTCACTTCCTGCACAAATGTTCCGCTGTATGCTAGCCTAGAGTGAAGTTAGACAACTCCCCAGGCAATCAAGTAGATAGGTTTTGAAATTATATTGAATCGAAGGAGGATGATAATACAATGATGAGTAAATGAATAGAAGTTGAATAGTATTCAAGAAAAATAATATGGAATGAAGAAGAGATGTGATGCGATGAAGGTAGAGTTCCAGGCTAATGGCTAGAAGAGTTGAAGAACCGAATAGCAACTACAACAACTGAACAACAAGCTGAACTGGACTGAGCTCAGTCCACTATATACTGTAGCTCACTCCAAGGGGGGTATCTAAGGGGGGGGGGGAGGTGTTTACATGAAGACAATGTGTGAATGCATGTGTTTGTCTTCATGTTCAGACAAGTGCAAAGTAATAATTAATTGTGTATTGTTTGTGTCATCTGGCCTATGTTTGTCTTGCTTGTTCGTCCATCATGCTGATCTTGCTCGCTCACTCCAACAATGCTGAAGCCACATCTGTCCACACTAAGCCTAGTCTGGCTCCAGACCCACGAAGCACGCAAAGCGCGCAGAGGATCTGGGGACATAGCCATACCAAATTTGTTTTGAAGGAATGTGGAAGTGGTGAGTGCTCCACCTCCTTTATACCTGAATTTCTACCGCAAATTAGCAATGATTGCTAAACATAGCATTGGAAAGGGTGGCTGACACGCACAAGAATTTCTATTTGTGGTTGACAAGGGCTATTCCCAGTAATTTGCTAACGGTAATTAACCACCGCAATATATGTGCGGCAGAACAAATTTGGTATGGCCATGTCCCCAGACCCATTCCCAGCGTAGCGGTTCGGCAAAGGGTCTGGCTACGCCGGAATACACTAAGCCATAGCTAGATTTGAATTCATAAACAGAGCAATGTAATTTTTGTTATAAGCTGAAAATCTAAGAACTTGTTTATTTAACAGTACATAATGACTTCATTAGCAAATTACTGAACAAACTAACTTGCACTGAGAGATTGCACTCTTACTGCTCTATCATCTCAAGACTAGTGTATTAACTAGTTACTAGTGATATGTTTGAGCACAAAGGGTGAGTGAGCCAGTGCACAAACAAAACACTTCAAAAGAATCTATCAGTCCATTTCTAAAAGTATAGTTAAGTACGTAGCCGTTGTGACCATTATATACTTTAACTAACAAGTACAGAACTACTTTCTTACGTCAATTTCCCGAGTACTGGTATTTTCTAGTCTCTAATATAATGTCATTTCGACTATCTGAATTACCAGTATCTTTTGACAACACGCACTCATAGCTACTTAAAAAAGGTAGAGTTTTTTGTTTGTTTTTAAAAATTATGTCTGGTAAAGGGTTTTAATACCATAGTAATCATTCGCCATAACGTTTTGCACCTTGAAAAAAGAAGTTCTAAAAAAGTACTGCACAGTGTTGTGTGTACGTTTTTAAGACCTAAGTGCATCTTGTGCCATTCAGAAACAACCTAATACAAAGGGGTAACTAATTAATTTCCTTGAATGATATGGGATCGCTAAGCGAAAAGATTCTGTTTAGTGGAAGTATGGAAAGGGTAGACCACAAAGCAAACACAAAAATGTGAGGGTCAAAGTACAAACTGACATACATACGTCCACACACATATATATAAACAAACAAATATCCCCGATTTTCAATTGTGTTACCCCTGAGAGTGTCTCGCTCGCTTCGCTCGCTCACCTACAAAACAAATAAAAATTTTGATTGTAATTTGTAATTCATATTATTTGCATAAATAAATTAAAGTGAATTTATTCTTGATACTATTTTTCTCTCAGATAAATGATTCTGATGTTTCAGTACTAGAAAAGGAGCTTTGCCAAGGGACAAAGCATGAAATTGTGTCAGATGCAGATGTGACAAGAGATAACACAACTCCAGAGTCAACTGATGCAACAAACAATATTGCAGCAGATATGACAGTAGCTACCATAGCTCAGGAGTTAACCGATGCAGCAGAGAATATTACAAGACCAGAAGTAAGTTCTGAAAGAGTTACAAAAACAAAGCCTTTGGAGGAGCAAAAACACAGGCAAATCTACAGACTATACAAGAGAATTGTCGAGACTAAGAAAGATAAAAAAAGTGCGAAGAGGACTAAGGAACACTGTTCAGATAGTAGTACAGATGTTGAGTTTACTTTGGTTCGTGGTGCCCTTGATTTCAGCTGCAAGTGTCCAGTTTTGGTTGACTTAAAAAATAAATTTAACATTCTTGGGTTTAGTATCAGTGTAGTAAGTATTGAAGATGCAAAGAATAATGTGAATAATGCTGTCATTCAGCCCAGTTGCTGCCTCACTAAAGGTTGTCACAATAAAGATGATCCCACACGAGGAATTGAGGATCTTTTTGAAATTAGTAATCATCCTCACAGTACTTTAATTGTATTCCCAATCCATGCCCAGTATACATATTGTGATGTGAAATCCAGTGTGAGTGACATTATTATTAATATGCTTCAACAAACCTCTACCAATTCAATAGACTGGAATTATGGTGTTTCAGTAAACTACTGCACTAATTCAGAGTTAGTTATTTGTACAACTGAACAAGAAGAACAAGAGCCTAAAAGTGTTATTACTACTGGGAATAAAATAAAAGTGCCTATACCAACACACTTAAGTGGTGTTGCTACAACTAGAGAGGAGTGTCAAAGTCCTGTAGTCAAACAACAAAGATGGCAGGGTGAAAGGGGTGGTAAAGATGATCAACGTAAATGTGATGTGAGGAGAGAGCCATCAGATGAAATAACCAATCCATCGAACATGGTCATTCCATCATCTTCACTTGATATATTCAAATCATTGTTTCCTTCACATTGCAATCACCAATCTGGCATAACTTGTCTCAGGCATGCAGATATTCCTGGGTTACGAAAAACAAGGAGCATTGCTAATACAGAATGTTCATCTTTAGACAATATTGTCTCAAAGTCCACAGTGGCTAAACCTCATGAAGGCCTTATTTTCAACAAAAAGAAAATCAGTGAATTTCGTGGTAATATCAAAGTGGAGATGAGGCCTACTGATGAAGACCACCTTATAAAAGTGTCACATGAAATGCAGCTTGCCAGAAAGAGCAAGACCTCCATTTATAATTCAGATCAATCGGTTATCAGTAGAATAACTGATTTGTTACATAGTGGAGAGTTTCAGGAAATAGTACTAGTGGTTCAACCACATTTGAACCTTCCCACTAGTTTATCACTCATACCTATGGTTTTTGTGGCTGCTTTATCTTATTTCAAACTTGGAAATAGAAGTGAAGCTGCATCTTTTTTTGAACAGGGTACTGAGTTATGCTTGAAATATAATAAACTTGGAGATTGTGCATTGTGTGAATTATATCTTGGAGACATTCACTTTGTATTACGTAACTTCCTTCAGGCTTCTTCTTACTATCAAAAGGCAATCTGTAACTATTCCTCTGACACAGTGGCTGCTTTGTTTCGTATGGTGCCACCATCTTTGTCCACCATTCATTCAAAGCATGGTTCAGCTCTCAAAAATGCTTCAAAAATAGTTGATGCCATTCAAGAATATAAACTGGCCATAGCAGAAGCAAAGACATTGAAGGATAGGCTAGCTGCTAATACCAGCCTAGGGAATCTCTATCAGTCTGTTGGAGAAAATACCAGTGCCTTAACTTACTATGAACACTCAATTAGTATAGCTGTAGAACTGGGAGATAATGTTTCATTGGGTTGGGCTCATGGAAATATTGGAAATGCTTTTCTTGGGTTGTTTAAAAAGGAGAAGGCCATATATCACCTGCGGAAGTCTTTAGATATAACTTTACAATTTGAACCCACTCCCCAAGCAATTGGTCGAGCTTACAATAATCTGGGCACAGCTTATCAGTCCCTTAATGATTTGGATCAGGCTGAAATTCATTATGAGGATGCATTTAGTCAAGCAGTTTATGGTAACGATGAAGCAGGTCAAGCACGAGTGTGTGGCAATATGGGTAACATACTGATGTTGAGAAAAAAGCCTGAAGAAGCTGTTGAAAAATACTCTGAAGTTCTTTCTCTATCCAAAGATCGTTCCACTCTTAGCACAGCTCATCATAACAGAGGTTGCTCTTATTATGAATGGGGTGAAGCTAAGAAGAATGAATTATATAAGATGCTACTACAAGAAGCCAAAAAACTAAATAGTTACACTGTTTTTATACATAGTAGCCAAAACAATGTACCAGAGAATTTGAAACCACTTGATAATAATGACACTGTTTCTAAATTATACAGAAAGGGATGTGAGGATTTGAAAGAAGTGATAAAGTATCATGAAGATCATTTTGAGAATATTAGAGGATCCTCAAAAGGACTGACACTTTCTGTTTCATTATTTGAAACCAACTCTCGTACTTTTCATCGTCTCCAAGATTGCCTTGTTTGTCTCGGGGAGTATTTACAAGCACTCCTTGTGGCTGAACAGAGTCGGGCCAGAACACTGGGTGAACTGATGTTAAAAAGAAAAGGATGGCAGCTTTCCAGTCCTCTTTCTTCTCCTCTATCATATGATCACATTGTGTCTGTTGTAGGAACCATAAGTCATCCTATATTGTATTTGTCATACACTGGAGCTCGCCTTCTAGGATGGGTTTTTGCTTCCAAAGGTGACAAAAGTTATTTCAGCATGTTTGAAGTTCCACTAGAGGATGATCTATTTGATGGCAAGTCTTTTGATTACCATGTTCGCTGTAGCTTGACGGAATCTCTTGTAGAACGAAGTTTTGAAATGTATCGTGAGGTTGGGGATTATAGTGAAGGTATCAGTGCTCCAGTACAGGCTCTTTACGAGCTAATTGGCCACCCGCTTCTTACCATCCTTCAAAGTTATGAAATGGAGAATGTTACCAAAGTAGTTATTATTTGTGACAGCTATACAGCATTAGTGCCATTCACTTCTCTTCATGATTCCAAGACTGACAGCTTTCTAGGAGACCAATTCTGCATCCAATTAATGCCATCTTTTCTAACCATGGGCATATTGAATCAACTAGGAGATACCAATGTAGTGAATTTACCTGAAGATGATCAATGCATGTGCATAGTTGGAAATCCCAACATTCCTCAGTTTACATATAATGGGGAAGTATGGAATCTTGGAAAGTTACCACATGCCAAACGAGAAGCAGAGTCAGTAGCTCATATATTACACACAGTTCCTATTCTTGAAGCTCAGGCCACAAAAAGTGCCATTTTAATGAGAATTCTAAATTCCAAAATCATACACTTGGCTACACATGGTAGCGCATCTGCTGGGTTCTTAGCTTTTGGTATGTTGGTTCCTTTGACCTCAGATAAAGCAGTACACCCTCAAGGAGTTCTATTATATCCCGATGAAGTGGAGAAGCTAAACATCAATCCTGCTTTAGTCGTATTATCTAGCTGTGACTCAGGTCGTGGTACTGTGAAGGCAGACGGAATTCAAGGAATGGCACGCGCTTTTATCCTGGCCGGAGCTCAGGCTGTTCTCACAACACTATGGAGGGTACCAGATGAGAGTGCTGCCATCTTTATGCAGTTCTTCTACCAGTATATGATGGATGGTCTTGAGAGCACTAAAGCTCTACAGAAAGCTATTCTCAGTATTCGCTGCTTTTGTAAATATTCTCAATATATCCACTGGAGTGGCTACCAGCTGACTGGCAGAGATATTTATCTCAAATATACCAGTCCACCTGTGATACATACTTTAACGCAGCATCTTGGAAACTCTAGCACTTTTCCTCGTTTGGAAGACATTAAGTTGCTGAAGGACGGTCTGGTACATGTCTCTTGCTATCCCACAGATGTTCAAGTAAGTTATCTATGATATGGATTTTCATTTGTTGATGTAAAGGATAGGAATATCAACTGTATTTATGTTTTATAATGGACTACTCCAAAATAGATTACATAATAATCATAATTCCTAGATTGTACTTTAGCTCTAATTGTGAGTGTGAGCACAAAACCTGTGAGATTATAAACATGTGGGTCCAACTTGATACATGATTTAGATATTATATTATAAGGCTCCACAAGTTTGAAAATTTTTATTCCATAATAATAAAACAAATTGGATTCTAATGTATTTTCGTGAGCCAGAGGCAAGTGGAAATAGAGCCTGAGAGTGAAATATCTAGCCATTTAACTCTTGGTGTAAAGTTTGCTGTAAAACCCTCTAGTGACTTCCCCACCCCAGCTGATATTTTAGCAGCTGCTCTAACCTGGTCTATACCTACCTATAGACTTCACTTGAGGGAGGTAGCTGTAAAAACACAGAAAACTGTTTAGGCTGGTTGCTATAACTGCAGGGGGTAATTAGCTTGTGAGGTCACATACCTAAAAAAACAAGGTTGTGAGGATATCTAGCTTGGAATAATATAAATATTGTGTGGCCCAAAAAGAATTCTAATAATAATAATAGTTATGATTAAAAAAAATAATAAAAAAAATAATAATCTAACCAAGTTTTAGAAAAAAAATTTTGAGTAAATCTAGTTATACAGTAAATACTGTGCTTTTTTTTTTTTTATTTCTTTACTTTATTCATAATATAGATCTTGGTAGCTGATCATGGTCTTGATTCCAGTGAAATAGTGATTGATTTTATTCATAGTGCCCACAATCATTTTAGTTGTGGCATATTTTGGATCAACTGTGAACAACCAGAATTTATTACTGAAAGCATATCCTTCATTGAAAAAGTAAGTTTTTATTAAATGTATTAGACTATGCTCATTCGTTTATTAGCACTTTTGGTATATTATTACTCTCTATATTTCACACTATCAGTGTGTTCACTGACTTTTGTCACTTCTTACTGCTATTTTGACAAACCACTTGCAGTTCTTCAAATTAAATATATTGCATATCAGGATGCAAGTATTGAGGGCGCAATGTGTATAATGTGAAATCATTCATTAACCCTCAGTGTGTACGCACAAGAGGGTTATAGTAGCCATCCTCTCTGTTTGTCTGTCTGTCATGCCATGATTTAGAATATTACAGATGATTAGACCGTTGGTGCTTCATTTTTCAAAGTAATCTGTCTGATTGAATTATAATGCATCTTGTTGACTGCAGATTTTTTCTGTTGATAATTTAAAAAAATTTTTTTTTTTTTAGAGTTTAGGAGGACCAATAGAAAAGCTCCCGATATCAGAATTGCAACAAAGTCTGTTTATTTTGGAAGGACTTTCTGAACTTCCTAAATCTGAATGTATCTTGCAAATTTTGCGGAATAGATACACCCACTGCATAATTCTGTATGACTTATATCAACCTCCAGATACTCTGATTCGCAACATTGATCGCTCACTTCTTCGTGGAGGCAAAACTCATCATGTTGAACCTCTATCTACAATCCTTACTACACAGCGCATGGTCTACTCCATTCAGACAAAAACACATTTAGCTCCAAAATGTGGTGATCAGAAAATCATTGGGAAGATATCTGATTTTACTTGTGGTTCTCCAATTTTGTTAAATGCTGCATCTCGGATTCTTTGTTCAGCCCTTGTGTCAACTCAACAATCACCACAAAATAGTATTGAAGAATTTCATGATTCAGTTCTATTGAACGAAGAAAACAATGGCTCAGATGCAACCGATACTTCAAGCAATTATGATTCCTGGAACTCTGTTTTAAGTCTTTTGAGTGTTAGTCAAATAGATTATGAAGCAGAATTTCTTTTATACTGTCTTTCTCTTTTTGGAAGAAGTCCAATACCACAAAGTGTAGTTATCTCCTTGTCTACTTTTATTACAAAGACATCTGGTAGAATTCATTTGGCTAGTTCACTTGGAGACCAACTCAAAGATAAAGGATTTATAAAGAAGTATCCTTCTCCTATAGTTCTTTGTTCACAAAAGGAACTCCAACAAGAAGACATAGAATTTGTGTGCGTCCCAAAGTTTTTGAGTAACTGCTTTTTAAACCAGCTTGATCTTTCTGATAAACTATTTGCTCTTACTGTTACCTATCAAGTGCTGAAAGAAATGCCTAAGCAATGCCCATTTTTGAAAGGCTTAGTAAGCTCGTTGATTTCTGAATATGAACTAAATATTGATCTAGTTGGCGAAATATGCTATCAAGAAGTTTATAGACTATTTCTGTCACTATTTTCAGATCATTAACAAAGCATAACAACTATTTGTATATTTACATATTTTGTCTCACATATTCGCTTGTAACTACCATTATTTTTGTTGTGTAACAATTTTTGTATTCATGTTTTAAACACATCTAATTAAGCTTATTTCGTTATTTTTGTACCAAATTTCTTCCTGTGATTTCATTTTGTGTTGCAATATTGTCATCTGCAGAAAAAAAGACTGCCTAATTTTTTTAGTTTAATTTGTTTTTGTAATCAATAATAATAAACTTAAATAATAAAGTGAATAGTTTCGTGTAAAAGATTTAATTGGTTAATTGAATGAATATGAGAATTACAACCTCAGATTTACATTAACATGAAGAACCTATTATAATGATAATATGGTCTGGCAGAATGTAAGCCAGGTAGCTACACAGTACGTATTTTTACAGTTTGTAGCTATTGTGCATATACGTAACTAGTTATGTAATCACTTGTTGGACATCTGGGTAACTCTGCAAAATTGCAAATATTGCATTTAATACCTGCGATATATTAAAGTTGGACCAACATATTCTAGACATAATGTGCCATAACTCTAGCATATGGTTTTCTTGGGTGTAGAATCACCTTATCTGGCATTAACTTTTAAATTAGAAGTTAAATTATAATGAATACTATAAGTTACTGAAGTATTGACTCCTATACATGTAACACTAATTTTTAGACATCCTTGGGTTATATTACAAGCTGAGGTATGTTTACAGCTATTAAGAGAACATACAACCTTGTGACTCAGTGTTCAGGTTCCCCTACATTATGCATCAACTTGTTCAGCAACCACAAAATTTAGTTAATATGCACAGGTGTCACTAACTATATATGCATCCATATTGTTCTGATCTTGTATGTTTTATGTCGATGTAGCTGTAGTCCTTATTTGTGACTCTGTGTGAGTGTTAGCTAAAACAACGTGTAATGTCTGTGTCGTCACCGATATTCAAGTAGCAGTTTTAGGTTGTCATCAAGTGCTGCATCATGCATCAGCTTATGCTACACAGTTGTTCATGTAACCATCACTCAACTGACAGAAAGCCGTAGTTGCAGCTCTATTGATGAAGTTATCACCCCCACCCCATTCCTTCCAGAACACTGAGTTCCTTGCAGTCTACGGTTGAAACTCTGTATCCAACGTAACATCCAGTCATCCCTTCATGATTAATTCTTGACTCTCTAGCTAAGATGAACTGATTCTTTTCTGTCCAATTCTTCACGTCCTTGGCAGAAACATGAGTAGTGTTTAAAGTAATGGATGAGCTCAACTTGCTCACCTGGGAGACAGTCTGATGTAGTGTGATAGAGTTTTGGAGACAGCTCAAATGCGTCAGCATTTGCAAGTGTAGTCTTCCAGGATGGTATTCAATGCTGTACTGGTAAGGACTAAGCATTACACTGCTGGCCAGATGGGGCCTGTGAGAGTGTACATATGCATTATAATATGTACAACATATTTATATACATATAAAATGCATACATGTGTTTATGAAAAATAGAAGAGCCCATCTCGGTAGTCTGGCAGAAGCCATTAGAGGAATTGCTTTCTTTTCATTGAAAAGGTTACAGTGGCTGATCATCTAAACAAATGGTGAATGGTCAACCCCATAAGTAGAAATGAAATTTCTTGACTCCAAAGAGAATTGAAAGGCCTTGTTTGTCCAACTGTAAGTATCTTTTCTCAGGAACTGACAGAGTCCTGGATGCATAACAAATGGGATGTTCTGCAATCCATGACATGTGATAGGACTTCGTCATGCCATAGTGTGACATGTCCCAAGCTAACGTAATTTTCTTCCCAGGGAATAGCTCGGGAGCATCTCTTAGCAGCATGTTGCTGTGGTTTGTCCCAATAATGAGTACAAAGGTGAAAGTTGGCTAGACAGGGTCAGTATAAACTTGGAAAAGTAAAAATGCTCAAGGTTCCGTGACACAAGTGGGAGTGCAAACCTTTCTGATGGCCGGCACCTTTTCTTGGGTTGGGGTTAATCATTCTTATATCAGGAACTCCACTTTTGGTGCCATGAACACACACGTGGCCTTTATCAGCCTCAGGCCTACCTCCTCAAGTCATGCGAGTGCTCTTCCCAGATTTGCCAAATGTTCCTCATCTGTCCAACCTGTCACTATAACATCATCTATGTAAGACGCCACGCCTGGAAGTTGCAGTAAACTATCCATAATTCTCTGAAACATGGCGGGGGTGGAAAGGTAAACTGATTGATTTCAAACAAGTCCTTGTAGGTATTAATTGTAAGAAGTTTTACAGTTGTCTTTCCTCAGCATTTGCAAGTGAGTGTGTGAGAGATCTAAAGTTGAGAACTCTTTACCCCCTGATAGAGCAACAAACACATCCTCTATTCGAGGTAATGTTTCCATTTAGTTTGACCACAGGGGTGATAGTGGCTGCCCACTCTGAAAACCGTATAAGGGTGACATTCTGTAAGTGCTGTATAAGTCTGTCTCTCATGACATATGGGACATTTCTGAAAAACTTCAACTGAGCATATGTAACAGAAACTAACTTACTAATAGAATGATAGTCTATAACACAGTATGAAAGAAGTTCATTTTCAATGGAGGCTCTAAGTTTCATATGTAAAACAAATCATTATAACACTTTAAGCTAATGGTAATGCAAATTAAAAGTATGCACTTGAAACACTTAGAGAGAAGGGGGAGGAATCTGGGATTTTTCCACCCCAAGCAAAAGCTCCGCCTCCCTCCAAAGAACTGCCAATTGTTCCGTTAGCTAACCTATTTTTATTTTTTTTAATCTCTCTCAGCTGTAGCTAGAGCACAACATCACTTAGTTAGAATGTCTAAAATATTTCAATGACAGAATATTTCAGGGATATAAAACAGCTAAGTGTGAGAGGGTAGTGCTACATTAATAAAGTGACTGTGACATCTGGAGCAAGGACACATGCCAGAATACCACGCCATGCCAGAATACCGCCACATCTTCTTGTCGCCAGAATACCGCCACATCTTGTCGCCAGAATACCGCCACACATCTTGTCACCACATCGGATCACCACACACCACAGAGCAATTTAACCGAGCAAGGTCAGCAATTTTCCTATGCCGTGTGGTGGTTGGTGGTGGTGGTGTGGTGGTGGTACAGTAAGGTGGTTTTGTGTGTGTACGTAATTCCAAAAAGGGGGGGGGGGGGGGGGGGTAGTACCACATCACGTGATCGGAAGTATACACACAAGATGTTTTGTTGATGATCGCGCGAGGGAACACTCTCTCTAGGAGATTGCGACCTTCTTCTTGGTTGAGGGAAGACTTGGCGAGGGCCGGGGAGGGCTGTCTTTGTTCTTTGTGGGAAACTGACCGCCAATTTTTCGCCCCAGAGTTGAGAATCAGGTACTGCTATGTATTTTTTTTAAACACAACCACCGGGTAGAACAGATTTTTTAGGTTCTTCTCTATGTCAAATCCGTTGATCTTTTTGGTAATAAAGCACCACAGGTTTAAACCATCAGTACTGCAAGGCTTAGATGCAGAGTAAAATGGCCATTGAGACAGATAAGTGTTGATATATAGTAGTAGATACATACTCTTGGACAGTCAAAGTCATTGAATGCCTGTGCATTTTTTATATTACAAATGTGCATGTACCTAATAGCCGTGTACACGATGGATTACCATTGACAATTTTATCTTCTAATTAGACTGTATGAATTCATACCAACTGCAACACCTTTGACAGAAAGCCTAAGGTATGTTGGTAAGGTACCGGCTAGAAGGAATGGAACTTTAGATTCTAGTGTGGGAATAAGGAGAAAAGCAGAAGTGCTACAACAAGCACTGCAGGTATGAAGAAAGAGAAAGTTAGGGGGAGTAAGAATTTCTATCAATAGCAATAAGTTAGGGGGAGTAAGAATTTCTATCAATAGCAATAAAGCATCAACGGAACTAGACAATAAATCAGCTACAGCAACCTTGATGAACTAGTCAATTATGCTAGGCAATGCCATTCATCTTATCACATTAAATACATAGAGAAATGGTTGTAAGAAAATGAAAGAAATTTCTTTCAAAGCATAGGTAGGCAAGAAGCAAAAATTATTGAGGAAGCAAATCAAGATTGAGCAGAAAATGATCTTTAGGAAAGGAAGGAATGGAGTGCATCACACTTACCATGAAGGAGTAGTCACCATGGTATGGCATGGCATTTTTAGTGGAAGAGATGGCATGGATGAACTACATTGAAGAAAAGAAAATAATTTGTTAGCTACCAACTTTGGTTGTTTAATTTTTTTTTTAATCCACATGGCAAATGGAATACGACTATCAGAAGCATGCAATTTATCACTTTGTTTATAAAGAGAGGAAAAAGATGTGACAGCAATATGATACAGCAAGAATACTATTCTGAATGTGGTAAATCGGAAAGAGATATTACATGTTCAAGTAAATGTGTGCAGTGGAACAAGCATTTGCCTAACGTTTTTATAGTACTCTCTGTTGAACTTGCTGGTCCTTTAATAAAGGATGTATAGAATAAACAACATTCTACTATTTTACAATAGCAATCACTTCCTCACATCACTTCATCTTAATAATTGTATGAGCCACAGTAATTAGCACCACGTTACAAGGGTAGTTCAAAACCACTACATTTCACTAAATAATATTTACTACGAGTGGACACAACTGTATATCGGAACATTAGCATCGAAAGTCTAAAAGTTCACTGTCACTATCCTTGTGGTAAGGGGTCTGCTACTCCCTCGGCCACATCTCGGTGGATGTAAGGCTACAAACTCAGAGGGTGGGGCTGCTACCAGCTGAAACAACTACTCCGGTGGGATGGATTTTACTGCGCTGTTCTAGATCCGCCAGAGGTGCACTCGTAAGCCAGTGTTCATCAAATCTTATGCAGGTTACTTTATTTTTGCTACTAAAGCTATTCATCTTGAGCTCTGAGCAGATCTCAAAACTGATGAGTTCATGGCTGCATTGTACCAGTTCTGTGCTTGACATGGAACTCATAAACAATTGTATTCACATCAGACAATAGGAAACAAATTTTGGAGCCAAGAATGAAGTTGATAAAATCCAGCAATTCTCAACGAAGTATTACAAAAGGCTATCACACCTCTGTACAGAATCTACTCTCAAGCTATGTTACTTTCAGTCTATCTCAGCCAGCATAATTCGCCAACCCATACTGTACTCCCCCATCCCCAGAATGTCTGGGCCCTTTAGGACCATCATACAATGTACCGCTAACTAGGCATAGTTATCAAATACTCCTTGTTCATACCTACTGCTTGTACCAAGCTGTTATATTACTAGTCATATTCTTATCTTTTAGTGGCGCACACTAATCCCAATGCTCTAAACTCGTGTTCACTGTTACCATACGCCACTCAAGTGCATTAGAGAATGCTCTAAACTCATGTTCACTGTTACCATACGCCACTCAAGTGCATTAGAGAATGCTCTAAACTCGTGTTCACTGTTACCATACACCACTCAAGTGCATTAGAGAATGATTTCCTTTCAATCAATTATATTTTTGTGCTTAACTTACAAGCAACCTGCACAAAAGAAAAACTTTCTATACGAGAGAATAGTTGGGGGGGGGAGGGAGTTATGCAAGCTTTACTTAAGTCAATGACAGTCACTTTCTATTATGATTATAGTCTTCATGACTCTTGTGAGAACAAATTGATGAAAACAGTTGTTTCATTCTTAGCATATTTGTTGGAATTATCCTGTGTGATGATGCATGCCCAACCTACCTCAGTCATCAATTATTCTTACTAACAATGCATCCCTATGTAGACCTCCAGTGGCTATTTATTTTTACATAATTGTGGACATCACATCAGGTTCTTATTGCATGTGTTCAACTTAGCTAGCTTAGCCATGAATTTAACACTAAATAGTGCTATAAAGATCACTTTCAACCTATGAAATAATGTTAAGTTAACAATACATAACAAACTTACATATATATAAACATGTGTGTATTTCAATCTGTACATTTTAGGAGAGGGTGGACAATTTTGATTGGAGGTTGTTTTATTGGGTGTTTACTTGTGTTTAGATCATTTTAAAGAGAAGACATGGCTACAGAATGGTATTATGATTTCCCCATCATTTTGGGTGATTCTGGATTCATACCACATTCTACTCAAAAAATTCATTCTGAAGTTTGCATTTCTGAAATCGCTTTCAATGAGTCTGTATTTACTCCATTCCATCATGCTCAAAAAGTTGATTCTAATGTTCGAATTTCTGAAATTGCAACAACTCGTTTTAATCCTTCAGCATTTTATGAATGTCATAGTACACAAAGAAATTATGTTGTTGATGACGAGCCATCATTGATATCAGTTGATAGAGATGAAGCTGCTGTGGAAAAGTCTGATTTTAAGGAACAAAATAATCGTTCTGTTCTTGTTGGTTTAAGATCTTCTGTAGTGGACACTTACAGAGATGCATTTACTTCTAAGTGTATACATGGTGTACCATGCATGCGACATGCAGACATTCCTGGATTATCGAGGTCTCTGAAATTCACTGCAAATAAATGCTCGGCATTGATAGTTGAAAGAGAAGAAGTAGAAAGAAGAATTCACCCTTCGAAGTTTGAATCTGGAATGCACGAAAATCACAGGGTTCCAGTTGTCACCAAAACCCCTTTCCGAAGCTCACAGACTAATGAAGTCATTGATGTTCAAAAAAGATCTGAACCTGAGCCTGTATCTTCAACCAGAGGAACATCTGCGTTTCGTGATACAAAGCAATACTATACAAAATTTTCAACTCTTGTTGCTTCTGTGACACCTTTGCTGCATGCCCAAGCCTTCCTCAAAATAGTCCAAATGGTGGGCCCTTACCTTGCTGAACGGTCACAAGACAAAGAATATGTTCCATTGTATTTTATATCAGGCCTTTCCCATTATAAGCTCACTAATTACACTGAAGCCCAAACAAAATTTTTGATATGTGACAAGATTTGCCATTCCATTGGAAAACCTGCAGATAGTGCACTTTGTAATTTGTATTTGGGAGACATCAAATTTTCATCTCGTCACTACCAGGAAGCTTCTGCTTACTACCAGGATGCTTCTGCCAGGTACTCCAGCGACACTGTGGCTTCTCTGTTCCGCATGGTTCCTCCTTCACTTTCTGCTATCCATGCAAAACATGGCTCAGCTCTTAGAAATGCTTCTAAAATGGTGGATGCCATCCAAGAGTACAAGGTGGCCATAAAAGAGGCCAAAACTGAGAAAGATAAGCTGGCTGCCAATACCAGTCTTGGTAACTTGTACCAGTCACTAGGGGAAAACAACAGCGCACTGGACCATTATAAACTGTCTGTTCAAATCTCTGAAAGACTTCATGACTACGTCTCTCAGGGTTGGGCTCACGGGAACATGGGCAATGCTTACCTCGGTCTATTCCAAAAAGATAAGGCTCTTTCTCACTTGCAAAAGTCTCTTGAAATTACTCTCAAACACGAGCCTACCCCTCAGGCAATAGGTAGAGCGTACAATAACTTAGGAACAGCATATCAGTCACTGGGAGATTTGGAAAAAGCCAAGGAGATGTATGAATGTGCTCAAGACCAAGCTATATACGGCAATGACAAAGCTGGTCAAGCTCGAGTTTGTGGCAACATGGGGAATGTGCTTATGCTTCGTAAAAGCTACGAAGAAGCGGTTTCTCAATACGGAGAAGTCTTGTCACTCTCAAAAGATCGTTCTACTCTCAGCACAGCCCATCACAACCGAGGATGTGCTTTCTACGAATGGGGAGAATCAATGCTAGAGCAACAATATGGCGATCAGACTGGTCTGAAGTCTCAGTCTAGCCCAGAAGAGACCACAACTATTGAAGGTATAACAGCTAGTACAGTTATGGAAGCCAAATTCTACATCCATGGCCCTGGCTTTGAAGACATGGTAGACTTCTCTCCACGCAAGGGGAATTCTACTACCATGAAGTATTTCATTAGTGGCCGTGACGACCTGGAAGAAGTAGTCAAGTTTCATGAGACCCACTTGGACAACATCAAAGGTTCCTCTAAGGGACTTACTTTATCAGTTTCTCTCTTTGAGACCAATTCTCGCACTTTTCATCGTCTGCAAGACTGCTTGGTCAATCTTGGAAAGTATTGTGAAGCACTTCTGGTTGCCGAGCAGAGTCGTGCCAGAACTTTAGGAGAGCTCATGTTGAAGAGGAAAGGATGGTGCCTCCAGGATCCCCTCACTTCACCTATGTCATTTGAACAGATCATCACCAGCCTTGATTCCATTGAGCATCCTGTTCTTTATCTATCTTACACTGGAGCTCGTCTGATTGGCTGGGTTTTCATTGCCAAGCAAGGCCGTGTAACAGTGAATATGTTTGAAGTTCCCTTAAAAGATGATCAATTTGATGGAAAGTCCTTTGATTATCACCTTCGTTATAGCTTGACAGAGGCTTTAGTAGAGCGCAGCTTTGAGATGTATCGCGAAGTGGGAGATTACAACGAAGACACGAGTGCTCCAGTTCAAACATTATACAATCTAATAGCAAAGCCACTACTTGCTGTCCTTACTAAACACCAAGCAGACAGATCTCGCAAGATAATTGTTATTTCAGACAGCTACACTGCTCTTTTACCTTTTTCAAGTCTGCACAACTCTGAGGAAAACAATTTCTTAGGAGATTTCTATCGCTTTCAACTGATGCCTTCTTTCCTCACCATGAGCATACTGAACCAACTGTCTGACATCAACATTGTCCACTTGCCCACCGATGCCCAAAACATGTGCATCGTGGGAAACCCCAACATTCCTCAGTTCAAGTACAACGATGAAGTGTGGAATCTTGGCAAACTACCACATGCCAAAAAAGAGGCAGAATCAGTAGCTCATATTATGAAGACTACACCTATTCTGGAAGGTCAGGCCACTAAGAGTGCTGTTCTTATGAGATTAATGAGTGCAAAAATCATTCATTTGGCAACACATGGAAGTGCCTCTGCTGGATTCTTAGCCTTTGGCATGCTTGTTCCTCTAGGCCAAGACAGAGCAGCAAGTGCCCAGGGTGTATTGCTGTATCCTGATGAAGTGGAGAAGCTAAACATCAGTCCTGCTTTGGTTGTATTGTCCAGCTGTGACTCAGGTCGCGGGGCTGTGAAGGCAGATGGGATTCAGGGAATGGCACGCGCTTTTATCCTGGCCGGAGCTCAGGCTGTTCTCACAACACTGTGGAGGGTACCAGATGAGAGTGCTGCCATCTTTATGCAATTCTTCTACCAGTATATGATGGATGGTCTTGAGAGCACTGAAGCTCTGCAGAAAGCTATTCTCAGTATTCGCTGCTTTTGTAAATATTCTCAATATATCCACTGGAGTGGCTACCAGCTGACTGGCAGGGATATTTACCTTCAATACACTATTCCAGAGGAAGTACATAATCTTGAGAAGTTGCTGGGTAAAAGCAATCCAAGACTTCAAGATATCAAGCAGTTGGAACAGGGCCTGGTGGAGGCCACATGTTATCCCACTGATGTCCAAGTAAGTTTAGCTTTCAAATAAATGGGTTGAATATTAATGTTTGTTTTCAAAAATTTATAGTGGATATGCCTTACTCCAAACTACTTTAATAATATTTATTTTATTTTTTATTTATTTTTTTATTTATTTATTTTTTTTGTTTATTTTTTTAATTTCTTTTGACCTGTTATCATAGATTGTTCAAGGAACTCCAGGTTTTGATGCTCATGAAATTGTGATCGACTTCATTCACAATTGCTACAAGCAATTCACTGGTGGGATTTACTGGATTAATTGTGACCAATCAGAATTCATCACTGGAGGCTTAAAATATATTGAAAAGGCAAGTTTTGCAATTGTGTTTAACCTAATCAGTTTGTTGGATCATGGTAAGGATTTTTAATTCTAGTGCACAACTTGTGCCAAGTTGTTACTATTATCATTTCTTTTGTCTAGATTTAAGATTATTAAATTTATAGCTAAATTGGATTAGTCTGTATACTTTTGGACTCGAAGTAGTGAATGTGATCGGGCTTCATTGGTTTGGTTTGATAAGGTAGTGAGTAATAGGGCACATTTCTTTATGCGCGTCCACTTCCTTTGACAGTCAATTCATCTCTATCAAGACAAGAACCCAATAAGTTCTCCTGATCTCGGAGGAGGAAGACTTGATATCTTCATGTTCTGATTTAAGTTTCCTGTTTTTGTTATCACTTTGTCTTTCCTTTCCAGGTTTATACATATTTGATGTCATAGTTAGCATGTGATTTGCTTATATGATTATTAGTTATTATTTTGTATAAGTGCATTGTGAAATTTGTATTAAAAAAAATTAGTTAAGATTATAATTATGTGTATGTTCTTTATGCATTGTTAGTTCGATTTATAGTTCCAATTTATGTTATAGCTTTGATTTTTTTTTTGTTTTTTTGTTCCATTGTGTCATGGTTGTTGTTGTTGTTGGTTGTTGTGTTTTTTTTTGTTGTTGTTGTTTTTTTAGGTTATTGGGGGCACTTTGGAAACCCTGCAGTTGTCAGAGCTGAAGCAGTGCCTTGTGGTTCTTGATGGTTTGACAGAGCTACCACAATCAGAGTCTTTACAGCAGTTCATGGCCAACAGACACACCCACTGCATCATCCTTTACCATAGCTTCTATCCTCCTGGTGATCTTATTCGATCAGTAGACCACA
>WLWD01004227.1_pt1 | contig 55683 bp, 27 predicted proteins | sample 6712731 | NCBI WGS metagenome assembly WLWD01 (sample SAMN12718690, study PRJNA576275) | sponge metagenome | isolation source: marine sponge | host: Mycale hentscheli | place: New Zealand: South Island, Marlborough, Capsize Point | collected 2014-11-01 | reverse complement strand
CCTAGTATTCTCAGGCTCACTGCCTAGTATTCTCAGGCTCACCATCTATGCATTCTCAGGCTCACTGGCTAGGTATTCATTCTCAGGCTCACTGCCTATGTATTCATTCTCAGGCTCACTGGCTAGGTATTCTCACGCTCACTGCCTATGTATTCTCAGGCTCATTGCCTATGTATTCTCAGGCTCACTGCCTATGTATTCATTCTCAGGCTCACTGCCTAGTATTCTCAGGCTCACTGCCTAGTATTCTCAGGCTCATTGCCTAGTATTCTCAGGCTCACTGCCTATACTGCAAACATGTCTTGTATCTATATCAGAAAGGCCAATCTTCCTGTAGCACATTGCCCATTTTTGTGAAATAACATGTAATGTACGTGTATTACATTGAGCGACCAATAGTTTAGTTACATGTATTACAATACTTATGTAAAGATGGTTCTGATGTTTTGTACTGCTTAGAAAAATTTAGTGGAATATTTTACAATCTATCTTTTTTTCGCTCTCTGTTAAATTCTCAGGATTATCTCAAACTACAAGAAATTATTTGCTCACATGATTACGACGTGACGATAGGGGGACCTTTTCCACAACAGTTAGTACCCTATGTGAAGCCAACAACTTCATGTTTTCTCAAACTTTCATGTTTTCTCTGACTTCCAGAACAACTATAACGTTACATTTTATTTCATCATTAGTATTCACGCATGCTTATTTGTTCTTATTTTCGTGTACCGTCGATCGTCGTGCATCGTCGATGTTCCATTTTTTGTTTATATTTATCACCTCAAAACTGTCATTGACTGTTCTTACTGGAACTCTGACGCTACCATACCCGCTAGTGGGTCTTCACTGCACTAGTTACTCTGTTTCTGCTTGGTGTAGTGCGTGTCAATAGACTATGCTGGGATCAAGTCCTCAACTTGCTGGATAGTCCCTCTTGTACATGCACACTGAGGGCTAATAATAATAGTAACAAATTGTAAAGATTTCGTGTGTTAATATTAACTTATGTTCTTCGTATTCATCAATCACCAGCGTTATTCATTTAAAATCATATATAAATTTTAGTTATTTTGAATGTAAATTCAATACAGACCACTGTGTGTAAGTATTGCTGATACGTTTGTAGTTGGGATTTAGTTTGTATTGCAAGTAAGCATTGATCTTTAGAAGGATCCACAACACCTTGTGTATTGTATATCAGATAGGATTGCAATCTTCTCTTTGAATCTCTCTAGTGAGAATGTTCGCGGATTCTTCATCATCAGTGATGTGTTCCACCTCAGTTTATTTATCTTATTATAACAATCTTGTTTCAATACTCTATACTTGTATTGTATATGCCACTTAATTGTTTTATTTATCCCGCCCTTATAATTGTTATATATTTTTTGGTTAAAATGGCCCAGCTCCCCCCCTCCCCAATTCACGCGCCTGAAAATATTTAACGATTTACACCCACACTAATTGAACCACAGTTAACAACTTGCTGACTAAGCAAGAACAAACTGCTCAATGTCAGTCTACCAGACCCTTTTCCCGCGAGACTACTTAGAGCCCACCCATACCGAATCATCTTCCTACACCACTGTTGCATTGCTCTTAAATTTACTACTTTTGCATTGTTTGTAACAAAAGGAGTCCATCTGAATACTTTCTGACTGGCAAGCAACACCCCATTTTTGTAATTAGAGCAAAGATTAGTGAAGCTATCCAACATTTTGATGCCATTTGTACAGGATCCTGATAGATATGAGCACAATGTTGCAATCATAAGTACTGGTACTCTCTGTATCACATGCACATACATGAACAACTGTGGCATGTAAAATCATTGAGAAATGATAGTTTCAATTATTACAAATTATTGTATCATCCCTTGAGTAAATTGTAGAGCTTTTGCTGCTATGTCTGTACAAATTACAGTTTTTGTTGTGGGGCTCGTCACACCTGTTTCCTCATGTACAAACTCATATATTGTATACACTTACACATGTACATGTGTGTAGTATATAAAGTGCCACTGTGGTCTCCTCTTTCATTCATGTTAGTAAGAGGTACTTTCTTGCTTCTTTTTTTTCCTTCTTACATTCATAATGTAGATTTAGTTTTCTAATTAAGCATTCCTATTTAATAGTTATTATTGAGACCTTTATTGAGTAGAGATGAGCAGTGTAACATCAAGTGCTGTGCTGTACTGTAGTGAAAACAGCATTGTGTTCCTGAAAGGAGCACTGGACCTTTGGTAACATGTAATTACTTTCCCTTCTTTGTTACAGGTTTGAGATGCAAGAGTGTCCAAGGAATTGCCATGGATACGTTTCCAATGACGATTCAATCCTTGTTTGAAGGAAAATCTACTGGAACATTGAGGACAACTAAACTTATCACTGACACTGTCATAATCCAACTCTTTAAGAGCTTCTTCATACTGGAAATTTACAGTATTTTATTTTTATGGAATAGTTCATCAGTATTTTGTCAATGGCATTGGGAATGTTATACTAGCTTACAAGCAGACTGCATTTTCAGAATAAAGTTGACTAACATAATACTCAAGGTTTCTTCAGTTAGTGACCTCTTAGTGCTGCCTTGAGTCATCACGTCGATCGTACTTAAGTTGTATTAACTAGTAATACAATGCTACCATTTACTCTAACACATTGGAGAAGCATTTCTATGAACAAATTGGGGTGGGGGAGGGGGGAAGGGAGGAGGAGGCGAGTGAGATGCATGGACGCAGGAAATGTACTTGTATGTTGCTCTCACTGTCGCTACTAGATACATACACAATCATGTAGTTTTGCTCCATTCACTTTATGAAGTTGTGGTCTGTCGACTTAAGAATATGTGTCACCAGTATAACATTTACTTCAACTTTTAAAATAAGCAGTCACGCCCAAAATTGAAGCCACACCCTTTGATTGTTGTGTGAACAAGTATTATAATTATAAAACTACAGTTGCAAAATATTGATGTGTACCTACAGCTATTTTTCCAATGTACTAGCATGATTGAGGTGCTGCTTGGGGTGGGTCTGTCGGCACACAAATGGTCAGCCCCGCAGCGATGGTCAGCCCCCGCAGTAATGGTCAGCCACCCAGAGATGGTCAGCCCCGCAGCAATGTTCAGCCACCCAGAGATGGTCAGCCCCGCAGAGATGGTCAGCCGCACAGAGATAGTCAGCCCCGCAGCAACGGTCAGCCACATGCGCATGCGCATGTGCTTAAGGTTCAAAGTTCATTTGATCGGCCTGCGCTCTGAGGTCAAAGGTGAGGGTCAGCCGTTCTGCACATAACGTCGTCCAAACAATTCAAAGCGGTAAACAATTCAATTTCTAAGGTGATACGGGTACTGATCGATAAACCAGAGGATTCTGTTTAGTGCAATTTGGGACGGGGTCGAACACGGAGAGAACACAAAAATACCCGAGGGTCAAAGTACAAAATGACATACGTACGTCCAAACATATATACAACTAGTGGTGTGCTTGAGCACAAATGGCGAACGAGCCTGATAGTTAGGTAACATAAAATGTTACTATGTTTTAGTTTACTTCATGCAAACACTATAATAGCAGTTATGACATTTGATTTCAGCAAACAAATACAAAATCACTCTCTTACCTTATTAAGGGTAACTTTTGTAGTATCAAACATCAACCATTCTGATAATCTCAATCACCAGTAACTCTTGAACAAGCTCTCAGCTACGATAAAAAAATAAACCAGTGTAATTTTAGCCAACAAATATGGAATTACTACTTACATCATTCTTGAGTATTGATAACTTCTGTAGTATCAAATTGAAGTTACTTTGACCATCTGAATTACCTTGAATTCTTGACAACAAGCTCTCACCTACAAATACAAAAGACAATCCATTTTAGCACACAAATACAAAATTACTTTCTTACCTCATTTTCTTGAGCAGTGGTAACTTTTGTAGTACCAAATTTGAGCCAATCTGACTATTTGAAAATATGGAATTGCGTACTTATCTCAGCTTCCCGCGAGAAGTAGTAGCTTCCATAGCATATTAATACTACGGCATTCTGACTACCAACGGCTCTTGACAACAAACAACCGGCACTCCGTATCCCCCCATAAAACCGCGAAGTTTTGAAATTAAGTCTGGAAAAGGGTCTTCAATGCCATAGTAACCGGTAGAATCAACTTTTTGTTTCTTGAAAAGCAAGCGTTTTCGCCTGAATTTTCTCACACTTCTGCGCTTAAGTATAAAGTAAGGCTTGCTTAATGCTGTAGTTTCAGAATAAACTGGGGTCAAGCCTAAAAAGCCGTCTTTTTTGGAGAAAGTTTCCCGCGCGCGCGTTTAAAGAGCATACGTACCATCCATACATACATACATACATATATACTAGTGGTGCGCTCGAATAGCGCAAATGCATGGCGAGCGAGTAAATATATGAGTATAGGTAAAGATGATTTGTAAAGGAAATGCTAAATAATAGCAATGATCAGGCATGAAGAGTTAACAATAACAGAATTACCTGAATAAACTTCGAAAGCAGTGGCAAAGAAGCGCAGCTTGACAAAGACTTCACAATTGTTTCAAGAAGAGAGTAGCTATAAACTTTTTGGTTGAAACAAAGTTGCGTAAGGCAGTGCAGCAGGATTCTCCGCGCTCGTTAATTGAAAAACACTGGAACTGTGAACGCTTTACCTAACTTACGTAATTAGAAGCGCGGGCGAAATATTTTGACGTACGTATACATACCTACATACAGTGCGTCCAGCTTAAGGGTGGCCGCACATAGCAACGCGCACCGCCTGTAGATCCGGACATTAATTTATTCCCCGCCAATACCCCACCATTTGATAATACGCGAGCAGAAACTATCGCGCAGTAGTAGCAGAAGTATACTTTGCGAAGTTGTAGTGTTTTAGTTTAGCTTCTTGTTGTCTCATATCTGTTTACAGCAACTCTTCATACGTCGTCGGAGCTCACGCAGCAAGGTGCACCAGGCTGCCTCTCCTCCTGTAGCCGTTCTCTGAACTCTGCGCACCTGAACTCAAGTGGATGGATATTATACCAGGCTCGATTTCTGCGGAGCGAAGACTTCCCAAGCTGCGCAGATCTAATACCTTCACCTACGGCTATCTCCAATAAACTGCTCTCTCTTCTGACTCTCTTGTTTTGTTGTATTGATGTTTGTTTACGCTTGATATAGGCGGGCTCTTTTTAGAACCAATACAATCTAATTGAAAAAAAAAATTGCTCGCGTACTCGTAGTACGAGATATGGCGGTGGGGCTATTTCTTAAGAATTGCGAGTGGAATAGAAACTCTAAATTTTGAACGAGTTTTTCTTGGAATCTAATAATGAGAAAGACAATATTTTTTTGCACACGGGTAGAATACAAAAAAATGAAGTGCACCACAATTTGAATTTTTCAATATCTTATAACATGAAAAAAATTCGAATAAATAGTAAAGTAAAGTCGAAAAGAAGAAAAACTCGTTGTGTTGCAGTAGAGTAGAGTCTTAGCTAGTAGCGTGCCAAATTGCGGGGCTTCAGCTCCCCGCATAGCTCCAGAAAACTGCTTCAAAATTGTAACTCGGGGCCATGAAAACTTCGCCGCTTCCGCTTCATAGTTGGAGAGTAGTATCTTCGGGAGGTACTTGCAGTTTGTAGATAGGTAGAATAGTCTTGCAAGGAGAGGATCTGTAGTTAGAACACATAGCAACCGAATGCGTGGGCGGTGTGCGGCCACCCTTAAAGAGTGAACTTTTTGAATTTATCATATAGAAACAAAATACAGCTTTTTGATATGCATGTACCTTATTGTTACTCCTCCAAATGTTGTTTCCAACTGCTACAAAATCACTTTAACTCATAGAAGGTAGAGAACCGCGCATCGCTCATAGACTGCAATACATTATTCGCCATTTTATTTGACGTCACATTTTCGTCTACGCGTCGTCATTTATCGTAACTAATCGTAATTGGTTAGTGCCGCGCAACGCTTTACCCGCCAGTAATACGGGTATTCCCCTTTATAGTCTCAAACCGGGCCAAACACGTGCGCAGTACCTCAGAGACAATTGTAAACAAAAAGCGGTCGTAGTTTGGTGACTTCGTTTCTACCCCTTCTGCTTGACATTCTGGTTCATTTTAGGCTCAGGACTTTGTTGCTATTCAAGGCTACTTAATAAGAGCAAGCTACAATGTGAGATAGGTTTGTATCACGGGTTGCTTGTCCACTCAGATTTTCTTACCTGTTTAAATAGGGCCTATTTATTTAGAAACTCAGCCAATTTACTGTTTGCTGACCAAAATAATAAGATATACAATTCATCACAGACTCTATATGCCACTATTTATGCTTTAGCTGTCCATTACTCCTCATGTCTATATAGGTACAGTTCTCTATGGTTATGGTGATGCTATTTACCACCCTTCAAATTCAACTGCTGCTTGTATCTACCACAATTTCATGTCATCATAAAATTATGTAATAATATATATTGTATAATGTCATTATAAAATTATATTAATTGTCAATTTTTTTTTGTATAATTTAAAAAAAGTTGAAATTTAACAAGTAGATAGAAAATATAGTAAAATCATGAATAAAATGATATGAATGATTCAGTGTGAAGGACAAAGTAATACTGGAATGTGTGTGGCCATAGCTAAAGTGTAGGTGATATGCTGGATTCTTCACATTACTGTTGAGTACTTCAGAAATTCGTCACACCAAGAAAGTAAGAATAGAGTTTAAATACACGCTTAAGCACACAACAATCAGACTTACTTGAGGAGGCGTTTAGCCGCGGTCCTGTGCTTCTTTCCTCTAAGCTTTGTAGCTCCAGATAACCCTCCGCAACCTTCAACCAGTTTTAGCGCACAACTAGAAACTCGTACAAACTATAAACTACGAGTGATTAGTTATAACTGGGCAGCCAATGTCACTGAAAAGTGCGGTAAAATGGCGCCACCAGCTGGACCTATCGCAGCAATACGCATGCGCACATTTTAGACGTCACGCTTACGTAGATCAGCCCGCGTATTATTACCTCAAACGTCATCATTTGGAGACCCCTTCCATAAAAATGTAAATTTAATGAAAAATTGGCCATAATTCAGTGATTATTAAAAATGAAGCTATCAAATTAATACACATAAATTGTATCATAATTTTATACCATAGAACAAATTTATAGAGATATAACCCAATAAATTCAAAAGTTTTTTCTTAAACACTTTTTTTCATAAAACGCTAAATATTGGACGTAAAAAATTTCACCAACTTACAAAATTTGGTTCAAATGAAAGATTAGGAGCTTAACTATCAGTGAACCAAGTTAGACAGATAAGGACCAATAATTTCTCTTTTTTTTTCTTAAAAACTACCAAATTCACTGCCCAAAAGCTCTCAGTTGTATCACCTGTTACCACAAAAGTAACCACAAAACCACAAAAATAATTTGAGTGCAGCTTTGTATGCCAATAATGTGTAACTTTTCCAAAATTTAGATATTGATCATGCATACTTCATATATTACAGTGGTCTTTGTGATAGCATCATAAATTTCAGAAAGTTCACTCTTTAAGCTGGACGCACTGTATATATATATATCTGAAATCTCAATTGAACACGACTGATAGTCAGCTTCGCTCGCTTCGCTCACTCGCTGAATAATAATATATAACATATACCCGATTTTGCATTATCTACCCCTAATACTGTCTCGCTAGCTACGCTCGCTCGCCAAATAAAAATCCCCGATTTTCGATTGTGTTACCCCTGTAAGTGTCTCGCTCGCTACCTCGCTCGCCAATTATTCCATTAATCAGTAAATTTGAATTGAAGTTTTATTGTATAGGCATTTTGAAGAATATCTTCAAACTGATCACCACAGGAGAACAAACTCCTGTAGGATAAAAACACTTGCTGACTGTGCTGGTGACTTTCTCTTTGTCAGTGTCTCGATGTCAGAAAAATGTCCTATCTCCCCACACTAAAGACTAGGTAATCAGTCAGCACTTACCACCTCAAGCCAATGACCTTCACACATACTCACACCTACTAGCATACACACACAAACAAGAATACACACTCATACACACACAAGCATGTATGTAAATCAACATTAAATTTTGGGGAAGTCTGAATGGATGTTTGAAAAAACAACTTGCTATGAGTGAATGGTAATGGATTCATGTAAACTTGTTTATCTTTTATCTTAGAAACTCCTCATAAACATATCCAGTTATGTAGGGAATGACATTATTGTGAGGAAATTTCGTTAAGGTGAGTTGAGGGACAATTTGATAAAACTTTACACACAGTCACACCTCATGGCTAACAGAGAATTCTGCAAAAGAAGTGATGATTTCCTGCACAAAAGCAAGTACTGTATTACTACAACTATGCAACTAATGACACAATGAACTCACGAACTCAACTTACAATACTACTAAATAACTATAAAAGCAAGTCTCATGTACAAACATCATAACTTACAATACTACTAAATAACTATAAAAGCAAGTCTCATGTACAAACATCATAATTCTTTATTCGTACAGGATTTCCTGTGGTTTCTGGCTCAACTAATATCTCACAGTGTAAATTTGATGTTCTCCAGACACGAATTAAATGTTACATTTTATCATCTGGATAATGTCATCTTACACATCTTTCTGTAAGAAGTAATTCAGTGGCACTGATATTGTCATTCCAAAAAAATATCTGCTTCCCCAGCTACAGCATGGATTGGTGTCGAAAAGTCAGGGATGGTGATGTGTGTCCATTGTGATTGTATGGCTGATCTGTGGGAATCTTGCTCTCATGTAGCAGCAATTTTTGTTCACACTCAATGTCAATGAAATATCAAGGAAATCTCTCTCATGCACATCTGTACCTTGCTTTTGGCTGCCACCATCATACAAAACTGCCATTTGCTCCCATCTCTGACATTAATTTCACAGCTCCTGACAAGAATCTTTTAGATAATGCTGAGTGTAACAAAATAGTACCTGCTTCAGAACTATGGCGACTTTGTTGTATAGCGTGAGCAAGAACTGATTGTAGAAAGAATACATGCTGAACCAGGATTCATAGAATGTGTATTTGTGCAGGCAACTCAGTTTTTTAAATGTGACCGGTTTTGGGAAAATCGGCCTAAACGCGGCATCTAAAGTTTTCTAATTTATTCTACCTGTAGGCTGCACGGGGCCTTGGGATGCCGTCTTCCAATTATTTGGAAGCTGTAGCACAAGCCGCCTTCGCCCTACGCACTACAACACTTCAGTTTTTTTGCTAAGCTTATTTGCTGATTTCGAAAAAAACGCCCGGTAAAGGCGTTGCTTAAGGTCAGGGGGCGTGCCTTGTGTCCGTATACTATTACTGCGTGTCTCCGGGACACTACGGAATAAACCGGTTACAGGCGGATTGAAAGAAGTCTAAAAGGCTTAATGCAGGGCTCCTTAAGAAACTATGATAGCGAGAATTGCGTGAGTACGTGAATTATGTAGAATAGTAAGTGAATTAGTTAGCTACAGTAAAAAAGTCCAACCGGCTAGTGTTTCTAGCCTCCTAGTGTGAGTTCTAGAGCACGCCAGACCTTCAACAGCGTCATAAGCTAGAGCTAACTGGTGTCTATCCATTTCTGCCATAAAAAAATTTTCGAAAAAAATCGACCCATAAGGCTTTACCCGGTGATAGCTACTGAAAAAAAATTGTTTGCCGCGTTTAGGCCGATTTTCCCAAAACCAGTCACAAATATGCATTACTCCCAGAACTTGTAGGAAAGTATTATTCAAAACCAATCACTACTCAAGATTATAACGAACCACAACCTGCTGATGAAAGTGAAACTAGTCACAGTGGACAAATTTGGTGCTATTGTAAACAAGGCGAATATGGGGAAATGATTATGTGTGAAAGTGGAGAATGTGAAATCGAATGGTTTCATATAGACTGCCTAAGAATTACTACTATTCCAAAAGACAAGTGGAGATGTCCAGATTGTAAGAAATCATTAACTCTGGTATTATCCATAACAACAAATTGTTCATGTTATATAATTAATTAATCATGTATATTGTTCTAATTTTGTGATAATTACAGTGTTAGCTAATAATTGGGAATTTCCACATTTGGAGGCAAGGGCTATCCACTTTCGTGGGCATTCTGATCGTTTGCTTGTATAATAGATTGCCTGTGGGTTGTTTATTCATGTGACTACCAATATACCGCAATACATTATCCTAAACAGATGATGGAAGCTAAAATATTCTGTCTTATTAACATGAGCTAAATTATACAGTACCTCTTTAGCTACTGCTTAATTAAACTTTTGTTTACAAAATATCCAGAGTTAAAATTGAAATGGAAACTTGTCACAATGATTTTGGGACTTATACCAAATGTTCTTAAATTTTTTAGATAGTCAATGATATGACTATAATGAATAACACATAGATGCTCACAGAGATCAGTATTAGGTTTGAGCATTCAAAACTAGATATCACAAATGACAAACAATCAACTTAAGTTTAATTTAATTACAATTTTATAGTAATATCATAATTTAAACCACAGCACACACACATACAAACCCTATCCATCACAAATTAAATTTACATGCTTTGGGTCAAAATGACCTCATATGCAACACATATTTCTTTCTTAAGTGTGTTCCGCAACCCCCATGTATATGAGCATGCCCAACACAAGCTTTTGTTGGGGGTTATTTTGACCACATGAAGAAGCTAAAGGGCTTTAGTAATAATACTGTGGTGTACTTAAAACTAGATAAGCTAGGAATAAAAAAAAACACAGGTAAGACTTATCTCATTTGAGTAAACTTGTTTTAATGCACTCAAATATGTTAACAATTTGATTAATATTTCTGTAATAATACAATGGATGGAGATAATAAAAGGTTCTTTATTTGCATATTTTAATGAAAAAGTTATGCATAATTATCATAACATTTGTGAATCTCAAAGCAAAATTAGGGAACATGTAACATTTTATTGTCTAATAACATAACATTTGCCATTGAATCATCCGGAACCAGTGCTTAAAATAATGGCTGAGAAGTAGAACGCAAAGATCAAGAGTAGAAAGTGGTGAGAAAAGGCTGACTGATTTAACTACTTCAATAAAGAAGTGAAAGAAAATACACAGAAAGAACAGAAATATGGAGGAGCAAAAGGGAATTTATGAGTTGAGAGGAACCTGAGAAGGTTCAGGAAGAAAGTACATCAAGTGCCTTGAAGTGACAGGTTCATACTAATATGTATAATTATGGTCTGTGGATAATTATCCAATGTATATAAAGCCACACCCAAAGATAAATTTTACACTTTGGTGACTCTAAATTATTTTTTCATCACAGTTGAATGAAGGGATGTTGTTATATTTGTTTTTGTGGCCAGAATTTTTCTACAAGTAAAGATAATGATTAAATACAAGAAAACTGAGGAAATTTCAATGATGACTGAAAATTGTACCAAATGGTAGAAACTATTCTTCAATTGTCCAGGAAGTGAGTATACAATGTATAAACTACTCACACTTTGATCACTGCATAAAATATATAACTTCATATTTTGATTGCAATTTTTTTAGTTTATTGCTAGTATTGGCTGTTATCTGGGATTCCTAATTTAGAAATGTGTGAGATAATTTGTGTGGTATTTAGTACTTCGATAAGGTTGACTGCCACCAGTTCTGCTGACAGGCCTTAAATATTACAGTTGGTCAAATAATCATGAATTATGATAGGATTTAGCATTTTATGCGTTATATATCTTCAGATGATAGATGGCTTGGCCCAATTTCGTAAGTTGGTGATTAATATGTAAGCTAACAGTAAGGGTGGAGAAAACTCCAGAGGAAACCCATTAGGCCACCCTAAACTCTTGTAACTCAATAATAATAATATAAGCAATGAGCAATTATATACACTAAGTATAATATTATATCAAGAAACTAGATCGTTAGTGTTAATAGCCCTAATATTATCTCGCTTGTCACACATCATTGTGGAACTTTGTCATTATTTAGAAACTACACTAAATCCACCACCTCCTACATTAGAAGTATGTCCTGGTGAAAATTACACTTTGTCTTGCACAGAATATGGATCATCGTATATTCTCTGGAACTGGAACGATATTATTATGAGACAATATATAGCTGGAATAGATAACAATATTAATACTATAGATCTTCTGTTGAGTAATAACAATATTATTATGATCGTGTCAAATCATCTTATATCAATTGATTCTTCATGTGTACACTCTCAATTAGAGTTTACATTGTCTGAAAATGTTACTTTGGTTCAAGTATCATGTAACCGTATCACTGAATTCTGTACAGTATCACTGAATTTTGTGAGGTATGTTTCTACTTAACCCTCAAAGCCACAAGTAAAAAGAATACAAAATGAATCAATCATTAAAATGTATTCAGTGTCATGAAGAAATTCAACGAAGGTAGCCAGTGTACCAGCAGCTTTGAAATAACAATATCAAATTGATTCCGTCCATAATTTAAGCTCTTTTAAATACTTTGTCAATGTTTTTTGTTTTCAAACAAGAAATGATACAACTTAAAACATTTTATTTTATTTTTAGTATTTTTATAATTATTTACTAGATGTTTATCACTTTGATAACAACACAACTACTGGAACTTCAGTCTTAGATACAGATAGTGATTTGAGTGCTAATAACAATGATTATCAAATTAGTATTCTCCCAGTTGTATTCCACATTTCACTTGCTTTATTTATACTTTCTGTAATATTTTTCACTATAACATTTGTAATGAATAAAAGCAGGAATACCAGGTAAGTAAATAAAAACAATAGTCTTAATAGATAAAATTGCAAAATACTGATTCTGAACGTACGGGGCAGGCTGCAGAATTTACTGTTGGGATGGCAGATGTAGCATGAATATGTGTATATTGATATACCACCATGAGTTTTGTAAACTTTCTAAGATACTAAATGACGTTCATATGCTACATTATATATTACATGATAAGGTACACATGAAATGCTCCAATTCATTTTTTGATTACTCTCTTCCAAATTTAGCTCGTATAAATGTTCTTATGGATATGTTTTAACATGTGGTATCATGTGAGGTTTCAGGTATGTCAAGACACAACATTACTCAATCAAAAGTAGAGTAATTGATCAGAATAGTCAGATAAAGAAAATACAATCTTAAACTTCGTAAAGCATTGATTGCTAACAAGTGTGCTCATTGACATAGTTTAAAACCAGCATAATGAAATTCTTATTAAGTAGTTTTGCATTAGCATAGACAAAATGTACTTGCTATCACGAAAGGGTAATGCCCCAACCTTTCTACTTCACCTCTATAAGAGTCCCCTTCTAGGGACAACTTCCTTCCTCAATTGTTCCCTTATCGAGCCTTCCCTGACTTATTGTTAGGAATGTTGAGTATATACAAGCCTTGCTTTATTTCTGAATGCTGTGGACAAAAATTATTACATCATCCTCAAATTTAATAATTTTTACACACTTTTATTTTATTTTAATATTACCTATAAATGGACTATTATACAAAGCCAAAGAGAGAAGCAACAATTTCACCAAATGTTGACTACTCCATAGCATCCCAGTACACCTACCTATGAGGAAGGATAAGTAGACCATCACAGTGAAGCCACAGTAATGACAACCAATTCAGCTTATGGGCTTCAACATACACTACATTGTTAATGTTTTATTCTATTTTGTTAATGTTCTTCAGTAAACCAGTAATGACATTGAAGCAATTAAAAAATGTAAACGATTCAGTAATCTGATATAGTACATTTAGTTCCGTGCAATTAATAGTTTGTTATGTTGATTTAGCTGCTATTCATTAAACTCTTCACATCACATATTATAAACATTGTACTGCTAACATGGTAAAAATCGCTTAAATGTGTAAATCACTTAATATTCTTAATTCGTTGTTTGTTATTATTGGTATTTTTGGTCATATATTTGTTTTAGTTCCTCTACAACAAAATTGAATACCATCAGATAGCTATTATTAGTAAGAGACCAAAAGTAAAGGAGTTATGTGGAAAAATAGAGGTGTGTAATTAACAACCAGCTAGCACCTAATACCTGGTGTGCATGCTTTACTAGCAGCGGATATCTGTCCTGAACCTGTCATTCAGTCCTGTGAGCCCACTGCAACAAGATATAGAGTGGGCGGTAGAATAAACCAATCTATTTTCTATGGTACAGGTAGGTCAGTGATATCATAAGTGGGTGTGGCCGGATATACGTGATGTCATCATGCATGTCCTCTGTTATGTACCAAGTTTCATACACTTTGAATCATGTTTTGGTAGCTGTTTACTACTGCACAGTTATTGTGAACATTGCTATTACAACCACCTTTATGTAATCATAACAAAATAAGTCTTTTATAATATTTATACTGAAAGTTATGCAAACCTTTTTGAAAGTGCACAGAAGAAATTATAATCACTAAATAACAAGTAAAAAATGCATCCATAGTTTTTATGCTTATTAACAACAAAAAGGTGCCAGCTTGAAACCTGGGTCCCCGTGACGGAGTATCCCTGGTGGCGGCATACTGTACAAAAACCCCACACCAATGAATCATTTAGTATTCTTATGATATATTTGGTTTGTCACACAATAGAACTTTACGATCTACTTGAGCACTATTTTTTCCCATCTCTGTCAGAATTTTAGAGATAAATTACAAATGATAAGATTTACTGAAATATTAGATGCAAGATGGACATGAAATATTATAGTTAGCCATCAAGAATACGAACCCTCCAATAATAAATTTTGGGGGGAAAGTCTGAACAGATGTTTAAAAAAATAACTTGCTACAAGCCAATAGAATGGATGAATCAAAAAGCGAATCATTGTCTGTCACTTGCCTATATCCGGATGTAAGTAATTTCAGCAAAGTAAGTAGGGATGCAAATTTATTTTTCATCATATGATGCTAAATAACATTCAATTTGAGGATAGTTTTTCTGAACTGGTCCAATCCCGGCTGAAAAATCTGTACAATCCAGCTGATGTATTTTGCAGTTAACAACTAGTTCCTAATTGGTAACTCTTTTGCTAGACCTAGACATGTTCCTTTAATGGTCTACATAATAGGCCTACATAATAGGCTTGATTAACTGCCAGATAAAACTTATTAAGTAACTCAATCTTAGCTTCAGAATGAGCAATAATCTTTCTTGATCTCTAGTAAGCTGAAGAGACAAGACATGTAAAATAAAGTTTATTTTTTCCAAGTACCCTTTCAATCTTCCTTTCTGGTGTGTTAGTAATGTTAAAATATTATAGCTAATTACTACTAAATTGAATTATGCAATCCAGGACTTGTATAAATTATCAGACAATCATACCCACAAACTATTTAATAGAAAATGTCACAGTGGAATAGTTCATTGTCAGTTCTGAAAGCCAATTTATTACAGCCAAATCATTGTGCTCTATGACATGAATAACCAGCCCCCATGATGCTTAAGATTATATTCCATGTATACTCTTGTAGCATTATGGATATGAACATTTGAATTTGTCAGACAGCAGATTGGATTTTTGACTGTGTCAGAATAATACATTATAGATAAAATGTTTGTAAGACAGCAAGTTATGAAGTATGTAGGTCATAAAGTAAAATATAAATCATAATAAATATAGATGAATGAATTGAATAAGTGAGGAAATGCAAAAAAATAAATTAATAATGAATGAATAAATAAATAAATGACAAATGAGCAACTGAATAAGTACACAAAGGGTAAGGAAGTAAACAAATTTGAGTAATTAATGAATAGCAATAATTAAAAATTTTTTTTATGTATCCCAATACATATTAGCTAAATAAATAATATAATCATGAAAGAATGGAAAAAAAAAAGAATAATGAATAACAATGAAAACGCATTTCAATTTTCACATTATCATTTTGGCCACCTAGAGAAGAAGGCCCGAAGTCCATTAGCTTCTCAAGTTCTTCGTCCACTGCGTAAGGTCGTAGATTGCTATCAAACCACACCTCCCTGCTGCTTCTGCGCTAAGGTTAAAGGTCATATGTTTTATTAGTGTCACGCCCCTTGCTTCTCATTGGATAGTGGGATTCCGTTGGCCCCAGAAACCCGCAGTCTTACTTCATTCAGAACTTCATTCGAGAACTTCATTAGTACTTCTCATCACTAGATAACATTATGAAAGGATATATCATTTTATGCGTTATATATCTTCAGACGATTGATGGCTTGGCCCAATTTCGTAAGTTAGTTACAAATATGTAAGCTAACTCTGGAGGAAACCCATTAGGCCACTTCAACTCTTGTAACTCAATCTATAATATAGTCAAATATTAGCAAGTGTACTAAGTTGACACTATTGCAGGGGTGTAGTGGCCATCTAGATAGTGGTCAGGTTAGGTTTTGCTGACTCAGCATTATTGTTATCAAGTTGAAATATTATGATAAATTTATTGTAATGCTAATAACAAAATGTGGTTAAATGAATGTCAAACTGACTTTAATATGATGTGGAATGTTACTTAGTACAAACTGTATATACATAATATATTAACTACGATTTAACTAAAATTAGCAAATGTACTCCTACCTTCATTCTATTCATTGCCAATTATTTTTAAAATTTAATTTATCAGCTGCATCCTGGTGATAATGTAAAATCATTAGGTGATTTAACCGAGATTGAGACATTGTGCTTCTCAAATATGACTTAACCCTAACGTAGGGCACTGAATGATCTTTCAGAAGTTGCATTTGTAGCAGGAAGAACAAGTAAAAGTTTGAACAACTTTGACACTTCTGAAAAAGTAGCACTCTTTGAGCGCTAGTTAGTGATAATAATGAAGACTTTATACTACGAAAAATTCCTGTGTGACTAGGTATACTCATTTTCTCAGTTTTTATTCGAATGCACTAGTCTTATTAAAATAAAACAAATAGACGTTTCGACCACTCTACAGTGGCCATCATCAGTGTAATGGTAATATTTGATACAAAAAAGAATGACCTTAGGATGTAAATGCTGTGTGACTTTAATAACATGTTTATTTTGACTTGTCCCTAGGGCTTAGGTGATAAGGGCATTGTACACTTCAGGCAGTGGTCCATTTTCCCTGTTGATTGTGTTGCTGGTCTTTTTAATATACCAAGATTCAAGCAAACACCTCTGGGTCCAGTTCTGCTGACAGTCTATAACTTTCACATTGCTCCAATCAATCTGATGGTTCCTTCTTATTGCATGCTCTGCCACAGCTGAAGTGTTGTATATGGCATCAAAGGAAGTCAAGGCTCTTTGGTGCTCCTTCACTCTGTGCTGCAGTGTGCGTCCTGTCTGGCCAATATATACCTCTTTGCAGGTACCACAAGTGATTTTGTAGACAACGCCATTCCTTTGATTTATCTGGATGGGAGTTTTCGGATGTACAAGTAGTTGCCTGAGAGTTTTGTGAGGTCTGAAGCAGGTTCTTATATTAAGAGGAGTCAATATCCTTCTGATACTCTCAGATACATTTCTTATATATGGGAGTACTACGGTTGCAACTGGTTGTCTGTCCTCCATAATGCTATTCCTTGCACTATTTGTGCTCATCTTTTTAGATATTCTTTCTATCATCTTTAGTGGATAGCCATTTTGTCTCAAAGCTTGAGTGACATGTTCTTCTTCTTTGACTCTATCTAGATGGAAACTGCAGATCTTTTTTGCCCTATGGAAGAGTGTAGTAGCCACAGCTCTCTTGTGTTCCATGGGGTGATGAGAATCAAAGGACAAATACTTGTCTGTCTGTGTTGGCTTTCTGTAGACAGTGGTGCTGAGACTACCATCTTCATGGTGGTGAATCGTAGTGTCCAGGAAGGATAATTGCTTTTTTGATTCCAGTTCCATTGTGAACTTTATGGATGGCTCTATGGAATCTATATGTTGTTTGAAGTCATCAATGTTATTCCTCTCAAGTGCTGCACAGATATCGTCAACATACCTCTTCCAAAATAATGGGGGAGAGTGATAGGTTCTTAGTGCTCTTTCCTCTACATCTTCCATTACTAGATCTGCCACTACTACGGAAACTGGTGACCCCATCGCAGTTCCAAATGTCTGCTGGTAAAACTCATTGTCATATGCCAGATATGCTGCATTAAGACATAGAAGGAGTAGTTGTTTTATTTGGTCTGGGGATAGCATAGTTCTATCTCCTAGTGTAGGATCCTCCTGCAAGCGTTCATATGCAACATCAGCAGCTACGTCCACAGGTATTTTGGTGAATAGGGATACTACATCAAAAGAGACCAAAGTTACTCCATCAGGTAGCGATTGATTGGCTATAAAACCTGAAAATTCAAAAGAGTTAGCCACATTTGAAGATGTTTTTCCCACTAATGGTGACAACAAGGTAACTAAGTGTTTAGATAACCTGTATGTAGGAGAGTTAACAAATGAAACAATAAGGAACTCCTGGTTTGTGTATTTTGGGAAGACCATAGAATTGTGGTGTTTTTCCAGATGAACTTCTAAGTTGGTAGTATAGACTGCTTGGTAGAACTCCTGATCTTTTAAGAGATAGTAAAAAACTATTCATTTTCCTTTCCAGTGCTGAAGCAGGATCACGGGACAGTTTTTTGTAAGTCTTACTATCGGATAGCATAGATTTCACTTTGCTATCATAGTCTGTTTTGTCCAAAACTAGAGGACTTGTGTCCGAACGTCGTAGCTGGGTGACTTAGATAACTCAAAGGATGAAGTTAAATAAGCTTGTTATTATAGATAGAATAAATATACACAGCAAGTAAGATAAGATGAGTTACACGGAGTCAGTGAAAAATGGTAACTAAGAAATAATACAGTGCATCAAACATATATAGAGTCAAACAACGAAAGACATCGACGATCTCCGATGAAGGCGGACTTGAGGTACGAGAGATACTGAGCGTGCGTGTTCAGGTCGTTGAAACACTTGCTAACATTATTGTGGAGGACGGTTGGAGTCCGAACATCCTCCAGGGGGGAAAGATGCTTCCTCAATTAATGGGACTAGCTTGTGTATGGCCCTCCTATACGTCCCCTTTTGTGTTCGGACTGTTACAACACGGACCAATCCATCATCTCCTGGATGTGTTTGAATGACTCGGGCTAGAGGCCAAGAACGAACGAAAAGATCTGCATCCTTGACCAGTACTACGTCACCAACAGCTATAGATCGTTGTGGTTGATGGCATTTTTTTAAGCTGTTTAAATGCATTAAGTAGTCTCTACTCCACCGTTCCCAGAAGTCCGACACCAAACGTTGACGCAAGTTCCATCTAGACAAGTTGTTATAATTGCGAGCAGAAAGATCTGGAGCAGGGACAGATTTGAGTGCTTTACCCACTAAAAAGTGCCCAGGAGTGAGCACTTCTATTCCATCATCTTGGGTAGAGTCGAGAGGAGTAAGTGGCCGACTATTGAGAACTGCCTCTATATCTACAGTGACACTGTACAGCTCATCAATGAACAGATTATGAGAGCCTACCACCTTGGCGAGGAGGAGTTTCATTGACTTAATTGCAGCTTCCCACAAACCCCCGAAGTGCGGAGATCTGGCTGGTGTATGCGTCCACTTGATATTTTGAGCGGTGCAGTACCTATTCATAGCATCCTGAGTCTTGGGAGCTTTAAGCAAGTCATATAGGTCTTTCAGCTCATTCTGAGCACCTTTGAAATTGGTGCCATTGTCAGTGGCCAGTGTCTCAGGACATCCACGACGAGCTATAAAACAACGTAGAGCTGCTAAAAAACCTTCAGCGGAAAGATCCCTGACGATCTCCAGATGTACAGCCTTAGTTGCCATACATACAAAAACACAAATGTATGTTTTTTCCAGTATGCGAGATCGAGAGTAGCCCCTCTTGACCATGATTGGTCCAGCAAAATCAGCTCCAGTATGATGGAAAGGAGAGGATGGAGTGACCCTGCTGGAAGGAAGTTGACCCATAAGTTGAGTGGTAGTTCGAGCATAGACTTTTCTGCAACGAACGCAGGACCGGGAGATACTTTTAGTTAGAAGTTTAGCCCCGATGACATGAAACTGTAGAGATAAAATTGCAAGTAAGGCTGTAGGACCTACATGTAGATTATCCACATGCAATTGTTCACAGATTAACTTAATTAGACAATCTCTTCGGTGTAAAATAATTGGATGCTTCTGTCCTACAGCCAGATCAGATTTCTCCAAACGACCACCGACACGAATGAGTCCTTTGTCATCCAAGTAAGGGTGAAGGTGAGAAATTTTACTCTGTGATGAGACCTTGTCCGTGGTAAGTAGTGATTCCTTATCAGCTTTGAAGGAGCGACTTTGACTGCACTTCAGTAGCTTGGTTTCAGTGATCTGCAACTCATCAAGTGACAACTGAGACGAAAAAAGTCTGTCTTCCTGTTTAGACCTGCAGTTACAAACAAAACGCAAACACCAAGTAATAATTCTTTTAAGTTTAATATAAGAGGAGAATAACTCAATAAAGCTTTCTGGAGGAGTAGCAGTAAACATAACCACAGGTTTAGCTTCCAATAGATCCTTCTTGCCTCTCCAGTCAGTATTGGCAGGCCATGCAGAGGGAGGTTGTAATAACCAGGTTGGTCCATTCCACCAGAGTTCAAATGAAATGAGTTTGCTAGGCATAGCTCCTCTGGAGGCTATGTCTGCGGGGTTGTAATCAGTTGGAACATATCTCCAGTGCGAAGCTGGTATACGACAAATTGTGTCCACAACTCGATTTGAGACGTATGATTTAAGCTTGCTCGCAGGAGTGGACAGCCAGCATAAGACAATAGTGGAATCACACCATGCATACACATCTTCCAGAGAAATTGATAATGTATTAGCAGCAGAAGCCAATACCCTACTCAATAACTGAGCTCCATTGAGTTCCTTCCGTGGAATAGTACTGCCATTTAAAGGTGCAACTTTAGTCTTAGCGAGTAGTAGAGACGTAGAAACAGTTGTGTCCGAGTAGAGAGCACGTAAGTAAACGACCCCAGCAAAGGCAGATTTCGAAGCGTCACTAAAGCCATGCAGTTGAAGACTTATGACTTCTTTTCCTTTCACTAAATGACAGCGAGGTATGGGGTAAGAAGTAATGAGTGGAAGCTCACTTCTCCAATTCTTCCACAATCTAGCAATATGGTCAGGAGCGGGGTCGTCCCAGGCCAACTTGAGCTTCCAGAGATCCTGAAGAATAATTTTCACAAGAATCGTGCACGGAGCAAACCATCCGAGGAGGTCAAATGTCTTGGCGACATCAGAAGCTATTTTCCTTTTGGTAGGATTATCGCTTGCTGCAAGAGTAGGAGTCGAGATATGCAGTGTGTCCTTCCTTGTATCCCAATGAAGTCCAAGAGCTTTATGACACTCTGCCGGTGGAGAAATTATTTGGTGGTCATCATCCTCTCGCATATCTTTTGGGACATTCTCGAGCACACTGATATTGTTAGATCTCCATTTACGTAGCCACATGCAGGCACATCGAAGTAAAGAAATCAGCTCTTCCTGAATCTCCATGGCTTCCTCGGGAGTTGCAGCCCCTGTCAGACAGTCATCAACGTAAAAGTTGGATACAATTTTGGCTGCTCTGGGGTACTGTTTTTCATAGTCCTTGGCTACTTGACGTAGTACCTGTGTAGCTAGAAAAGGCGAGGAAGTGACTCCAAAAGTTACCCTTGTCATGCGCATATCCATGACACCCTCTCCACCGGGAGTTACTTGCAAGAAGCGATGTAAATCTCGGTCATCTTCATGAAGTTCAACTTCACGGAACATCTTAGATATGTCCGCACTCATACCAATGACGTGAGAACGAAAAGCAAGGACTACATCTGTAAGTAAGGGGTAAAGGCTTGGACCAGGAAGTAGAGTGTCATTTAGAGATATCCCGGTAGTAGACTTAGCCGACGCATCAAAAACTACTCGGAGCTTGGTAGTAGTACTAGAAAGTTTGACGACTCCATGTGAGGGTAGATAGAAAGTAGTAGAATCGGGCTTGTTTAGTTCGTGAACTGGCACAGTCTCAGCGTGGCCTAATTCAGCATACTCTTGTAATGCCCTTTTGTAATCATCCCACTTTCCTTTGCGTTGAAGCGACTGCTTGTTTTGGTAGAATCTTCTACTAGCCTGACCTCGAGAAACACCTAAAATAGGAGGATTAGGCTTCACAGGTAAACGTACGACATACCGACCCTCCTCATTTCTGCTGTGCGTCGTTTGAAAATGTTCCAAAGCTTGTTGATCCTCATCCGTGTTTTGATTGAGGTCCGATGGCGCTTCTTCAGTTTCCCAGAAAGCTGTTAACAAGTTGTCGGTGTTGGAATCGGCTGCTCGGGAATGAAGACAAAGAAATGATTCCAAGGGAGGTGGCTGGGGAATATACTTTCCTCTGATTGACCAGCCAAACACAGTTTCCCAAGCGTATAGTGTGCCATCTGTAGAAGATCTTCTCCCAGGTAGCATGAGTTGATCGAGTACATCGGAACCAAAAAGTAAATCGATCCTTCCCGGTTTGTCGAAGTTTGGATCAGCGAGAGTAAGGTCTTGTAAGAATGGCAGATTTCGGACCCCGTGTAGAGGAAATCCAGGCAAGTCGCCAGTAATTTTAGATATAATGACTGCTGTCATTGGAATAGAATCATGTCCATCAGCAAGCAGAGATAGTTCAGCTTTATAAGGGCAGGCAGGTATCTCCGTCTGTGATATGCCAGTCAATTGTGTTGGTTCATGAATCCTTTTGACCTTGAGGGATTGAGCTAGTCGGTTGGTTATGAAGGACATATGAGAACCACTATCAAGAAGTGCTCTTGCTTTCTGTCGTCGTCCTCTAGACTCAATAGTGACCTGGCATATTCCCAGAACTACTTTAGCTTCCCCTCGTGTTGTATTGCTGGATGGAGCAGTATGAGCATTAGTGGAAGATGATGCTTGTGCATTAGTAGATTCAGTAGTCGTAGATTCATTTGCAGTTTGAGCTGAAGGTCGACTTCGATGAAGAAGAGAGTGGTGACGCTTTCCACATACTCTACAAGTACTACGACTAGGACAATCTCGGCAAAAATGATTAAATGATAGGCAATTTGTGCATACCTTTAGTTTGGATGTAGTGCTGAAACGGTCCTCCACTGACTTAGCCTTGAATGCTGCGCATAAGTAGAGCGGATGACTGCTGTCGTGACATAAGGCACAGCTATCATCTCGCTGTACATGGAGATTGGTGGATTTTCCTTGCTTTGGTTTAGTGCTATATACGGTATGAGTTTTCGATGTTGCTGGGGAATCCACAGTCCTGCCCTGTAACCGTAGTCGGTATTGCTGAAGAAGTTCCACGAGCTTGTCTACAGTTGGAGTGGTCTTAGACTCAGCTGTTTTTTCTGTCCAATAACGAAAAAAGTCGTCAGGCATTAGGAGTTCAGCTATAACTGTGTAAAGGGTTTCAAGTGAATCCACTGAACATTCCTTCATGGTTGAGATAGTACGTTGAATGAGCGTAATAATTTGACCAATACCTTCATCCGTAAGTTTCCAGGAATGTTTAACAAATGCCTGGTGTGTGGAACGACCGATAATTCGAGGCTGATCATAACGCTCCTTCAGTGCTTGGACAGCAGCTTCATAGTCTGGGCCTTGCCTAGTTCGAGAATCAATGATCTCCTTGCCTTCTTTGCATTTTATTGTCATGAGCAAGAATGACAGCCGGTCAACATCAGTGAGTGTGGGATCCTTTTTCAAAACGTTATTAAATTTTTCCCAATAAGGACGCCACGCACTGTTCTCGCCATTGAAGCTGGGCAATTCAAGACGAGGTAAGCGATCGAATTTGGCCATACCACCATCGGGTTTAACATCTTTAGGAACAGATGTCTTGTTGTCTGGATTGTCCTTGTGATACCTCTCCCATAGTTTGGTTAAGTCTTTCATGGCTGTCTGCAAGAAATCCATAAGCTCAGGATGGTCTTTAAGAGGATGAACTTGTGCTTTCAATTCAGTTAGCTGAATGTTCAATTCCTCCAGAGAAGGCTTTACACCGTAGCCGGTGATCGTAGGCTGAACAATCAATGAGTCGATTGATGTTCTGTATAAGTTCAACTTTGTAAGTGAACGAGCTGCAACAAGTTGTTGAGTTAAACCCTTGCGAGTAGCAAGCATTTTGTGACAATAAGAATGATACTCATCCTCTTCCTTATCCTGATCCTCTTCTTTGACATGGGCAAGAATGGCGTTTTGTAGAAGTTCGGCGATTAAAATATCTGTATTGATTTTCTCGAGGTGATGTTCGATAGAGCCAAAGTCCAAATCTTTGAGAGTCTGTGCCGCAGAATCCCTACAGAAGCGCTCATTTCTCGAGACATCACGTCGATTGTTAGTTCGACGGCGTTTTAGTGCAACGAGATCTTCCTTCAGTAGTTCTGCCTCCAGTCGAACAAGATCCTGACTGGTCATCATAATGAATTTAATCCAGACAACTGTGATGGAAAGAAAACAAGATGAAAGAACAGAATAAAGTAAAAACAAAATAAAAAGTAGTTCAGTTAATTATTTGACACTTAGGAATTATGTATCCAGTAGTGCCGAAGAGACGTAGTCCTAACAGGCAGGTGTTCGTCTCTACTTTCAGGTTATCAATCCTTCCTGTAAAATCGACAAATCGACTATCTGGAAACAGGAGGATCCGGCTCGAAGGACCAAAATGTTCAGGACTGTCCAGCAAGAAGAGGACTTGTGTCCGAACGTCGTAGCTGGGTGACTTAGATAACTCAAAGGATGAAGTTAAATAAGCTTGTTATTATAGATAGAACAAATATACACAGCAAGTAAGATAAGATGAGTTACACGGAGTCAGTGAAAAATGGTAACTAAGAAATAATACAGTGCATCAAACATATATAGAGTCAAACAACGAAAGACATCGACGATCTCCGATGAAGGCGGACTTGAGGTACGAGAGATACTGAGCGTGCGTGTTCAGGTCGTTGAAACACTTGCTAACATTATTGTGGAGGACGGTTGGAGTCCGAACATCCTCCAGGGGGGAAAGATGCTTCCTCAATTAATGGGACTAGCTTGTGTATGGCCCTCCTATACGTCCCCTTTTGTGTTCGGACTGTTACAACACGGACCAATCCATCATCTCCTGGATGTGTTTGAATGACTCGGGCTAGAGGCCAAGAACGAACGAAAAGATCTGCATCCTTGACCAGTACTACGTCACCAACAGCTATAGATCGTTGTGGTTGATGGCATTTTTTTAAGCTGTTTAAATGCATTAAGTAGTCTCTACTCCACCGTTCCCAGAAGTCCGACACCAAACGTTGACGCAAGTTCCATCTAGACAAGTTGTTATAATTGCGAGCAGAAAGATCTGGAGCAGGGACAGATTTGAGTGCTTTACCCACTAAAAAGTGCCCAGGAGTGAGCACTTCTATTCCATCATCTTGGGTAGAGTCGAGAGGAGTAAGTGGCCGACTATTGAGAACTGCCTCTATATCTACAGTGACACTGTACAGCTCATCAATGAACAGATTATGAGAGCAGAGAGCTGTGGCTACTACACTCTTCCATAGGGCAAAAAAGATCTGCAGTTTCCATCTAGATAGAGTCAAAGAAGAAGAACATGTCACTCAAGCTTTGAGACAAAATGGCTATCCACTAAAGATGATAGAAAGAATATCTAAAAAGATGAGCACAAATAGTGCAAGGAATAGCATTATGGAGGACAGACAACCAGTTGCAACCGTAGTACTCCCATATATAAGAAATGTATCTGAGAGTATCAGAAGGATATTGACTCCTCTTAATATAAGAACCTGCTTCAGACCTCACAAAACTCTCAGGCAACTACTTGTACATCCGAAAACTCCCATCCAGATAAATCAAAGGAATGGCGTTGTCTACAAAATCACTTGTGGTACCTGCAAAGAGGTATATATTGGCCAGACAGGACGCACACTGCAGCACAGAGTGAAGGAGCACCAAAGAGCCTTGACTTCCTTTGATGCCATATACAACACTTCAGCTGTGGCAGAGCATGCAATAAGAAGGAACCATCAGATTGATTGGAGCAATGTGAAAGTTATAGACTGTCAGCAGAACTGGACCCAGAGGTGTTTGCTTGAATCTTGGTATATTAAAAAGACCAGCAACACAATCAACAGGGAAAATGGACCACTGCCTGAAGTGTACAATGCCCTTATCACCTAAGCCCTAGGGACAAGTCAAAATAAACATGTTATTAAAGTCACACAGCATTTACATCCTAAGGTCATTCTTTTTTGTATCAAATATTACCATTACACTGATGATGGCCACTGTAGAGTGGTCGAAACGTCTATTTGTTTTATTTTAATAAGACTAGTGCATTCGAATAAAAACTGAAAAAAAAAAGACTTTATACTGTTAACTGATGGAGTAATTCCGGCTGAAGTTGACTGAAACAATTCTCTCTAAGTGGTCAATTCTGAAATCAGATTTTTTATGTTGAACTCATCATTGAAGTATTCACAAACTTTATCTAGTTCTTCACTATTTGACTTTCCAGTGCATGCTTTGAAAAGAAGCTGTTCAATATTCGAAAAATCTTTCAAATCTTTGCTGAATACAATTTACAGCTAAATCCAAACTCTCAAAAAAAATCCTTCTATTGTCACTTTTAGCTGATACTGGATATTCAGCCTGAGCACTTCCATGGTCAAATCTCTTGGGGATCTTGCGCTTCCTGTCTAACTGTGGCTCTGAAATTTCTAATTCCTGACATTTAATATTAATTTTCTTCCAAAATAGCTCAAAGTTTTCCTCTGTTCGCAAAAATTGTAATGTTTTTACAGTCAGCATAGTTACAGCATGACCCTCTACAGTAGAAAAGTTAGGCTGTTGTAAAGTTTGACTGAGCTTGTCAGTATGTCGAAAAATCATTTCTGAAAGGACAATACTGAAATAAAACTTGAATGTTTTCATTTGTCTTTCAACTCCTCTAATTCTTGCTTTCATTTTAGAGTTAGTTCCTGAATCACAAGCTCTTTCCCACAATATCAGAATGTTTTCATAGTTGTCTAAAATACTGGCAAGACTTTCTGCACGGACAGTCCATCTTGTTGGACAAAGAGTGCGTACTCCAGAAGTTTCACTCCCACTTTCATCTTAGTATGCTGCTTGTAACATTGCTTCACGTTTAGGAGAAAAATTTATAAGTTTAATTACTTCCGTACATGTATCAAGACAATCCTTCATTGTAACCGACTGCTTGCCATTGTGCTGCACCCATCGTAACACTGGCCCCGTAGCTTAGCAAAAGGAATTTGAAACTCTAGCAAAATATCTTTTATAACATTTACAATACTCAATGCATCAATCGATTGCATAATTATGATGAAGACCTAAAAAAATTTCTGAAACTTCAAACTCATCACTAACCCATCGTATAACCACAGTGAGCTGCTCTTGGTTAGACTTGTCTGTATAGTCTCATCTACCATAAGTGTGATGAATGGTGAGGTATGAATATGCTCCAATATATCTTTTACCACCTTGTTGTAGCATTTCATTCTGATTTTCAGGCGAAACATGTTTTTGAGATTTTCAAGCCATTTAAGCATTTCTGGTTTATCTTGAGCTCTCAGTTTCAGAAGTTGCGCCAAATTACCTGATTCGTCACTATTATGCCCACACAGAGCCAGCCCTGGTCTTGCCAAAAACCATACACTGGATAGTATCAAGTGCAACATTGCTGTTGCTTCTTCCCTTGCTTTTTTATATTCCAAAATAAGCATTTCATCTAAACTCTTACTAATGCTTGGAAATGTTATCACAGCTTCAATAGCCTCAGCATGGCATTTGGACTGGGCATGCTTTTTAAATGCAATTGTAGCATCCTTCCAATTAGTATAACCTATAATTACAATTTCACAATTACAGTAGCAGTAGTGGTATAAATAATAGTTATAATTATAATAGTAGTAGTAGCATTAATAATGACAATATAAAAAAATACTAACTAATGCTAATAACAATAATATAATAGTAATGACAACAATAATAAGAAGGATTAATAAAGATTATAGCTATGTCACTTACAAAAGAATCTGCTGCATTATTACTAGTAGGAAGAGGTTCTTCTTTGCATCAGTAACACAAGGATGGCAAAGCATAGCATCTATACTTTCGTCATAGTGAAGAAATGGCCATGTAGAAAACCAACGGCTCTGAGCTGAGCATTGCACTGGCTTAGCATTTCCGAATGATCGCTTTCGAAACTTGAAGGATAAAGCCTGGTGTGGCTTCTCAGGGAGGCTAGGTATGGCACACTTAGCTGGCTTCGGGGCCATAATTTAGCAACCGCAGATAACCTGTACTCAACCGGAATTTAGCATCGGTACGTGTTGTCAACGATTGGATAAAGGTCATTTGAAGCATTAAAACTGGTCCGGTTGTTTCCGGACCAACCGGACCGGTGACTACGACCCTGTGTGTTAACTTAGTTTAGCCTAAGGATGGTCATATTTTATCAAGAGTAAAACTTTGTTGCACTTGTGGGGCTGTATATCCCACTTACATTCTGGATTTAGTCAAATAAATCTGGGATTTCATCTATACTTATAGGAGAGAGAAAAAGTGTGGATTATTATTGTAATTACAATAGTATGAATATCAAAGTAATACCAAGCTAAAATATAAAAGATAAGTGTTATAAACAGGGGCGTATGCTGGGAATGTTCAAGGGCTTACTGTTAACCCACCTCCTTTCAATTTATTTGTAATATTCATAACAAGTAGTACTTTTTAAACTGCTTTGTAAATTGATGAATGGTAGCTAAATATGATTTATTGCAAGCCTGCTAGTACCACCATAAAACTACAATAATTACTTACATTAAATTAAAAAAAATGCAGCTGTGCTAAAATTAATCTGAAAAAAAGCAGAGATTTTCAAGTCCGTAAAAAAAAAGTGTAGAAAAAAACTAAAATTAGTAAAGTATATGGCATGACTTATGAAATTGTCAGCAAAACCTACAGAGACTGAACACATTACCTCTCACTCATATTGTTTGTGAATCAAATCAAATAGCTGATGTGTGTTAGAAAAGTATGTATGTATATTATAGAAGTGAGATTGCTTGGTGCTATATATTGCTGTAGCTTGGTATCCATTTTATCATTGGTGTAGTCTAGGCGTAGTTTGGGTGTGTTCACTAAGTAACACATTTCTCCTGCCTATGCTCCTGATGAATAAAAGATAAGTTACTATAGATTTCTGTGTGTACCATCCACAGGCATCCTTGCAGACCTGGTAGGTAAATGGTTAAAGTGCTATTTTTATAGTCATTGTTCTGTACTATCTCAAAGTGCACATGTGAGTCTTAAATGCTTCGTATATTAATTAGCACTATTAACACATAATATAATATACAAATAATTAGATACTTTTAATTACCCTAACATCTTACTTATTACTCTTGTTTGCCAATCATTATGATTTACTTTGTCATTATTTAGAAACTACACTAAATCCACCACCTCCTACATTAGAAGTATGTCCTGGTGAAAATAACACTTTGTCTTGCACAGAAAATGGAACACCGCAAATTAATTGGAACTGGAATGGTATTGTTATGAGGCAATATATTGTTGGATTAGATAACAATATTAATACTACAGATCGTCTGTTGAGTAATAAAAATATGATGGTGTCAACTCGTCTTATATCTCTTGATTATTCACACGTACACTCTCAATTAGAGTTTACATTGTATGAAAATGTTACTTCAGTTCAAGTATGGTGTAACCAAGTTATGCTACTTATGAAAGTAAAGGGTAAGAATAATATGTAAAATTTTATTAAAGTATTTCTTAAATAAGTATTTTATGTTCATGCAGCAATTTTTTACTTTACAACAAATACAAGCTTTATATTAACAAGAGGTAGCAATATGTACTTTGTATAATATTAAAAATTTAAGACTAGAGCAGACAAAGATCAAGAAAGTATAGGCGATAATCCATGGCATTGAGCAGGTCTTGTAAGTGATTACAAATTATATTGTGAATTTCCATAGAATTAAAAATATAGTCACGCATTTGTGATGTAATTAATACACGCATAAAAGGACATAATCACGAACCTAAATCTTATTTGAAATTGCTCTTGTAAACTATCAATGATGATAATGTGTTAACATTTTAAATGAAATTTTGAGATTTTTTGAGTATAACTAAAAGTTCAAGGTACAATGTTATTGAATTTCCTCTTACTACTGTGGAGTTAGCACTTTGTGATATATGTTTCTACTCTCAAAGCCATAATTACAAAGAATACAAAATGAATCAGTAATTAAATTTAATTCCTTCTGTGATCAATAAATTCAGCAAAGGTAGCCACTGTACTTGGAAAGGCAAGATCAAAATGATGCTGTCCATAATTTAAGCTTTTTTAAATATATGTAATTTTTTATGTTTTCTGACTGTAATAAATGTTATAAATAAAGGAATAGAAATATAACTAGTGATGTGCTTGAGCATAAATGGCGAGCGAGACTACACTATTGTTATTCAAACTACTAAAATAAAGTCGAGTTGTTAAATTAAGCATATACGGTAAAGGGGATTCAATGCCATAGTAACCACTCCCCTCAACTGTTTGAATTGAAAAAGAAACAACAAAATCAAGTCACGTTATTTAAAATTTTCTTTGTGATATTCTTAATAGTAGTTGCAACGCACAATACTTTCACACAACTGAACATACCTACGCAATATTTACCTTTGTGGTTCGTCTAGTGGACAATGAATTTTCTAGGCTGTTGAGTAGGGCTAAACTGTGACAAATAGCGACTAACTTGAATAGAAATAGAACTCCCATAAGTTTTAGAGTTTTAACTGCACACACAAAAGAATTCAAAGCGGTACACACAATTCAATTTCTAAGGTGATACGGGTAATGGTCGCTATACCAGAGGATACTGTTTAGTGAAGTTTGGGACGGGGTCGAACACGGAGCGAACACAAAAATACGCGAGGGTCAAAGTACAAAATGACATACGTACGTCCATACATACTGATAAACAAACATCCCCGATTTATAATTGTGTTACCCCTGTAAGTGTCTCGCTCGCTCGCCAATTATACTATTTAACTCATTTATATTCCTTTGCATTTTTATAATAGAGCTATTTGTCCACAAAACTAAATTATAAAAACTGGTATTAAGCAACAATATTATCATTGAAAAGTTTCATGTAAATATTTTTTTGGATATGTACACGCAAGCATAGGTAGTAGTTTAGGTCAAACTTTAAAAAAATATTTAACAACAAATTCAGATTATTATACATTTGATGAGGTAAAATAGCTGTGATCTTAATATTATTAAGATAATGTAGCTTAATGGACTGCAATATGTAATAAGCCATTTGTTAATGTCATTAATATACATATCGCAATCAATTCATTGTATATTTTATTCTCTTGTAGCTACATCAGTGAAGCCAAATTTTAATATGTTTTTTATAACAAATTTCATGCCTCTGGAAATGAGAGCCAGTCTTGTCTTACAATTTTCTAATTCTTCATTATCACCAACTAACATCACTTTATCTTCGAAACATGGAATGTTTAACTTTTATAATAGAATCATTAGAGTTCCACTGACAATTAAATATATGGAAGATTATACAATAACCTTCAGAAATAATGTCTGTGGGGAAGAATTTGTTGAAGGAAATATATCAATAATTAATTGCTTAACGGAGGAAATATTCATAATATCTCTGCAGTTAAATGATAATTATACATATCTTTGTTCTGACAGTATATCGAATGTTATCTCATGCATAAAGGTTACTTCATCTGAAATAAATTGTACTTCAGGTAATTATACATTGAAAGTAAAACTTGGATATAATGAGGGAATAAAATTATCAATACTATTGTAGTTACTATTGTTAATATAATTATCTTTTGCTAGATGGAGTAGATGTAAATTTAACAAACATTGTATCTCCGAACTCAAATCCACAATTGACTGTAACTATTTTATGCAAATTCAGACTGAGTAAAGTTTATTAATTAACATTTTGGTTTACAAAGTTCCCATATTTTATTTAAACAATAATTATTTGATAATTGTTTCCAAAGAAAATTATGAAAAAATATCCTTCTTGATTATGCCTCAGGTTGTATAATTAATATGTATATTACAACTGGTGATATTTTACTTGTAAAAAAAGAAGTGACATTTCAAAAATTGTTGGTACATTTCACAAAGTGTGTGCTGAGATCATGAATTGACCTCATCATTATATTACTTTTCCATATTGAAATTCATTCCAGATGATCAAATTTAGTTATACTCATTAATTTGTATTTGTTAGATTTTTGTTTTAATTTCATTGGGCTTTAGTTGTTAATTCTACAACTTACTAAATCTGCAACTGAAAAAATTTTTGTAAATTCTTAACATTGTTCATGAATAATAAATTGCAGTAATGATATATTTAAAGTTCATGCTATATATTAGTAGATTATATTTAAAGTCATTATTTTTAATTAATTTTTAGTAAATTATTTTAATTTTCACTAGATGTTTATCACTTTGAGAATAACACAACTACTGGAACTTCTTCCTTAAATACAGATAATGATTTGTGTGCTAATAACAATAATTATCAACTGATTATTCTTCCTGTGGTATTCTGCTTTTCATTTATTTTATTTACACTTTCTGTAATACTATTCACTATGACTTTTGTGATGATTAAAAACAGAAATAAAAGGTGAGTAATATTCTAGAGATAGTGTTAATAGAAATCATTGCAAATCTACTTTTTTAAATTTTATGGACTTAAAGGGCAGCCTCCAGCAGTTCATTGTTGGATGGTCAAATGTTTCATTAATATGTGTACATTGATATACTCACATGAGTTTTGTAAACTAGCTATAAGATACTGAATGACATCAGTCAGTTACATTATATATTACATAAGCTACACATGTAATACTCCAATTCATTTTTTCAGTAAACTCTTCAAAATGTATTAGCTCATATAGATTTTTTCATGGATATGTTGTAACATGTAGTATCATATGAGGTATCAGGTATGTCAGGACACAACATCAATCACTCAAAAGTAGAGTTAGTTGATCATACTAGTTAGATAGAGAAAATGCAATCATAAACCTGCTAAAAGTATTGACCTGCTAAAAATATTGTGCTCGTTAATATTGTTTAGAACAAGTATAAAAATTTGTTATTAAGTAATTATTTTAGCATAGACAAAACTACTTGCTATCATGAAAGGGCAATGCCATCCCCCTCCTCCCAAAATTCCCCTTAGGGACAAGTTCCTTCCCCCCTTGTCCCCTTATTGAGCCTTCCCTGACTTAAATTAGGAATGTTGAATACATACATGTCTTGATGTATTTCTGAATAATGTTGACAAATTTATTTCATCATCCTTTTTTATTTTTTTATTTTAATCATTCCTATAAATGCATGCAGAACCAAAGAGAGAAGCAACAATTTAACCAAACATGTGACACAGCATCCTAGTACACCTACCTATGAGGAAGTGAAAGTTGACCATCACAGTGAAGCCACAGAAATGACAGCTAATTCAGCTTATGGAGTTCAACATACACCACATTTTTAATATGTTATTAAATTTTTGCTAATGTTCTTCAGTAAACAAGTAATGACATTATAATTATTAAAAAACGTAAATTATTCTTTAATCTTTTCTGTTCTGTGAATACTGATACAATTATCACTTTGTTATATTGATTTACGTACTCTTTCACATAAAAAATTATAACATTGTACTATTAACAATTATTATAGTACCACTAATTGTAAAGTAATATTACTAGATACTTTGATTGCTGCCTCTCGTTATTCCGGCTTTTGTCATCTAGTCATTCAATCAGCAAAATGTCTCATGGTGAAAGGGCATTATTGGCTACAAGAAGACATATCATTTTTCATTGAAATACAGTTAAAATTCGTGAGCATCCATTTCTATAACAATAGTTGTTATTGGACTTTTGGCATTTAGTGCTATTTTTAATGGTTCTAATAATATTAATATTGTCTTTTGAAATTACTGCATAATGACTGCTTAAGATACATGCTGTTTTTTGTTAGTTATTGAAGAAGATTGTACTCTACTATGTGATATTGTGTGTACAAAGACATTATTTTGTTTGATTAAACTCATAAGTTTAGGTTTATATTAATTTAGAACAAACTCATATTTCATGTGTTAAACTGCATTAAATGAAAGTAGGGTTGTCAGCTTCAGCCAAGAAATATTTAGGCTCTCCTGAAGATTGTATTAATTAAAAAAATAGACCTGATTTAAGTAATAATGTTGTCGTCATCTTTTCATTTATAGAAATGGTTGCATCACTTTGTTTGTAACTGCAGGATAAAGAATGGCATACATAGTACTCTTCAAAATATTCAACATTCCATTTTTCTCTTATTAGACACTATAATATTATGTCAACATGTTTGCATTATTATTATTTACTCATCACTTTAAGCTACATACCTCACCAGATTACTCTTGCACACCATAAAGTGCTAAAGTGTTTGCACTCTAGGTGCACTATAACATTCTTATTCTTATTACATACACAAATAATTTATCAAACTCAAACTTTTTGATCTTAGAATAGATATATTTGCCATTTTTTCATTGGTCATGTCAGGATGTAGATGTGATCATAACAATAAATGGGTGAGTTAATACATATGATGTGATTAAGAAACTAGTGCATTTAATATGTATACTGTTTAAAAAAATGTAGTACTGTTATCACAATATTGGTTAAACATCATCCCTACAGCAAGGTCATCTGAATATTATCACGTATGTTTATTACAATATCTAAGTCTTTGCCAGAATGTATTGACTTGTGATAGATTTATAGCAGTAAAAAATATAACATTTAGCTATTATTATCAAAAAAAATTTTTTTAAAGATAAATTTTCTAGCAATACATTGTTCTGATTGATTGAAATTTGATATTATTATACAAAAAGATCAATAGAGAAACTTATTATAAGTTAATTGAATAAAGTTTTAGTAAAGTGGATAATTTTATATTAAATTTCGGACATAAAATTGTGGTTCTATTATTAATGATTACTTACCATGTGCTGCAAAACATATCATGCTCAACCAAAGTGCAGAATAATGAAACAAGTTTCATACAGTTTGAATATCGTTTTGATAGCTGTTTACCACAGCACTGCTCTTGTGAACATTGCTATCACAACTATCTTTATGTAACCATAACAAAATAGGTCTTTAATAACATTGATGTTGAAAGTTATGTTAAGCCTTTTAGAAAGTGCACACAGGATACAATAACTAAATAACAAGTAAAAATGCATCCATTTTGGTTGTTACTTATATAATAGAATGTGTTTATGTAATATCTTGCTTCAATATTAATATGGGTGGATTAATTGAGGAAAATAATATTTTCAATTATCAATTGGTGTGGCTTCTGCGGCAATCTGTCTTATCACTGTCATAAAATAGCTCAGATCACAAGCTGATCACTTTCATATAAATAAAATGAATCAGTTAGCATTCGTATGATTTATGTATTGGTATGTCACAGGATAAAACTTTATGACATGCTTGATCACTAATTTTTCCCATCTCCATCCATGTATGGTTAGAGATAAATTATAAATGATAAGATTGACTGCAATGTAAAAATATGTAGGACATGGAATTATAGCAAGTGGAGTTATGATATGGCTGGTATGGTATCAAGTTTGCCTTCCTAAAGAGAACACTTTTTTTTTTTATTTAATATTCCATTAACAGTAACTGAGGCATTGCAATTGATAGTAATTATGACTAGGTTGGTATAACATTAAGTATTTCCTCTTTAGCTAGAATTTTTTTTTCATTTAATACATTGCTTGTACACATAACTGTACAAGCAAGTGTCATGATGCACAAACATCATAATTCCTACTGTATTCATGCAGGACATCCTGTGGTGTCCGGCTCAAGAAATATTTTTTTGTTAAATTTTGATGTACTCCAGACTTGAATAAAATGTTACTATTACACATTTTCATCACTTACTAACTATAACTATAACTGAGTGGGTGGCTGACAATGTGGTGTGTGACAAGAATTAATAATGTAACAAGTAACACAATTATTCATATAGATAAGCTGGCTCACACATCATTTGTGTTGAAGCCATCTCTCAAAAGTAGCTCACAACACTCAGTATGTTCTTAAAAAGATGTCCCAAACCATGATGAATGATGAAGTAAGTGCCACCTAGAAACAGTAGTTATGTAATTCTGCATGCACGAATGCTGTTTTACCTCCTGTCACTGCTATGAATTTCGGCCCAACTAATTTCACTCAGTGAGTTTCAATATGGATGGCATGAAGGAAATTGTTAAGGTATGTATATTCGTAAATACGAGTAGTTTTTTTTATCTTGATCCTGTATTTCAAACATTAAATTAATACTTTTACTTCCACATAATTAATTTACTTTTTTGTTCTTTTAGCCTCAATATTATAAAAATATTATAGTAGAGCTCCAATGTATTCCATCTACATTTGTTCCACTGATTTAGCTGACTACTATTTGAGAAATAAACTGACTAGCTGTTTACAGCCACCACAGAAGCTCTGCTTCAATAAATAAAATATTGATGCCAATAATGTTCTATAACTTAATACTTCAAGAAAATCCAGTACTGGTGGGATAGAGTTACTGTTAAAGTGATTCTGTAATTACACACTAGCTAATACATTTGTCTTGTCTCTTCTTTCCAATCTTTGTTCATCATAAGTTCAACTTTAAAAAATATGCAATGATATGGCTTGTAGGAAAGTCCCAATATACGAGAGAGAATCAACTGATAATCAGGAGTATTTTGTTTGTCTGTATTATAATGTGTGGATGTACGTATTTCATTTTGCGCTTTGAACCTCGTGTATTTGTGTTAACTCACAGTGGTTGACCCCCTTCTGAAACTTCACTGAATGTAATCCTCCAGTTTAAATGATCTTTACCAGTATCATCTAATGAAATTGAATTGATTACCTCTTTGAATTCTTTTTGCGGGTGGTATGTCCAGTGAAATAGTGTTTGTGAAAGAGTTGTGCAATACTGCTATTCCTTAGATAAATAATAGCACTAAGCAAATATTTCACTAACAAATAGATATAATTAGCTGCCTGTACATAACTTTTTCAGCTACTATAGCTGTCAGCAAGTCTACAGATGTGATTAAAGTAAAACTATTAAGTTATATACATTATATTATATATAAAATTATGATTACTATAATTATAACAATAATATAATTACTGATTATTTTAATAGTATTCTTATAGTACTTTCTCTGTAACTTAATACGCTAGTTGTGATGCTTCCTCCAGATTATGCATTATCAAGGTATCAAAAAAGCCAATTTATTGTTTGACTCTAATTCAAAAAGTGAGTTTACTAAACACCTCATTTTAAATTTGTACTGATGTGTTTCATCATTGCTTCAAACAAGTACCTAGTAATCGTTCATCAAACCCAGTTTGCCGTCCTCCTTCAACACATATAATACTCAATTTTCATCTTTGAAGAGCAGCCCTGGGGCAAAACTATTACCTTCAACAGTTTAGGAAAGGATTCACTACCTCTACGAAACAAGACAGCTTAGAGAGCCCCGAAATACATCTGAATGAACCGCCATTAAGGTTTAGCTTACTAACCAATTGTTAGATAGCCTCCTGTTCCAGTGTTTAGACCCCACTGGAGTCTCCTTTCGAAAAAATAATGTCCTGAATGCTTCTGAGACGTTTGTAGCTCTTTTTTGCCTCCCATAACGCCACGTACTACTGGAAAACCAAGAGACTCTACGATACAACACTCCCGCGAAGTTCGTTAAAAAAGTAAGTACTGCTGGTCTGCCCGTCGCTCACACTTCACACATGGAGTGCAGTTTACGTGGTTAGATATAGCTCTTCCTGTATCCAATTGATTGAAACTTTGGGCACAGAATAAAATTATAATATAAAAAGTCAAAAAATGAAAAACAATATTTTTTTTTGTTTATTGTGATGGCACCCCTTAAAACAATTTGTCTAAATTCACTCCCAAGATAAAATTGTACACTATGGTGGCTCTTAATTTTGTTTTAACCATGTATTATTTGTGACCAGAATTTCCTGTACAAATATTGAAATCAATGATTGTAGTAGTCCAATCTATTGAATTTACTTATTCTCTGTGGTTAGTATACTCCATCATTTATTACACTTTTTATTGCTATTGTATGTTTAACTAAATTCCTTAGGAATAGTGGTAATATTTCTGGATGTGTTAGTTGAAATTTAACCTTGCCCCTGTACGATAATGTCAAATTTCCTAAATTTCATTCAAAACAAAAAAATTGTGTGCAGTGTATAATATACACAAAAATACACGTATAAAATTGACTATTTTATACGCATGAAAAATGTGGTTATTTCATATCAGCAATAATACTTATAAAGTGGGCGTTGACAACTAAAAATGTACAAGTAGTCATTGCCCCACATATTCTATTAAATTGCGCTGGAGTTCGGTATACCGTAACCTCCACCAGTAGATAGCTTTCAAAATCTGTTAGCTAGATTGATCTGAAAACGTTATCATGAGGATATCGGTTGTTATTTCTTTAGTAGGAGTTATTGCACACATTGAAGGTAAGACACGTTGAGTAAAGCTTAGTTTATCTCTAGGGTAATAATTGGAAGTATAGCAACACTTACTTTAATTTTCAAAGTAGCTACGACCGGGGTGGGATTCTGAGGAATAGACTAAGCTTACCAAATCTATTATAATTGGACTAGTATAGGACGAGTGAACACATAGTGTAGTAGTCTTATAAACACCCCTGTATATCATTAAGAAGAGACACCAACTAGGATTGAGAAGGAGGGGGGAGGGTCATGGCCCCCTCTGGATCCTCCCAGGACAGCAATTATTTCACTGTATGATTTCTTTTTTAACTGATGAAGCCAGAATTCTGGCATGGAAGAGAGTCCTTTTAACAAACAATTATTTTAAATTCTTGCTAGAAATAAACAACAAAATGCAGGTAAAATTGGTTTTAAAGCAAGTGCACTTTACTACGAGTTCTTTTTTTTATTTTTTATTTTTATTCAAATTTCACTAAATTCTGACTTGTGAAATTACTATTATTCTCTCTTCTCATGAATTGGTAGGTGAAACCTGAAGATCCAATTGACCATCTGCAAATACAATACATTATCCCACATGCTTTGCTGCAGTTATTCCTACCCCACTAGAATCTGTGAAATCGTAGAGCTATTGTATGTTTCTAGCTAAATGGCCACTGGTTTGAGTAGTAAATCGATAAAATATATACACTCAAGTTAATGAGACATTGTAGTGGATAATTGTACTATTGTAAAATAAATAATATCTTACATACACAACTATAATAAAATTTCTCCCTCACTACATCAAGTACTGCTTAATCAGCAATGTGCTTGTGAATCAAATGCAACTGATGAAGGCTACAATCAGTAACTGATGTGTCACTACTGCTGGAACTGGTTGCTTTCATGTTTTTATTACTGGTATTTCAAATGATACTTAAACATACTAAGTTGCGTTTTGCAGGTATTATGACTACTCCTACGACCTTGCTAGAGCCTAGTGGCAATATATATTTGTGTGAAGGAGATTATGTGACTCTGCAGTGCAATGTTTCATCTGGTTCCATAAATTGGATGTGGCTTATAAATTCTACAGAAGTTCGTGTCATATACACTGTGTTGGATGGTAAAACAACTATAACTGATGGTAGTATAACAACACAATATTTTGGTTATGGTTCCTCCACATTAAGTTTTCAGTATAGAGTAAGTCATTTAATCCCATCAGTTATAAGCTGTAATATAAATCATCTCGTCAATATTTTTTCAAAAGGTAATACTACATCTCCTTCTTTCTCCTATAAGCACAACTTAGTCAAACAAGCAAAAGTTGTATTATGTGGTTGTTGTGTGCTTTCAGGTTTAGTATAATAATGTAAATATTACAAAAATGGTCATTGTGATAATATTAATTTTGACATACAGTATTATGGGGCTATTAATTTCATTATAGTTTAGTGTGGAAATTTAATCTTGAGCAGACATTCCAAATGTTAATGAACAGAAATGACATTATACGTAACCTGTTAAAGTTTAAATTACTTTTCTATTTTATAATAGAGCAATTAATTCACAAAACTTGAATACAAAAACTGTTATTAAACTAACAATACTATGATCAAAATAATTCATGCAAATTTTTTCTGGACATGAATAAGCAAGCATTGGTAGTAGTTTAGTTTAAACCTTAAAAAAAAAAAGGCAAATGACCACCAATTCTGATATTATACGTTTATTAATGAGTTAATTTAGCTGTGATAATATTAATTAAGGTAATGAACATAATGAACTTAGATATATAATAAGCCACTTGCTAATGTTATCCATTAATTGTAATATTGTTGTCAATTTATTGTATTTTATTATTTATTCTCTTGTATGTCAGTGAAGCCAAAATTTAATATGATTTTCATAACAAATTTTATACCGTTGGAAACGAGAGGCAGTCTTATCTTACAATTTACTAATTCTTCATTATCACCCACTAACATCACTTTATCATCAAAACTTGGAACAATTAATTTTGATAATAGAATCATTAGTGTTCCACTGACAATTATTTATATGGAAGATTATACAATCACCTTCAGAACTGACGTCTGTGGGGAAGAATTTTATGTTGAAGGAAATATATTGATATTGAATTGTTCAATGGATCAAAAATTTGTCATATCTCTGGATTTAAATGATACTAATTATACATATATGTGTACTGAACATGTATTGAATAGTACTTCATGCATAAAAGTTACTTCATCTGAAATCAATTGTAGTTCAGGTATGTAAGTATAACTTGGACATGTAATGAGAGAATATAATAACCAATACTATTGTAATTTTATTGTTGCCATAATTTGTTTTTAATAAAAGTTATATCTCCAAACACAAAATCACAATTGATTGAAACATTTTTATGCAAATTCAGAAGTATAAAGTCTATTAATTCATATTTGGTGTGCAAATTTACCATAATTTATAAAATCAATATTCATTATATAATTGATAATGGGAAAAATTGTAATAAAATATCATTCTTGATTATCTCTCTGGAATGCTAAATGTATATCAGTATATAACAACTGGTAATAATTTACTCTAAGTGCATTCTGAAAAAAAGTAATGACATTTCAAAAATTGTTGGTACACTTCACAAAGTATGTGCTGACAAAATGAATTAACATTGTATAATTACTTATACATATTCCAAGGAATTCCAGATAATCAACATTAGCTGTCATTATTAATTTATATATATATTTTTTAGGCGTTGGTAATTAATTGTACAACTTAAGATTAAAAAAAAATTTTTTTTAAACATATTCACATAGCATGAATTGCTATAAAATTAGCAGAATATCTGTATTTTAAAGTCATCAATATTGTTAATTAGTAAATTATTTTAACTTTTCACTAGATATTTATCACTTTGACAACATCACAACTACTGGAACTTCTGTCATAGCCACTGAGAAGAATATTTGTACTATTAACAATGACTATTACCTAATTATTCTCCCTGTGGTATTCTGCTTTTCTCTTGTTTTATTTATACTTTCTGTAATACTATTCACTATGACATTTGTAGTGATAAAAAACAGAAATACAAGGTAAGTAATAATTCTAGAAATAGTATTAATAAACAAATTGCACAAAAATTAAAAAAAAATTTGTGGACTCATCAGGCAAACTCCAGCAGTTCGTTGTTGGGAGGGCAAAGGTTGCATGAATATGTGTACATTGATATACTACCATCAGTTTTGTCAACTTGCTAAGATATTAAATGATGTTCATTTGTATGATATTCCATAAGCTACGCTTGAAATGTTCCTAATTCTTTTTTCATTAATCTCTATCAAATGTAGTTAATATATATGTTCTCATGGAAATGTTGCATATGAGGTTTTAAGTAAGCCAAGACACAATATTGGATCTCTCGAAAGTAGAGTAGTTCGTTGAAGAAATACCTGCCTTGATTTTATTTCTGAATAATGTTGACAAAATTACTCCAATGTTGTCAAATTCAATGATTTGCCTAAACTATTACTTTTAATTTTAATTGTTTGTATATATGTACTATTATACAGAGCCAAAGAGAGAAGCACCAATATGACCAAATGTGTGACTACTCCACAGCATCCTAGTACACCTACCTATGAGGAAGTGAAAGTTGACCATCACATTGAAGCCACAGAAATGACAGCTAATTCAGCTTATGGACTTCAACATACACCACATTATTAATACTATTTTTTTATGATGTTCTTAAGTAAATACTTCATGACATTACAAAAAATTTAAACATTTATTTAATCTTTTCTGTTCTGTAAAATACTAGAATAGTGTATTTAATTCCGTGCAATACATTGATTTAACTACAATTCATTAAACAATTTATCATTACATAATATAGCTACAATGATGCCATTAATTCTAAAGTAATATTGTTGGATAATTTCCATTGCTGCCACTTTTTATTCTGGCTCTTGTCAACTAGTTATTGAATCAGCAGAACCAAGGAAAAATATCTTAATGTGTTTGATTGATTTGTAGTAGCTAGCCCAGAGCAGTATCCTTCATTCATTTCCATTAAGGCAGATCACCACATGTCTGCAAACAATCTCTGATAGAGATGGGGAGCTTGAAACCACATCTACAAGCTAGTGGATTTTTACCGATAGAGATTCTACTGCCAGCAATTCTATCTACATTTGGGTGTACACATAACCGGATGTAAATAAACTTCACCCCATAATATGCTTTATACATACTAATACTGTTACCCATATCTTAGGTAATTGAAACTATACACTTAATAAATGATGACCTGACCCTTGCCTTCACCGAACAGTCGGTAAAGGATCTGGCTCGCGAGACTAGCTATAGGACTATAAACTTGATGCACATTACATAATTGAAGAAAAAAATTACAGCTTCCGCCGAGCTCTTCGTTTAAATAATACATTTTGCTTGATGGGGTTTTATGCTGAATATGTCTCACTGCAGTAATTTCTGTTCGAGTGCAGTATAGCCTACAGCGAGGGAAAGTTTTACTCATACTTAAGAGCAACGCGGAGGATGTGGACGGTCTCGAGCAAATACTTATTGATGTGGATTGCATTGCTTAGAACACCAGTGGGGGCTCAATTTAGTGAGTGTTTAGTTCATAGATACCGGAATTGTAGCATTTGACTTCACTCTAACACCATGGACATTCAAATTAGCAAAGGAAAGGGGTTATAGATAGCCCACATAATTTATAGTAACAGTAGTTTTGGAATTCTGGGTAGATGGTATGTTGTTGTATTTTTTTAACTATTAAGCAGGACACTTTATTTAGGCTCCAGTCATGTAGCATTGTAAACTGTATGGCTAGGTAAAGATAACAAAGCCAGATGAGGATCTAGATTTCCAAGGAGGAAGAGTTGAGCTTCTTGGCTGCTGAGAATCCCTTCAGCTAAAGGTTGATTAATTACCACCTTCATTAAAGAAAGTGATTTAAGCTCAGGAGAGTTAGCACTCAAACCCTCACATGTTTTAAACAGTTAAGCAAGCTATAGTAATTTAATTACTCAAGGGAAGTGGTAGTAGGGGTTAGAAATTTTTTGGCGTGTTAGATTAAAGTTCTATAGTGTATCATCACACAAAAGTTGAGGTAGGTACATTATTCAAAGAAATTTTAATTACTTCATTTTGTACTATAAATGCACACATAACATTAATATGCCCTAAATCTGATGTAACATTGAGATGCAAATGCAGTTATTGTCAATGATAACAAAATTGAACAAGATATTGTCCTCCCTGTTTTGGCCCGTAAAGCTTTTTTTGTAATAGTTCATCTTTATTAAGTAAACATTTTCACTATAAAGAGAAATTCCATTGTTTTCAAGTTTCTAAAGCTTTTATTAACTATTCTACAATAATTAATGTGTTCTAAATCCTTTTTTTGTTAACCTACTTGCTATAATTATACTAAGTTATATCTATGTCATAAAGGATAGAGGAAATGCATAAGCAATTGCATCCTCGTTCTATATTTTATCACATTACCATATTAGTGTTTGTTTGTTTCCAGCACATTGCCACTAAATTATTATAATTGAATGAAATAGATGACAAATGTAGTAATTTAACTAATTGAAAATGTGAAACCTAGTTCAATTATACCTTTTCAGTCCGCTACACTTCTTCCAATGGAATATATTATTAATGTCTGTCCTGGACAAGTGCATACTCTAACTTGTAATGAATCTCTTACTGGAAATTTACATTGGGAATGGACAAGTTCTAATGGAATGATGTCAAGGAGGTATTTTCTTGCTGAAAATTTAAACATACCAATGCCTCTTGTTCAAAGCCGCAGTGAAGAAGTAAACACTACTTTATTGAGTCTGATCAATAGTTTTGTCAGTTCAACACTGCAGTTTACTTTATCTGGGAATGTTCTGTCAGCTAATGTGACGTGTAATCAAGAATCAAGAAGGATTAAAGTTCTAGGTTAGTAAAGGTGGGTATGGACCAGTGCTGCCATTAGTATTTATTCAGCTCAATTTATGGGCATGACTAATGGAAGTATTAACTAACCATGAACAAATTTATTGCATAACTCAAATAACACCATGTATTATTATTATTTGTGATTTTTTTGTATAATGTCATGAAGTATGTTTTTTATTAGATAGTTCAATATATATTTTAAACTTATTAGAGGTGTGCAGAATACTATAACAGTTAATTGAGGAGCATTATTTTCTGATGGTTATTTTGTAGTTTAAAAAAAATGTCCATTATCAGATTATCAATTTCAAGACTATGGTGAATGAATTAAATAGAATGTGCAAGTGAAGAAATAACTAAATTCTCGTGAACATGGGAAAGAATTTTTTGTGCTTACTTCAAAAGAAAACAGATTTACAACAAGTGTTGTCTACATAATATATTGTAGGTCTATTTATACAACTTTATTAATTTTATGAATGTCTAGGATTTAAACCAGTAAGCAACTTCAGAAAATACTTCAAACCATGAAGTATGATTCATAGATTTCCGGACACTATAGAATAAAATAACTCAGAAGAAATTTATTTATAACAAAAACCATGTGGATGTGTAATTATTACATATTTTGAAAAACAGCGAAATTTAATGATATCATAGATATATAGCTATATATATACTTTTTGGTATCTATCTCATTACATATTTTGCTTATAATCATTATTAAATATATTACACTCTAAAACTGCTGTTTACTTCAAAATAAATAAGCAATAGTTTTTTAAGCTTGCATTTATTTATGTTAACACTGAATTCTTTACTATATAAATTCTGCATGACTTTGCAATTGCATGTAATGAACTAAGGGGTAACAGAGAAACCTACCACACTTATTACCTTATGATAAACTGAACTAAATGTTTATTGTATAACTTAAGCTTACTAACATTGAACAATAATGTAGATCATTATGCTTTAGTTGAATATTTTTTGTTGTTTATTCCTTATTTGACAGATTGCTCTACTCCAGTGAATTTCAGCCTTTTCATTAATACTACTGAGAATGATATTAGTAATATTCACATTAGGTGGAATAATCAATTAAACATGAATTTTACTTATTATGTTAATATATCCACAAACTTTGAGAATGACATAAAAACAATATCAACAGATAACTTGTATATTGATTTCACATCAAGAGTTGGAGTTTCATATAATATATATATTAGTACCTACTGCTGTAACAATTTAACAGAAATTGTAGATTTTCAATTTACTATATTAAGGAACAATTCCATAAAAGTCATAGGGGATATTTTATACAATATAAATTCTATCAATCAAGATAACATCAGTGAAGTCGGATCTTTTATAACAACTATAAGTACTGGTATGAATGTTAATTGATTCAAGTAGTTAATTTTATGCTTGTATTACTTTGAAAAAACATTTTCTCATTTGTTTCAGATACCAAGAAGAGCTTCAATAATGTAGTGACGTTAAATTCTTCCTTTGATGATTGTTCTTGTGAAAGCTATAGTAGTTTTCAGACTATAATTTTGCCTATAGGATCTGTAGTAATTGTTATATCTATTTTACTAAATATTGGACTTGTTATTGAAATAGTAAGAATCAAAATAAAGACTAGTTGATAAGTATGTAATATTTATGCCAATTAAACTGATTGGAAGACAATATTTTGAGGAAAGACTTATTCTTGTGTGTAACAATTATTATTACTGATCTTTAGAACATTCACATGCATTAATATCAACAATTCATATAGTGCTTTTATCCTTTAAAATTATCATACTTGTAATGAAGCCCATGCAATAAAAATGATGATGATAAAATTGAAGCAAGAGGTCAGATAAATCAGAGTATTCCATTATATGAACAAGTTGAGTCAGAAAAAGAAGTGACATCTGTAACACCTAATGCAGCATATGGAATTCAGCAGAGAAAGAAAAACTCGAATTGAATTAATGTATTAGTATCTAAACACTCAACTGAAACATTTTTATACACATTTCTGTACAAATTTGTTTAAACAATAATTATACATGCAGAAAAGTTAAAAAATTTTCTATTTCCTGTATATGTCGCTAATACGTTATTTAATTTTTGCAAAACAACAGTTGTGAAAATTAAAATAAAAGCTAGGGAAGTTTTTAATAGGAATTATTTTCAGTGCTTGAAAGCATTTATAAATGCATCATAAGCATGTGAATTCAACTTAAAAATGTGAGGTTAATTTTTTTAACATATTTGTTAATTTTTTTGCACCTTTCTTGCCAATTAACTTTAACCTTCATTATATTCATGTTTAAAATACTTTTCTTTTAAGTTATTCTCAAAAATGAATTTGATATAGAAAGAGAATAGTAATCGCATTGTACAGGTAAAACTATAATATAGATTTCATAATTATGACATTAAAAGCTTTGAATACTTTACAGTTTGATTTTATTAGTTAATGAGGCTGTATCATCATTATTTTCGTGCTTTGATGGTTACTAAGCACAGAGGTTTTTTAGCTGCTTTTAACACTAACCACATAACCACTAAATCTGATAAGAAGCCTGATAAGAAGCCAGCCACACAAGGTTAACCACGAGCACTGGACTGCGACCTTTTACCATCTGAATGGCTTGTGTTACCATTTGACGATCTTTACCGATGCTAATATCCTGTTCCTAGTCGTACCTGAATATATCATAATAGTTGGCATAATGTATCTTTTACTTCTCTATATAAAATTGTAAATATTGGTTTTAGTTTCTAATGAATGGTATATATTAAACACTAACTATGTACCCTTAATTGGATAAATTTTCTAACCACATTTTAGAAAAAAGAAATTGAACATGAACATAATCACTTTAATTATTATCTTTTTTATATCTTTATCATTATCATTGTATTTCAGTTTAGCACAGGGTGACATTAAATTCGTCCCCAGACAATAGTACTTGTGAAAACTTTAATCTTTTTGATACTGTTACTATTCCTATTGGATCTGTAATAATTATCCTATCTCTGGTGCTAAATATTGCATTTTTAAGGAACCGATAAGAATCAGAAGAAGGACTAGTTGATCTGTAGTAATTGTTATATCTATTTTACTAAATATTGGACTTGTTATTGAAATAGTAAGAATCAAAATAAAGACTAGTTGATAAGTATGTAATATTTATGCCAATTAAACTGATTGGAAGACAATATTTTGAGGAAAGACTTATTCTTGTGTGTAACAATTATTATTACTGATCTTTAGAACATTCACATGCATTAATATCAACAATTCATATAGTGCTTTTATCCTTTAAAATTATCATACTTGTAATGAAGCCCATGCAATAAAAATGATGATGATAAAATTGAAGCAAGAGGTCAGATAAATCAGAGTATTCCATTATATGAACAAGTTGAGTCAGAAAAAGAAGTGACATCTGTAACACCTAATGCAGCATATGGAATTCAGCAGAGAAAGAAAAACTCGAATTGAATTAATGTATTAGTATCTAAACACTCAACTGAAACATTTTTATACACATTTCTGTACAAATTTGTTTAAACAATAATTATACATGCAGAAAAGTTAAAAAATTTTCTATTTCCTGTATATGTCGCTAATACGTTATTTAATTTTTGCAAAACAACAGTTGTGAAAATTAAAATAAAAGCTAGGGAAGTTTTTAATAGGAATTATTTTCAGTGCTTGAAAGCATTTATAAATGCATCATAAGCATGTGAATTCAACTTAAAAATGTGAGGTTAATTTTTTTAACATATTTGTTAATTTTTTTGCACCTTTCTTGCCAATTAACTTTAACCTTCATTATATTCATGTTTAAAATACTTTTCTTTTAAGTTATTCTCAAAAATGAATTTGATATAGAAAGAGAATAGTAATCGCATTGTACAGGTAAAACTATAATATAGATTTCATAATTATGACATTAAAAGCTTTGAATACTTTACAGTTTGATTTTATTAGTTAATGAGGCTGTATCATCATTATTTTCGTGCTTTGATGGTTACTAAGCACAGAGGTTTTTTAGCTGCTTTTAACACTAACCACATAACCACTAAATCTGATAAGAAGCCTGATAAGAAGCCAGCCACACAAGGTTAACCACGAGCACTGGACTGCGACCTTTTACCATCTGAATGGCTTGTGTTACCATTTGACGATCTTTACCGATGCTAATATCCTGTTCCTAGTCGTACCTGAATATATCATAATAGTTGGCATAATGTATCTTTTACTTCTCTATATAAAATTGTAAATATTGGTTTTAGTTTCTAATGAATGGTATATATTAAACACTAACTATGTACCCTTAATTGGATAAATTTTCTAACCACATTTTAGAAAAAAGAAATTGAACATGAACATAATCACTTTAATTATTATCTTTTTTATATCTTTATCATTATCATTGTATTTCAGTTTAGCACAGGGTGACATTAAATTCGTCCCCAGACAATAGTACTTGTGAAAACTTTAATCTTTTTGATACTGTTACTATTCCTATTGGATCTGTAATAATTATCCTATCTCTGGTGCTAAATATTGCATTTTTAAGGAACCGATAAGAATCAGAAGAAGGACTAGTTGATGTGTAAAATTGGTTCCAGTTTATATTTATTTGTATGACTAAAAATGTATTTCTTAAAATTTAAATTAATATCTGATTATAGTACAATTTTCTTGAACATTTAACTTATTCAAGCACATTTCTAGAAATTTTGCACTCTACAATCTAAACATTTTGTTATTTTTTACAAATAGTAATCACCAAATAGTTCAAATCTTAGCTTTGATTATAACATTTTTATGAATCATGAATTGTTCAAGTTAAATATATAATGTGTATTTATATATATTATAGCTATAGCTGTATGATAGCACTTAGTAACAACATGGTTTTTAAATAGAGTAGAACTCTATACTCAGTAATCTGAATTTAATGAAATCGTACAACTGCATTGTAGAAAACGGAAGCCTTTTCATTTGTAAATATGGCCAGAACTCTGTCTACGAATACTAATTACCTTTCACCCACAACTTAAAATTTTGTAAAACGATTAAATTGGAGCAGGTTTGTCAAGTGATCCGGGAATTTACATTTTTGGGGGGAAGGGCAATCCACTTTCACGGATATCCTAATGATTTGCTTGTATAACAGTTTGTTGTGGATTGTTTATTCATGTGACTACCAACTAAGAGACCACAATTAATACATTATCCTAAACAGATACTGGAAATGGAAGCATAATGTTTCTATCTTATGAACAATACGGTGCATCTTGACCTACTGCTTAACTAAACATTTGTTTACAAGATATCCGGAGTTAAAATTGAAATGAAAGCTTTTCACGATGATTTTGGGACTTATAAAAGTTGTTCTGTTTTTTTTTTGGATAGTGAATGATATAATTATTATGAATAGCATACTGACACTCACAGAGGCCAGGTTAATGTTTGAGCATTCAAAACTAGATATCACAAATGACAAACAATCAACTTAACTTTCACTTAATTACTATTTTATAATATATCATAATTGAAACCACAACACACATTATATACTCTTTCAGTCCCAAATAAAATTTACATGTTTTGGGTCAATTCTTATAAGCGCACACTATCTAAAATGCTGTGTGCGCAATGATTGAACACAACCCCCATGTATATGAATGTGCCCAACCCAAGTGTTTTATTGGGGTCATTTTGTAATAATACTGTGGTAATTATAAGCTAAAAATTAAAAATAAAATACATTGAAAAGGTTATACCTAATAGTGAGCAGCATTACATTTGTGAATCTCAAAGCAAGATTAGAGGAGACATGTAACATTTTATTGTCTAATAACATAACATTTGCCATTAAATCATCTGGTACCAGTGCTTTGTTGAAGTGCATTACTCTCCAATAATCTACCACAAAATCATGTTTAAATGAATGGCTAAGAAGTAGGAGAATGAAAAGATCAAGAATAGAAGATGGTGAGTAATGGCTGACTGATGTAATTACTTCATTAAATAAGTGAAATAAAATTCACAGAAAAGACAGAGATATTGAGGAGCAAAAGGGAATTCATGAATTGAGAGGAATTAGACAACCTGAGATGGTTCAGGAAGAAAGTACATCAAGTGACTTGAAGTGGCAAGGAACTTGCTAGTATAATTATGGTCTTCCATTATGTAGATACTTATACAATGTATTTAAAGTTACACCAAAGATCAATTTTTACACTATGGTGACACGAAATTATTTTTTCTTCACAGTTGAATGTAGAGAAGCTGTTTTTTTTTTGTTTTGTTGCCAGAATTTTTGTTTACAAGTGAAGATATTGATCAAGTACAAGAAACTGGTGAGCAAATTTCAATGATGACTGGAAATTGTGTCAGGTAGTAGAAATTATTCTTCAAAAATATTGTCCAGGGAGTGAAAAAAAAGAAAAGAAATAAACTACTTGAATTTCAAAAATAAATCAACTAATTCAATCAATACAGTTTAATGAAATATACATATTTTTTATTTTTTCAAGCTTGTCAGGCAAATCATTTACTTAATAAAATACATTCTTGATTTTGTCTGCAATATTGAATATCAAAATGCGCCACGGTATCCGCAGTTATCTATGGAGTTCCTAATTTAATAATAAATATAAACAGTTTGAGATAAAGAGTGTTGTAATAGTACCTCGATAAATCTGAATGTCACTAGTTCCACTGACAGGCCTTGCTAGTATCCCACAGTAAGTCAATTAATGATGGCTATGGTACAATTAAAAGACATGCAGTACTGATGTTCACAGAATCCTGTTAACTAGATATAGCCAGCCAATAAGTTCCCAATTTATCTGGAACCTGAACATTTTGCGATGCCACTAGTCCCCAGAATCCTCTGCGCTAACTGCGATTGTGGTACCTGTTTGTCCGATGAGAACTTCATTAGTACTTCTCATCGCTGGACACAATTATGAGGGGATTTATCATTTCATACCTTGTATATCTTCAGATGATACGTACCTTGGCCCAATTTCGTAAGTTAGTGACAATGTTAGCTAAGCAGTAAGGGGGGGGGGGGGGAGGTAACTCTGGAGGAAACCCATAAAGCCCACCTAAACTCTTGTAACTCAATACACAATAATTATGATTAGTCAAATATTAGCAAGTGGTAGAAGTTGACACTTTTGTGTTAAAATTAGTTTGGCCAAAGGATGGTCATATTTTACCAAGAGGACCACTTTGTTGCACTTGAAGGGCTGCAAATCCCACTTAAATTCGGGATTTTGTCAGAAAAATCTGTGATTTCAGCCTTTAATTATAGGAGAGAGAAAATGTAGAGTAGTTATGACTGCAATAGTTTGAAAATCAAAGTAATCAAGTAGTAGTAACCAAGCTGAAATATAAGTGTTATAAAAAGAGGCGTAGCTATGCAGGGGATGTTCAAGGGGTTACCAGTAACAACCTTCCTTCAAAATTAGTAATATTCATAGCAAGTATTAATTTTTAGACCACCACAACAGTGATATAATAGCATTTTAACCCTTTACCTATCAGGTCTGTAAGAATGCTGGATGCAGTAAAATTCATAAATATCCATGAAACACACAGAAAACTATTAACAAATTTACTTATCTTTTTTTGTCAGGGGTGTAGGCAGAATTATTAAGAGGTGTGTTACTTTGTGATCACATCCAAACTATGCCTAGACTACACCAATTATATTATCGATACCAAGCAACAGCAATAAATGGCGAGTAGTAATCTCACTTCTATAAAATACGTTCATACTTTTCTAAGAAACACTAGCTATTTGATTTGATTCACAGACAATATGGTATAGCTTACTAATTGAAATTGTCAGCAAAAGCTACAAAGCGTGAACATATATTACCTCTCATTCATATAACACATAGTATAATAATATTAACAATTAGATCATTGATTTAGTAGTAATTTAATAGTCTCAATTACTACACTGGTTTGCCAATCATTATGATAATACTTTGCCATTTTTAGAAACTACACTAAATCCACCACCTCCGATGTTAGAAGTATGCTCTGGTGAAAATTACACTTTGTCTTCTCCTTGTCTTCAACACATATATTAAGAACACTGTTTCATGCAACCCTAGTCATATGATCTCTAGTCATTGGTTTAGTCTTATTTAATTTTTATTTTCCTTCAAGTCACTCTCATCCTCACTAGAAGGCTAACAAAGCCGAAATATTATGAGTTTATACTTGTCTAAATAGTGATTTGCATCTGGTTTGGCCCTGGTAGCTAGAGAAATATCTAGTATTTAGCTACCATTTACAAAGAGTTCAGTTCAAGTATCGGCAACCATATTATGTTACTTGTAAATGTAAAGGGTAAGAATAATATGTAAAAATATAAGTAAAATAATTATTTAAGAATTTCTTAAAGCAGTATTTTATTTTCACGTAGTTTTATATAACTACTTTTCTGTAAGAAATACAAGCTTTATGAACAAGAGGTAACAAAATGGACTTTGTATCTTACTAAAATTTTAAGACTAAAGCAAAATGAAGGTCATGAAAGTATAGACTATAACTCATGACATTGAGCACGTCTGGTAAGTGATTACATTTTGATTGAATTTCCAGATGTATGTCAGGAATAAGGCTAGAACGAGTCATCATGATTAACACATACACAAATTTATTATTAAAACTATAAATTTCAGTTAATGTAATTCTGTTAAAATACATGTAATATTAGTATAATATTTGTATGAGTAAAAGCATGGGTAACCGTAGCACGAGTAACCATTGAAATAGCACGAGGCGAAGCCGAGTGTTATTTCAATTGCTTAACAAGTGCTATTGATCCCTAATAGCACAGGTTATCCATGCTATCACTCGCTAATAGTAGGCCAGCTTTTTAAAAAGTCTCTTGCACAAAGGTTAAATCCTCTACAAGTGCACACTTACCCGTACTTTTCACTTAGCTACTGAGGTATTTCACTTAGTTTCCACTTAGTTACTGAGGTATTTCACTTAGTTTCCACTTAGTTACTGAGGTATTTCATTTAGTTTGGCGTTATTTCACTTTTCCCGTGCGATTTCAATTGAACAGCGATTTTTCCTATTCATTTTTGAATGGGCAACTTACGCGCCAGACTATTAATAATATTATAAAGTAATTATATCTTGTAGGAGTGAGAAAAAGTAATGTATAATTTACAATTAAGTTAAGTTACATTTGGTAGAAAACAAGTAACATTAAAATACCATAGCCCTAGAATAAACGTAATAGGATTGTTCGTGTTTTGTAATATTGTTATGATAAACTATTATTAGCTTTATAAAGTTGAATAAAGTTGAATATTGTAGTACATGACAATTTACGATGTAAATAAACTAGTGATGCCTCTAATAGCACAAAATAGCGAAGCGAGCGATGCATGTTCCCTGTAATTGCAGCTATTCCATGCATGCTTGGTGTGGCTAGGAATATTTAATGGCTTTTCAAAAAGAAAGATTCTTTACTTTGCTACCTGTTTCTGTTTCGTTTTAGCTCTCCTCCTCCTTGCCCTGTCTTTTTCATTTCTTATCTCTCTCCTTACTAATTTTTCTTCTGGAGTTTCTAACGCCCTCAAAGCTCTTGACCGAGCTTTTCTAACGTTTTGTCTCTCTTTCGCAGAATTTGTTTCACTGGGCATCGCTACTTTGTACGGCGGGTGAACAAAAAATGTTGCTAAGAAGGTTACCGGGCCCGCGCAAGCGCGTAGGAGAAAATGTGCACACATACGCCCACGCAAGAACAAAAACAATTCCTAGACCTAACAAAAAAAATAACAAAAAATAACAAAAAATATATTATATATATCGCGGACTCATTCATAAGTCAGCTCTGCTCGCTTCGCTCGCTTCGCTGAATTAGCGGTGTATAAACGAAATACTTTACAACTATTTCAGCGGAGAATACTTGAATGCTAATTTGTTGACCGTGGGAATTAGTTAACGCCCTATTATTTAGATGTCGCTTTGAATATAGAATATCTTAAAATCGTATAAAAGCTTTAGTTTTATATAAAATACATCCATGTCAAAAACTAAAACGCATTATTATCATAGCTAATTACTTTTGTCATAACTGACACAGTCTTATTAGTACTTCAGTCATAAACAGTGGGGGATCATGACCAGCTTTTAAAGCCTCCATGGAACCTCCTTTAAGCTATATTACTGCGATTTCCCATTCTACACGCTGCTCCTTTAGTGACGCTGTAGGTTATTGCACACATTAAGTTTGTTAGAATCTCTTGTGTTCTCCCATTAATCTTGGACAGGCTAAAGCTATCAAACCAGTATTGGATACCACAAATGCTGTGTTCTCTAAAACAATAAATTGTATTGCCATAGATCACAATATTTTATTGTGGTGCAGCTGGTGCACTAATGCACAGTGAACTGAGTTACCATGAGCATTATTAGTTGAGTACCAAATAATGTAGAGCTTCCCCTCATTAAAAATGGGAAGAGTAAGAGTTGTAGACAGAGCCAGTAAGAATTGTGAGTTGAAGATCAAGGAGACACATACAGGTGACACCTGATAAAACAAGTTTAACAGAGACATAGCATTATAGACAGAGCAAACTGATTATATAACAATAGAGCTGAAAGATAAATTTTCACTAAAGAAACTGGCAAACTCTTTACACAACAATGGGTGGCTCGCTAGAAGCAGGGTAGGCCATGGCCTACCACATGTATAGAGAACCAACTAAAATATAAGTAATCAGCAGATTATCATGATTGATGCAGTCTGGTCATATTTTAATTGTTTTATCGTACGGACAACAATTACAAGGGCACCGTCTTGAACGCAGGACAAAGATAAACAAAATACG
>WLWD01003314.1_pt1 | contig 55683 bp, 26 predicted proteins | sample 6712731 | NCBI WGS metagenome assembly WLWD01 (sample SAMN12718690, study PRJNA576275) | sponge metagenome | isolation source: marine sponge | host: Mycale hentscheli | place: New Zealand: South Island, Marlborough, Capsize Point | collected 2014-11-01 | reverse complement strand
ATGGCAGTGTCAAGCCACTTTTCAGAGAGAATATTGAGCATATTGCTCAGGAAGCTAAAGGTTCTGGTCATCCTTTGCCAGTAAATGAAGCACATTATTCTAGTTGAAGTCATTTTGAAGGTAGTAAAATGACTTCATGCCGCTGGTCCCCCAAAACTGATTTTTCTTAGCTCTGAACAAGAAGTAAGAATACTGTCTCTAATAAACACTCCCAAGAATACTAAATAGGTCGTTACGCTTGGATGGAACTTAACTACAGCAATACTGTTACAAAACTGCTATAGACTATGTGTTTTATAATAAATCAGCTTTATGCTTATGTAAGTTGATTGAAATTAAAGTTTTCGCTCGTATTCACCCAAGGAAGACATTACACGGTTCATTTATTCTTAAAACATAATTTAAACGAGTTTAAATGAGGTTAATGATGGAATAGTAGTTAGTCAAGGTGTGGTAGCAATAATGTATCACTACCACCTGGTCAAGCCTACTTTAATATTGATAATGGAAATGCCATTAGCAATGTATTTTCCATGTCAATTAAAAATTGCAAAAGTGAAGTAAACTTTCCTTTGTATTCTTTAAAGTACTTGGATTCTTTGGCATGATGAAATGATAGTATAAAAAATGTGAAAGATTAATTAATGAACTTGCAAGCTCAAATTATAATAATGTTCCGGTTTAGGGTCCTAAATTGGAAATGTAATAGTTATTGAGCTGAAATGAGTGCTAGTATATCAAATGATTGACTCATTAGAATACACTATTACAGTATGCAATACTCACTGCAATTGTCTTTCATAAATATAATAGAATTATAAAGGAGTTTTATGGGGGGGGTGTGGGTTCCCCACACAACCGCCATTGATGCCTGCACTCTACTGTGCACTGTGTACTTTCTGGTGCATGTGGACTGAGCTGGACTCTCACACTTCATTCATTGTGTGTTTGTGTGTTTGTTTGGTGTGTGTGGTTTTTCATGCATATGCCTTCAATTTTTGGTTTTGTTCAAGTGCTGTTCTGTCTAAGTCTGAATTTACCAACTTAAGCCTAACTTACTTAACTTTCCATAGCTACTCTTAGCTGTCTACTTCCCAACACTGTTGGGTGGTCCTTCTCTTCTATTACTTGAGCTCAGGGATTTACACCCCTGAACATGGGGCTCCATTGTGATTTTTCAAAATGAGCATTTATCAGTGGTTAGGGTTTGAAAAAGATTGGCACAACAATTTTGACAACTACTACAAATTACTTAGTTATTGTCAAATGAAATAATTTATTTGAAATCGCAACGATAAATTAACATACTATTTTATAGCTTGAAACACCGTGTACGACAATATGCAATTGAAACTTCCACATAGTGAGTCAAAATAATTTGTTATGAGAGTATTATGCTTGTGCTGTAATTTTCACTCCTCCCACCCACTCCTAAAGCGATGTGTAGTAAAAGTGTATTGGAGATTTTACACTGTTAAAATGGGGTGCTTAAATAACACCTCGTGAGGTGTTTTCCAGAAGGCATTGTCTGGACACCCCACTTTGTAACTTCTACACCAATTCATACTTTACCAAGTGAGCTTATAATAACTTATATCCATTAGTTTCTTCCTTTTAAAAATCATTTAGCTGTGACTAACTATGGAGACAATATTAGGCTAGAAAACTGGGGTGTCCATGCAGCGCCTCCTATCTAACACCAAAACTAAGTTATCCAAACACCCCATTTTTAACAGTGTAAAGACATGGATGTGTAAGTTGATACTGCATTTTCTAATGTACATACAGGACATCAATTGTGGTCATATAATGTTTTAGCTACCATGTTGTTTAAATTACTGTGGACAATGGCTCACTAGCCATTTGTGCTAAAACACATCACAAGTATATCTATTAATATCACTAACTAGTATACTTGTGTCATTCAATAGATAAAGAAATAGAGAAAGCTTGTCAAGAAGCCATACAAAAACAGATATGTGTGGACCTATGTGTAGGACGAATGAATTTTGTTGGTCTTCCAAGATCTGGTAAAAGTTCAACTCTACGTCGACTACTTGGAGATTTTATAAACATTGATCAATCTAACATGAAAATAAATGAGCCAAGCACTGGAGTAGCTGAGCGAAGGCAGCTATTCGTTCAGAGTATCAGTAAGTCATTTGGATTTGCACAGCAGGGGCAATGGACCAAGAGGAACATTGTGGGTGAAACTTCAATTCTTAATGATGTTATACAAGAAGCTGTAGAAAGTAAGTAGAAAATAATTATACCAATACACCATGGTAAAACATTATAATTATCATAGTAGTATGCCTTTACATTACAACCAATTTTATCATTTAGAACTTGAGCTTTATTTCAGAAATGGGTCGTGAAGTAAATTGAGTAGCTCTCACATTTGAAGTGTGACACTTAACCATACGTCTCCAGTAATCAGAATAATTAAACCCAGTTTCATTTCAGATAATATGAAATCTACAATTTTATATACCAATAACAGTTTTTTTGTATGGAATTTGTAATCATAAACTTGGATAAGAACTTGATGAGTACAAGAAATATTTCAAAATGTATCTGTAGTATAAGTATTAGTTCTTTTCTGTTAGATTTGCTTACGTTATAATAGTGCCTTATAATTGTGAAAAGTTGTAACTCTATAAAACAACAAGTATTATTTATTTAGCATAAATGATCTAAGTCAAAAGAATGCTGACAAGCTCATCAAAATTTACTGTAACAGTTACAAAACACTTATTCTCTTTCATAAATTGAATGAAATGCTAATTGAATTTGATTGATCATTTTATGCAGATACAAAACCAAAATTCCAAATCCAACTAAGTGTGTCATCAACTGAAGAAGTTGTAGATGCCCAATCTTCAAATGATGCTAAGGAAGTGTCTTTAAATTCAACTGTAGAAAATATAAGAACACTAGCTGAAACATCAGCAACTTCTGATAATGAAGAAAAGTTAAAAGAATCACATGTCATCAATTTAGCTGAAATTTATCCTGCTTATATTGAAGCTGCAGCAGAACACAATGAAGAGAAGGTAAAGTATTTACTGAAAGACACTATATACTTGATAACGACTGATCATGGAGGCCAAACTGAATTTCTAGACCTCATGTCTCGCTTTCTAATGGGGGCTTCTTTACATCTTATTTTCAGTCGACTCACTGATTCCTGGGACAGTGTTTTTAAAATGTATTGCACCAATGAAGATGGAGTTTCTACTGAGAAAGAAGACTCTATAGTAACTCTAGAAGAAGTCACCTTTCAAACTCTAGCTAGTATAGCATGCATGAAGAATACGAGTGACAAATTGACCTCAAATCAAGCCTCTAATGCTGACATGGAGAAAACCAACGTAGTTACTAAAGCTATGTTTGTGGGAACATTTAGAGACAAGGTGACTCTGTCACAGTGTAGAGAAAGGGATCAAATTCTTAAAAACAAAATTAAACGAACAGAGTTTAACCACCAAAAAATTGTCGAGTATGCCTCAGAAGAATTCCTGACATTAGCACTGGACAACAAGAAAGGAACTATAGAGGAAATCAACAAATCAAGACAAACGTTTGAGAAGTGTATTAAGAAGAATCTAGGTAAAGTTAGCATTCCTTGCTCCTGGTTGATGTTTAGTATTGTTGTGCGATCAAAAGAAAGGTGTATGATGACACTTAAAGAATGCAATGAGATTGCAGAAGGTTTAAATATTGGTTTATCAGATGTACGCAATGTTCTATGGTTTCTTCATTATCGTGTCGGCACGCTCCTGTACTATCCAGAAGTGAGAGGATTTGAAAACTTAGTCATTTGTGATGTTAAGGTTAGAAATACTTGCATATTATTTTATTTCCGTTAAGACTTCATTAAGGTTAATTGGAATCAATGTTATTAATAAACAATAATAATTTTGTAACAAAATATTATATGTTATTTTTGAGTTACAAAAAATTAAGTAGTTTTAAAATTTACATTACACATGGTAATCAAATGCCTAATACACAGACTTAATCATAAATACAGGATTTTTAAACTAATGACCTCTACTAATTTAAGTTTTAAATATTAGAACTTGTATAGTCATTATTCCAGACTAAAACTTGATTGAACAAAATAACTAGCAATTATTATTATGAACAAAATCTTTGAAACTAAGAAAGAAAGTTTTGTGAATATAATATGAATAAACAACTAAACTAGATTTGGTATCGATTAGAACTTAATAGAGACTTATGCTAAATTACAATAAAATAACTTGTGGAAACTTTAATTTCCTGTTTGAAGTGTATATCAAAATGTATTATCTGAAAATCACACAATAAACTTGAGGCATTCACACTTTTCATTATTTGGAGCAATGCTTCAATTTAATTACATTCCATTACTTAGTAAATATATGGTTTGTATATATTGTTCAGATAATATTTGATGTGGCAACACAACTAGTAAAGAAGACATTTATTTTCCGAAAAGTTGGACATCAAGCAGCAACAATGTTTAAGAACAAAGCTCAGTTCACAATGGCAGATCTACAGGAAGCAACTAAAGAAGACGTCAATGATTCCATATCTATGGAATTGCTAATCACACTTTTTGAACACCACAATATCTTAGCTCCCCTTCCAATAACAAAAGATAGAAAAGAAATTACTTATTTTATGCCTAGTATTCTGAGATGTGCTACAAAAGATGAGCTCGAAAAGGTTCCTATTTCTTCAGATGTGGCTGCTCTCATGTATCGATACAAGTGCGGCTACTTACCATTAGGAGTCTTCTCTTCTCTTATTATAGGCCTGGTCTCAAACACTGAACTAAATTGGACTTTCAAAGAAGACAACAGTCCTTGTCGTAACAAGATTGAATTTCAAGTAGGAAAGGACTATGACACAGTTACTATCATTAGCTATGCCACATATATTAAAGTGGTACTCTACAGAGAATCTCATCCAACAACACCCACTTCTGAAGTCTGTGCACACATTAGAAATACTATCACTTCTATGTTAACAGAAGTCAATTGTAATCTCAAGTACAACAATGCAAGACTTCAATATGGATTCGAATGTACAGGCCATCCACCAGAAAAACAATCGTTTTTTGATTATTTATTGAAACGATCAAGTAAAGCTCCACTTCATTTGTGCACACTAGAAGATGAAACCTCTCCTAAAATGAAGTGTGTGAAGGACTCAAATACTATAACTCCACTTATAGATTCAAGACAGACAATTTGGTTTGATGAGGTATGTCATTAGTTGGATTTAACTCAGTGTTACAAATAATGTACTATATTTTATTAGGAAAAATATGATGCAGTGACTACAGACACCACTTCTAAAGGTATTTGTGTTCTAAAAAGTGACAAACCTATTTAAATGAATATAATAGTATTACCTATTCAAAAAACTTTAGTTTACAAAATAGTTTTTAATACATTTTGGTAATATGTGTATGATGGGTATTAAAATATATTGTATATAAGTGTTATAAGAGTTTATGCATAACTTTGGCAAATACATTGCTGCACTGTCTTTGATGTTCTAGTAGCTATGTGTAGTTGCTGTTAAAACTATCTATTGCCCTGAAAAATGCTAAGGTGGTGTTATCCAACAATGTGTATTGAATTTGTCATACGAAACTTATTATTCTACAGCATTTAAAGTGGAGGAAGATTTTATAGAGAACAATGATGCAGAACAGCATTGGTCAAGTGGTAAAGGTAATCTGATAAAAATTTGTCATGAATTGAAATTAATTCATTAGCTTCCAAATACTAGTTGACAAAAATCTGAGACATGTGACAAATCTGACAACCTGGCTAATAGTCTGAAAGAGAAGGCATACACAAAGTTATGAACATTGTATATATATATATATACCATGTATAAGAGAGCACTATTGCTATTACAGAATGGTACTAGTCTTCCATGAAATTTTAACCAAATACATAATTACTATAAATATTCCACAACCTATAATAGTGAAGTTATTTTAAACTAAGTATTAACAAACATAGCTAAGAACTAAGCTAAAGGGAAGCTGTCTCTGAGCTGCATGACAACTTTGTATGATATAAAATAAATGAATTGTTCCCAGGCCTGAACTGAAGCTTGAACTGTAATGTCACTATTTTTACTTCCAATGTAATTTAGATTATCCCTTTACTATGAGCAATCTTGTTCTTCTAAAGTGGACTGACTCTAATAACAAGAAGCAAAGAATTCAAATAATCTCAGAATTTAGTCCCAAATGGAGTGACATCAGTGACCTACTTGGATTCAGTCCTGCTCTCACCCAACGAATAGAACTCAACTACCACAGAGTACAAGATCGTTGTAAAGAAGTCATGCGTTTATGGCTCAGCAGTGAAGAAGGAGCATATCGTTATCCCACCACATGGGAAGGTCTAATTGAACTATTAGAGGATATTGAATTATCAAGTTTAGCTTCAGATATTCGAGAGGTAGTGTGTCAAAATACAGTATAAAGCAAACCATTACAAATAGCTACATATTTTTGTGATAAAGTTGTGTTGAATGTGCACTAGTTGCAAAGTATAAATTTTATTGATGTTTTTTGTATTTTGTTGATAACTTATTAGCTGGACATTTTTGTACACTAGTTATGTATTCCTCACATTTGATTGGATTATAAATTATATTTTATAGATATTGTAATTCAATGTTTGCTGTTTATGAAGAGTGATATGGATATATGGTGTGTCCTTAGGGAACACTGTAGGTCAGACATGATAGGGAATTAATTATGTCAACATAATTATTGCTCATCTCATTAAAGAACACTATTGACTACTGCACCCGTGTACCTCAGGCATCATTGTGAGTAGGAAACTTATCTATTTTCTTTGTATCTATTGGTACCATTCTTCCAGCTGATAAAGGTAGAGCCACAGTCCTCATGAATAAGGAAGAATACTATTCTAAGGTCACCCAGTTAATACAATCAGGCACTTACTGACTAGTTCAGAAGGATCCAACTAAGACTCAGGAAACTAAAATAGGTCATGAATTAAAGAACTTAGAAAGGGAAGGTAAAATTCCTACTATGTTGTACAACAGGTTGAGACCCACTGGATGTAGACCACCTCTTCTTTGTGGTCTCCCTAATATACACAAGTTAGGAATTCCACTCAGACCTATTGTTTACTGCATTGGATCACCATCTTCCAATGTATCAAAGTTCATATCTAACATGATGATATCTCCATTGTTTGGTAAGACATGATCAAACATAAAGAATTCAACACATTTCATGCAAACAGTTAATAGTGTATGCTTGAGATCTGACAAAATGAGGGTAAGTTTTGATGTGTCTTCCCTGTTCACCAATGTTCCAATAGACGAAGCGTATCTGTGATCAGAGATAAGCTCCAGAATGATGAAAGTCATAGATGAGAGAACATGTCTATCTCCTGTGTGCATCACAGAATTATTAGAGGTATGCCTTTGATCAACTTACTTTAGGTACAACGGGAACTGTTGTGAACAAGTAGATGGAGCAACCATGGGTCCAGTTTCTGCAGTTGTGGCCAACTTGTACATGGAATTCTTTCAAGAAAAGAAGCTTTAAACTCAGCTCCAGTTAAACCTGTTTTATGGAAGAGATATGTAGATGACACCTTTTGCATAGTTAAGAAAGGAAGTGAAAAACATTGTTGGACCATTTCAACTCTGTAAGACCTATAAATTTTACTATGGAATCAGAGGAAGATAGTAAGCTACCTTTTTGGATTGCTGATTGAAGAGAGAGAGAGAGAGTGATGGTATGCTTACATCCACTGTGTACAGAAAACCTACACACACAAACAGATACCTTCACTTTAAGTTTCATCACCTAATCATGTAAAGAGAGGAATAGTGAGATGCTTGTATCAGAGAGCTAGGAGGGTAGCTAATATGAGTGAAAACTTGAAGAAAGAAGAGAAACACCTAAAGCAACCATTAGGGCAGGCTCTAAAGAGTTACCTTCTAAAGATCACACAAATTCTGCTGAGCAAGAAGGTTTGATTCTTACTATTCATCCATACATTGCAGGATTGAGTAAGAGTATTCAGAGAGTGTGTAGAGATTTTGACATCAAAACAGCATTTAAGTCGGGTAAGACACTAAGATCACATCTTACTAAAGTCAAAGATACTATATCCATTACCACCAAGTCATCAATAGTATAGAATATACTCTGCAGTTACGGTAAAGTATACATAGGTGAAACAAACTAGAAGGCTTGAGCAGAGAGTGAACAACATCAGGATGCTTGTAAGAGAGGTGATGAGAAGATTTCAGCCATTGCTGAACATGCTTGGCAGCAGCATTATCCCATTACATGGGAAGAGGTAAAAGTTGTAGACAGAGCCAGTAAGAATTGTGAGTTGAATATGAAGGAAGCTCTACACATACAGATGACACCTGATAACAACAAGTTTAACAGAGACATAGGTTTAGAGCTTCCAGGATGCTGGCTGTCCATGCTGCATGCATAATATCACCCTCCAAGATATAGTAGACAGTAAGTGTACCCTCCAGAAATTGTGCTGTTTACAATGTGTTGTTATACCACCACGGAGAGTTCGACCTCAATTGACCCCTGAAGAGGACTTCTTGAAGTTTGGCAATATTGGCTGTTGGAGCGAGAAAATTTGTTATTATTTATTATAATTATTTCAGCTGAGAATGACTGAATCATAATAATAATTAATCTTACGATATAAGTATAAACCGAAAAACTAAACAAAAATAACGATGACAACCGCTTAAATTTGCAGATGCGTAGTTTGAGAAAAAACCGAACATCTACAAGTGTGTGATGCACTAAAATATGACGAGTGTAATACACAAATCTAGTAAGAAATAAACTAACAAAACAGTTAAGGCTTTAAAGCATTTATCTTCTAAGCATAGGAAGCAGACATACTATTAGATTTCTTGTGATGGTTAAGAATAACTAGCTGTAGTGAGGGATAAACCATTTTCAGCTAGCAGAGGCCTAGCAGATAGAAAACTTAATTTCGATTCTTATACTGTACTTCCACAGCGTTAATAATTATAAGTAAGCATGCGTTGCGGCCACCCAAAAGAAAAGGGAAAGATCGCCGGAGTTATGAGGCCATATTCAAAGGTAGTAGCGATCCTTTACCAACCAGGCCAACAAAATAAATAGGCGTGCCATGTAATAATGGACCTGGAAGACGTTGCGGGCATACCAACTGAAGTGTTTTCTCTTCTGCTCGGTGGAGAAGAAGGCGGCAGTACTAATGTTCCTTTGGTACTGGTAATACCCGGTAGCCCCGAGATAGGCTGTTTTTACAAGCCCTTCGCAACTAAACTGTACGATTTAGGTGGAGGGAACTTTGAAGTAGTTGTTCTATCCCACGCTGGCCATTCTCCCGCCCATTACAAAGAGGAAACCCTTACACAGAAGAGCAAAACAAGCATTGAACTCTCTCCTACTGACTGGTACACTTTACAGGATCAAATCGCTCACAAACTTGCATACATCAGACTGAAAGTTCATCCTGACAGACCTCTCATCTTAGTGGGCCATTCCATTGGTTGCTGGGTCATACTTCACATGCTCAAACAGCTTCCAGCCTCAAGGGTATCAAAAGTGATTTTCCTATTTCCCACTATTGAGAAGATGGCCCAAACTCCTAATGCCCTTTCTTACTACTCCACAGTTTGGAACAGCATGAGAATTCCTTTCACAGGACTGGTATGGGCAGCTTCTCGCATGATTCCCTATGGAATGAAGTCATACATATTACATCATCGGTTCCGCACTACTCCAGAGGAACACAGGCCTTCAATTGTGGAGGCTGCAGCAAGCATAGATGAAAAGTCTCTTTATAATATAGTCATGATTGCAGCGCAGGAAATGGAAGAGGTGGTGGAAGTTCCGTGGTATATTCTTGATTGTAATATTGATAAACTCATATTTTATTACGGAGTCCATGACAAGTGGAACATTAAAAACTCTTTCAGCGATATGGCCACCAGGTACCCGGGAAAAGAAGTTCACATTTGTCCCGAGCATTTCCCTCATGCCTTTGTGGAAACGGTTTCAAATGAAATGGCAGAAATGGTTTTTTTAAGTTATGATAATTTTGTGGCTGTGATTTTCATCCCTTATTTATTATTTCTTCAATTATTACTCCGGAATATTTTTTGTTGTGAACTCATACTGTAATACTAATTGAATAGCATGAAGTTGATTCACTCACCTCCTCTTCTTTAATTTTTATTTTTTACTACAACTTTCAGAGTACAACAATTGAAAGCTTTAAATACATAGCCTACACACTTTACATATTATGTAATTTTATGAGTAACTTGCCTGGAATTCTGTATTGTAATGAAAATATGCTTCTATATGATTACTGGACTAAAGTGAATTCCAATGGCAAGTCTCTAATTAGTCCACAATCGAGACCATGGGAGTGCTGGGCCCCAAGTCGATGGCCTTGGTAAAGGATCTGGGTAGACGGATCAGGCTGGAGACAAGGGAACCTCGTTCAACTGACTATCTCCTGCAGCGTCTCTCGATTGCGGTTCAGTGAGGAAACTTCGTACCAGTGTATACGGAGGCATCACAACCTGACTTCATTTTATATCTTTATTATTATTATATATTATTATTATTTTATTTTATAAAAGTTTTATTATAAGTTACAATTATTAATTATCATCATTCATTATAATTATTGTTTATTTATTTATTATATTATTTATTAATCACTCATTTAATTTTATTTGTTATCAACTTGTGTAATTTGTTGTTATTAAAAATATAATAAAATATCCTCAACATCTTTTCAATCAATCACCTTTTCTCCTTTGACAAAATACAACAGATGAATAGATAATGAATTAGAAGCTGTTCTATATAATATGCATTTGCAATTGTTCAAAATATTTTGATTAATAAAGTCTGACCTCAAATAATGTTTATGACATCATTGAAAATTAAAACATTAATGTGACCTCAAAACATCTGAGATCTATGCATTCCTTGGTTCATGCCAGGTGGCGGCGCTCCTTGATAAGCGGGTTGCCCAGGAGGGCCCATTCCAGGATGAGCCCCCATGCCCTGCTGATGGTAAGTTCCAGGTTGCCTTTGCTGCATCACTTGCTGCATCTGTATGGGCGGGTTGGCTTGCATCGGGTGCATCCCAGCACTCATGCTAGCCCTAGGGTTCATCATGTGAGACATGTGTGCTGGATTGGGCCGATAAGGACCCCCAGGAGGCCCATACTGCTGCTGCTGTTGCTGCTGCTGCATTTGTCTCTCCCTCATCAGCCTCAAGTACTGCTGGTGCTGCTGCTGACGATGGTGCTGCTGGAAAGCCTGAAGGCGGCGGTGACCTGGGTTGTGGCCCCCAGGCACCATCATTGATCCTGCCATGTTCGGAGCGTACATGGTCGGAACGCCACCTCCCTTGTCCGTGTTCATCATGTAGATCTTGTTCAGTCTGTGTTTCATCATGGCAGTGTCTGACTGAGACGCTATGAACTGCCGGTCATGCATGGCATCCCCTGGGGCTGTGACTCGCATCTGGCCCCCGGGACGGAACTGCGGGTTCATCATGTGAGGGTGCATCTGCTGGGGCATGTTCACGACGGGGTTCACTCCGGGTCTCTGTGGACCAGTCATTGCAACATTCCCGCCCTCAGCCATCTGGGCCCCAACCACTCCAGGGACAGTGTGCCCAGTTGGTCCTCCTGGCTGTGGTCCCCCTGAAGGGTGAGTAGGCATACCCATACTGCCGCCTGAAACTCCTCCCATCCTGACACCTCCAGAGGTTGACGTCGCAGCACCAGGAACAACACCATGCTTAGGGGCATCCCCTTGAGCAGAATCTGGAGCAGTGAGTGCCTTGGAAATGTCTGTGGGTGGGTTCACAGGAATGGCAGGAACTGTTTCCTCTGTAGGCAGTTTCACAGTATGTGGACCAGAAATGAAGTTCTGGGACTGATTCTGGTGAGTGTGGAACCTGACTAGGTTCCGTTGTTCTTCACAACGCAGAGGTTTCCGTTTCATACGTACAGCACCGAACCAAGACAGCATGAGGGGGCCAGAATTCTTGACTCCCTCTAAAATCTCCCATGGGGAAATTTCTTTGACATCTTGAAACCTAAGACCCTGCAAGTAAAATTAACGGATAAAAACAAATGTTACACACAATCACATACACAGGCACATAATCAAATTCAGTAATGAGGTATAGAACTGGCCTTATTATAAGGTATGTGTTAAGTCTTATTGCAATGGTATGGAAAGAGTACATTAAGGAACTAATTTATTAGTTATTAAATGTTGTTTACTACCTGAAGCAACAAAAGTTATTAAATGAGTAATCATTTAAACTAAATTAATTACTTCCATATAATATAACTAAGTACTAACACAAAAACAAATTAGAATAGAGAGACCAAGTTATAAAAAACTTAAATTATTTGAAGATACTTCAGAATGCATACTATTTCCTAAACAACATCGCACCTTTATCCTATCGTTAGCCGTGGCCCCCTTGCTGTGCACCATGGAGGGAGGCGGCTTCACGGTGATGACACAGTAGTTGTTTGGAGTGATGGGGAACAGCTGCTGTATCTCTGAGGCACAGTTAGATTTAGAGCCAACAATCTCTGCCTTGATCTTCTTGATGCACCCGGTGTGTACCTTCTTGCCTTCTTCTCCACTGCCTGCCAGAGTGTAGTGGAACTCTGAGGACAGGGAGCCCAGGAGAGTGCTGATCATGTCCAGGCAGTTGGTGAACAGTTCGCTGAATGGGAGGAAAAGGAAGAAAGTGAAGATGCCGAGAAAGAAAAGAACACAATAACAGGCTTTGAACACTTTAGCTTTTAAGTGAATAATGATAAAATAAAATAAAGAATGAATAAAGATAAAGTATTTTTGTAAATTTTTATACAGGAGATTATTTGCTCTTTTAAAATTTGGAAATTCATAACTATTTACTTCCATTTTTATGACTAACTGTATTATTTCATCATCATTCCAGCATAGTTTTTACATAATCAATAGATTAATTGTGGTTGTTGTTTATATTATTTCCCAGAATTGTATGTATACAGTATACAGCTATCACAGCAACATTTCTTCACCTACATACATACCTTGTGTCTGTCTGCCTGTCAATGGCTCCCGAGCAGATGACCTGCATGAGTAGGTGGAGCCAGTCCAAGGTGTTGGACTAACTGGCGCAGATTGAGGCCAGCATAGAACCCACCAGACTCAGACGCAACTTGAGAGCAGCAAACAACATGGCCTTGCCATGCTCATCATTGGGCATGCCCTCCTGCACACGCACATAGACCATCATCTTATGGAGGTACCAGAGTGTCTATTTAATTCTCACCAGCATAATATTATTAATAATTATTAAAAATTAACATCTAAGATCCACAGTAAAAGCTTATATATAAGTATTATACCTTAACCGCAAATAATAACTGTTAATACAGCTCTCACCTGCTGTTACCTACTTTGTCAAATGCTGTCAGAAAGTTTGAGAGTTGACTCTTGAGTGGTGCCAATAGCTCCTCGTGTGTGGTGGACTGGGCGTGCATGCATGCCAGAACCAACTCCAGAAATGGCTGTTGCCATTGGAGACCAGTTTTGGGTGTGGTCATTCCACTGGAAGATATAACAAAAAAAAAAAATAATAAATTTGGAAAAAAGAAAAAAAAAAGTTCACCCCAATATCAAATCAGGGAAGTCTTAACAGCAATACGAGTGAGCTCTCACTGGAATTTAAAAAAAATTTAATTAGCACAAGCTGCAAACATAATGAATGAATAATAGACCATTACATACTTTCTCTACAGACTGACCTTGTGGCTCTAGTCGACCTTCTCTTCTCCTGGTTCTTCTCTGGGTTCCACCATTGCCCTTGGCCCAGGACGTTGCCCGCACTCTTCAGGACACGCCCCAACACAAATTCCTGGAGCTTAGAGACGAGAGGAGTGACCAACCAAACGCTGGGACTGTAGTCATGACAACACCAAACAAAACAGTTGGTGATTAAAAAAACAACAAACAATAATAATGATTTACTATACTATTTCCAGTCCATAAAATATAGATATGACTGAGATCTCAAGTTATATCAGAACATTAATAACATATTTTTACTCTAAACCCTAAATATAGTTTCTCCATGCCGCCCATAACCCCCTTACTTAAAAAATCCGTCTCCTCCCTCCACACAGGACTCGATGGTCTGCCCAAGCCACTCATTTCCGCACCAGTCTTCAAAGACGCGGATCACCTGAGCTGCCAGGTCCTCCAGTAGCGCTGCCCGAGCAGTGGCCCCCACGGCTTGTGCAATGGACGCATTGATGTGCAGGAGTGAATTATTCACTGTCCGCTGGTCCAGATTCTAACAGAGGACAACATGATTACATCATCATTACATCATTTACTATTACATACACATGTACCCAAAATATTAAATTTTAAATACTTTTTAGTTATACTTATTAAATAAATAAATAAATAAAAATAAATAAAAATAAATAAATAAATAAAATAAATAAATAAATAAATAAACAAATAAACAAACAAACAAACAAACAAACAAACAAACAAATAAATAAATAAATAAATAAATACAATAAATAAATAAATAAATAAAATAAATAAATAAATAAATAAATAAATAAATAAATAAATAAATAAAAGGGACTATAGCTCTATATACTATTGCATATGCAGGATAATTAAAATATAAAATAAAATAAACTGGCTAATAGTAGTATTTTGAGAATAAAAAAGTTGATAAAGGTTACGAATACTAACAAACATAATAAATAATCATAATCTTTCTTCTTGTTCTGCTTACCTTCAAGATGTCCTCCAGTAGATCTGAAGAATCACTCTTGGCAAGTCTGCCGAGGTCCTCCATGGAAAGAGAGGTGGAGTAAGGACAGCAGAGAAGCAGGAGATGGCGGGATTGTGCTGATGTCAGCATTCTGTCTCCCAACATGTCCAAGTCCAGCAGGCGGGTGGAGTGGGTGGCACACTGGCTGCGTATCCATGGCTCCACACACACCTGCTCCAGAGTCTTCCTCAACTGTGACATTCAATACATGTAAACACATTATAAACACACACACACACACATACAAACAAACATACATACATACACACACATACATACATACATACAGTAGGAGACAAAATAAAGTTTTGAATTCCGTTCCGTAGTACGGCCATATAACAGTAGTTTCATTACTGCAATTTTTATCGTTGCGTTCCATACCATTTGGACTAAACAGCCGACACCGTTTATTAAAACGTAAAAAAAAGTTTTTTTTATGTTTCTTTGAGCGAGGCGTGCGGTGAATGAGAAAGAATATAACAATAACGCCAGTCAAACGGAATGGCTGTTTTTTACCAAACGGCGTACCGTTTTTCCCTGTTTTTAATCGTGCGACGAACGCTCTATGTAAAGGAAATTTGAAACTATTTTGTCTTCTACTATACTGTACATACATACATAAATACATACATACACATTTGTACACACACATACATACTATTAACATACATGCATACTATTTACATACATACATACATGCATACATACATACATACATGCATACATACATACATACATACATACACATTTGTACATACACATACATACTATTTACATACATACGGTACACATACAGAGTTGTATATACTGTACACACATACATGCCGACTAACAACACAGGTCTAGACCCTTTTCTAAAACAAGCTCACCTTCCCCAAAGTCATATCATGTCGCGTCATGCTGCCGTGAAGAAGGACAGAGTCAGACTTCTGTACGTTCAGCCTCACCAGGTCCTTCATCACCATCACCACGTAGCCCAGGGGCAGCTTGCGACACTGCGCCCTCAGGGCGTGCTGAGCGAATGGAGCCCTCCCCCGGCCCTTTTGCCTCTTGCTCTCCCCTGTGGTAGGCGTCCACGAAGACGTGCAGTACAAGGGAGTTGATGAATTCCAGCGCATAAGGTGCCTGGGAGATGTTGCTGGACAGACTGAAGAACCGTATCACTGGTCGAACAACATACGTCACCAAGTCTGAGAGGAGGAAGACGTTGTTGGCCAGCAGGAGAACGACAAATAAGATGAGAGAAGAATGAATGTCTTTGTGACCAGGAACCTGAAGGGGAACAACAAAAACAACAACAATATTATATAATATATAATTATGTTTTTAAAAGAAACTGGAGATTAAAAAAACAACAACAAAAAACAACAACAACAAATATCAAACTGCAAGGACAACGAAAATACTAATAATATGATTATAAACAAAGTTTTTTGTTATCTCTCCATTTTAGAAGCCAAATAATATATAAAGTTTTATTGGCGAGCGAGAGATGCGAGCGAGACGCTAACAGGGGTAACACAATTGAGAATCAGGGATGTTTGTTTGTTTATGTGTTTGGACGTATATATGTCATTCGTACTTTTACCCTCGCTTATTTTCATCAGTGTTTAACCCCGTCACAAACTTCATCGTCCGGTTTATCGATCATTACCCGTATCATCCTAGAACATCAATTGTTCATCGCTTTGAAGTTCTTTAGAGGGTGCAGTTAAAGCTCGAAAACATACTGGAGTTGTTTTTCTATTCAAGTTAGTGGCGGTGGTAAGTTAATATGCTATTTGCCACAGTTTACTTGAAAATTCATGGTCCACTAGACTAATAAGTATTGTGTAGGTATGTTCAGTTGTGTGAAAGCATTGTGCGTTACAACTACTAGCTACTAAAATTATCACAAAGAAAAACTTTAAATAACGAGACTTGTTATTTGTTGCTTACTTTTTTTTTTCAATTCAAACAGTTGTGGGGAATGGTTACTATGACATTGAATCCCCTTTACCGTACACGCATAATTTAAAAACTCGACATTTTTTAGTAGCTTGAACGTTAGAAGTTCAGATAAATCTTTTAACAACAGTGTAGTTTTAGGCTCACTTGCCATTTGTGCTCAAGCACACCACTATTTAATTATTGATTCTTCTAACTAATTCTGCTGTAAAAGATTGCATGAAAAATGAATGATCTGACCTGTCATATTCCAAACTACTTCTTATCATTTCAATGAACACACACCCACACCCACATTGATCCTACAAGTGAGGGGCGTGTAGCCCACATGCACACACTCACATTGATCCTACTAGTGAGGGGCGTGTAGCCCACATGCAAGCATCCACATTGATCCTGCTAGTGAGGGGCGTGTAGCCGACATGCACACACTCACATTGATCCTGCTAGTGAAGGGCATGTAGCCCACATGACTTCCTTTGAGCACTTGAAGAGGGACGCATAAAGCTCTGAAATCTCCCATCAACTCTCTGTTGACCTTTGCCCCACAAGAGCTGCACAGATGTGCGCCAGGTCACGCAAACCCTCACTACACACACATACACACACACATATACACACACACACACACACAACAAAGAAAACACAATTACAAGAGTTACGAAAATATTTCACCTTCAACAGAATGCATTTATTATAATTTTACAACTATTATATATTATTATTATTACCAGGTGGTGCCCTTCATGCTGGCAGTGAATAAGATGTCTATAGCAAAAGAACGTAGAAATAGATTATGAATTTATGAATGCTTTGAGAACAACAGATGAATGTAAAGCTTCAAGTAAGCTCTTTTACAAGACTTGGAAAAGCCAAACTAAACCTAACGATCTTATGAATCACAACATGCAATGGTCTGTAGTATGCTTATATTTCATTAAATACAACATGGTTTAGCAATTATACATGAGTATTCCTGGGGGCTCCAAGCACACAAGTACCTGGGTGTCCTTCAGTTATTATACATGAGTATTCCTGGGGGCTCCAAGCACACAAGTACCTGGGTGTCCTTCAGTTATTATACATGAGTATTCCTGGGGGCTCCAAGCACACAAGTACCTGGGTGTCCTTCAGTTATTATACATAAGCATTCCTGGGGGCTGGGGGCTCCAAGCACCAAACCTGGGCACAAGCAAGTACCTGGGTGTCCTTCAGTTATTATACATGAGTATTCCTGGGGGCTCCAAGCACACAAGTACCTGGGTGTCCTTCAGTTATTATACATGAGTATTCCTGGGGGCTCCAAGCACACAAGTACCTGGTGTCCTTCAGTTATTATACATGAGTATTCCTGGGGGCTCCAAGCACGCAAGTACCTGGGTGTCCTTCAGTTATTATACATGAGTATTCCTGGGGGCTCCAAGCACGCAAGTACCTGGGTGTCCTTCAGTTATTATACATGAGTATTCCTGGGGGCTCCAAGCACACAAGTACCTGGGTGTCCTTCAGTTATTATACATTGAGTATTCCTGGGGGCTCCAAGCACACAAGTACCTGGGTGTCCTTCAGTTATTATACATGAGTATTCCTGGGGGCTCCAAGCACACAAGTACCTGGGTGCACACAAGTACCTGGGTGTCCTTCATTTATTATACATGAGTATTCCTTGGGGCTCCAAGAGGCAGTTATTATACCAAGCACACAAGTACAGTATTATACATGAGTACTGGGGGCTGGGTGTCCTTCAGTTATTATACATATTATGAGTATTCCAGTATTCCTGGGGGCCTCCAAGCACACCAGTACCTGGGTGTCCTTCAGTTATTATAACATGAGTATTCCTGGGGGCTCCAACACACAAGTACCTGGTGTCCTTCAGTTTATTATACATGAGTATTCCTGGGGGCTCCAAGCACACAAGTCCCTGGGTGTCCTTCAGTTATTATACATGAGTATTCCTGGGGGCCTCCAGCCCCAATACTGGGGTCCTTCAGTATTATACATGAGTATTCCCGCTCCAAGCCACATTACCTGGGTGTCCTTCAGTTATTATACATTGAGTAGCTGGGGGGTCCTCCAAGCACACAGTATCCTGGTGTCCCTTCAGTTATTATACATGAGTATTCCTGGGGCTCACAATCACATTCCTGGGGCTCCAAGCACACAATTACCTGGGTGTCCTTCAGTTATTATACATGAGTATTCCTGGGGGCTCCAAGCACACAAGTACCTGGGTGTCCTTCAGTTATTATATATGAGTATTCCTTGGGGCTCCAAGCACACAAGTACCTGGCTGTCCTTCAGTTATTATACATGAGTATTCCTGGGGGCTCCAAGCACGCAAGTACCTGGGTGTCCTTCAGTTATTATACATGAGTATTCCTGGGGGCTCCAAGCACGCAAGTACCTGGGTGTCCTTCAGTTATTATACATGAGTATTCCTGGGGGCTCCAAGCACGCAAGTACCTGGGTGTCCTTCAGTTATTATAGTCAAATGTAACCAATCAAAGCCAATAGTGTACATCTCTGACAACACCAGGAAGGAACTTTTTATATTCTAAACCCCTTACCTGGCAAAGGAGCTCTCTGAACTTTACCAATATTGTCTGGAATGGGAATGGGATGTCGGAGATATTGGAGTATGTGTTTTCCTTAAAGCCCTCCCATGTCTCATCCATGCTTGCCTTGTCTCTCTCTTCCTTCCAATCTCCACCGTAAATGACACACCCATCATGTTAAAGCCCAGGGACTTTCCCTCCCCACCCCCTCAATTAACACACCCTCATTAGCTGGTCCTGTTTCTGGCGTAGTATCCTAGCCACCACAAGTGGGCGGTGGTTTCCAGAGCGATGAGGAGTCACCGCCCACTGGCACAGGAGCATGGCAAACATTTCATTTGTTAGAGGGTGCTCCATCCCTTCTGCTCGGCCGATACGCGATAGTAAAGGGTAGTCAGAGGGTTGAAGGCGTGGCACTTGGTGAAGGAGTGGGTATCAAGATCTTCCAGAAGTTTGAGAACTTGTTGAACATTAGCACCTGCATGAAGAAATCATAAAAAATTAGCAGTTACTGAACAAAGCCAGTACAAGGCCAAATATATACTACCGGAGGGTATGCTGAGATGTGAGTTCTATCTACGTCACTCCAGATTTGAGACTAGTTTGAAAAATGAAATTTTGGCATCCAAGATATTCATTATCAACCTGTTTAATTCGGAGCAATTATGTCACTTGAATGCATTGGGTATCATGACTACTTTAATACTCAATTATAGTTAACAAGCCAGTTCACTGATCAGCCAACATGTATGTATCTTCATCTAAATGCATATATGTATGTATACTTCTAATTAAAGGGTAAGTCACTTGATAATAGATGTGCTTTAATTTAATTGTGGCTATGCATCTTGACAAGAACTTAGAGAGCATTGAAGGAGGTGGTGTGTGTGTGCGTGTGTGTATGCAGTTAAATAATGAGCACAGCACATGTATTATCATATGTATATATGTTACAGGTTGTGTGCAAGTCCGCCACAGTCACAGCTGACCAATCAGAATCCACGGCCTTGTTCTTTATCATGATCTCTTGCTCAGCTGAAGCCAGTGCACATATAATCTGAATAGAATATACACGAACCAGTTAACTTGATGACTAATAATAAAATGATAATAACAACAACAATAATAATAACAATAACAATAAATAAATAAATAACAGAAAATTGGACGAATAAAGTAGCACCAAAAGAAATCTCAGATTACATAATTACACAATGAGCTGGCATAATTACTCTCTAAAGATCCCTCAAAACTCACCAAAAAATCGCGCATTCTTGAATTCTACGTTGTATACGTACATAGTTGTAATGATGGGGATTTCCCCATCATTAAGTGGCGTCCCGGCTGTATGCTTGAGGTTTCTTGATGATGACGACATGCTGGACTTCTTCCTGGTTTTAGTAGTGGCCACGCCCACTGGGGTGCCTGCATTGCTGTGCAGTTCAGTCTTGATTCCACTGATCCCAGGCTCCGTCTTGACGGACACAGTAGTACTAGAATCAAACACGGAGTCGTCCTCCATTGGGGGGTCCTCTGCCACAGTTTTGAGGGGGATGCTCGATGGAGGGGGCTGAAAATTTTGGCCAGTTTTTGCTCTAGCTCGAATATGGTGGACAGACGTTGACAGAAATTCTTGACTAAAGGACGTGCCAGTACCACACACGCAGCTGTACATCTATGAGATGCTGGAAGAGAAAGTGGAAAGGAATAGTCAAAACTAAAGTCCCATATACACAAGTAAATAGCTACTACCTATAATTGTTGAAACATTAATTAATTCAGCTTATTATATAATAATTATACTAATTAATAGCAATAATTTCAAGCAGGTGGTTGGCCTTTTGTTTAAAAAAAGCCCGCTAGCCTACCCATACTGCACGCGCACACATACACACACACACCTTCAGCACCAAGGGTAAGTACAGTTGAATTCCTTTAGTGTCTGTAGGTTTGATGTGTGGTTGAACTATTTAACACCATAGTTACCATTGCAAAGATAACAGAATGTTGTTGTTTTGTGGGGGTAATAGTGTGAGGTCCAACTGTTCCAGAAATTTCTGTAATACAAACTCTAGCGGAGTCCTGGATCATACCACACTGCTTCTTCTTGTGCAAGAACAAAGTAAATAATAAATAAAACCTAGATTGCATTTATTAAATATCAATTCATCTAACCATTTGATTTTTCCTATTCCTGTTGAAATTCTGCCAGGACGTCAAAGGTATCTTGAAAAATCTTCACTGATTCAGTGTTTCTGGCATGCTTTACATGTATCTGCACTATTTCTTCTTCATACAATCCTAGACCAAAGATATAATATAATTGCCATTCTATACTAAGTCATATATTCATAACTTACTACTACTTGTTGCACAGTTAAGCCAGTATCATCAGCAGCTTCTTCACTGAAACATCAGAGGAACACAAACGTTTCCCCTACTTCTATCTGTCCTCCGAAGTCTGAAGCTCGATAGCTATAACAGCTAACCTCGGTCTGCAGTAAGGCTTCCCAAAGCAAAAGGAGCACACTACGCGGGTGGAAAGATTGTAGGACAGAAGAGAGAGGCATGGCGGGGGGGGGGGGGGGGGGGGGGGGGGGGGCTAAATTTTGACGAACTAAATTGTGACGATCCGATCGCTAAGTTTTGCGATTGGGCCGCGACTGAGTTCCTTCTAGGGAAGTGATGGAGGAACTACGTGTGGGTGCTAGCAAGAAAGACTATACTGTTGTGGTTGGAAGTATTGAACAAGGTATGTCTTAAGAAAAGGTTGGCGTAAAGAACAAGTCAGAATTGGAAGCCTGTAGCTACTTGCAAAACAGTTTAATCTCTGTTTTTCATTAATGGGTTTGATTGAAACGTAAGTGCACGATATTATAGAACTTGCTATTTTGGTAAAGACTAGTTTTTAGCATAAATAAAATGGGAGCAAAGTGACCTCACACTGTCACAGGTAATTATCCATGGTAGTGGGCATTATTCAGAAGCTGCTTGAGCAGAATTCATACTGTAGTGGAGATTACACATTGTATAATTAGTAGAGGTTTCTATTGCAGTGCTGAACAGTTTTATTATAGTTTACAATTTGACTCTCTGTCTTAAGATTGAGATAATACTGTAGTATATTCATGTGGTTTGAGTTGTCTCAATCAGTAGTTAAAAATAAGTTGGAGTGCCCAAGAGAAATATTGTATTATTATTATTATTATTATTATTATTATTATTATTATTTGCTTCTTACTTGGAAATGAATGCACATGTGTGAATCACTGTTGTTGTTTTTGACTTGACTAGAGTTCTAGTAATTAGGTACAACTAGAATAGGAGGAATATACAACAATGAATGCCAGGTTGTGATGAGCTGTCCACACTTGGTAACTGGGAGGTGCAAACAATCAAACTGTGTTGCAAGGGAATAATTTACTCGATTATGTTTTGTGTAGCAGCTAGTGCACATAACTATAGTTGATTAGCAGGTGGTAAATAGTGTATAGCGCATTGTTTACTGTTGAATTTAATGTTGATCAAACACAAGAAGTGCACTTCGTTCCTATTCCACTGCCTTCAAATATAAACAGTGGTGATAGTGAGGCTCACAAGAAGAATTTATAGCTATTCCAAAAAATATTTCTCCATGTCAGTCCACTCTAGAAAAAAAATAAAAAACAGCAACTTTGTACCATTTAAAAAGGATTTTCATTGTCACTATTACTTTTTCTTATTTTTATTATTATTATTTTTATTCTCTTACTATGAATAGCTGGAACAGTCTGGGAAAGATGTGAACGCTTATTTTGTCTTCTTATTATTTTCCCCGAGATGATTAGAGGGGAAGCAGTGTTTGATTCAGAAAGGGGAGAACACTAGGATCCCCTCCCCTCCCCCCCCCCCCCCGCCCCCCCCCTTCCCCCTCCAACTTTGTTTTTTGGTAATGATAGTTTACCATTATTTAAACTGTACGGATCAGATCAGTCATAGATAGTCGTTACTTTTGTGTGCTCATCTTCACATTCCAAGTGCATGTAATTTTTATTTTAATTATATCTTTTTTCGTTGTTGTTGTTGTTTTGAAGTATATGTACTGCTTATCTTCCCCTCAGGGTAGGTGAGAGCTTCCTGGACCAAGTGAGGATGTATTTAGAGAAAGACTTATCTCAGGATACTAATACTATGACCACACCCACTCCGAACCTCAGGCAGCTCAAACTACTCTTCCAGAAGGACTGTGCGCAGCTGCACAGGTGAGTTAGTCTATTGGTTAATATCAGGTGGCAAAATTGTTTATAGCATTACTGTTATTATTATTATTATCATTATTATTATTATTATTATTATTATTAATTATTATTATTATCATTATTATTATTAATTATTATTATTATCATTATTGTTTTATTTATTAGTTTTTGTTATATATTTCCATTTCTCCATGTATTTCTCACAGGCAACTAAACAAGGTCGTCATGGCTAAGTTGGACCTTCTGAAGTCTTTATTTGATCGTGCTGGAGGAGCCAAGCATGGCCGCGCCCACTTTAATCCTCGGGCAGCTCAAATTTCTGTTACAGAAGGACTGAGCACAGTTGCACAAGTGAGTAAGTGTGGTTGATCTATTGGTTAATATCTGGTGACAAATATTGTATACTGCACATATTATTATTGTTATTTTTATTATGGTTATTTGGCGAGCGAGCGAAGCGAGCGAGACACTCTCAGGGGTAACGCAATCGAGATTTCGCTATATTTATTTATTTATTTATTTATTTATTTATTTATTTATTTATTTATTTATTTATTCATGTCAAAAAATGTTGGACATTAGTAATACAAATGTTTCTAAAAGTACACACCCCCAAAAACGTACATCCTGTTAAGTTCCAATACATTACAATGTCAATCTTACTATCTTATAGAGGTTTTCTCTTGTTGTACTCAATACAGAACGAAATATTCACTGGCTACGGTTCTCCTAACATTCTTCAATACCTCAGTGTGCTCCTGGACAAGCAGGAAGCTATAGGGACGCCCGCAACCATCCGCCATCTCGGCAGAAAGTTGATCGACCCTGCCGTTGTCACCATACATTTTTCTATTGTGTTTTTGTTTACTCCGTTTAAAATTTCTTTATTGTTTTTCACTTAATATATATCAAAAAGTTACGGTCGGATTCGGGACCCATGAGTTCTGCTCTGTCAACCAATACCTAATTCATTGGGTTTCCACACTGGTTAAGCGGTGCCATTAACGGTTTTTGTTGCGGGTATCTAGCGGGCAATATTGAGTAGGTGCTAAGAGGTGCTGGTGAGTGTTCAATAGCTGTGGTGGTGGTGGTGCCTGTTCCTGCTAGGCGGTAACAATGGTATCCTTGCAAGTGAGCAAGTAAGTTTTCTTGAATATTTTAGAATAGCTATCTGTGACCTGTATATGGCCTCTGTGACTAATTTTGAATATTATTGTACAGCTATTTTGTTTATAACATCAGTCATCCCAATAAAGTTGGCACACCACTTTTTGATTTAAACTCTGATTCTGAAGCTGAAGTTGAAGTATCTGAGTTGTCCCTTTCCGTCAATCAACTCGCAGTTGAGAGAGTAATCACTAAAGTCTTCACACATTATCACTGTGATGTTGTGATTACTGATCGTTTGAGATCAATGTTTACTTCAAAATTATGGAGAATGGGCAGGGCTCTGCAGTCGAAGGGTGGAAGAGGTAGAGAAAAAATAATAAATAAATGGAGACATAGTAACTGGTCGATTGAAATTGAAGAGAATGAAGTAATTGTACCAGTTAACAGTAGAAAGAGGAAAGCTACCAATGTATTAATTCAGAGTGAAAAAAAGAAGAGCAAAAAGCTTGAATGTGAGCTTAAAGAGTCTAATAAAAAATTAAAGGAAATGTCCAATCAAGTAGTTGCCCTACAAAATTCAGCTAAAAAAATAGCATCGTCATTGAAAGCTTCACCAAAATTCGAGACAAGAAAAAGAAAAAAGTTGTCAGAATGTTCTCCCCAATATCAACGCAAAAAAAAAAAAAAAAAAATGCATGATGTTCAAGCTCTTATTTCGATTGTAAATGATGAAAATTTTGAGGCAAAAAAAGTTGAATTACAAAATAAAGAAAATGGAAGTATTTTAGTAGTTGATACTTCTCATTCTTCTGACACTAGCCTGACAAATCCTGACAAAATTGATGCCACTATTAAAAGAACATTATATGTAAAGGAAAGGTTTAATGTGTCTGATGTAGCATATCATGAATTTTCTATGATAAATTCTACCCTTCCTCGCTCTTGTGTTTTAAAAAAAGAAGCAAAACTAATGAATAGTAAATGCATTGTTCGAGCAACCCCAGGAGATATTCCTGGAGTGCAGCAGTCACTCAGCGAGCGCTTGATAAAATGCATGGAGCACCTTGTAGTTGAAAATTCTGTTTTTATGGAAAAAATGCATGTTCGTGTTAAGATTACTGGGGATGGAACTTGTATCAGTCGCAGTCTGCATGCCGTAGTCATAGCTTTCAGTATTATTGAAGAATGTGCTAATCCAAATTCCCCTGGGGGAAATCATACTATTGCATTATTAAACTGCAATGAAAAGTATTCTGAGTTATCACAAGCATTGGAAGACATATGTGATGAAATAAAGTCCTTAAAGTTTATAACAGTAAATGGTGACCAGTTTTCTGTTGAATTTTACTTAGGAGCTGACTTGAAATTTCTTGCTCTTTGTATGGGCATCGAAGCAGCAAATGCAAAGTATTCTTGTATATGGTGCACCTGTCCTGCAGAGGACAGATATAACATCAATAAAATTTGGTCCATTAAACATAAAGAACATGGAGCCAGAACAATTGAAGACATAAAAAAGTTGTCAATAAAGAAAGGGAAACAAAAATTAGGTTGTATCAGACAGCCCCTTTTCCCTTCAATTCCAGTTGACCACGTCATACCTGATATACTGCATCTATTTTTGAGAATTAGTGATGTACTGACAAACTTATTGATACAAGAATTAAGGCGAATGGATGGAATTGAAAGATCATCAGATTGTGGTAACCATTTAATGAAATATAAAAACTTTTTAAATGAAATAGCTAAAGTAAGCTTTCATTTTTATTCTGACAAGACTACCAAATCTCTAAAATGGAGAGATTTAACTGGACCAGAAAAGTTACGACAGTTTAGCAAAATAGATATTCCTACTCTTTTTCCTAATATACAAAAAGCAAGCAAGATACAATTTATTTGGGTAGAATTACTAGAATTATATACTGTTCTTCGTGGTATAAAGCCCCTGACAGATACAGATATTCAAAGCTTTAAAATTAGAGTAAAAAAATGGTTATCAGTTTTTTTGTCAATATATCAAACAAAACACGTTACACCATATATTCACATTCTTGTAAGCCATGTACCAGAATTTCTGGAAATTTATGGATCCTTGTCTCCATTCTCTCAGCAAGGTTTGGAAAAATTAAATGATGACATAACAAAAAATTATTTCAGAAGTACTAATCATCGTGATCATGAGGCATTAACACAATTACTGTTCAAACTTAATCGTGTAGAAGACCTTCAAAATTTTGGCCGTACTAAAGAAATCCATTCTTGCAGTGGTTGTAAAGGTAGAGGGCACAATATCCGCACTTGCAATAAACTTAAGACAACCAAATAAAGTGCAATAGAGAAAGAAATTTCATAAACATTTATTGGTATTCTTTTTTTTTTTGTACTAGCTAAGTGTTATACTTACGTCATATTTGCTCAATCACTGTAAACTTTTGTTCATATTTGTATATATTTCATGATGTTGACAAAACTTAATGATTAGTTAAAAATATATTCTTGTCCTTCCCAAACATGCTAGGTGTACCATCACCCCTAATGAAACAAAAAACTAAAATATGCCCCATGTGACGTGTGCTTTTTTGTGGTACAAAGGATGGTGAAGGAAAATATTCTGTTAAAGTGTGTGCAGTATAAATATAGAAATCAACAGTATTAAGAATTACATAGCCAAAGTCTCCACTACTATTTAGACCTCTATAATGCCAGTTTTGACCGAGAAGACAGTCTAGGTCTTGATATTGTTTTATTTTGTAGTGTTGCACTCCACGAATTTTTTGCTTCTTTGTGCCTAACATCTCCAAATCGCTATTAAATGCTAGCTGTTTGAAGGACACACTTATTCGAACAACTGGAGAATCCTTTCTCGATCCGTTTAATGCTTTTTTTATTTTATTCCCTAATTCTTGATAAATCTCTAAGGGTCCAGAGAAATGTGAAGGAGAACAATTTTCTGATGATTCCCGAACTGCATGTTTAGCAATGGCCCTAGATATATTAGTATCTTCTTCTTCAGTATGCTGCTTAGCTCTCTTGAAGTCAATTACATAAATGTCTGCCAAAGATGGTTCTTTGTAGTAAGGCCTACTTCTCTTTCTAAGGACTCTGCTGACTGCCATGATAAAACCAGCTGCATTATTTTTTTTACTGGGCAGTGATGTCATAACCACTTAAAAAAATGTAGTTGTGGTTAAATTAGTCATCCAGGCATGTAGCCTCAGTTTTGTTTCCCTTTTAGGTAGCATGTTTTTCATATGTTATCTGTTTATGGGGTACGTGAGACTTCTGTTTTCGCCCGCGCCTCTAATTACGTAAGTTAGGTAAAGCGTTCACAGTTCCAGTATTTTCAATTAACGAGCACGGAGAATCATCCTGCTGCACTGCCTTACGCAACTTTGTTTCAACCAAAAAGTTTACAGCTACTCTCTTCTTGAAACAATTGTGAAGTCTTTGTCAAGCTGCGCTTCTTTGCCACTGCTTTCGAAGTTTATTCAGGTAATTCTGTTAGTTTAGTCTGGGATCAGAGACTTTAGATTCTCTGGTGCTAACTGAGAATGGAAAGGGTTACACTGTGCACTACAGTTAGATGTTGTTTTTTTCCTTCCAGTTGTTACTATGGCACTGAAATCCCTTTACCCTGTATGCTAAATTTAAAAACTGGACCTTATTTTCAGTAGCTTCAGTGTTAGAAGTCAAATATAAAAATAGTATAGTCTTTAGGCTTGCTCGCCATTTGTGCTCAAGCACATCACTAGTTATTTTATTATTATTAGTTATTGGGCACTGAATCTGCCTACCAAGTGAAGATGGATTTAGAGAAAGACGTATCTCAGGACACTGGGGAGGAAATTTTGGTACCACAAGCTAATGATAATATGACCACACCAACTCCAAACCTCAGGCAGCTCAAACTACTCAATCCAGAAGGACTTTGCACAGTTGCACAAGTGAGTTAGTGTATTGGTTAACCCATTCACCGGCACAAGCGCCTATAGGTGCTCAAGGATGACGTAATGCGGGGAAAAATAATTTTCCCCTAAACACTGAAGCTTAGCTGCAGCGCCCAGAGTACAGCTAATGTGTTATTCTATTACATGTATTTTTAGAATAGAAATAGCTATTACGTAACTAAGATAGTCAGGCTAAAAATAAACTTGACGTTAGCTCAAAAAATGGCGATAGGTTTGTCTGCAACTGAGGCGGTGGATCTTATCTACGACGACGTTTTTGACTGCGAACGTGAGAGGGAAGGGGCAGTGGAGCTATATAGCTACCTTGGAGGTACTACGGTCAAGGATAGAGAGTTAAACTTGCTCGCTAAAGCTGTCATTTTGTTGTGGGTTGAGGAAACTACTAGTTTTCAACTTGAGAGCTACTAGAGCACTGTAGGGAGCGAACATACCAGCATCTGTGTCAAAGAGGAAATGGACCTTGATATTCCAGGTAAGAAAACAGCTATTTACGTAGAGTATTCGAGAGAGAAAAAGTAAGAAATAGTTTTCCCGGGAACATGGTGGTAAGTTTTATTATGCCTCAAGCTTTCCCGGGAATATGGTGCTAATTTGGTCACATCTGTAAACTTTGTTTTTTACAAACTCCCACTAATGACTAATGATTTGACTGAGCCACCTTTGCTCTATGAATTACTTTGGACTTCTCTATTCATTCAAATGATGATGTCTCTCTACTTCTGCAAGGTCACAATATTGAGATGATGGCAATACTGATTATGTTGAAAGCAAGAAAGGTTGGAAAAGTAATGAATGGATGAAAAATGAGGCTAGAGGGCATGAAATATTCTATGTTCTTTTGCCCAGCTAACAATCATGCCTCTCCTGGTGTCATCAATGAGCAACAGCATTGCTGGCTAAGATAACTGTCTATTATAACAGTAAAAAATATCTAATTATGCACAAGTAATTGCTAATATTGCACTGGAATGCATACAGATCACATTGTTATGATATAGTTACATTGTGGTCACAATAAGCACTTTGTGGTTTGTTTCTAGGTAACAAAATTTGACTAAAAATGTTGAACAATACATGTACTTTCACATGATATATGGTTGCTTGGTACTTTTTTGAACTCCTGATATATTTATTTTAAACGTTATTCATATAAAAAAATAAAATTACTTAATTTTATCTGCCAGTGAGAAGGTTAATATCAGGTGGCAATTTGATATTATGGAAATTGTGTATTTATGAATATGTTTATATCATTTTTTTTATTTTTATTTTATTTTTTTATTATTATTTTTTTGATGTGGTGGTTAGTTTTTTGTTAAAACTTTCCACTTCTCCGTGTATTTCTCACAGACAACTGAACAAGAAGGACTGCTCAGTTGGACCTTCTGAAGTCTTTATATGATCATGCTGGAGGAGCCCAGCATGGCCACGCCCACTTCAAACCTCGGGCAGCTCTAACTTCACTTACAGAAGGACTGTGCACAGCTGCACAAGTGAGTGGGTGTGGTTGGTCTATTGGTTAACCCTTTCGTTCCGGATCCCGCTTTGAAGCGGGTGAAGACCGATTGACTTCTCCGAATTTTTTAAAATAGTTACTTTATAGCTGTAACCTTCAGATTGCATACACAGGTGCCCAATGCATTGGAGAAGCATCTAAAATAGCTTTCAGCCAGGACTGATTCGACAGTACCTCACAGCAGTTGCGTTTATTTCTTCCTCGGCAAAAAAAACAAACATCGGTTCTCCGTCGAATTTTTAAAAAAGTTACCTTCTTCACAGCAGCTTCATTTATGGATCCAGTCATCCCCAGAGCTTTGTAGAAGCAGCAAAAAATTGCTTGAGCTCAGTAGCCTTCCATAACACATTGAAACAACCGCTTCTTTGCCAACCAAGACTTTGCGGTTTGACTTACTGTCTTCTCCATTTTTTATAAAATCGCCAGTTCAACTGGGGACCTCCCTATTACGTACAGTCTTAGGTAATGCTTATTACATCATAGGAAAAAAGTGAGCGTGTCGTGTGACCCCGGTAACTATGCAAAAAAAATTTTTTTTCAAAGTCATTTTTTGGAAGATGGCGTCTACAAGTTACAATGCGGTGCAAGTTTTAGACTTGCTTGATGCTGACTCTAGCGACTCAGGATCAAGCAGAGAGAAGGGAGACGACATCTAAGGCTATAGGAGGCCCTGTATCAGGGTTGGTGGACAGACCCCGTCAACTCTGATACTGAAAATGGGAGTCAAGAAGATGATCGAGGTAAGCTTGTCTTTCTCTTGTCTTTCTCTTGAAAAATAGCAAGCTTTTGTTGTGGAAAGGACTTATTTATAGCTATATTGAGATAGAGTAAGCTGTTTAGCTATAATATATATATATATTTCATTGAGTTTTGAGATTTGAAAGTGGCTTGTGGTTTTTTGAACAAATTCAAATTTTCAAAAAAAATTAAAATAAGTTTTTACCACATATACTACTAGGACCAGATGTGAATGCAGTCACCGACCTGATTACGCTGATGAGGCGACAGGAGCAGAGTCTTCCAGTCATGAAGGAGAGGATACCAGACCTGAGTCTTCCAATGATGAAACACGAATAGGCAGCAGGTTCCAGTGATGAAGAAGAGGAAGTGGCTCCTCCTGCTCCGAGTTCTGGACGTCCTCGCGGTCGGAGAAGGCGGGAATTGAAGAACAAGAGTCGGGTGGATGAGGTAGGGGGAGAGTGGAAGAAAGATGACAACACACCCATTGATATTCCATAATCTTTTGTGTAAAGGACCACAGACTTTGATATTTGTGGCTGCTCCCCCCCCCCCCCCCCCCCTGAACATCCCAAAAGTTGTAATATGTATTGTTATTGTCGTTGTCGTTGTCTGTGTTTTTGTGGTGTTGTAGTGGAGCTTCACACTCGATGTATATGTGTGTGCGTGGAGTTGAAATGTTATTCTGGCGCTTCCAGATCTAACCGGGGAGGGAACGAACTCGGGGGGGGGGGGAGGTCTTTTCCAATCGGGGCTACTATGCCCATGTAAGTTGAATTTCATGTATGTGTGTGTGTGTACACCAGTCAATTTATATTATACATTTATTTTTATGATCTGTATTCACCTGTATCTTCTTTTTTCTAGTGTGTGTGTGTGTGTATGTGTGTGTGTGCATTTGTGGAATGAGAGAGAGCAACCGTGGACAAACAGTATGTGGCGCTTCCGTATACAACCTGGGAGGGAACTCTGGATCTTTTTGGATCGTGACTACTATGCCCATGTAAGTTGAATTTCATGTGTGTGTGTGTGCACCAGTCAATTTATGTATAATAAATTATACATTTATTTTTATGATCTGTATTCACCTGTAGCTTCTTTTTTCTTGTGTGTGTGTGTGTGTGTGTATGTGTGTGCGTGCATTTGTGGAAAGAGAGTAAGTTGAATTTCATTTCAACTTACTGATATTTGGGTGTCCAGCTAGGGCTGGGGGGTTATGGTACAAGAATCTCAGTGAAAAGTAATGACGGGTGGGGGGGGGTTATGGTACAAGAATGTCAGTGACAAGTAATGACGGGGGAGGGGGGGTTATGGTACAAGAATGTCAGTGACAAGTAATGACGGGGGAGGGGGGTTATGGTACAAGAATGTCAGTGAAAAGTAATGACGGGGGAGGGGCGGGCAATTCAGCGAGGCCAGCTGTTATGTTACAAATATCATTGTTGTCTTGTGTTTTTTTGGTGTTGTATGGAGGTTCCGGATCCTATGGGAGGGATCGTTCAGTCTGTGACACCATCCATGCCGGGTAAGTTGAATTCCACGTGTGTGCTTGTACTGCTTTTCATTTTCAAATTACACTTTCTCAATACAACGATTGTTTCTTTGTGTACAGTGTGGAGTATACATACCAGGGGTTCATACAGTGGGAGGCTAGCGCTGGGTTCCCCCCTAGAATTTTGGGAGTTGAAAACATTTTGGAAGCATTTATTTTTAGTCTGATATTGTATCCCATTATGTTCCTATCATAACTGAGCCATTTAGTGCATAGGACCGAACACTGATCATCAGTGTGAAGTATAGACTCTTATGCAAAGATGTGCATCAAAGTAGTGTAGGTTCCAAAAAATGGGTGTGGCGAAGTACACTCGGAGCCCAACCCCCCCCCCAAACAAAAATCCTGTATGAAACCGCATACAATACATCATAAAGTTGCAATTATATAGGATCATGAATAATTTGTTGTTTGTATTACAAATATCTTTGTTGTTTGTGTTTTTGTGTGTATGAAATTGTTTTGTAGTGGAGCTCGACGTCCGATGGCATACGTTCCTTGTGGACACTCATAGATGTCTTTTACATGATCACAATCAGCACCACACACAACAAACAACATATTTTATTGTTGAACTAATATAATATTGGTATATAATGCATCAAACAATATTATTTCTATTTTATTTTATTTTTTTATTGATGGGAAAAGTGGATTTTTTGGGGGGAAAAGTTTGTTTTTTTTGAAGTATTAGTAGATGGCTTAAATATTATTCAATTTTCTCAATCAAAAAATGAGGGGAATCCCAAACTCTTGGTCTATTTAGTGATATATGGTTGCTATGGGGTTTTCCCAGCCATCATCGAGTTAAAAAAATAAAACGGCAATGCTCTATTCCGCGGTGGAAAATTAGATTTTTCCGCGCGCGTCCAAACAATTCAGGAACGAAAGGGTTAATGTCAGGTGACAAATATTGTGTACTGTACTCGTTCATAGAGCTTGGTGATATACCGGTATTATCGTTGCACCGCGATAAAAACCCGACATCGTGAAATGATATTTCAATTGCATTTGCACGATATTATCGTTGTCTCAGAAAACCGTTGGTACGGGTCGTTAAATTAATGCGGGAACTTCACGCGCATGACAGATTAAAGGAACAGCTGTTTCGTTGTTTGTAAACATGGCCGTAACCCGGTACTAGCAAAGTTTTTATAGTAGCTAGCAATGGCTGCGAGTTCAAATTCTGGCTTAAGGAAGCCAACACAGTCTTGCCCTAAGGACTAACTTTGGACTGGAAGCTGATGAACACGGCAAGCTCAGTTTGGATAAAATTTACTTTGTTAAGTATTATTTATGAAATATCGTGATACATCGCTTTATCGCAATAATGCAGGTATGTATCGTATCGCCTGTGATTATCCAATATCGCCCAGCTCTACTCATTTATAATATTATTTTTATTATGGTTATTATTGTTGTTATTATTATATTTTTTTTTTTTTTTTATGTGGTTGTTAGTTTTTGTTATATATTTCCACTTCTCCGTGTATTTCTCACAGGCAACTGAACAAGGTCATAGCTCAGTTGGATCTTCTGAAGTCTTTATTTACTTCTTCCAAGAACAGACGGTCGGCTGAATCAGTGAGGACTAGCAAATAGTTACTTGCTAATAGTTAGTAGATTGGGAAATAATCCTTCACAAAATATGAATCTCTATACACGACATGTTGTCCAGAGTTAACATGACCACAGCAGGCATTGCTCTGGATTGATCCTATCTGAATTTATTATCTGTGTGTATGTGCATGTTTGTGTGTGTGTATGTGTGTGTGTGTGTGTGTGTGTGTGTGTGTGTGTAGGATAATGACTATGATTCTCTTCCCTACAAGTTGGAAGATTGCAGTAAGTCAGTCAGTGGCCTGGAGACTACAGTGAGTAACGATAAATAACAACAACAAACAATTACTTGATGCATATTAAAAAAAAAAGCATGGCTAAAGGATTTTGATCTCGATGCATAGTTATTAAAATTTGGCTAAAGGCTGGTGAAAATCTTGGTCATGTAGAGTAGTTTCATTCTATTGTAGAATTATGTTCTTCCTCTCTCTCTCTCTCTCTCTTTCCCCAGGCCTTCCAGATGTTGCGTGAATTGTGTGTGTCTATGACGGGGAAGATAGGATCTCAGTCTCTACAGCAACCTGTTGCTCAACTCACCAATGGACCTGGCGACTCAAACTCACTGCCGAGAGAAGACTCTGAGGAAATCGAGTTAAATGCAAGTTGGATCAAGTCATTCAAGGTACGTGCATGTATATCTCTGACCTCACAACGCACACACAGTAATGTATGGAACCTCCATTATCTAATCACTCAAACACACACACACACTCACACAAACACCACATCAGGACAGTATTAATTATACCAATACACGCACACACACACACACACAAACATACCCTGCATTAGATTCACAGAACAACGACCTGGCACTCTCAGTTCTGAGCTGTGAATAAGATGTTTTGGATTGGGGTTTCTGGTACTATAAATATCATCATCAATAGCTCATGAATCTCATGTCCACTCTGTATTAGTGCCAGCTGCCTTTACAATGCCCATATTCATTCTGTGCTGCATCCGGTTTGTTTATGGTTGTGTTTTTATTTTTATTTTATTTTTTATTTGGAATGTGAGTCATATATGTTACTCTCATATATATACAAAACTCTTCATTGATATTACATGTGATCACAATCATCAATGAGGGGTGGTATGATCTAGCTTTAAACTTGTCTAACTATTCTACAAAAATAGTGCACAATAGACTAGTACCACACACAGCAAATAAGTTAAATATTTATGTTATTTCTGGAACACCAGATCTTGTATGACCCAATAATGGCCAGTCTGGTAGTCTCTCTCATAAGAGACTTTGTCACCGTCTTGGACAAACCAACTATTTGTCGTAATTGACTGAATCCACTGATGTTGGGTAAGCCACGAGATCCTACCTCAATTGTCAAGAAGGTAGTTGCATATCCAGACCCTTTGATGCGGGACACTAGCTCATGATATTTCACTTCTTTCCTTTTAGCTGCTTCTTCAAGGAGTGTATCGAAGGGTATTGTTAACTCCAGTAGTGTTACACACTTGGTTGTGTCATTCCACAATACCATGTCCGGTCTTTGATCAGTAGCTGCAAGATATTGTGGGAAGCTATATTCAGAGCCTAAATCTGTGGTGGTCTCAAATCCCTCTGGTAGATTTAGAATGATAGTCCTGCTGATCTCTGCAAGGACAAGGTCATGCCTTTCATTGTACCTTCTTCAATTGAGAGCCACTTCACAGTTGTTCAGTACGTGAAGTAAAGTTTGTTTTTCCTTTTTGCATAGAGGACAAATAGGGGTTTCTTTTTTCCCCCAAAGGTGAAGGTTCGCATTATGTGGAAGAGTGTCATGGGCTGCATTTAACACAAATTTCCATTCATTTTCAGGAATTGTATTTAGTGTCTGGGCCCAGATCTCTGCTGCTCCTTCCTTGCTCGACTTAATCATGCCCCCCTGCCTTGGTAAATTAAGTACTGTCGACATGCGCGATGTTATTTCTTGTTTCACTATAGTATTCCTCCCAGCACTTGTCAGTCCTTTTCTAGTGCAAGATGGCATTTCCTGCATTGTATTCCTCACTATCACTGCAGGGCGAAACTTCACTCTTTTGGAGTTCTCTTCTGCCCTTAGACCATCTTCTGCCACTCTGTGCACACAGGGATCTGATGAAGTCAGTAGTTGAGCCTGTCGTGAAACTTGTAAGTTTTTGTACAAAGTTAAAAGTGATGGTAATTCGAGACCTCCTTCTCTTTTGGGGAGATAGAGAATGCTGGTGTTTGCTGACTTGTCTAAACCTGACCACTTCTTCAAAAACCTTGTGGCAGTAGCTTCCAGTTCTCGCTCAATCCAAGTACTTGAAAACTGAAAGATGGTCGGGGCCAGTTGAGACGTGGACAGACACCAATGGTTAGAAGAGAGACTAACTTTTCCTTGATTCGTATTTTGGACTGCACTGAAGTATTCGGAATATGAATAGGTAGTCCAAGAAATTTGATGGTGTTGTTGCCAAGGAAGGGTATATTTTGACCAGACAAAGTTAACTGAGGGTTGATAGATCTTATATGAATATCTCCATCTTTTCAGGATTAAGTTTCAGGTGTGTGAGTATCTCCTGGCAATCAGTCTAGCTTACAGTAGGAGACAAAATAAAGTTCCAGAACGGCTGTCGCACGATTAAAAAACGGGAAAAACAGCGGTTCCGTTTGACTGGCATTATTGTTTGAATCTGTGTGTGTGTGTATGAGTGAGTTCCGGTGTTTAAACCATATACACATCCTTACATGGTCATTCTTCCTGGAAGTGAAGGACTAGTTGTTGAAATATGTAAAACTGGTCTCAAGTCAGTCATTATTGTATGTGTTCATTTGACATGTGTATCCCTAAAACCAACAAACAATACACAAATATTGCTTGCTAGATGACGGCTCCTCCCTGTGGAACAGTTCAATGTATTAGAGTCAGTACAGTCGTGTTCATTGTTGGCTCTGTGGCTATGGTGTCATGACATTTAGCTGGTGTGTGTATAGCAGACAATATAATGTTAGAATTTGGTTGTGATGAAGAATGCAAGTTTTGAGACTAGTAGTAGTATTGACTGTCTCTTACATTTCTCCCTGCAGTGACTACACTTGATAAACCAGGAGCAGTCAGATCTCACGGGAGAGTCACGAGCAACTCTGAATGTGACACACCCTCCATGAACGCTCGTCCAATGCAGCCCGTACCGCGCACTAACAGTCAGTCAGGTTCAATGGATCGCCACAGGATGGCACCCGCCCAACTTCCTTCCTCTTCTCTGCCGCCCCCTCCTCTGCCGAGCAGGAGAAAGTAAATGATTTACTTATTTCACTATGGTTGTTTGTGAAGCCTGTAGATTATGCAGTCTAGCTCACTGTGTGCTGGTCAGTGAATTGAATTTTACTGCTATTTGAATCATCACCAGAACCAATGATTATCCCATTTGTTTGTTTGTTTGTTTGTTTGTTTTTGTAGTAGAGAAAACTTTGCTGGTAGCCACTCTAATTCAGTGCCTAGGCTTGGTTCATCACTGCCTGTATGGCAGCAGCAGCAGCAGCCACAGACTCCTGTAAACCAGGACAGCAGTCGTCCACAGATTCCTAATAGGAGAGCAACAGACAGGTATGTGCTGGCTGTGTGGTGTAGTGGTTGTGTCCTGGGTTCAGGGCCTGAGTTCAAGCCCCACTCTGGCATTTTTTCATCTGGTTTTTCTTCCTCTGCCTCCTACCAGCACCACCAGTCCACCCAGCTGTGATTGTGTACTTGGCATTTGCTGGGGTGCATATTCAAAGCCTTTTCTCATGAAACAGCAATGGTCCAGGTGGGACTTCAGGTGCCTGCACCACTTGCTGTGAGGAAAGGCCTGTTCTCCTGTGAGTTCCTAGCCTGGCTCCAGGAGCTTTGCTTGCACGTTTCACAGTGCCTGAATTGGATTACAGTGCACTCATTCGGCTGATTATTTACAATTCCTTACCAAACTAAACTTATTATTATATACATACACATCCTTTCATATTAGTTATTCCTTGAAGTGAAGGCTGTTCTCAATGTCAGTCATTATAGCATGTGTTCATTTTGACATGTGTATCCCTAAAACCAACAAACAATAAACAAATGTTGCCTGCTAGATGACGGCTCCTCCCTCTGGAATGGTTCAATGTTCTTCAGTCAATATAGTTGTGTTCATTGTTGGCTTTATAGCTATGGTGTCATAACTTTTTGCCTGGTATTTTTTAAGAACCACTTGAAAGAAGAATATATTTCTGCAAATAAGAAAGCACAGTCTTTAAGTTGCACTATATTTTCATCTCAGAAATCACCTCACTCTGATATTATTCACACTTTTTCTGACCAATGTTTGTGTATGTATGTGTGTCTATGTATATTAATGTTTAGTGTGTGGTATTAAAATACTATTATAATTTCTTTATTTCCATCAGACCTAATCGTCCAATGCTATCAGTGTCGGACAGTCTGGATAGAAGTGTGAGTAGATTCATGGAATAGTTCAGTGCAGTGCAGCTATTCAATGTTGTTGTTGTTGTTGTTGTTGTTTACCACTATCACCCTAAGGTTTGAATTCAAGTAATGTATATATTATAGTTGGATACTTCGAGATTGCGCAGTGATATGCCTGTTACTACGACAACGACAGCACCAAGACGACGACAATCTCCTGGTTCTGGGAATAGTCCTCCACAAACCACTCCCCCTTCCAGATCAGCCAAGGATGCCCTGCCCTCCATTCCTAGTGGCCAAATGCAAGGACCTCCCATACCAACTAGGAGAGGGGTGCGTATGTGTGTGTGTGTGTGAATAGCAGGAGGTAGTAATAATTTTGTAATAATGAACCCTCATTGCGCATGTGTGAGAGGGTTACAATACCCACTTTGTCTGCCAGTCAGTTGGTCTTTGTAATAGCTAGCTAGTGTATTGTAACGCTGAGGGTCCACACCCTTGGTGCTTCATTTAACATAGGAGTTCTGTGTTCACTCTATCAGATGCTGCAATTGTTTGAGTGGTTATATATTATTAGAAGGTATCAGCAACTTAAAATTATACAAAAATTGGATTTAAAAAATATATAGTGAGTAAAAGAGGATGAATTAAAATTGGTTCTTCCGTGGGGTCGAATTAAATTAGCTCCTCCGTGGGGTCGAATTAAATTAGTTCCTCCGTGGGGTCGAATTAAATTTGCTATTCCGTGGTGTCTTTGTTTCACTAGTGTGGTAAAGATGCATGTATCACAGCAAGAGTCTGTATCGTATTTATTGGAGCTATGTGACTACAAGTCAGAATGGACTTATTGACCATTATGGTCTCTGCCAACAGTATAATGACCTATAGGACTTTGTGTGTGCGTATGTAGGCACGATCTCCTCGTTCGCCATTCTCTACCGTCGAGTCTCTTCTATAGTATGTCCACGTTGAGTTGGCGCGACCACAAATGTGGCAAAAGAGGAATGCACTTGGCGAAACCGGAGACCAATTAAGGTCACATGACAGTAGTAGCTCAAACACGCGAAAAGGTCGACGCCCACAGTAAAAATGGGGCGGGTCCAAGTTGCGCATTATTACCGTAAGTTTACTTGTTGAAATGAAAAAGAAGCTATGGCAGTTTCTTCCGCGGCTGTATTCAATATATGCCCAGTTATAACTAATCAATCGTAGTTTATAGTTTGTACGAGCTTCTAGTTGTGCGCTAAAACTGGTTGAAGGTTGCGGAGTGTTATCTGGAGCTACAAAGCTTAGAGGAAAGAAGCACAGGACCGCGGCTGAATGCATCCTCAAGTAAGTCTGACTGTTGTGTGCTTAAGCGTGTATTTAAACTCTATTCTTATTTCTTGGTGTGACGAATTTCTGAAGTACTCAACAGTAAATGTGAAGAATCCAGCACATCACCTACACTTTAGTTATGGCCACACACATTCCAGTATTACTTTGTCCTTCACACTGAATCATTCATATCATTTTATTCATGATTTTACTGTATTTTCTATCTACTTGTTAAATTTCAACTTTTTTTAAATTATACAAAAAAAATTGACAATTAATATAATTTTATAATGACATGTACAATATATATATATATAATTTTATGATGACATGAAATTGTGGTAGATACAAGCAGCAGTTGAATTTGGAGGGTGGTAAATAGCATCACCATAACCATAGAGAACTGTACCTATATAGACATGAGTAATGGACAGCTAAAGCATAAATAGTGGCATATAGAGTCTATGATGAATTGTATATCTTATTATCTTGGTCAGCAAACAGTAAATTGGCTGAGTTTCTAAATAAATAGGCCCTATTTAAACAGGTAAGAAAATCTGAGTGGACAAGCAACCCGTGATACAAACGTACCTCACATTGTAGCTTGCTCTTGTTAAGTAGCCTTGAATAGCAACAAATTCCTGAGCCTAAAATGAACCAGAATGTCACGCAGAAGGGTAGACGAAGTCACCAAACTACGACTGCTTTTTGTTTACAATTGTCTCTGAGGTACTGCGCACGTGTTTGGCCCGGTTTGAGCGCGTGACTAAATCCCGCCGTGTGTAGCGCGGGAAACGTGTGGTTTTATTTATTCCCATTGACTTTTCTATTGAGTTTTGAAACTGCACTTTCCCGCTGACTCAGAAGTTTTTAAAGGGAATTTTCTGGACCGCTTCGGCACGAGCTTTCGAATGGTACAAACCCCGGAAGCGTAGCTACTTCCGTTCAAAAGTTATTAACGGTTTTTACCGCGCCAACTCAACTTGGACATACTATAGCATCTCAGGGCCTCCAGCAGTACTCTGAAGTCCTTCATAAGAATGGCTACGATGACCTGCAGTACTTGGCAGATGTTTCAGATGGAGAATTGCAAGATTGTGGGATTTTAGTAGCTGCAGACAGAGAAAAGGTGAGAGTGAAATCTGTATTGTGTCTGTCAGACAGAGGAATAAAGTTAAATTAGAGAGTGTCACATGCAGATTGAGTAAAGGTCTTAATGCTCATACATGTCTGAGGAAGATGCTCACCAACTCCATCTGCCATCTCATATCCTAATGCATTTCTTAAGTGACATTAGGCATTTGCCCCTTATCTCATTTATTTGTATAGTACTGTAGCAGAGACTGGGCTGCTATTTTCCTGGTAGGTGTAAAGTCTCATGAGTGGGATTGAGAAGGTCACAGACATATTAAACCCATACAATGATCATGCAATATAGAGAGTGTCTCACTCACTTGAATTACTCAAAGAAAAAAACAACAACAACAACAACCAACAACAGTCATGTCAGAATCTTTTGATTACGGATGTTACTGTTAAATGTGTGGATGTACATGTGTATGTTTGACTTCTCCTTTCCTCCTTTTCTTTTGTTCTTAGTTACTCAGACTGTTCAAGACTGTCACACCGAATCACTGATGACACCTTACCTAACTTTATTCCAAGTCCTTTTAATTCTCCCTGGCCAATAATGAGTTTTATAACAATTTGGTTATCATCGCTAATGTGATTATTTTTATATCATACAATTCTCTAGGAATAAATTATGACACTTACTGCACTCTGTCAAATATTTTAATTTTTGTTGTATATTTTCTGATTACTGAGATTCAAATCACCCTTAGATATTTTGGGACCAATATATATTACAAGTTTGTACTAATTTTCATATGTCACTCTCAATGATTTATTAGTTTTATGTTTGTGTGAATGATTTGTTCTTCTGATATCTGTCTGAGTGTTATCATGTAGTATTGGTCCAATGGAAATTCAGCAAATAAATGGGAGAATAGAAAAGTAATCAATTACAATTACAATTACTTAAAATTTTTGCTTCTCAATTACAATTTCAATTACCAATTACACCTTTAAGAACTAATTACAACAAATCTGTTAGCAATTACATACAATTACATCACATCGCCTCCTCAGGATAAGTGGTCATGTAATAGGGCCCACAAAGTTTGTAATTTTGATTTAATTCATCTTAAAAGAGAAAAGTTATTTCTATCTACATTAAAAATTATAAAAACTGAGAATTCATTTTCTTGCTAGCAGCCATGTGCTTTAGAACTGACCCTTTACCAAAGTGGTCTTTGACCCCAACTACTTGCCAATTACAGGTATGCAATTACAAATACAATTACAATTACTACAGATGGTGTAATGATTACAGCTAATTGCAATTACCACAACACTGCTTGATACAGTAGAAACTTTGGACTCAGAACAATTTGGGACCATAGGTTCGTCTGCGATTTAAGCCCAGGTTTGTTAGCTAAGGGCTTGAAGAGGCTTGAAGCCCATTTCATAAAAATGGTCAAGAGCTTGAGCTTGAACTTAAGCTCTATCACAAAATATTGGGCTTGAGCTTAAGCTCAATTGATTGATATTTTTTTGCTGAATGGAAGCAAAGAATCAATATTAGTGAATAATAACACTTTCTCATTTTACCTAATAGACTATTAGCCACAACCAATATAAGTAACTTTTATTAATAAAGTCATTTTCTTTTCGTTTATTGAATTATGTAATTTTCAATGTTCTTTCACAATAAAAAGATTAACAAAGTCATTTCCTTTTTGTTTATTGAATTATGTAATTTTCAATATTCTTTCTCAATAAAAGATTAACAAAGTCATCTCCTTTTTGTTTATTGAATTATGTAATTTTCAATGTTCTTTCACAATAAAAAGATTAACAAAGTCATTTCCTTTTTGTTTATTGAATTATGTAATTTTCAATATTCTTTCTCAATAAAAAGATTAACAAAGTCATCTCCTTTTTGTTTATTGAATTATGTAATTTTCAATGTTCTTTCACAATAAATGAATAATGAAGAATTTCAACTTCTCAATAGAGCTTGAGCTTGGACTTAGCTAAGCCTTTAAATAAAGACTTGAGACTGGTCCAAAGTCAATTACCATTATGTTTTGTTGTTGTTTATTGTTTATTGTTGCTGTTTGTAGATCACTGCTGACATGAGTGATGAACAGTTCTAATCATCCTGGCTGTATGAAGAATTCCTGAGCATCTTCATTCATGAGCAGTTAATTCTTCACCTATCACACAGATACAATGTCACATCACGGACCAATATTTATTGCATTTGCTGATTACTGGAATAAATTTTATACACTAATATATATGGCTATAAAGTGAGTATTGTGAACGCCATTTGGAGTGTTGTAGTAGCTAGTTTAAGTGAGTACCACAACACCCCATTGGTAGAGTATCAATAACACCAAATTTGGTGCATTATGAGCTCTGATAGGGGTGTAGTAGAACACTTGGTCCTTGAACATGGGCGTACCACAACACTCCATTTGGTATAATGAAGGGTGTACAGGGGTGTAACTGAACACTTCCTCTAGGTGAAATGGAAACACCCCATGAGGAGTAGTACAGCCAGTGTTACCAGGACACCTCAAAATAGGATTCCCATGCACCCTATTTTTTTAACAGTGTAGTATAATAGTATATTGAGTAAAAGATCACCTTTGCAGATAGAAATATATTACTAAGTATGTTTTACTTAAACATATATATGTATATATATTAGCCATTAGAACTGAGAAAAATTGCTATTATGTCTTTCTGTTTGCTGTAGAAATTAATTTCAACTGTTTCATGAGCTCTTTGTGCACATGCAAACACTAAGCAGTTATTTAAACTCTATTGAGTCCGACTTGTTTGTGGGCAATTATATAGGATCTTTCAGCAGTGGCAGTGAAGTTGAGCAATCAAACTTGTACACTGCAGCGAGTAGCATGTGGTGTGTGCCTAGCCAATGATTCATCCACTTTTCCACTATCATAAAAAATTGTGCTATATGTACATTAATTGAGAATTCACACCAGAACAATAGGTCAATTTTTTATGCATTTTTTGCATTAGTAAATCTATAATAAAGCAGCATATTGAAAAGATACCATTGTTTTATGTTGTAGTTATGATTTTTTTTAAGAATTCTGTATTTTTTTATACTATTTATGTACCTAAATTCTGTAGAAGTATTCTTCAACATATCTAAATTTGTTATTCACCATTTAGCAATTTGTTTCTTCTTATCCTAAATAATATCTGACTCATAGATAGACCAAATCCGTATTTTGTAAGTAGCCAATTCACTTGGCATCACGTTTCAGTACTGAATTAGAAAGAAGGCCAAAAGGGTGTGGTCACTGGAAGCCAAATTGCCACTGTAACTGAACCACCCTATAAAATAACAATACGACTTGAGTATTTTAATTGCGCGCTGAGCGGGAGCTCATCCAGTTGTCTTATAGTTCCCCAGGAATACTTTATGAGCGGAGCTACTGCTGTATAACTGGATATTTGAATTTGGTGAGCTATAAACATTGATATACATTGTATTGATGAGTAAATGATACACATTTAGTTATTTCTTGATGTAGAATAATCAAACAATAGTATGCATATCATTTTTAAAAGTTCTGAAACATAGAGATATTAATTGATGCCACTTTAATGAAAATATTATTGCCTCCTACAAATTTTTTCTAGTCTTTCATAGCTCGACCCTTTATCTACCACTGCACTGCGAAGAAGTCAGGTGGTACAAGCTTAAAATCCTCCAGATCTCAGTGGGATAGTATGGTTCTGGTTGTGGCTGACAATGCACTTAGCTAACCACATCCACTTTCATGGGTTTTAGTAGTGAAGCCAGCAATAGAGGAATGGCTGTAGTGGCAATTTTAGTGAGCTGACTTCAATGCAACTACAATTACTGAAAATCTGGTTTATAAGAGGAGACTAAACTCTCAAAATTGAAACCATTGCCTTATCTAGGTGCAGCATTGATACACTTTTAGTCAAGTTCCATAGTGTGGCATCGTTAAAATTACTTAGGTTTTATCTGCAGGGCATCCAGGTATGACTAGCTACATTACTTTTGAACTGGTAGAATGTACTGATACCACCAGAACTCTTCCCAGCACAATGGTGGATACACAAGATCAACTCACCACATCAAGAGTTAAAGTAGTAGAAGGCTTAGATTAACACTGTAAAATTTCAAGTAGTTGAAGTACACTGGTATGCTACAGCTGTGGCTGCTTAAAAACATAATTGTTCATATTGGTTTGACTTGGACTGAAGTCATACATCTGTATATGTGATATGTATTACTCTGGCATATTTGATGAATGTATCATATTTTCAATGGCTTAAACCTCTGTTTAACCGAGTGTTGTGCTACACTTTGAAATGATCAGTAATACATCAAAGTGTAGAGTGACAGCCCAGTGTTGAGAATATATCACTGCTTAATAGTGCAGTCTTGAAAAAGGAGTAGAGCTCAGTTAGTAGACTGTGGTTGCTTTGTGACATATAGCTAAATGGGTCAAGCTTTCGTTCTTCATGAGTTGTCCCTAGTTTACTAGAACAGGGTTACTACAGTCAGTGAAAATGTGTTTAAGAGTTTTGACTTTTGACTAAAAAAGTTTTGATAACTTGTTTGTATGAAGTTTAGCTCTAACGTTTAATACAGTATTTTCTTCATGGCATTTTTATCATTACTTTTTCAATAATGGTAGTTGGCATGATCTCTGGAGGCTGAATTTGAGAAACATCACATTCCATTTCTTATTGTCTAGAATAGCAAGCAACAAATATCTATCAAGTATCAAGGACTATTCAGAAATATAATATACTTAGTTGAAGTTGACCTTTATCGCAAGTTTGGGTGTGTCTCTGATATTTGTATCAACAGGTAAGTGCAATTAAGAATTATGCAGATAAATTATATTAGCATTCAGCTGCAGATTTGTATGTATCTATAGCATGTTTGTGAGATACATTGCTAATTCAATAAATGGGTTTGCTATACAGCTAGAAATGCTCACTTTTTAACCCTCGCACGCATGCACGTGAGCGGTAACAGTAATCTGTCACTCATTCATTCTGTCTTTCTGTCTGTCCTCGAACTTCACGTCGATTTAAGCAGCGATAGCGATATTAAACTGCAGCACTACACAAAATAATTCCCTTTAAAATTCCAAAAATGTTTATTTAGGCTTAGTTTTTCAGAAAAAGCGAATGAAATTCGGGGCCAAAGCTTTTCTCTATACGTGACGTCCTTTACCATACAATTTGCACTTGAATGGTAAATACTGAGCAGGCAGTACCTTTGCCGTAGTTGGAGGAGCCAGGCAGTTGGAAAGAGGTCTGCTGCATAAGACTGTAACAGTATGTTATACCTTTGTAATGTGACATAGCTGCATCACATATAGTTAATTTGGTCAAATTCACTGAAACAGAGCTGACCTTTAGCTTCATCATCAAGATAATAATTTGTTAATATGGCATTGTATTAATTGTTATTGTTATTCATTGCTTTTTCAGTGTGAGTGGATTTTTACTTTCTTTGCCAGAGTGGAGTTTTGTGTTCAGTGATTCTAGAACAGAGCTAGACTTCTGAATAACTTGCCAAATCCCTTTGTCCAAAAATGGTAGCTACTACTGACTAAAGATTAGACAGAAATTAGATCATTAATTGAAAAATAAATCAACAAAATATATTCTGTATTATCTTGATATTCAATTAAATGAAACTGAATACATTCATACAAAACGTAGAAAATATAAACCAACAAAACATTTTTGTTCTTTTCTTCATGTTTTTTCTTTCTGTCTTGACTCTTCATTATCTTGATATTCAATTAAATGAAACTGAATACATTCATACAAAACATAAAAAATATAAACTAATAAAATGTATTTTCTATTTTCATTTTTTTCTTGTTGTTGCTGGTAAGCTGCAAATAGAAGCACTTTGTGGTTCATAACTACAGCAATAGAGTTCAAACTTATGAATGTAATTAACCCTCAGCGCACATACGTGAAAGGGTTATAGTAGTGCGATTGTCTGTCTGTCAGCGTTCGATTTCATGAACAGCCTAGAATGAACCTTTAAAACAAGTATGAACTGATGCAGTAGGATAATTTAAGTCCCGTCGGACCACTTTTTTAAAGTTCAAGCTAGTTGCCGAGTGAATGTGGAGAAACTTCAGCTCCTAACAAGCGCAAGCTAGATGCATTGACCCTTACCTTTCGCGTACATTAGTTTATGTCATACAGCAGTCACGTGATCACTTATAGTTCGCATATTTTCGCTTAACCGAGAGTGTCCTCGGTAGTTAGAAGTTAAAGTAATCCGAAGAATCTTAGTTGTGTAATAATGTGCTGAGTGTGGTACTCTAGTTCTACTAGCAAAATATAATAAGTCTTTGATGAAATTATTGAAGTTATGCAACACTGCATCAAGTCAGTGACACATGATACAATTCAAGTCAACAATAAGCTAGCTACTGCGCTTATATACCCTTTACCCATGCATGATAGAAATTGAGTTTTGTCAGTAGTATCGATCATCCTATAGTGACAACGGTAGCATATCTTGAAGATGGGGGCCTCTGAAGTTTTACCCACAATTTTACGTGGATTGTAGCACATGTTCAAAACAATTCATTGTAAATTTATTAAAGTGATTCACAGCACAAATTTCTCACAACAATAACTAAAGTAAGCTCTCCATAATCAATTTAAACAAGTTAGTCAAAGTAAACAGACATTCTAGCAAAATCAAACGGAAAATTCCTGCAGAATCACAGTAGTTCAGGATTAAATACAATCATGGGTCATGGAACATTCAAAATTTTTTTTCATTTCACCAGATATGGGAAATACAGAGGGTGTTGCCTGACCCTTTTCTCCTCCCCAAAAGTGTTAGTGAGACTGAGATAATTATGATAATTCACAAGCTACACTACAAATGATTTTCTCAATAATAGTTTTCTCGAGAAAGTTTGTTGGATGGTGATATGGATCAGTAAAGTAGTTGATTATATATACGCAATACTTTTAATCTAGTCAAATTTATTAGTAATGCACTTCAAGCATTAAATAATCAGAAATCCCTGAAGGCTTGTGAGCATGGAGTTTAGTTTAGAGTAAGATCCAGCTACTGTATCATTCCGTGCCATGTTCAATTAATAAAAATGCTGTAAGTATTTATGCAAACAAATAACTCTAAGCAACTATAATTAAATTTATTTTATTATTGTGGTGACTAGAAAAATCCAACAGCAAGTATATCTATCAAGAAATATTCTGAGTTGCAATAAAGTTTGGCGGACATTGTTCATTGTCTTATCACTTCAAGTGTGGGTGTGTCTCATATTGGAATCAACTGGTAAATACAATACTTAATATACTTGCTTACTCTCTATCTAGTTAAGGAAGGTGTGTAACGAAGTGATGGCGATAATATATGTTTTAAAAAATGTTCAACTGATCAGACGTTTCATGTCTCCACTTATATTTATGTATATATGTATAATTCACATAATATATGAGAATTATAAGCATGCATAACTATGAACCGTAGATGCCAGTGTGACATGAAATTTGGTCCGTGTGGTTTTCAGTCCGATCAGACTAAATCTGATAGTGGTAAAAGTCTGGGAGACTAATATGCTAGCAAATTTGGTTCCCCCAGGCCAAAAGTGCTAGCAAATTCAGTCCGCCAAATGTGGACTTAGTCCGCCCTAGTGTTTAGTGTTATTTTAAAGAAGTGTATAGGTCAGATATTATTGTCACTTTGTCTATTTTCAGCCAAAAGGAATTTTCTAGCTACTTGAGGAATGCATGTAGCTAAGTCAACAGTAATAGTTAGAAGACTATCTTAATTAACGGTAGCTCTTGACAACAAGCACTCAAAGCTACTATGTAAATGGCTGAGTTTTTTAAATTATGCCTGGTATAGGGTCTTACCAAAGAAACCTTTTGCAGCAACTTTTTAAGACTTCAAACAAATAGTTCTGAAGAATTTCTGTACATTTTTGAGTCCAACAGTAAGTTTTACATAAAAGTGTTTTGTGGCATTTAGATAGAACCTAATACCAGGGGCCAACGATTACATTTCCTTGAATGATACGGGATTGCTAAACTGAAAGATTCTGTTTAATGGAGATGTGGGAATGGTTAGACCATAAAGCAAACACAATCATGCAAGAGTCAAAGTAAAAATTGACATACATACGTCCTCACATATGTATAAAATCGAGTGGTGTGCTTGAGCACAAATATCAAAGGAGCTTGCCGAAGTTAGGTAACATAAACTAGAGTTATGTTACTATATTACAGTTTAGTTCATACAAAACACTATAGTAGCATATGATCATTAATTTGAGGAAACAAATACAAAATTACTCTCTTACCTGAGTTATGGTACAGAGGTGTATCCGCTACTCCGATTTGTCCGGTTTTCACCGGACCACTTTTGAAGTTTCATGGACACTTTAAAATAGAAACTGTTTTACGGTTGAGTTAGTTAGTTGGATGACTATACACCAACAAGGACAAAGAGTTGCACTACATTCTATGACCCCTTAAGTTGTAAATTTTAATTGCCTAAGGTGTTTGTGGTCAGTCTTACCTATATAGGATAGTGACTCAGCAGTCTTAAAACAAGTAACTCAGCAGTTTTCCAGCTGCAGCATGGCTGTCTGTAATACCAGCTCTAAGCTTTCTTTGCCTGAACTCCCAGACAAACCACATCAAGATCTTCATTTTTGTTTCCCTAAACGTGAGTATGGGAAGAAGACTCCAGTCAAGTGTAGTTTCAAAGCAAGTTGGTTTTCATCTTGGCCATTCCTACACTATAATGAAGCAGAGGATATTGTCTTCTGCCACACTTGTGTTAAGGCACTTATTCTAAAAAGGATAAAGACTAGCCACAATTTGTCTTCTGCTTTTGTAAGTTAATAATATTGTTTTGCATTTCAGGCCTTATTTAATAGCTAATGCATAATTTTTAGATATCTAAGGGGTATTCTAACTGGAAAGATGCCACAAGAGCTTTTCAGAATCATAAAGAGTCAAAGCTTCACCGGGAAGCAGTAGAAACAACCATAACCTTGCCCAAGACCACTACTGATGTGGGTGCACTTCTTAGTAAAACACACAAATTGAACAAAGAAATTGCTAGGGATATGCTTAAAATAATCTTGTCTAGTATGAGATATCTAGCTCGGCAAGGTTTAGCTATGAGGCGAAATGATCCAGGTGAATCCAATATTATTCAACTTCTTAAAATGAGGAGTGAAGACAATCCAACACTAGCAAATTGGTTGAAGAAGAACTCAAATACCTTCACTTCCCCTGAAAATCAGAATGAAATGCTGCAGAAAATGAGTCATCATATCTTAAGAAATGTTCTTCATGACATTCATAGTTCACCATTTCTGACCATAATGGTGGATGAAACTACTGATAAATCCAACAAAGAGCAACTCACTTTGATTATTCGGTGGGTAGATCAAAATTTTGTTGTATTTGAAGAATTTATGGGGCTTTACAGTCTTCATTCAATTACAGCAGCAAGCATAGTATCAGCTATTTTAGATGCACTCTTGCGGTTTGAAATTCCACTCTCCCGAATTAGAGGTCAATGCTATGATGAATGCAGTACCATGGCAGGTGCAAAAAGTGGTGTTGCTGTACAGATTCAGGAAAAGGCACCCAAGGCAATATTCACACATTGTTATGGGCATGCCCTCAATCTTAGTGTGAATGATTCTATCAGACAGTCAACAGTTATGGACTGTTTAAATTCTCACCGAAGCGTTAAGCTATGTTAAATCTGATTAAAGAAGAGGTTGGAAGTGACAGTCCTTCAATACGTACGCTGTGTCCAACAAGATGGACAGTTTGTGCAAATTCCCTCTCCAGTGTTCTTGCCAATTATGAACACATTCAGACTTTGTGGGAGGAGGCGCTATCAGCAACTACTGACACAGCAATGAAAGCTCGGATCAGGGGTGTTTCAAGTCAAGTGACTACTTTTCAGTTTTTCTTTGGACTAGTTCTCTCAGAACTGATACTACGACATACTGATCAGCTGAGTAAAACACTCTAGAGTCCAGATTTATCCAGCATGGAGGGTCATTATACTGCCATGTTAACAGTGAAAACACTTCAAACTATCCATACAGAAGCAGATTTTAATCTCTTTTGGAAAAAAGCTGAGATGGAACGGATGAAACTTAACATTGACGAACCTCAACTTCCGAGAAGACGAAAGATACCAAAGCGATTTGAACAAGGCACTAGTGTGGAAGAATATCCTGATTCTGTGGAGAGCCTATATAGGCAAGTCTACTTTGAAGCCATTGATCTGGCCATGAATAGTATCAAAAGCCGCTTTGATCAAGAAGGATTTAAAGTTTATTCCAATATTGAACAGCTTCTTCTGAAAGCTTCAATGGGAAAAGTGTATGAGAAAGAGCTTGAATTTGTGTGCAATTTTTATGGTGATGATTTCAACAGGTTGGAATTAGAAGCTCAATTGAAAGCATTACGAACACTATACTCTGATAAGTATGAAGATGATAAGCAAGCCTCAGTAAGATCTTTAAAGGCTGTCTTACAGGACCTTAGTCTTCCCCAAAGGTCTTTGATAGACGAAGTTTGCTTAGTATTCAAGCTACTTTTGGTCATGCCAGTGACCAATTGTACCTCAGAAAGATCATTCAGTGCTCTTAGGCGAATCAAAACGTACATACGAAGCACCATGACCCAAGCCCGCCTTAATCATTTAATGATAATTAATTATCACCAGGATTTAACCGACAAGATGGACTTAGAAGTTATTGCTGATGAATTTATTGATGCTAAGGAAACAAGGTCATCCATTTTAAAAAAAAAGTTCTAAATGACTCATCATATTCTTCATAATCATAGTACAATTATTATAGCTATTATAATTATTATGTTTATTTGTGGTTCAGTGAGGGAGTAGGGTATTGGCTTAGAGCTATTTTGGCCATGCACACCTCTGATTCACCGGACCACTCAAAATTGTGTGGATACACCCCTGTGGTAGCTTCTGTAGTATCAAACTTAAGCTATTCTGAATTTCTCAATTACTAGTAACCCTTGAACAAACTCTCAGCTACAAAATATAATAGGCCAGTGTTATTTTTCTAATATTAGCCGACAAATATGGAACTACTAGCTACTTGCCACGATTTACTTAGTATTAGTAATTTCTGTAGATATAAATTTAACCTATTCACTGGCACAAGCACCTATAGGAGCTCAAGGATGTCATAATGCGGGGAAAAATATTCTCCCTCTAAACAATAAGCACTAAAGCTTAACTGCAGCATCCAGAGCACAGCTAATGTGTTGTTCTATTACATGTATATTTAGAATAGAAATAGCTACTATGTAACTAAGGTAGTCAAGCTTAAAATAAACTTAACGCTAGTTCGAAAAATGGCAAGAAATATTACAATATTCTTGCTGTAAGTGGCAGGAAGAGGGAGGAATATCTGGCCCGCAAGACTAAAGTTATAAAAATAGGAAATTTTTCTCTATTTAACAGCCAATATATTTAATCATGACGAAGTCCTCTTCAGGGGTCAACTGAGGTCGAACTCTCCATGGTGGTATAATAACACAAAGTAAACAGCAAGATTTCTGGAGGGCATACTGGAGGGTGATTTGCATGCAGCATGGACAGCCAGCATCCTGGAAGCTTTAAAATACTTGAACCTATGTCTCATGACATAGGTTTTGAGCTTCCGTTAAAAAGAGAAAAATTTCCTATTATAATTATTTCAGCCAAGAATGACTGAATCATTGAGAGACTAAGGTGAAATTCAAGATTTGCGTGATAATACGCTAGCTAGACCATGAGGTTTTTCTTAATATTAGTTTTCACTAGAAAGTTTCATAGAGACTTTGAGTCATTAAAGTTTAATAATTACATACTTGCCAACTGTCATGAAACCTCCAGGACCATCCCACATTTATCACTTAGCCACGGTCCGCTACGGAATTGTACTTTTTCCATCATTTGTCTTGGAAATTGAACTTTGTATCTGTTTACTTTAAATGATCTGCAAAGACGTTATATACTAATTCACCAATAGTTGTTGATTGCATAAAGCTCACTAATGCTTCCACTTTTCTAAAAACTTGGTTCAAAATACAGTGTTCGTTTCTCTTAAAAATATTTATGATATACATATAAATTCAATTGGAAGTAAAGTTGCCTCACAATTTTTAATCATCCATCAGCAACCAATGCCTACTGTTTCCGGTTCATTACATTAAATTTTTTTTTTTTTCACTCATACAGGGTTGTGAAGTTCAGTCTAGAATTAACATTGAATATATAAAGGAATAGTAAATGTTTGAACTGATTTGTTCAGTATAGTTAAAGATACACTTCAATATTTTACACATGTTGATTAAGATAAATCATTTACAACTAAGACATTTACAGAATTACAAATAGATAGTGGTCTGATATAAACAACATATAATTTTTTTCCAGACATGATAGGATGTAGTTATAATTTCTTATAATATAAATATGTTATCAAATTTGTAGATATAGCATGGGTCGCCATCGTTATCCAGCTCCACACTGGGAAAGTAGCAACAGAAGACTATACAGATCAACACTCTGGGAGACTCGTTGTTCATATATCAATCAACCTCAATGTTTCTCTAACACTCAATATCTGTTAATAGCCATCACAATGATCTGGATTTTCAGAAGGAAAACTAAAACTCAATATTCCAAACTCTGTACTGTAATAAAGCCACTAAAGACAAATAATAAAGTAGAATTGTTATCTCTACCATTGGTATGGTCCATTTGGAATGATTCAATAAATATCTTAAAAGAAATTTATTCCAGAACTGCTTCACTAAAACAGAAACTATTATTACTATGTGGAGATGTAGAAGCTAATCCTGGCCCCTATAATAAAGGTAAATTAACCTCTATCCAGTGTGATGTTAAAATGGAGTCAACCATAACTACAGCCACTTGTAAGGCAATCAATATATTAGGTGGAGGTAAATTTCTGTTTTTCTTTAATATATTTCAATTGAAATATAATAAAAAAATTGTAGTATTCTCTCACTTTCACAGGGTTTTTAAACAATATAGAATTAAAAATATTTGGTTGCCACCTGCAATCGAACCCATTATTGCTTGCTTGACACAAGCACTCCGACATTGGGCTATGACAACTAGCCAGCAAACAAACACTCTAATTCTGTATTTATACTGTTAAGGGGTACTGCTATGCTACAGTCTCACTCTCAACAGACAAATGAAAATTATCTTTTATCAAAGATTTTATTTGTTGAATTTTTTTACTCCACTAATTTTTTACTTTTGTATTTCTTTCTCAGCCTTCTTTTACTCATTAGATGTATTGTCTTACTTTCACAGGCTTTTTAAACAATACTGAATTAAAAGTATTTGGTCGCCACTGGGGAATCGAACCCATGAAGAATACATCTAATAAGTAAAAGACAGCTGAGAAGGAAATTATGAATTGTAAATGTTCATCAGAGCTTTAAATAAAATTATGAAAATATTCATACTTGACATGTACAACATTGGTGCAGATTAGTAACCTACAGACATTGGAACATGTAGTAACACAATTTTAGTAGCAAAATTGACCACTATAAATCTGTTATATTATGACTAAATTCAGTTAAACAATAAGATATTGATCCTTAACTATTATTTTACATTTTAATATGCAAACCATATTCCCTTAATTTTTTCCAACAACCTATCTGAAGCATTGTTAACCTGATGTGAATTACATATAATCATTTCAGCATTGCATTCATTATGAGTACACGTATATTCCACTTAAGAGCATTATGTTTGACTTTAATGACAGCTTCCTGAGATGACTGAAGGATTGATAGTTAAACAATATATTCCATTATGGTATATACTGTCATATAATTTATAAACAGCTAACTACCAACAACAGCTAAATACTAACAAAAAATGTATTGGCAATATCCACGTACAGGACAAGTGATGACTTTGAAAAGTAAATATGAAACATTCTAAACAAATTATAATTACATAAGAAACCATTGCAATTAATAAAAAAATTATTTCAGTAAATTAACATAATCAGCAAAACATTATAGCTATTGCACCTTTACATTAATTCTGCAGTGAAATAATATTAATTTGTATATTTGTAAAATTATATTTTATTTATCAGTGGCATAGCCACAGGGGGGGCTGGGGGGGCTAGAGCCCCCCACTTTTATAATAAGTGGAGCTAAGCCCCCCCACTTTTATACCAACTATACAATACACATGTATTGAATATAAGTAACCAGACACATTTGTATTTACCTGATTTTCACATTATATTCATGAATGCCAATCAAAAGATATGGATAAGTTAGTGCAATGAACAAGAACAATGGAGTTTTGAAGGACATGCTACCCTCTGTACATAAATTACTTCGTCTTATGTGTACAATTCCGATAACCTCTGCCACCTCTGAACGAACATTTTCAACTATGAAGAGAATAAATACTTACTTACGTTCAAGTATGACAGAAAAACGTTTAAATAACTGTTTACTTTTAAATGCTCACAAAGAGCTTACAGAAAACTTGGATTTAATTTTGATAGCTGAAGAATTTGTTGAAAAACTTGATGAAAGAAAAAGATACTTTGACAATTTGTAAAT
>WLWD01002177.1_pt1 | contig 55742 bp, 45 predicted proteins | sample 6712731 | NCBI WGS metagenome assembly WLWD01 (sample SAMN12718690, study PRJNA576275) | sponge metagenome | isolation source: marine sponge | host: Mycale hentscheli | place: New Zealand: South Island, Marlborough, Capsize Point | collected 2014-11-01 | reverse complement strand
CGAGAGTAAGGATTGGGTAAAGTGAGAGTATGGATTGGGTAAAGCGAGAGTATGGATTGGGTAAAGTGAGAGTATGGATTGGGTAAAGCGAGAGTATGGATTGGGTAAAGCGAGAGTAAGGATTGGGTAAAGCGAGAGTATGGATTGGGTAAAGCGAGAGTATGGATTGGGTAAAGTGAGAGTATGGATTGGGTAAAGCGAGAGTATGGATTGGGTAAAGAGAGATTTTGGACTGGGTAAAGTGAGAGTATGGACTGTGTAAAGCGAGAGTATGGATTGGATAAAGCGAGAGTATGGATGGGGTAAAGTGAGCGTATGGATTGGGTAAAGGGAGAGTATGGATTGGGTAAAGTGAGAGTATGGATTTGGTAAAGCGAGCGTATGGATTGGGTAAAGCGAGAATATGGACTGGGTTAAGTGAGAGTATGGAATAGGTAAAGTGAGAGTATGGATTGGGTAAAGTGAGCGTATGGATTGGGTAAAGGGAGAGTATGGATTGGGTAAAGGGAGAGTATGGATTGGGTAAAGCGAGAGTATGGATTGGGTAAAGTGAGAGTATGGATTGGGTAAAGGGAGAGTATGGACTGGGTAAAGTGAGAGTATGAACTGGGTATAGCGAGAGTATGGACTGGGTAAAGCAAGAGTATGGACTGGGTAAAGCAAGAGTATGGATTGGGTAAAGCAAGAGTATGGACTGGGTAAAGGGAGAGTATGGATTGGGTAAAGCGAGGGTATGGATTGGGTAAAGTGAGAGTATGGATTGGGTAAAGGGAGAGTATGGACTGGGTAAAGTGAGAGTATGAACTGGGTATAGCGAGAGTATGGACTGGGTAAAGCAAGAGTATGGACTGGGTAAAGCAAGAGTATGGATTGGGTAAAGCAAGAGTATGGACTGGGTAAAGGGAGAGTATGGATTGGGTAAAGCGAGGAGAGAGTGTAGACTTGGGGTAATTAAAGCGAGAGTATGGATTGGGTAGTTTAGAAAAAGTGAGTGTAGGATTGTGTTAAAGCGAGAGTATGGGATGGGTTAAAAAGCGAGGAGTATGGAGTGGGTTAACGTGAGAGTATGGATTGGGTAAAGGGAGAGTATGGACTGGGTAAAGTGAGAGTATGGATTGGGTAAAGCGAGAGTATGGATGGGGTAAAGATAGATTATGGACTGGGTAAAGTGAGAGTATGGACTGTGTAAAGCGAGAGTATGGATTTGGTACAGCGAGAGTATGGATTGGGTACAGCGAGAGTATTGATTGGGTAAAGCGAGAGTATGGACTGGGTAAAGCGAGAGTATGGACTGGGTAAAGCGAGAGTATGGACTGGGTAAAGCGAGAGTATGGATTGGGTAAAGCGAGAGTATGGATTGGGTAAAGCGAGAGTATGGATTGGGTAAAGCGAGGGTATGGATTGGGCAAAGTGAGGGAATGGATTGGGTTAAGCGAGGGAATGGATTGGGTAAAGCGAGAGTATGGATTGGTTAAAGAGAGAATATTGATTGGGTAAAGCGAGAGGGGTATACTAAGAATAACGTGATTAAGGTAAATAGATTGTGTTGGGTATATTTTATTTTATATAAAGAGTGAAGCATTATTTAGGAGAAAAATATACAGTGAATAAACTGGAAATATGATAGATAGAATATAGTTGCCAACCAACCCAGTTTTACTGAGATTCTCCTAGTTAATTTTTTCCTGAAGTCTACCCTATGAACTATTCAAGCTTATTCCAGTTTCTCGCACTTTTAAAGCACAATAATATTTAATAGTAGATCATTCCATAATTACAAAATTTGTGTTGAATGGGCAACAATTGAGATATTTGTCTTTTTGATCATAATTTTTATATTCATTTAGTGGATGTGGCTAATCCTGCATTTACATTCTGAGGAGTTGGCTAGTATTGGTAAATGTTGTGAATTTAGTTTAAAGATTGAACGTGTCATTGATTAGGTAAGGGATACCTTATTAGTAAGAGATACCTTATTAGTAAGAGATACCATGTATTTGGTAAGGTAATTTATTGATTTGGTAAAGGGTAGCATAACTAGCTGATGCAGCCACTGGCACAGAATGCCTACTGCTGACATTTTAATTTTTTCCAGTCATGTTTGTTTGTTTTTTTGATAGCATTATTACAGTTGAAGTGTAGTTTTTGAATCTTTTTGGGTGTTGATCCATGCATTATGCTTTTATAAATACTTTAATTTAAGATTTTAATGGTGAAATTTGTTACGATTTGTGTAACTAAGTACATTATGGTGCATCCTCGTTTATATGAACTACTCTAACATTCAGAGTGAAAGTAATTATATTTATTTTTATATTATTGTACTTATTCTTCTATGTGTTTCATATCTGAACTTTTCTATAATTCAAATGAATAATTTTAGATGGTTTGAACGAGCGAGAAGGACTGTATTTTTTTGTCTTTTAAAGTACTGTTTTGCCATCAGTTGTTATTGACATTGTTTGTGTATTGTAGATGGAGTGACCAAGTTAGCATTCAAGGAAACAAACAATTGAAATTTTAATTCAAGTTTTAATTCATTTCATTTTAACATTACCTTTTATTGTTAAATTGATATTAATTTTTTTATTTTATATCGAAATGAAATTAAAAAGAAATTTTCAATGTGGTTATTCATGGTTGTCAATGTGGGTTAATGTAAAGGTTCCAGACATTATTAAATTAGTTACCAAGAAAGTTGCAGCCTTGTCAAGGTGGGTTTGGTAGAAAGTTACAGACTTTGTCAAGGTGGTTGCCAAAAAGGTGCAGACTTTTTCAATGTGGTTGCAGAACGGTACAGACTTGTCAAGGTGTTTAACAATTGAGTTTACAGCCAGGTTTGAAAGGTTTGTAAGCTACCTTGTCAACAAGGCAGTTCCACTGTGTATCCCTAAGGAATCTTATCTTATGATTGTGTGTCCTATAATTGTTCTCCCAGCCTCAATCTTTACGAATCGTTTACTTTGTTGTCATTTTTTTTTCGTTTTGTTATAATCACACTTAGTTGGGAATTTGTATATTACGTGCCATTAAAATCACGTGATTTTTGAGCTTTATGCTTGCTGTAGAGGAATTTATGAACAATAATAAACACAACAACACACAATTTTTGTGTTTGGGGAGGGGCATATTTTCACTCAAGCGATAATTATAACATAGAAGTATTTTTTTTAGTTGCCATAATCCCTAATAGAGTATGGGTAAAGGGTATATAGCAGTCAAGTCTAAAGAGATTAAAAATGGGTAAAGGGTATTTGAAGTTGCAGGCAAGGTAATGAATTTTGGTAAAGGGTTTTTAGCTGGAGTAATAGTAGTTTTGTTACAAACCCTACTAATTCTCATCTTACAAAACCCTGCATAAATGAAGTTAGTTTTTTACGGGCCAGGAGAACAGTATAGGGCTTAGTCAATGGTTATTGTACCATTCACGTGGAAATTGTAGTGTAGACTAGAAGTCTGCATCTAAGTAGCTAATTAAAGTATAAGTTCAAGAAATGTTACCAATGCAGGCAGAAATCTTTGAGTTGAACCTATTAGGTATTCAGCAACATTCATTTTATGCTGGTCAGGAACCTTCCAGGTTGACTAGACAGTACCATAGAAAAAGTACAGGATAGTTCATCTGTACTGGTGCAGGGCAGGAACCTTCCAGGTGGACCTAGAAGGTACTTAGAAAAAGTGCAGGAAAGTTCACCTGTACTGGTGCAGGCCAGGAACCTTCCAGGTGGACCTAGAAGGTACTTAGAAAAAGTACAGGAAAGCTCACCTGTACTGGTGCAGGCCAGGGACCTTCCAGGTGGACCTAGAAGGTACTATAGAAAAAGTGCAGGAAAGTTCACCTGTACTGATGCAGGCCAGGAACCTTCCAGGTGGACCTAGAAGGTACTATAGAAAAAGTGCAGGAAAGTTCACCTGTACTGGTGCAGGCCAGGAACCTTCCAGGTGGACCTAGAAGGTACTTAGAAAAAGTACAGGAAAGCTCACCTGTACTGGTGCAGGCCAGGGACCTTCCAGGTGGACCTAGAAGGTACTATAGAAAAAGTGCAGGAAAGTTCATCTGTACTGGTGCAGGCCAGGAACCTTCCAGGTGGACCTAGAAGGTACTATAGAAAAAGTGCAGGAAAGTTCACCTGTACTGGTGCAGGCCAGGAACCTTCCAGGTGGACCTAGAAGGTACTTAGAAAAAGTACAGGAAAGCTCACCTGTACTGGTGCAGGCCAGGGACCTTCCAGGTGGACCTAGAAGGTACTATAGAAAAAGTGCAGGAAATTTCATCTGTACTGGTGCAGGCCAGGAACCGTCCAGGTGGACCTAGAAGGTACTATAGAAAAAGTGCAGGAAAGTTCACCTGTACTGATGCAGGCCAGGGACCTTCCAGGTGGACCTAGAAGGTACTATAGAAAAAGTGCAGGAAAGTTCACCTGTACTGATGCAGGATATGTGACCTGCTGTCAGAAATCATCTGACCTGATACAGGAAATGTGAAGTACAGGCCATGCGCTCAACTGTCCTATACAATTCCTGAAGTCAGGAAATTCCAGATTTTTTCCTGTGATGCTCTAACTATTACATAATACATATCAAATGTACCCATACAATATAATATTAGCTATTCTTTACAAATAGTAAACAATATAAGAGCTTTAAGTTTCTAAATAAACCAAAGATATAGAACTCTGCATGTTATTCAGTATTGATAAGTCACGCCATCTTACTGAAAGTGTTTTGTATAAATTTGCTGTAATTGTCATAAAATTAGTAAAGTTGTGTCAATAGCACAGGTGGCTAACAACATGCACAACACCCAATAATTATTGTATGCTACTTTTTGAGATGAAAACACAATGGCACAAGTTTTTAGTCTAGTATTGTGCAGCTGTAGCAATACAAATTACACAACATGTGTTCTTCTGTGTTACATGCTGCTGCATTAGAGCATGATGGCTATATAATTTCTGTAAACACTTCACTTCCTGTATATTCTATTGGGAAAATAATACTGAATGTAAGGATGTGTTTCCTTGATACAGTGACTTCCGTTTCCTACTAGATTTCAATTTCTTAAAGCATATAATGCGTGAGATAACCTATGATCTTCAGTTCTCAGAGTTGGCTATCGTGAACAGCATGAGTAAGGAAGAAAATTACAATGTTTCTGATCTTTATGCTACAGTAGACAAAAACAAGAGTAAGAAATTTAAAAGCCATGAAGAAAGTAAGGATGCCTTTCCTCTATATTCAGTGGTAACTAAAAAGAGTGCGAAAAAAGGTAAAATCCTGGAAGCAAACAGAGATTCTGCAGATCTTTATGCCACAGTAGACAAGGATAGAAAGAATAATGACTTGCAAACTACTGGGCAGGACAATATCAATGAAGAAGAAATAATAAGTCCAATCAAGGCAACGATTCAAACAAAATGTGATAATTACAAAGTTGATTGTACTAACTCTTTTATAAAGTCTCCTGCAGCCAAACCAACATTCATACACATGATCTGGTCAATAGCAGCTGCTATAATGGTAGTGCTTATTGTAGCCTTTGTTGTTACTACTGTTATAGGCTTTACCGAAGTATCCAACCGGCCATCTCAATGTTCTTCAACTGAGTTAAATCAAAATAACTCAATAATACTTTCAAATTATTCTCACTTACAATATTTATTTGATACAAATGACATTCTGTTGCAAATTTTCAATTATTGCAGTAGTAGAGGAAATCTTACCCAAAGCCAATGTGTTGACTCAGCTGTAAATATATATGGCAAAAGCAAAATCGTACCAGCCAAGTCCTGTAAGGAACTTTATACGATAGTTCCCCATAATTCTGGTTACTATTGGGTGACAGCTGCTGATGGTTCCATCATCCAAGTCTATTGTGATATGACGATGTCTTGTGGTGGCAAAACCGGAGGACTGACTAGACTAGCATATCTTAATCATAGCACAATATTTCAATACTGCACAGGAGATGTGAACTTCAATCGTGATGGATGCTTTACACGATCAGCGGACCCTGGTTGTTCTGGTATTGTCTTTAATGCACTAAATTTGAATTTATCATATACTCACATATGTGGCATAATGGATGGTAGTTACTTTGGTACACCTGATGGGTTTGCAGGTAGTGAACGGTCATCTACTACCATTTATGACAACTATGTTGATGGTATTAGTTTGACTTATGGGAACACATCTCACAGAACTCACATATGGACATTCAGTGCTTGTGGAGTAGGAGACTGTACTGCAGGAATTCCGGAGTTTGTAGGAAATCATTACTCAATTCTTCCACACCTCAATTCACGTTCAGTCATGATGTTTCAAAGAAACTTTGTCCCTATACTCAATGAAGATATTGAAGTAAGATTATGTCAAGATGAACACAGGAACCCCAATAATAAGGAGGGCATTTTCCTTACCAGTATGAACATTTATATAAACTAAATTTTAATTTTTTATGCTACATGACATTATTAGAAATAACGTAATTAATGATTGCATAATTATATAAATAGTAATCACTAGTGACTTTATTTCAACATTACTGAGTTCTTTTTATATTATTTTGCTTCTCTCCTATTTCATTGCTTATATACTGTCTTTTTTCACTATCCAGCATGGCTTTTTTTGGTATAGCCTATACAGAGTTATTGCACAATTGGGGGCATCACAATGCATCCCTGCCTCTAGCCATTCCTCACCTCTATCTCTTCGAGCAACTTCTCACCAACTCTGACCCTGGCCTCCATTCCCTCATTGAGGTTCTCTGGGACACCCAAATTTCTTCTATGCCAGCCACAAGGCATCATGAGACACAGAGTCATAATTATGCTTTCTTGAGGTCTACAAAGATAAGAAATTGTTGTGTCCTATGCTCAATCACTTTCTACGCCAGCTGTCACACTGCAAACGTCATATTTGAACACCCTGCAAAAGCTACACTTGGAGTCCAGCAACACTGTTTCTTATACCCTCTACAGCGACCCAGGATGACTCTGGCCACTACCTCCCAGCAACCTCCAAAAGTGTTATGCCCCGGCAATTATCACAGCTCTGAAGTTTTCCCTTCTTTGGGATATTGGGGCAATGATCGCATCTGCCCATTCCTTAAGAACTTCCTTCTCATATCACACTGACTTCATGACATTCAGAAGTATGCCCACAAACTCAAAGCTTGCTTTACCGGTCTTTATAGTCTCAAGCAGGATGCTAGAAGTACAAAATGCCTTGCCATATTTTTAGCTTTACTAAGGGCCCCATTGTACTTGGTGGGGATCCTAATGTATTATCACTGTTGCACCTTCTCAAGCATTAAGCCTGCTATGAACAATCTGTACTTCGCTAAAATGTCTTCACCATATTTCTTGCTGCCCAACAGTAGTGACACATAAGGCCTGCCTTCTACATTATCCACAGTCACAACCTCCATTGGCATTCTACCTCTGTGCACACGCTATAAGTCCTTGATCTGCCAAACCTCCTTCCCACACCAAATCTCCTACTCTTTTCCCCTTTTAAAACATCCATTCTTCACCCTCCTGATTGCTTGCCTAGCTCTTCCTCTGGGTACCCTAAACTCTACTAGATCTCACCTATCATTGCCCACAACCCAACTGGTGTAAGAAATTTTTTGTAAGCAATTCTCCTTGAATTAGGTCATTATAAAAATGAAGGTATAAATTGCCATCAAGTAATTATTTTCTAAATTTTTTTCATTCTTTATTTATAATACCTAAGATTTCATAGAAATGTGCTATTTTTGCAGTTATTTGGGAAACCTTTCTTTAATTAAGGAGTCTCATTATTGAAGAATTAGAGAGACAACATCATAAATAATTAACCAAAACTAATTCAACTAATAAACTAACTAAATCTTCTGTGAGAATTCGGGAAAAACTAAAGTAAGGATTCAAGATTTTTTTTTTTGTATGAACTAAAACTAAGAAAATCTGGAATCTCTAAACTAAAAAACAACACTGGTATAAGCAACATCCTTGTTCATAATTGAATGTCATCTTCCAACTCCATAAACTTGAGTGACACAAAATTAAGCTTTCTCTCCTCCATCTGCAAAATTAACTGACACAATTTTGGAGCTCCAAGCCTTCCACTGATGTCCTCCACTCATCCAAGCTTCTACTGCCCAATCCAGTAAGACTAAAACTGCTCCCTCACCTCACTGTAAGCCATCAGCTGTTTATAATACCAGCTGTCAGCAACACACTCCCTAACACATTGAACACATCACAACCAAACCATTTAGTCTGCTGCATGCCTACTACCTTCACATCGTATCTCTTCATCTACCAATAATAATAAAATACAAGAGTGAAGACATCTAGCATGGAATAAACCACTTATTGCACTCAGAGAGATTTTTTCATTCTCAGACTTTATTTTCATTTGCCACTTGCTCATGAAAATAAATTAGCCAGCTCGTGATATATTTTGCGATTTCACACTCTGACTCATGTAATATGTATTATAATAATATACATATAAATATATACTGTATGTGTATATATATACATTTGTGCCCATTCAAACAAAGATCCACTTTCGTATTTCTGTCTGTGTCCTCCTGGTTTCTCTGGAGACATGTGAAATCCTGTTTAAGAAACAGCAAATGTTACATAAGGGGGGGATAGGGCATTTTTGGGGTATTTTGCTTATTTGGTCATAAATCAGTCATCCATGTGTATTTTTTCATACTTCAAGTCATAAAATGATGAGTAAAGCATCATCTTCAAGATGAACTACAGATATATCAACTTGGCCCCACCCACCCAAAGTGATCGGTTTCATCGTCCACTCACCCTTTACCTATTAGGTACGATGTAACCCCCATCAGACATGATCCTCAACACTCCAAATTTTTTTCACACATTCAGTATACTTTTATCTCATAATTGTATTGATACTTTTTGGAATTTCTCCTTATTTTTTTTTTTATAATTGTTTTTGTCCAAAAATGTCCAAAAATTCATTTTTTTTTAGAAAAACTTGCATAACTAAAGAAAAAAATAATTTTTTGAAAAAGTATCAGTTCATTTTAAAGAGTAGAATATGAGCTTTAAGATAATATATAAACATAAAAATAAAAAAATAGTGAGAGTAAGTTATGATGTACCGAAGTATGACCACTTTGGGAAAATGTAGTTTTGAGATAATTGAGGTTAAACACGACACTTGTAATAACAGCTGACAATGCCTGCAAGAAAGCATAATATTGCATACAGTGAATATTCAGACCTAAATTAAGGTTTTAGAAGTTATCTTGATATATTGGTTAGACCAAGTTCCATTAAACGTTACAGTAACATCTGATGGGGGCTCGGTCCAATCGTTGGATGGGACGTCACTGCCGACACCAACCCCGTCAGAGTCAGCCTGATCATCATGACTGCAACTAGCCTCAGAATCTGACTCAGAGGATTCCTCCTCTGAACCACTTGACTTGGCATCATCATTTTCACTTGACTCTGCATCATCATTTTGATCTGACTCTGCATTGTCAAGTTCATTTGCTTCTGCCATGTCATTCCTAGACTCACCACCGCCATTCTCATTAGCCATTCTCATTAGCCTAATGCCCAGTATATAATATTTATCTGCTTCAGTTGAACCAGCATCAGGGAGAGCTACAGAACTATTGTCTGACAATGGACTTGAGGATTTACTATTTCTTGGGCGCAATAGAGCACTAGAGCTTTCAGAAGTAAACCCTATAGACCTAGGTGGTGAGCTAAATAATTTAGTCTTACTCACCGAGGGACGGGTAGCCTCTGAATCCATCCTTCTTCGTTTAGTAGGTGACTGTTGTTGCCACTGAGTGCCAAGGAACCCTTTAGGGCGCTTTCTACAAGTTCTCCTAGGCGTAGTTTCAAGAAACAACGAGAATAAAGAGAGAGCCATGCGGACACAAGTTCAAGTTCCAATCAAGCAAAAAAAAAAAAACATCGGCCGTGCGCACTCCCGCCTACTTCTACTACGTAATTGCTTGTTGCTATAGTCACTGAGCACTTCCTGTGTGCTTCATTTTGAACTATAAAAAGCGTAGGTTTGACAGTAAACAAAGAAATAGTCGATCGATAGAAAGTAACGGTAAGAAATAAAGTGAACGGTTCTTTCCCGGGTGATTCAATAACTGAAACAATGAACTAGTGTGTATAAAAAAAATCATTATAAGCTGTAGAATTGTCCAATGGTCTTGAAACTTGGGATCCACATCCAGTAAGCCTGTATCTACAATAAAAAAAATTAAAAAAAAAAAAAATTTTTTTCCAACAAAAATGTCTTATTCCCCCCATAATTGTCTCGTAGAAATATCATTTTTTTTAAATTGGCACTCAAAACTTGATACGGCACAAAAAAACAACAAAAAAATACAACAAAACAATAAAAAAACGAGATGAAGCAACCATTAGTTACAAGAAAAGTTTGAATTAACGATATAAATACACATGGACTACAAACACACCATATAAGAAGAGAAGAATACAAAAAATGCTACTAGTTTCTGCAGTTACACTCTGAAATAAAAAACAAAAACAAAAAAAACAAAGTGCTGGAAAAAATGTAGGCACAAATTGGTGAAAAGGGGGTGTGGTCCAATGAAGTGGGACCTGAAGTGTTAATTATGCCAGTGGTCTTCGCCCAATTCTCTTCATAATGAGATGAAGTCTCATAATAACATCTCCCACCAAAGGACGCTGAATGGCCTCTCCATGCCAGCTAGATGTCATCAAGTCCCAACAATCTGTGTCAAACCTAGGCAGTCTCTCTGGCCTCAGACCTTTCCTGACGGCAGACCATAGCTGCTCCTTGTTCTGGCAGGCGTCAAAGGCACCAGGAAGTTTGGTGTCATTGGCGCAGATGTACCAAAATAGGATGCCAAAGGCGTAGATGTCTACTGCATTGTCATAGGAACCCCCAAATAGCTCAGGGGCCATGTGGATGGGCGTGCCCACTATAGTGCAGGTCATCATAGCCTCAGGCTTGCAGAAACCCAGGTCAGTGAGACACCCCCTGTTGCTATTGTCCAACTATAAGGAAAGGAAAACAGACAAGAGACACGAGTAGGGGAAAAATTAATGATTTGTTTTAAAACCTACTGATTAAAACGAAAATATTGACATAATACTTCTCAGGATTTCATACAGGATTTTTTTCTGGGTGGGGGGGGGGGGGGTTTAGGAAGGAGGGGGCCCACACCTGTTTGACCACACCCTGTTTGACCACACCCATTTGATTAAAAATTGTCTCGGGTCTAGAATTAGTGACATCAATCTTGGAAGACTAATGCGTATTGCAATTGATGGACCTCAATTAACTGAAGTGAACTTTCACCAAATATTAGATATATACAAACAACAAAATCATAGAATACCATTATAAATCATAACCACAGAATACCATAAGTAATAAATATTGTTAATTTATTTCATGAAATTCTTGGGGGGGGGGGGGTAGGAGAATACTATATTCTACATCAATTATATCATTTTTATCCTTTCTTAACCCTTTGCGGACGAACGCGGGCGAGCAATTATGTAATTAAATACGCGCACACCGTAAAACCAATTAGTTGCCTGAGACGGCGTTTTACCAGTTGGAGTTCGACATGTGGAAAAAGAAAACGGGCGAGTGTTTCTTTTGTGTTAGGCCTCAAATAATCTGCCTCTAGCGTTGTAGCTATGGTAATTCGTTAGTTTATAGTTTATAGAGTTCTTTTGAATACAAACTTAGTTGGAATTATCGAGGAAGCCATAGTTTGCTAGCTATTTTTTAGCTTATATTTATGAAAGGAGAAATTACACCCAAGTGTAAGTTCTAGTTTTAGTTTGCTTATTTCTAGCTACTTTAGGCCTTTACTTCTTAGTAGATGTTCTATTTGAAAATAGCTAGACACAAAGTGTAGAAAAAAATTTTTTTTTATTTAGTTGGTGCACTTGATATAAGTTATACTTATTTTATAAGACTTATTTTGTAGAATAGAGATAGCTAAATGTATACTATGTAAGCTACTGAAAGTTTTAGCGCGCTATGCGCTTTGTAACTGTAATAACAGAGCGGGAAAGAGCTCGTCACGAATTCGTGACAGCCGTATTCTCTTGACGCACCCGGTGTGTCACAGATTCGTGACCATCGTACACGCGCGTTAAGTTACGGCGGTCACGAATTCGTGACCATCGTACGCAAAGGGTTAAATAGAGTCAAAATTGATCACTCAAATAGTACACAATCAGAGCTAATAAATCATACTTAGCCTACATTGCAGAGTACATATTACATCAAACAACTTTACATACACGTACCAGAACATTCTTGAGTTTGATGTCTCTATGCAGCAGTGCCTGGCTGTGCAGGAACCGAATCCCTTCAACCACATCCACAGCAATCTGCATTCTGGTTCCAAAGTCCAGCCCTAGCTTCAAGGCAGCATGAAGGTCCCTGGGGTAACGATGCATGATGAAGAGGACCACTACCTGGGAGTTGCTGGAATAGTCATCATCAATGAGAGCTCCCACGAGATTAACAACACGATCATTCTTTGGTAGAGTCCTATAGAATAATTACATATTGTAGAACATTAACATAGTAAAAAAGGAGAAAAACGGTACATACGTCTCCTATGATTGTGCAATGAAAATATATAACTATAATAATTTCCAATGTAATGAACAGGAAACAATTTTAATGAGGTAAGTTTAAAGACTAAATTAAAATAAATGTATTAAATGTATATAATGCACACTCTGAATATAATATTATATTATACTTATATAAATACTCTATTTCTAATATTCCACACTAAATAAACTGAAACACTACACAACTATGTGATATCCCTTACCAGGTATAGTGAAACTCTAGTGCCAGATCATTCCAGTGCTTCTCGTCTGGTGGCACTACCGACTTGACCGCCAGGGGACCCTTGCCAGCCCACTCTGCACACTGGAACACAACACCATACTGGCCACGCCCCAATTCTCGGCCGGTGACGGGAAGACCATGCACAATACTGTCTCTAAGAGCAACACTGCTAAGGCTGAGTCTGGCCATCTTAGGAGTTAGATTCTGTGACAAGAAAACAATAACAATATACATACTCATCCAGTCATTGTAATACAGGATTAAAAGTGAACATTCATGCTACAGAAATTATAAAAATATAAAATTATAACCTTGTCTAAAGTTTACAAAATGAGTTTGTGAAAATGTTAACAGTGTATCTTCATCTTCCGATACTATTTATTCCTTAATCTCCCCCCCCCCCCTCTCTTCTCTAAAAAGCATCTACTCAGACTGCATTTTGGTTTGATAGTTACATTTTAAGCCGTAACAATTAGCATTGCCCTACTAAGTGCAGTCATATAGACAAGACAAGCAAGAAGAGAGTAACGACTACTGTATACAATGCATATACTTACATATGTGACCGGATTTGTGAAAACCCGGCTAAACGCGGCATCTAAAGTTTTCTAATTTATTCTACCAGTAGGCTGCACGGGGCCTTGGGATGCCTTCCTCCTAATTTGGAAGCTGTAGCACAAGCCGTCTTCGCCGTACGCACTACAACACTTCAGTATTTTTGCTAAACTTATTATTGCTGATTTCGAAAAAACGCCGGGTAAAGGCGTTGCTAAGGTCAGGGGGCGTGCCTTATGTCCGTATACTATTACTGCGTGTCTCCGGGACACTACGGAATAAATCGGTTACAGGCGGATTGAAAGAAGTCTAAAAGGCTTAATGCAGGGCTCCTTAAGAAACTATGATGACGAGAATTGCGTGAGTACGTGAATTATGTAGAATAGTAAGTGAATTAGTTAGCTACAGTTTTTTCCCGGCTGTTATTGAAAAGCCCGCCAATAATTTCTTAGCAACTCTCCGTACACGAGTCCAACCGGCTAGTGTTTCTAGCCTCCTAGTGTGAGTTCTAGAGCACGCCAGAGCTTACAACTGCGTCATAAGCTAGATCTAACTGGTGTCTGTCCATTTCTGCCATAAAATTTTTTTCGAAAAAAATCGACCCATAAGGCTTTACCCGGTGATACTGAAAAAAATTGTTTGCCGCGTTTAGGCGGATTTTCCCAAATCCGGTCACATATGTGTACAGTATAACACCACCACAAAAAAAAATGTTCAGATTTCAAGAGAAAAAAAAGAAAAAAAAGAAATTGAACCAATCAACAATAAATGGACTATAAAAATTACCTAATAGCTAATCCAAGCCACGCCTACTAACCTCGGCAGCTACATGTTCTACTCACCTTCCTAATAGTCTCCCTCTGTCCTTCTGTCTCCTTGAGCCTTCCAGAGTGTCTGTTTTCCAGCTGTTTGATAGCCAGCAGGAAAGTCTCGTGGGAGGCCATGATGCGAGCACGGAACTGAGCACAGATACTCTTAGCCAGTCTAGAGGCACTCAGACTAGTGATCAGCTGACGACAATACTTCTCACGCCAACCGACGTCAAACTTCTGACTCCTGAGAGCAGGACCCTGGACACAATTACACGGTTGTTGAAATGAAACTTAGTATCAAACACAACCATGCATATATAGCTAGTCCTATATTTGCTCTGCTTGTTACACTACACTATGCACACACCAATTAATGTTAGGTTAAGTTACAATTAACTATATTGGCTGTTAAAAAGAGGAAAAATTGCCATTACTATAATTAAGGCTATTATTTAATGTAGAGCTGGGTGATATACCGGTATTATCATTGCACCGCGATAAAAAACCAGACATCGCAAAGCGATATTTCAATTGCATTTGGACGATATTATCGTTTTCTCACAAAACCTTTGGTTAAATTAATGCGGGAACTTCACCCGCATGATAGATTATAAGGAACAGCCATTGCGTTGTTTGTAAACATGGCTATAATGCGGTACTAGCAAATTTTTATAGTAGCTAGCAATGGCTGTGAGTTCAAATTCTGACTTAAGAAAGCCAACAGTCTTGCCCCACGGATGAACACTGCAAGCTCAGTTAGGATAAATTTTACTTTGTTAAATATTATTTATGAAATATAATTATATCACTTTATCACGATAATGCAGGTAAGTATCGTATCGCCTATGATTATCCAATATCGCCCAGCTCTAATTTAATGTCTCCTAAACTATGTACAATATGCTATCTTCTCCCTACCAATCCACACACACACACACACACAAACAAATCCGCACCCACCTGAAAGGCTTGTTTTATTCTCTCTACGAATATCCTGACGGCAGACGTGCTAGTTCTCTCATTGAACTCCAGGTTGTAGGCAGTGTCCAGGATCTGACTGAGGGCTTTGGATGTGTTGCCTCCCTTGTTAACTGGGACTTCTATTTTCTCCTGGTCTGGTGCTACAATATACGTACAATATAAACTCATTGTTCTAGCAACCCTTTACCAATGTTAAATGAGCATTATAATAATTGCATTAGTTAATATTATTATCCCATCTTCAGCTCATTTCAAAACCCCAAAACAATAATAACTACTACCAGCTTTAATTGTATTTTAGCCCAGGATTAAATTATGGGATGGGTGGATTTTGGGGGAGGGGAGGGAGGGTCCACAAATACCAATATCCAGCGTGTCTATAAATGGCTTCTCCAACTCACTACAAACAAAGCCTATTTCTATGATTCAGTTATTCACAGCTAAAATAAAAATTTATTTTTTTTAGTTTTAACCATCCATGTTGAAACTTGAAGTTAAGTTTAATTATCATTAAAACTGCCATTCTAATTCAGCTTACCATGCAGGCTGTCTTCCAGTCTCTCCAGGCATCTTTGCAGTGTCCCCACCACGCTCTCCCTCAAGTAGTTGACAGATGAGATGAGTCTCTCTGAGATGGCACGGCTGAGTTCCTGAAAGACCAGCTCCTGCACCTGAGCCACGCAGCGCTTGGCAGTCTTGAGGTCGGGCGCTTGCTGGCTTGCCTCCAAACTCACGTCCTCAAACTTGAGCTGCACAACCTGCAGAGCAAGGAACACTGTGTTATAATATATGTACATTATGTAAAATATATTAAGTTACATACATACATTCTCAAGATACAAGCAGCTCACAATGCCTGTCCAATCTCATTCAAACATTAAACTTTCAATGAGGATTTTTTTTGGCCCCATTCCTTGAGAATGTATTTGCCCTCTAATAATTATTTCAACCTTCATGAAAACATTTTCTCCTAAACTTTACGTAAACTTCATGAAAATGATAAAACCACTTCAAGTATCAGACCTCACCAAATTTTATTTAAAAAAAATAGTTTGAAGTCATAAATCTGATTTTATACAGATCTAATTATAATTAATCGAAGAGTTGAAAGTCAATAGTACCATATCGTGTATGTTAAATAATTCAAGACAAAAAAAGAGACAATCAGAATATATACAGTATAGGGAATTAGTACATTTCACTTTCATTTCTCCACACACACACCAAACTCACCTGAGTGACAATATCATCAGTAGCATCAGCAATGGCCTGGTGCACCAGCTCCTTGATCTCCGACTGCTTCTTGGAAGAAAGATCGACCAGCTGCGAGTAAAGCTCCTCCTCTTTCGTGCGGGCGTACTTGATCCTCTTGGGCATGACGATGACGTCCCTGGTCAGATCGTGGGCATACAGGATGAGAGTCTGGAGGCACCGGGCATGTGCGTCATGCAAGGAGGAGGCGGCTGAAGTGATCTGTTGTCTCATATTGCATTGGACGAAGCTGAGCAGCTCCGGGGTGAAGTCAAAGAAGTTGGAGACAATGGTGTCCACTGGAATGAAGTTGAAAGACAGCTCCGGGTTCAAGTCCGGGTTGTCATGGGGCTTGACACCTTCACGACAACGGGAGGAGAAAAAATAAATAAATAAAAAGGGTACTGAATTAAATCATTAATTCTTATATCAATAAACGACTACACTCATTCCTATCAACATAACACAAATTTCACCTTTTTAAATATCTCAAACATAACACTCACACACACACTCCTATTTAAGACCTAATGCTAACACAAAATGAACCTATACCATGAGACAGTGGAAAATCTTTCAACACAAACACATACAATTTAAAATACCATTTACCGAATGTTAGAAACAGTGGTTTCACTGCCACACATAAACTAGGACACACAGACAAGTGACCCTTTACCAGGTGGAAGTGGAATAGGAGTGCCACTCCCCATATCATTGAGGTATCCGATGCTACACAACTGCTGGTAGATGTGGGACAACACGCCCACTAATTGGTGGGAGGAGTCCATGGACTTGCGCGGGTTCATATAGTCCTGAGAGATCACTCCGAACATGAGAGGAACATCCGCCATCTGACGACGAATCAATTCCAACTCGTTTAGTTGCTGCAACAAAAAATACAGAAATTTAGAATACTATTGGTTTAAACACATGCTGAGAAAAAAAAAAATTCCTTCATATCTCACTCTCTTCAGTAGCCTCACAAAATTGCCAGTGGTATGTATGTAGTTGTACAGTATGTCCAGCATATCTCACAACTTGTTGGTGTACATAAATTGTCACATATTCAGTAATACAGGAGTGATAAAAATTATGATGCATATCTGTAAGAATGAAGAAAATTTTATTCGTCTTGGCTATTAATATTATTTTATTCAGCTATAATGATGACAATAATATTATATTATTAAATACCCACTACTACTACTACTACTACTATTACTACTACATGAAACATTACTAGTTGCAGTAGGAGTCAAAAAAAGTTTCAAATTCCGTTCCATAGAACGGCCGTCGCACGATTAAAAAACGGGGGGAAAAAAGTTTGCCGTTTGTTAAAAAAACGGCCGTTCTGTTCAACCGCGTTACCGTTTTAATCTTTCTCGTTCACCATATGTCTCGCTCAAAGAAATATAAAAAAATCGTTTATCCAATAAAACGTTCCGATTTTTTATACAAGCTTTTTTGCACTATCCCCGTAGCATTTAATGGTCGATATAAGGCCTTAGCTTGCTGATATAGCTATAGAAAAGTGCACCACATGTACGTGTGTATGTTATACACTATCTGATGTCCTATCCATTAAATAAATAAATAAATAAATAAAAATAAATTAATTTAAAATAAATAAATTTTTAAAAAATTAAAAAAATAAAAATAAGGAATTAAATCATAAACTATACATACCTGTTGGTCTAGTGGAGCTCTGGCATCATGGCCGTAGATGAAGAATGGGTGGAGCTCAACTTGGCACACCTGCAAAGTCTTCCTGACAGCGTCCAAACTGCCAGGGTCAGAGGTCGGAGCACAAATAACCTCGAACCCCGCCTCCAGAATGGGGTTGTTGAGCCCCACCTCCAAAGTGGCATTCGCCAGTGCCGGGTCAGTGCCTCGGGCGTGAACTGCGACACTTGAGTGGGGGATCCGGGACATGATGGGCTCCTAATAGAACAGACATCAATACATCAAATCTAGTATTAAATCACGTCCAGTACCATTTAATCATTAGCATAGTTTGACCTGTTAAGCTAAGTCATTGGTGTTATTTGTTGTTGTGCTGTGGTTGTTGTTGTTGTGCTGTGGTTGTTGTTGTTGTGCTATGGTTGTTGTTGTTGTGCTGTGGGTTGTTGTTGTTTACCCATCCGAGACAAAATCTCTATACGAAGGTATTAAGTAATACATTAATTATTAGGGCTTGAGCCAAACTATATATCTTCATTATAGGGGCACACAATACGCATGTAAAGTTCTAAGGTCACTCCAGTACCAATACCTTCAGTAGTACATGCACATGTAAGCATATTTGCTTTTTGATTTGATATAATAACACATACAAATATGACATTCATATACAATTCTGTATGTACAGTGTAACTAAAGAAACATCAAAGGTGCGACCTCCTAGCTAGCTATTAAATAATTACTCATACCAATCAGGTATCACTTTAGTTGTGCTTGATGAAAATGGTAGATGTAATGTTGTCTTCCACTTCATGGAGCTAAACATGTAAGGGACACTCACAGATAGTTTTAACGTGAAACTCCAATTCAATAACATGGTTAACTTTTAAGCAAGAAGCTAAAACAACAGCATGATGCAAGAAATTACTACATAGCTCGGTCACTGATACTTGCACATACTCACAGGCACAACCAGTTGCCTGGTACACAACATGTGTGAGCTCCTCACTCCACTCAATACACATGTATTTGCCAGTGTGTGATAACACCAGAAGTGGTGATATTAGTTGGGAGATTGGATGATTGGTAATAAACTATTACATCAACAACAAACTATTCCAATAACTTAGAGAGTTTATCTAAGTACATATCTGCTATCTATCAAAAACAAAGACTGGTAGAACCGCCACCAAGTGGACACACCCCCACCCCCTCTCACCACACTCCACATCCAACCCTCTTTCACTCACTTCACCTGCCTCCCCCCCCCCCCCCCCACCCACAATTTGGACAGAATATGCGTCATATATCTACATTTGCGCAAATTTGTGCAGCTGTAAACTACTACATACATATGTATGTATGTATGTATGTAACACGAGTCCAGTGTGATATGGCGAAATATTTCATGAGCAGGCCAACTTATTTCTACGAGCAGCAGGCAAGTGAAAAATGCCTGAAAGCAAAATATCTGGCATAGGTACCACACCCTGATGAGTGCAATGAGTTTATTCTACACATGAGATCTTACACTTATTGTACCTCCTCATCGTCTAGGTCTACTACATATGTAGCTCCACTGCCTCCTCAAACCGGATGGCTACTCAGGAGTTCATTTAGGGATTAATCTAAGGGGGGGGGGGGTGAAATTGAGCTTTCGCTATTTTAAGGGGGTCGCAACTTTCATACATAATTAGATCAGCAATAAACTTATTTTACTATTTTAGCATTTGCAATCACCTTCATTATTCACTTTTTAACTTTGCTTTTTTGCTTGCGAAAATTTAAAAATATTTCAAGAGGGGGCAAAATGACTTCAAGGGGGACGAGTGTCTAAATGAATCCTGGCCACTATTACATGTAATTAATATTGTAGCATATCAAGCATGTGCAATACAGTGTGAGATTGTAACAACCGCGAGATCTTGTAAGCTATCTAACCAGTCCCAAATCTAAAATACCATTGTGATATACTATATTATTGGGTATCGTAATATATATATTATATATACCCACGACCCATTACTTCATCCTCAAACACCCTTCAAACAAATCCTTATATGTCCCACTACACATGTGCATACATACACACTTCAGTTGCCATAACAACACGCATATCCAAATAAACCTCTTCAGGAGTGCACCATGTTACCATGCTCGCTGAGCGTGACTCCGTCAATGTTTGCAAAGTCTCGTTGTCTCAGCCTACAATCACGTCCATTCACGCCAGACTGACAAATGTCAACACACAAGCATGCACGCCAGCTCTCTCTCTCTCAATCACACGCATACACACACTAATCGATGGCGGAACAAAAAAGACAGTTTGCACAAACAGTGTTATCTTGTTATGATAACAAATCTCTAGCTCGTTAAGTCAACGAAGCAAAGTGGACGTTGGCATTAACTTGTGGAAACACAACCAAACCATCCCTGTCCTCACTATTGTTTCAGGAGCTGGAGCAGAATGTGAATTTAAATATAGACCTTGAAAATATGTCTAGTCAGCTGAATATTTTCGTGATATTTGTATCTTTATAAACTCAGGTCTCAGTGGAGCCGAGAGCATTGCACCGGTATACGGTAGGCAAAAACCAATATTTTCCGTAGCCGATATTAAAAAAAAAATCGAACTAGTCAACCTTATATTAGAAATATCTGTGTATGTAGCAATATCTGTAATAGTATGTGTGTTTGCCTGTGCCCTCCAGCAATTTCACTATCTAGTGCATTGCTGGGCTATGGGCTATATACGTGCTGACCAAGTGTATCAAAACCGATTACCAATAGGTGTGAGAAGCAGTAAAGTATCGTCTGTACCAATAGCAGATTGGATTATCAGTGCAACTATGTAGCAGCTGTATTATGACTTAGAAATTGTGAAGTGATAAATTAGCTGAGTAAAAAAAACAAACCCATACATGTATGTAGTACCTGATGTTGTCTAGTCGTAGGCTGAGACACATCGTATCCGTCCATCACATGCATCATGGAGCGCTTCTTCCTGTACTTGAAGTGGATCATCCGCCACTTCTCCGTGGCAACCACTGGTCCCGGCAAGATGGCCTCGCCTACAAGAAAAGCAAATAGAGACGGTAAAATGTACATACATAAACTCAATGACTCAGTCATTCTCCACTGAAATAATATTAATAGCAAATTTTTCTCATTTTGAACGGCCAATATATTTATTTTTTTTATGAAATACATTGGCTGTTACAATAGAGAAAAATGTGCTATTATAAATATTATTGAATTTAAATTATAAATTTTGCTAAGTTGGATGTAATATACATATCATTAAATCTCCTCCAGCATCATGTGCTTCCTGCCTTTACCCGTCCACAAATTTCCTACTAGACTCAAACAACTCCGCCCCCAAGAACTCACAAGTAGCTATATACAGGGTTTCATACAGACAATAAGGAGTCCTGGGATCCCGCCCCCCTCAATTAAGTTTCCTTCCCCCCCCCCCCCCAAATTTTATTTCCTCCAACCATGATTGGGGGGGGGGGGGGTTAGGGTTAGAAGGGTGTAAAAATTAATTGGTAGGAATGAGTTAAAATTTTAAAAAAAAATGTGTTACATTATTTCAAAAACACAATGCATGCTGCAGTTTCCACACTAGCTACATAAAGTTAATCATCTTAAAACTAAAACAGTGTCTCTCTCTCTCCTCATGCGATGTACACACACACTGATCTAGTAAACAAGTACTCACAGGCTATCTCTAGTGAATGATCTCAAGGACGGACCCAACTATAAACATCTATGATTAAAACTCGAAGGGAACACAATGATGTGCACAGCAACATCAGAAATAAAAGAAGCTATTGTGTGTGATACACACACACATGTAAATGCAAACGCAAGTTCTCTTGTTGCCGCTAGGCGGCCACGTGCACCTGGCAGAGCCAGGATGCCTGTGCACTAAGCAGACACTGTGAGCCATGCAAGCAAAGCTCCTGGAGCCAGGCTAGGAACACGCAGGAGAACAGGCCTTTCCTCACAGCAAGTGGTGTGGGCACCCGAAGTCCCACCTGGACCATTGTTGTCTCATGAGGAAAGGCCTTGAATTTGCATCCCAGCAAATGCCAAGTACCCAGTCACAGCTGGGTGGACTGGTGGGAGGCAGATGGAAAACTAGATGGAAAACGGCCTGAGTGGCGCTTGAACTCAAGAACTCAGGCCCTGAGCCAAGGACACAACCACTACACCACACACCTATAATGAAATGCACTTAAAATTAAATTTTACTTCGTTTCAATATAACAATCATAACAACAACAACAACAACAACTAATAAGCTAATGCGACACAGACCCGAGTCACTACATGTATAATCCAATGACTACGTGTCCTCTTATTTCCTGCTTTGATGTGTGGCAACAGCCGACAATCACAACGTCCCTCCGCCATACCCACAAAATAAGTCCACGCTCATCACAGCGAGACGTATACAAAAATCCAATTAGCAACTTAACATATAACTTCATTTATATCACTTAGCCTTGAATCATACGTAGCTAACCCCGCCCCTTTACACATCCACACATCCATTCCCTCCTTCCCACCACACAATCATCATTCTTCCTCTACTGATATGTTGGGATATAACCACAACTGTCATGGGAGTGTTTCTCCCAATGATATGCCTTGTGAGCCACACACAATCTCTAAACTTCAACACAATATGAGTTGAAAGTAATGCAAATATATACAAACAGACCTACATAAGTACACATCACATGAAGCACACATGTGCAGATATTAATTCAGGAAACCACACAACACACGGAAACATTGTTATACGTTAAACTACCCAATGAGGAAAGGCAATGAGGAAAGGCATTTTGTTATTTTCTTAGAACAATCAGTCCACGGTTGTGCAGTTAAGGTGTGTGTGTGTGTGTGTGTGTGTCAGGAGTGTTGCTTCAAAGTGGGGAGAGGAGGGGGACCATGTATGTATGTATGTAATCACAAGCCATTTTACTCTCATGAAAACCACTTGTCATGAATAAATTTGTCTTCATATTAACTCGGCTAAATACAACTTAACCAACACACATCGACTCAACCTGCATAGTGTGGGGGGGGAGGGGAGGTGAAAGAGGGGAGGGGCACCATGTATTACAAGCCATTTGCCATTTTATTGTCATGTAAACAACTTATTTCATGAAAAAATCTAACTTCATATTAGCTAAGCTAAATACAGCTCTACCAATGCCATTCAATACTTGTAAATCTGCATAGTGTGTGACCCTTCAAGCTACAAATCTGAGGGGGGGGGGGCAGTGCTCTCTGGTCCCCCACTTCCATCACGCCCAGTGGGTCCTGCATGTACACCACACTGACATCATCCCCACTGATGCATTGTGCAAGTCCAGCTACAAACGTCCCCTTAGACTTGCCATAAAGGTCTCGCACACGAGTGAGTTTACTCTGCCCAGTGTGGGTGAGTAAACTGGTAGCTACTTGATCTGCCATGTTTGGATATTCTATTACTACTAGGTAATGTCAACATCTCATATGCAATCCTTGCAAGAGTTCTATGTACATATGTACATGCTAGCGAGACCTATATGACCTACTGTACCCTGTCCACTAATAAAAGCATCTAAAGAAATAGCCACCATCCAATCCTCCCTTGCTAACAACATCAGATGCTAGTGCAGATAAAAAGAATTCTTTCTTATTATTGATTTGCCCGGATGAGGTAGAATAAAATAATGCTATATACTGGAATGTTCGTCCTCAAGACTGAGCTAGTTAAATTAGGTTGTGTTAATGAAACATACGTACTCAACACATGCAATAGATTCGTAAATCCTAAGATGTGTAGAGATTATTATAGGCCTTGACTACATTATAATTAAATGTATGTACATTAATCAAAACATGATTAAAGGGGCATTCAGTAAGCAAAAAGTACAATTGCGATGTGATAACTTGCTATGTAATGTGTCAATACTGTAGAGTCAAACAACAAATAAAACACACACTGAGCATTGCTGTACATTAAGAGAGAAGATATTACAGGAGTTAAAGTACAAAATCCATTCTATAGTGTAGCCCACATACACCAGTGGGCCTGGGAAATGAACGCAGTTCAAGTAATGACAACGCTATTGTTATTAAATGTTTCCTCCAACAGTTACATGACAGTGTACACACACAGTTACTAACAGCAACGTGAGAGCCAGCAAGTGGAATCAAAGACTCGAGCCAATTCTAAAAAAAGACTTAATATAGAGCAAGAACAAGTAAGCTACTATGCACACACACACGCACACGCACACGCACGTCACATGACACATGGAGAGATTCACTAGCACGGGCAAAGCTGGGCCCAGTGCCAGGCTTTTGAGAGAGGCTGTAATGTTGATGTTAAAAGGAGTGCTATATATAGAAATGCCTCCTAATAGACATGGTTGTTATGGCAATATGTTAAGGTGTCAACGGAATCCGTGTAGATTAACTCCGGCCATTGTGTTCTGTTAGTACACAAATATCAAATGTTTATACTGTACAAGGTCTCCAGTCTTTTCTCTCCAGGTAATGGCCAATTGGATTTTCAAACTGAAATACTATGTAAACCTGTTTTTAGTTACGTAAGTTACGTATTGGCGCAGTTTGATGTAATAGTGAAAGATACTCACCACAAGTTGCAAACTTCCCAGAACGACCCACCCCTACTGCCATGTGTACTATTAACAATATTGAGGCTATGCAATGACTGTCTTATCACAAATGAGGTTATCATTGATCACCAGGAAAGATCTGCAAACTCTTAACACATACAGTATATATTATTATAGTACACATAAAAATTTTATTACAATTTAGTTATAGTGGAAATTGTATGCAATTGTGAGAAATTGGGAGAACTAAAAAAAAAAACAGGAGGAATCCAGGGTCTGCCGAGAAATCCAGGAGTATCCCCGCCAAACCAAACCGGTTGGCATTCTAATACTGTACACAAAGTATGTGTATATACGTATATATATATATATATAAACATAGTGCGTCAACAGAGTTAGGAGGGATAAGGCACTTACTCAGCAACCACAACACACAACAGACTGTCAGTCAACTCTGTAGCTAGTTTCAATTACAACACTTAAGGAGGTGCTGATACTTATGCAGACTTGTCACTGGCTACCACACCGCCTGCAGTCATCCCAGAGCAGATCTAATTAACTCGTTAACACGTGTCTTCTCACCTTTTCTGTCACCTTGCTAATAACAGCTTTCATCCTCTCATTGAAAGAGCACACACAAATTAACATTGATTTCCAAGCTCAGTGAAAAGGAGGAATTCATGCATACTTGCCTAGGTTCTGTGCATTGGATGTCAGTTCCAATTAATGCTCAACTGTCAGGGACCAATACAATTGGGGGGGGGGGGGGGGAGGAAGGTAGAGAAAAGGGGAGGGGAGTGGAGGGAGGGGAGAGAGGAGGGAGGAGAGTGGAGGGAGGGGAGAGAGGAGGGAGGAGGGGAAGGATGCAGACTTGGAATGTTGTGGTTGTGGTGACGTGTTTGTTATTGTTTACATGCATTACATTTCCCCAGTGGTATCCAATGAATTAAATTATGAACTCTGGAAGGAGACTGGACAACCACTGGTCAATGATATGCGCACACAAACACACTCACTCAATACACAACATGCACAAGTGCACATGCTATATATACATGCGAAGCCTCTTCAAAGAACACAGTCTGATGGAATGCAAAGGAACAAGCCTCACAAAGACTTGAAACATGGCCGCCAAGTCAAACAAGAAACATCAAATAAGAAACAGGTGCTTTCGGAAAAGACAAGGAAGGAACCAACTGGAACTGTGAACTAGTGGGGACAATTCAGTGCCTGAGAACACTCTCGTACAGGAGAGCGGAGAACCAACTGGAACTGTGAACTAGTGGGGACAATTCAGTGCCTGAGAACTCTCTCATACAGGAGAGCGGAGAACCAACTGGAACTGTGAACTAGTGGGGACAATTCAGTGCACTGAGAACTCTCTCGTACAGGAGAGCGGAGAACCAACTGGAACTATGAACTAGTGGGGACAATTCAGTGCCTGAGAACACTCTCGTACAGGAGAGCGGAGAACCAACTGGAACTGTGAACTAGTGGGGACAATTCAGTGCCTGAGAACACTCTCGTACAGGAGAGCGGAGAATCAACTGGAACTGTGAACTAGTGGGGACAATTCAGTGCACTGAGAACTCTCTCGTACAGGAGAGCGGAGAACCAACTGGAACTATGAACTAGTGGGGACAATTCAGTGCACTGAGAACACTCTCGTACAGGAGAGCGGAGAACCAACTGAAACTGTGAACTAGTGGGGACAATTCAGTGCACTGAGAACTCTCTTTACAAAAAAAAAGGTAACCAGCAAACAAAACTTGTATTGTTGTTATCTATATTGCTTTCAAAAGTGAAAGTGATTAGCTAATCGTTTTTTGTTTGGTATAGAATATTTTTTGTAACAAACATGTTTGTGGTTCATTAGTATCAAAGATGTATGCAAAATAGTACACACATACGCACAAATTATATATATATATATATAACTACAAAGTAGTACAAAAGCAAAAGCACTTTGAAATTATTATTCTTGAAACCAGTATTATTATATACATTTCTTAGTAGCTCATTAAGAGACAAGTTGTTTTGCCTACGTCTAATGAAGAAAAAACATTAGGATTACATTTTCTATGTAATTTGGTAAATATCCTTCAAATAGTTTGTCAATAGCTACCTTAAAGGGATAAACAGCATGCTAACTCACAAAGAACATATTGAAACATCAGCAATTTATTAGCTAGCATTAATCGGGCATTTTCAATAGCTTTTTTTGTATAGTACAAAATATTAATAAAGCATATAGTGTCCATTACAGTTGTGACTAAAAAAGCTTCTTTTGAGTATAATTCCGTATTTTATCTGCTATTAATTAGACAAAGTTAGTAAGTAAAAATATATTGGTTTTTTAGTGATCAAAGTTGAAGTATTCAGACATTGTCTCCTGATAAACATGACTTTAAGGGGTCATTTAAACATTTCGTTGCAATAGTCAAAATGTTCCACACTTTACTGAATCAAACTTACTGTAATCTTCAGGTGAAAATTGGTAAGTGGAGCATAAAGAATTTATCTTCCCAAACAATTTTAATTGAAAAATTATAATTTAGAAGAATGTACCAATACAGTTAATGTAGTTCATAGGACAAGTACTTGCTAAACTAAAAATATCAAAATTTGTTTATAATCATTTCATACATTTTAACCTAAATATGTTTTGTTCTCTCCCTGCAGTTAGCACCAGATCCTCCCCTGAATCTACTGAATCGTATATCAATCTTCAGTCTAAGGTACACTATTCCTAAATATTTAAGTGATATCAGCTTATAGACATGCACAAACTTTATACTGGCTTTGTATTTATATATATGGAGTAGTAGTTGGCATTGAAGAGTGGTAGTTACCCTGTAGTTAAAACTACAGCTATCTACGGAACTCCAAACTGTTATTTTTGCTTTTAAACCAAGTTTATTTTGATGTCAACTGTCAGGCCTTGGCTATGTCTCTTGATCTTGCTCACCTGGGGCTTACAGGTTTGCTACAATAGAACTCACATAATTATGGACATTTATTGTTTATGAAAGATATTGTAGAAAATAATTACTCATCATTTTATTTTTCATTCACAATTGGCCATAATGTTCAAACATATTTCCTCCCTTTAGTTCATGAGAATATTGAAGATAGAGTATGTTAAGATTAAAACAGGAACTTCCAAAATAGTGAGTGTGTATACCTTAAAACTATGAACATTTACGTAAACTAAAATTTCTGCTAAAGCAACTCTAGTTATAAACCAGAACATTATCCCACACACAGATGCACACGCATACACACACAACACACACTAACACACATTTGCTATTAGCAATTGATTGAATTTTCACTTGCATAGCTACCTCTTTAAGGCATTCATATATGTATATATGTCAAAGTTACAAAAAGGTCAATGTGTGTCCAAGTTACAAAAGGTCAATGTGTGTCCACCTCCGAAGGTATTATGTGTTCATTGAATTTTAATCCACTAAGATCAAGTTACTTGTTTACTGTTCATCAAACTTTATTAAATGTGAATAACAAGTCTAAAGCTACAATTGCGAAACTTTGCACTGTTAGTTATTATATTACTACAAAACATAAAACAGCTGTTGAGGTCTTTACAGTGTTGTTATTGTTCATTAATACAAGCTTATATATTTGAATACCAGAATAGGAATATTCAACCTGCGTTGACTTGTTTGCCACACAACTATTTAAGTTTTACTTTCAATGTGTATTATTATTAAAGTGATGTGCAATTGTTTGTCTTATTTGACGATTTGCTGTATTTTTAGCATATGTCATAGATATTACATAAAATAGTAATCTAATAATATCCTGTTTTTCTCATTCCCAGTCCCCCAAACCTTTCAAACCCATCGGTAGAGCGTCTGTGGTAATGAATGACTCTGTCTCCAACTAGAAACTACTTGAACACTACGTTTCCTAGTTTAACGCTACACGTGTGTGCAATTACCCACACTATTTCACTTAGCTACCGTGGTATTTCACTTAGCTACCGTGGTTCCACTTATAGTTTCCAATGTTACCATGTTATTTCAATTAATTAGTGGCTATTTCACTTTCCCCATGCAAGCGATTTCAACTAGACAGCGATTTTTCCCATACATTTTTGAATGGGAAAATTACGCTTCGTACTATTAAATACCTAATATGAGCCTTTTAGAGGATATTAGGAAACTCCAGACCTGCATGGTCCTACCAGAAGATTTTTAGGGAACTCCAGACCTGCCTGGTCCTTCGTTTACTATTCCAAAGCGATCTTTTGAAAAAGAAAATGTAGTTTGGAGGTCTTTCCAGCATTGTTGGTCTGCAAAATGGCCATTTTTGCACTACTAGGACTCTTCCCATTTAGTTATTTGCCACACATAATTTAAAATGTTTGAAGAATATAACGCTATGAAGGCCACAAAAGGTGTATTCAGTTATTTAAGTTTTCTTGTGTTGTTTGCTTTGTAGCTATGTCCAAGTAGCTATATTAGCTATACAATATATACACATTACATAATAGATAACTTCAATTTAACACAATTTATTTGACATGAACCTACTGATTGTTATAAAAATCATTTTATTGGTAATTATAATAAAATAATAGGTTGTACTGACTTTTTTTGATTACAGGGGTACTTGAATTTATTAGATACACAGATCATTGGATTAATAGGGGAAAAAACACTGTATTGTAACGAGTGGGTGTGGTTAGGTGGGTGTGGTTATAATGGCCGCACCAATATGATCTGGCTTCCTACTTCCTACTATAACCCTCCAGGGCATGCCGGCTGAGGGTTAATAAAGTTTATAATCAAGATTGATAACAGAAAATGAAAAACACATTCAGCGTGGTAAAACAAAGTTGATTAATAAGAGTGATTGTATTCTCTTTTATGTTAACCTTAAGATTATTAACATGATACACTGATAGAACAAGGAATCTGATATTCATGAATACTCTCATACTTTTCCTTCTACAACTGCATGGTCACCTAAAATGTTAACAAATATTTAGTCAACATAAATGTTCCTTATTGCACGATTAATATTCGCAGTCAAACCTGGTTAGCCCCCTTTTGAAGTTTATGGCTGTGGGCCTGAATAAAAGAATGTATGTGTGTGTGCAGATTTCGGGCATTATACTACAGCAACATTTTACAAACTCTGGTAAACAACCATCTGCACTATTTTTGTTTCCTTAGTGCTATTGTACAGACTTGTAGAAAAAGTAACTATGTACAATGTTTTGACTTGATACACATCCTTGTCAATACTTGAAGCCATCAGTTTAAAGGCAAACAGGTTGTCAGGTGGTTAAAATGAAAGTTTTTAAAAGTTACTTTTACTGCTGTTAGGTTTACCCAGGGCCAATTTAGACATACAGAGAGCCATGTGAAGATAAACTTACAGTAAACAATGAAAAACCAATATGCATATATACTATATGCATAATATAATAATGCATGTTGTACTAAGTTAAAACTCGCTCTCTGAATGTCCATGTTATTTCATAAGCTCAATAACATCAACATTATTGTAGTACATGATTTATTAGTACTTACGAAGACATCTGGCATACCAAAAATATTAATTTTAGCTGTGTCTTATAATGTGAGTGTATTTATTAATAATTATAGTATAAGTTATTAAAATTCTGTAGATTAAACACAAACACTGACTAATCCGGTATTGGTGATGTTCTTAACGTTTAAGTCTACTTTCGAAACTGATATAAACTTCAAAGCGTTTCAAGAAGGTTAAGTATATCCATTTCCATGCTTTATGTTAGGCACAATATGCTTACCAGAGAATAATTGAAGCAACATGAAATTAAAGTTTTCATGTATCTATGTTCAGTGCTAGCTATTGAGTTAATTTATAGTTAAGGAGGTAAAGTAGCACTTCCCTCAAGAAATGCTTGTGGTGGTACCTACTTATTATTGGCAAGCTTCTCTTCCACTTAATCAAATACAGGAAAGATGAGTTCAAAATACTAAAAACAAAAAAAACAAAAATGAAAAACATGTTTGTTTGGAAGGAAAGCACTGGTTATTATAAACAATAGCAGGAATAACAAATAAAACTTTAACTTCAGTTTATGAAATACAACATACATTGCTAAGCATTGTATTATTATGGACTTCTGGGGATAAAACTACTTAATCGATTTAATGTCTAAACACACATAGACTATAAATAGTGACATGGTGAAGGCTATTCAAAAATGTTGTGTGGTGCCACCTTGTTCGTACAATATGCATGAAGTAAGATTGAATATTTTGTAATACTATTTCTGGAAATTTGGTTCTAAATTTGCTAGTGCGCATTGTGTAAGAGACTACATCTATTTATTAATAGACAAGTAAACAGAACCAACCAAGACAAAGAGCATACAATCACTATTCTACAGACCTTTGGATGGTACAAACTATGGATGACAAGCAAGTAATCTCGCATATGAAATTGTATATAATGATATTAAAGAAGACAATACATCTCAATACGAAAAGATGGATGAAGTAAATAATCAGAACACTACTTTTACAAAAACTACACCTGAACAGCTAATGGCAATATCAGGTTCATAAGCAAATACGAGTATGATGTTGCAATTATGAAATTCATCTGCAAATATAACTGAGCAACAGGTTCATATCCATATGTACTAGTTTGCACTAAAACACACACACACATATATATAATTGAGTTTTTATTACATATTATTCATAATAAGCGTGTGTTGCTTTCTTTTTTACATAGCATTCAACACAAGATAGCTAGTGCATAAAAGAGATACAACATAATGTCTATAAAAGTATGTTCAACAACTCAAAGCTAGAATTACCTGTGCTATGTAGACCTTAAATTCTTCTTAACTCTCTTTCTGTATAAAAATGATAACGGATAAAACATAATAATATTATTATTACCATTATTTATAGCCAATGAAAACTTATATAGTGGAGTTACTAAATGTATAGTCTGCTTTATGTTTGTCTTGGTTCTATTATATTCTAAATATATTACAGTCTGCATTATATTGGTTATATACACAGTGTGAGGACACAATAATACTCTTTATTCCATGTTCCTCAGATACCAAAGTTTGTTGTTTATTAGCCATAATAGATAACTATAATAAGTTGTATTTGTGGCTGATAGCATTTCTATAACTGAAAAGTCATTAGTCTTTTGTTATTCTAGTGTGTTATGATCAGTGTTATTTCCAGACAAACAAGTTTTTTGTTTTCATTCCAATTAAGATTTATGCAAATGTAACTATACTTAAGTTATATTTCATATCCGTGGGATAATGCGAAAGTAGCCTGGCAGTAGATACATAGGTAATAGTTATCACAAGCAGGAAATTGTTGAGTCAAGTGTTCATAGTAAGAGAACACAAGAAACTAACTTTATAGCTAGCAAATGGTAAGGTTTTGAACACACAATAAACTAAATTCTTTTCAACAAAAATCTCAAATAAGCAATAACAAATGTATACTTTTAACTAGTAGCTAATTTTTTAATATACCTGAGTCACTGAAGAAGGCTGAACAGAGTCCAGTCCGTCAGCTTGATTATTAATTATTATCTCCGTAAAAATTTTAAACTTATGATTTTATCCAAAAATATTATATAATAATCACAAACCATGCTACTGTCATATCCTATATTATACTGAAGAGATTAGCTGCCAAATGGTACACTAGGTATAATTGTACTCCATAAATGACCTATAATCTCTTGCTTGCAACAAAATAAAGGAATAATCCTAAGGTACTTCATATGAAACTAATTTTTAATATTCTACATGTCATTATACTTGTTTGCAGTAATGTAAACATACAGATATACAAACAGTAAAGACACCAATAGCTTTCAAAACCACAAGTGTGTCAGCCTAGATTTGTTTACCTGTTTGTCTTTTACAATAGTCCAATTTAATTATAAGTGTATTGTGTAATTATGATGTATAATTTTTGTAAAATATCTCCTGTCCATCAGTTGCATTACTTCAAAGGCTTTAAAAACAATTCTATTTTGAAATATTTTTACTGACTCACATTTAATTGTTGTACTGGTTAAATAAACTTTTAAAAGTTATCTAAACATTTCAATAGTAGCAGCAGCTGCTGTTGATATTTCATTACTTGTACTATTGAGAAAGAATTCAGGGCTAGAAAGCTATAACATATTATAATTAGACACTCTTATAATACCTGATATAAGGCAAAAACAATGTCCAACTGAAGGAGCATATAGATGTTACTCATTTAGGTCTGAATAGAGGAAAAAATGAATACGCTTAATTATTATCCATTTAAAAAATCGTAAGACATAATGAACATGATCTACAATGAGTAAATACTCTTAATAATTATTATCAAAAATGTGGTGTTTGAACTGCTTTTTTATTGTAAATTATTTCTATTAACAAAGCTTCCGTAGCAGTTGTGGCTAAAAGATGTTTCTTTTGTGTATATACAGTTGTGTTCTATATGAATGCAGACAAAATACTAAGTAAAATACAATTAGTATGAGTGCTCAAAGTTGAAGTATTCAGACAACGTTTTCTGGTAAACAGATTATACAATGTCCATAAAACACTTCGCTACAATGCAGAAAAACATTCCACATTATACCATATAGTATACTTCGAAGAACAATGGGGGGGAGAGCCCGGGTTCACCCTCCCAACCAAGTTTAATGAAAAATTATAATGCAAAAGAATGTACTGATACAGTCAATGTAATTCATATCTACTATTATGTAGACAGGCACACAGTGCAGTGTAATTCCAGTTTTATGTAGTAGTTGTTGACAGTTAAAATGGATGGATTCTGTGTAGTTAGAACTTTCAAAACTAACCATATAAAGCTCCAAACTGTTTTTCTTTGCCTCTAAAACTAAGTTTATTTTATGTGTAAACAACACAGGTTAAGTATTGAACATTCCCTCTTTTGGTATTCATAGAGTATTGTATGCATTGTACTGCAACCTTATGATTAATGTCAACACCCATTGCCACATAACATAAAAGTAAACAGGATAAGGCTTAAGGCAATATTTTTCTACATCATCTGGGTTCAGAGTTATAATGCTGGGCTATTATATCCCCCCAGGTTATACAAGTGTTTATTGACTAATACTCATTACTATGTTGTTCATGCTTGAGCAGTACATAATAAATTTATTATTCATTGATAATACTGCAGAATGTCACTCATTTAATTGGTTGTATTTGTACTAGTGCCTGCGGCACTCTTGTAAATGCTAAGAAAACAGACTCATGATATCTTCCCGTATCAAATGAATAATTTATCAATTAATGGTATACTACGAAAGAATTTTAGTAATAACTAGTATCTGTAAAACAAAAGGATTAAGGGTAACTAAGAAAAATACCGTTCAACTGCACCCTAGGAAAAAATTATTAGCTTTTTCTCAACACATAGCAACAGCAATATAAGAGCTCTAGGTCTCAACAATATAGAAATATGTACGTATTGTTATTCATTAGCTAATAAGTCACATTATATTAAAGAAAGTGTTTATAACAGTCATAAAAATATTAGCTAAGTTATGTGCACATGTGGCTAGCAACATCCAATAATAATTGTTTTTGTTTAGATGAAACCACAACGGTACAAGCTACTGAGCCACTGCAATACAGCAACATAATTACATATATATAATATATGCTTATTCTCTTACATGCTGCTGACTTTAGAGTATAATGGCTATATACTTTCTGTTCCCTTCACTTCCTATATGTACATTCCTTCAATAATATTGAGCTTAAAGGATGTTTATTACTTGATACAGTGATTTCCGTTTCCTGCTATATTTCAACTTTTTCCATATTATATAATGCACGAGGTAAGCTTTGATCTTCAGTCCTCTCAGTTCAGCATTGTTTGCTATCATGAACAACTCGGGTTCAGAGAAAGTTTCTGATCTTTACGCTGTGATAGACAAGAGCAAGACCAAGAAATGTATAAACCAAGAAGGAATTATGGATGACTTTCCTCTGTATTCAGTTGTAAATAAAAAGAAAAATGTGACAAAAAGTAGAAACCTTGAAGAAAGCATTGATTCTGCAGATCTTTATGCCACAGTAGACAAGAACAGAAAGAATGGAAACTTACGAAGCACTGAGCAGCATAATATCAATGAAGAAAGACTATAAGTCCAGTTAAATCAACTATACATAACCAGGTCAATTGTAGTAATTCCTTTATCAAATCTGCTACAGGCAAAACTACATTAATGAATATAATCTGGTCAATAGCAGCTGCTGCAATGGTAATACTTATTGTAATCTTTGTTATTACTACTGCTATTGGCTTCACCAAAGTATCCAGCTTGCAGTTTCAGTTTCTTTCAACTTATAAATTTGATCAAGATTTAAATGTATCAGCTTCTCCCACATCCAACACCGAGGTCATAGATAGCTCAACTAATATGAATTTTCTTCAAAACCGAAGTTTAAATCAATCAACTTCTCCTTCATTCAGTACAGAAGACATGGAGAGTTCTATACCTGCAGTTAATCGAGTACTTTCAAATTATTCTCACTTACAGCAGTTGTTTGATACAAATAATATTCTGTTGCAATTTTTATCTTATTGCAATAGTAAAGGAGAACTTACCCAAAGTCAATGTGTTGACTCAGTATTAAGTATATATGGTAGGAACAAAATCCTACCAGCCAAGTCCTGTAAGGAACTTAATAAGATTGTACCTCGCAATTCCGGTTATTATTGGGTGAAAGCTTCTGATGGTTCTACGAATCAAATTTATTGTGATATGACAATGTCTTGTGGTAACATAACTGGAGGACTCACTAGAATAGCAACTCTAAACTGTAATACTAGATCTCAGTAAAACATTGGTTTTGATACAATAGGATGCTTTAAAAGTTCACCAATGGCCAGTTGCTCAGGATTTACTTTTAGTCCGCTAAATTTGAATTTATCATATTCTCACATATGTGGCACAGTAGAAGGTTGTTACTTTGGTACACCTGAAGGCTTTGCAGGTAGTGGACGGTCATCTACTACTATTGATAATAACTATGTTGATGGTATTAGTTTAACATATGGAAGCCCATCTCACAGAACTCACATATGGACATTCAGTGCTTGTGGAGGAGACTGTACTGCAAAAGTTCCAGAGTTTGTAGGAAGTAATTACTTAACTCTTCCATACTTCAGGTCACCTTCAGTTTTAATGTTTCGAAGAAACTTCCTCCCTATACTCAATGAAGATATTGAAGTAAGATTGTGTCAAGATGAAAACAGGGACGTTTTACCACAAGAGGGTATATATCTCACCAGTACAAACATTTACGTCAACTAAATAATGCTATATATAGTACAGTCACCTTGATTCATAGAAATTATTTGTAATTAATTGCACAATAGTGGTACTAACACATTTATGTTATATTTTAAACAATTAAACAACAACATAGATTGTAATGCTGTTATATAGTTGCTAATTTCTCAAAATAGTAACGGTTAACTTCAGAAAAAAATGTTTCAACTCCACAAGTCTTCCTCCTCTCATTATTTTATGATATTATCACTCTTTGTTGAAGCTACATTCATATATTTCTGCCTAGATTTTGTAAGTATTACTGATACTGAGCTAACAAAAATGAAATTGGGGGTTATGGATAATATTTTATAAAGTAGTTACCCGAAGGTGAAGATAATATTTATATAATAAAGTATGAAGTTCTAAGCACCACTGAAGCAACTTCCATGGCAATTAAATTTTTGACAACTGGAGAAGAACCACTAAATAGAGACTGTAGGAAGACTTTGTTAACTCCAGGGATAAGCTTGATAAATTTTATCTAACCAATTTAAAAACTTTTCATTAAACCATGGATTCATATTTTCACAATTTGCACTCCACGGGTATCGGGCAGAGAGTATAAGGTGCTTGGTCTTTATCAACTGAGGATGAAAAGCAATGGTGGGACATTGGGGTAATTGGTTTCACCACTCCCAGGGTACTAGCTACATAGTGCAACTTTTTTCATTGCTGCAAATATTATGTTTTCCCTTTGAGGAGGTGAAGGATTACAAGTCCGAAGATTTCTCAGACAGTTAGATACAATAATCCGGATAGTCTTGTTAATGAGAGTGTGAAAGACATGCAATATAAAAAAAAAACTGAACATTTGTAGCAGAGCAATATCACTGTTTCATAATATCCAGAAGCTGGTCTGTGGGTTACAGAGACAATTCTGTGAGAACAGGGCACAAATCACTGGTAGGACCTGCTAGATTATGCTAGCACGTGAATTAGCATAAATTCTAAGGCTATTGAGATGAACTCTAAAGGTGCATAAGTTGCTGATCACCTTGCTGAAGTTGTATCACTTACCAATTAACTTAGCTACAAATAATATCATGCAAAAGAAGGCAGCACATGGCAATTTTTAGGGGGAAAAATGATGAGGATTCAGAGATAACAGTTTTATCTTTTAAGTTTGCATGGTACAATAGTCTGATGAAGCAGTTGAATTGAATGAACTAGACCAGCTCTTTCTTTTTCCTTTCATGAATGCAGTAGCCATTGACCAATTGATACTTGGACTATCGAAGTCTTACACTACAGCTAAAGATGTTTCTCCCACTCAGTACCCAGCTGTGTTGTGGAAAAAGAATGCAAATGACTTCCCACAATGATCAAAAGTGTGCAAAATGTTCCTGTAAGCCAATTTTCAGCTGCAGTGGAACATACATTCTACAATTTATCACAATTTTACTGAAACACAAATGCTGGACAATTCTATACTGAATCTTCCATAGTAATTTAATACAATGGTAGTGACTAGCTTGAGAACTGACTTTATGACACCTCAACTTGTAGTCGTGCAATCATCAGTAGTATAGTTCACTTGTTTAACTTGAGAATTTTATGGAATAATATGATTTTCTGGAATAATAAAAAGATTTATTTATAAAAAAATAGAATAATTCAAAAAAATTTTGAGTATAATCTGGTAGGCCATATTAACTGGAAGCTTTGCGTAATTACACAAAATTAATGAAAAATAGCATCAACAAGTCTGAAATGTTTTGGGCAGACCAATAACCAGTACAAGATGAATAAATACATTTGACCAGCATCCACGATCATCAATAACCTCTGTTCCTGCCTTGCATATATTTCTTTCAAGTAATTTACATTGTTGCACTATCAACATTATCACTATTCCAGCTTCTTCTAATACTCTCCTAATTGAAAAAGAATCTGCACACTTTGTCTTATCCATGGACTAATTCGTTGTTTTTTGGGGTTTTGTTTTTTGTTTTATTTTGTTCGTATGTTCTATTTATGTCACTACTTACAGTGTAATAAAAAAAAGATAAATTTAGCTGAAGTAGCTAACTAGCTAAACTTGACCACTTATTTTTTTTGTGTGGAACAAAAATTGCCTGTTAATATTGCAATAAGGAATCTGAGTTCACTGCTACAACCTACTCTCTCTCTCTTCATTATTAACAATACTTATTGCATGAGTCAAGAGTGTGATATGGCAAAATATTTCACAGCAGGCAAATGAGAATAAAGCCTAAGAGTGAGAGCAGATTGAGATATGGCAAGATATGCCACTCCCAGGCTTTACTTTTACTAGCTTCTGGCTCATTAAAATAAATTAGCGTGATCTTGAAATATTTCACAATAACACACTCTGACTCATTATATAGAAATGCATTGCTACATATATTATGTTATGTTGAAATATCATTTTAATAATGTTGGCACTCAAAACTTGATACAGAACAAAAAAAAACAGCAAACACACAAAAAAGCAACAAAAAACAAGGTGAAGCAACCATTAGTTACAAGAAAATTTTGAATTACCGATATAAATACACATGGACTACAAACACACCATGCAAGAAGAGAAGAATACCAAAAATGCTACTAGTTTCTGCTGTTACACTCTGAAATCCAAAAAAAAAAGTGCTGGAATAAAGTAGGCACAAATTGGTGAAAAAAAGGGTGTGGTCCAATGAAGTGGGACCTGAAGTGTTAATTATGCCAGTGGTCTCCACCCAATTCTCTTCATAATGAGATGTAGTCTCATAATAACATCTCCCACTAAAGAACGCTGAATGGCTTCTCCATGCCAGCAAGACATCATCAAGTCCCAACAATCTGTGTCAAACCTAGGCAGTCCCTCCGGCCTCAGACCTTTTCTGATGGCAGACCACAGCTGCTCCTTGTTCTGGGAGGCGTTTAAAGCACCAGGAAGTTTGGTGTTAATGGCGCAGGCCAAAGGCGTAGATGTCGACTGCATTGTCATAGGATCCCCCAAATAGCTCAGGGGCCATGTGGATGGATGTACACACTAGTCCAAGTCATCATAGCCTCAGGCTTGCAGAAACCCAGATCAGTGAGATAGCCTCTATTGCTATTGTCCAACTATAAGGACAGCAAAACAGACAAGAGACACAAGCAGGGGAAAAATTAATGATTAGTTTTAAAAACTGCAGATTTATACGAAAATATTGACATAACACTTCTTAAATATAACTGGCTTAAGTTTTCTATATTCTACATCAATTATATCATTTTTAACCTTTCTTAAATAGAGTTAAAATTGATCACTCAAATAATATACAATTAAAGATAATAAATCATATTTAGCAGACATAGCAGGCTACATATTACATCAAGCAACTTTACATACTAGAACATTCTTAAGTTTGATGTCTCGATGCAGCAAAGCCTGGCTATGCAGGAACCGGATCCCTTCAACTACATCCACAGCAATCTGCATTCTGGTTCCAAAGTCCAGCCCTAGTTTCAAGGCAGCATGAAGGTCCCTGGGGTAATGATGCATGATTAAGAGGACCACGGCCTGGGAGTTTCTGGAATAGTCATCATCTATAGAGCTCCCACGAGATTAACAACACAATCATTCTTTGGTAGAGTCCTATAGAATAATTATAAAATTAAATAATAATACAAATATAATTAATGTTTATATCTAAATATGAATATATGTACTCTCCTCTATTAACACACTAACACACAAATGTTACCTTATATTTCAAACATACATATACATATACACACACTAATTCAAGATTTCTCTCATGAGCAAAAAACAACAGCTTACTAATATAAACGCACACAGTGACCATTTACCAGTTGACAGTAAAAAACACTCACACATAATAGAAAGTGACCTTTACCAGATGGTTGAGAAAAATTATTTAGGAGTGTTAAAAATTATGATGCATATCTTGAATGAACGTAGAAAATATATATTGGTCTTGGCTATTAATAATATGGGTATATTACATATAAAATATTCACTCAGCTAAAGTGATGACAATAATATTATATTATTACTAACCCACTACTACTACTACTACTACTACTAAGTGAAACATTACTCGTTATGTTCCATAATCTGTGTATGATTATAGTATTAACAGTTGAAAAATATATATTATATATAATATATAAATGTCACAATAAACAGCTTTAAGTACACTAACCCAGTCATCCTCACATCCCTGATAGAAGTGTGTCATAGTCACGTGTGTGTTATATACTATCTGATATCCCATATGCAGAATATAATACATTTGCAACTACAATGTGCTGCATCGTGCACAGCATTAGTGCATCTGTTCCAACCAGATGTTCCGTTCACACGCTGTATCCACAGATTACTGAACACAACAAGTGATGTTCCCATTCTGTCCGACACTCCAGAAAGTGTAACCACCCTTTACCAAGTTAACTACATTTCATGAATCCACCTCACACAAAAAAAATCTAGAAACTTTTTTTTTTAAGGAATAAGGAATAATAATTTTTTTTAAGCAATAAGGAATTTAATTGCAAACTCTCTATGTACCTGTTGATCAAGTGGAGCTCTGGCATCATGATCGTAGATGAAGAATGGGTGGAGCTCAACTTGGCACACCTGCAAAGTCTTCCTGACAGCGTCCAAACTGCCAGGATCAAAGGTTGGAGCACAAATAACCTCGAACCTCGCCTCCATGATGAGGTTGTTGAGCCCCACCTCCAGAGTGGTATGAATTTAAACATATAATACACCTTGAAAGTATGTCTAGTCAGCTGAATTTTTGTGACATTTTGTATCTTTATTGACTTAGGCCTTAGTGGAGCTGAAAGTGTTGCACTGGTATACAGTAGGCAAGAGCCAATATTTACAGCCAATATTTAAAAAAATTTGAACTAGCCAACCTGATAGAAACGTCTGTGTACAGCATGTAGCAATACATATCTGTAATAGTGTGTGTGTGTGTGTGTGTGTGTGTGTGTATGTGTGTCTACTAGTCAATGCCCTCCACCAATTAGATTGTCTAGCGCATTGCTGGGCTATGCTATGGGCAATATTACTGCAGACCAAGTGATCAAAACCGATTAGAGAAAAGTAGTCAAATATCGTCTGTACCAATAGCAGATTGGATTATTAGTGTAACTATTAGCTGTATTATGATTTAGAAATTGTGAAGTGATAAAATAGCAGAGTAAAAAATTCCACAAAAATAATCTTAGAAAAAAGAAAATTTCCATTGGTTTGTTGAGAGCAAGACTGCAGCATAGCAGTACCCATATTTAGTTCAAACTGATTACCACTAGGAGAGAAAAGTAGTACAATATAGGCTGTACCTATAGCAGATTTGATTACAAGTGCAACAAGTCCATGTAGCTGTATTATGACTTGTATAAATAAAAAATAAAAATAGACCACTGACAAGTAGTCAGAAAAGTTCCATTTCAAGTGGTTGTTTTGTTTTCTGTTATTTTTGTTATTTTTTGTTAATTATTTTATTACTGGTGAGCATTACAGGCCAGTCTAGCTTCTTCTCTTATGAAGACAGCATTTCCATTTACTATAGTAATGAAGCAACAAAGGTGCGAACCCTCAGCGTTATTAAACACTACCTACCTATTATAATCCTTCCAAAGAACTAGCAATCTGTTAGCTATTTTAGTGAGGCATCAATATTGCTCTGTCAATGAAAATGGTACATGGAAACGCTGTTTTTGTAATGGAAGAAGCTAAACTAGCCTGAAACACTCACTGGGGTACATTTTCAACCCTGAACTTCACACTTCCCTGAGCATAAAGCAAACGACACTGCTGGCTGCAAAAAGTATTTGCTCACGTGATGAAGACGTGACGCTAGGGGGCGTTACCCACAAAAGCTGGAACCTATGCGGAGCTGAAAGCTTCGCGTTTTCCAACAATTAGCCTGAAATTCAATACAGTAGCACCATAAAAAGTCCTAAATCTTCGTCCTGAGTAAGTTCGTACCTAAATCAACGGTTAATTGTCAGTAATCTCCAAAATTAGAGCGTGACAGACAGACTGAACAACTAATGGATCAAAATAACTGGAACAATTGTACATGTAAACAATGTCTCAGTAAGAGAAATTAAACAGGCCAGAAAACAGAGCCAGTATGAATTGTGAGTTAAAGATAAAGGAATCTCTACACATACAAATGACACCTGACAACAACAAGTATAACAGATATGTTTAGAGCTTCCTGGATGCTGGCTGTTCTATGCTGTATGCAAATCACCCTTCAGGATATAATAAACGGTAAACATACCCTCCAGTATCTTGCTGTTTACATTATATTTACTATATCATCACTGAGAATTTAACCACAGTTGACCCAGAACAATGCTTTCGGCAAGAAGTCAAAACATAGCGTTGAGTTTAATTAACATAATATTGGCTGTTAGAACGAGAAAATTTGCTAATACTAATAGCATTCACAACAATACCAAGCAGCATGTGTCTCAGCCTAGACTTGTTTACCTGTTGGTCTCTTACAGTAATCCTTCCACTCACTTTATTTGTACCTAATGTTATGGAAAAATGAAAGTTTCATCCTACTCCTATTTATTTAAACTATTGTGCTGGTTAAATAAACTTTATCAGTTTGCTATACATTTCCGCACTAGCAGCTGCTGTTGTTGATATCTCATCATTTGTATCGTTGAGAAAGAATTTCAGGGCTAGAAATCAATTCATCATAATATAACTATAGCACCTGATGTACGGAACAAACAATGACCAAATGAAGGAGTATGGGCAGGTTAGATAAAAGGTAATCAATAATTAAATTATAGTGAATGTAAAAATCATAAGAAATAGGAACATGGTCTATAGTGGTTAAAATACTTTTCATCTATACATACTAGTAATAGTCCAGCAGATAAGAAAAATTATTGTGACAGAGTGGACCAAAGCATGAAACTTGGTATGCAGGTTCGGTTTGGCATATATAACAGTATCAGAAGGGGTGCCAAAAAAATTGTTTAATTAAAACAAATTTTTTACAGTGTGAAATTTTGATTAACAATTAATTATGTAAAAGAGCTCAATATAAATTGTTTATTATAATGTATTGTGGTTTAATACTTTAATGTTAATGATTAGGAGTCACCTGATATTACAGGCAGCTAGACTATTTAATAGAACTAGCTATACCCTAATAGCTAGCCAAGTGTAGCAAGTTTCAGAGAATTTATTTCAGTAGAATAAAACCATAATATTTCGGCTTGTGGAGCCTTCTAGTGGATACTGAACTGAATGAGGGTGACTGAACAAGGAACTTTGTATAAACAGATGAAACAAAACATGAGATCATTGTGCGGTGGGGCACAGCACCTGGGAATGTTAGTTGGTGTTGGACAATTTCTGTGACATGTGAGTTGTACTTGGGAGGTGTGAAGGTGTAGTCATAATTTAATTAGTGGCCCCTCCAGAATGACTGCCACTAATTAAATTATGACTACACCTTCACACCTCTCCCAAGTACAACTCACATGTCACAGAAATTGTCCAACACCAACTAACATTCCCAGGGGCTGTGCCCCACCACACAATGATCTCATGCTCTGTATCATCTGTTTATACAAAGTTCCGTGTTCAGTCACCCTCATTCAGTTCAGTAATCACTAGAAGGCTCCACAAGCCGAATATTATGGGGTTTTTTCTACTGAAATAAATTCTCTGAAACTTGCTACAGCTGGCTAGCTATCAGGGTAGCTAGTTCTATTAAATAGTCTAGCTGCCTGTAATATCGCCATTTCTTATTTTCGCTATAATAATTGTATTGGGCGCGCAAATAAAAAAATTCACGGGTATCGCCGATTGTATTGACCAAAGTTTCTTGTAACACATATTTTTGTAAAGGAATGTATATATGGATGGCACCCTTTCTAATATTGCTGTACATACCTTCAACAAACACTGTGCTAAGTTTCATGCTTTGGTCCACTCTGTCACAATATTGCATCAAAAGTACAATTTCCCACTGGACTATAATAAGGAGTTAGAATTACATTTTATTGTAAAGTACTTTCAACAAAACAGTTCAAAGCTGTTGAGACAAAAAGAAGTTTCATTTGTGTAAACTTTTCGTATTGTACTGTATATGCTATAAATTGGACAAGAATATGAAATAAGAATATATTGGTGTGAATACTCAAAGTTGAAATATCCAGACAGACATTGTCTCCTGGTAAACATATTATTAAGTATCATTACTTCATTACAATAATGAGAAACATAGTTAAATCAATCATAGTGTACTCTTCAGGTGGAAAGTAATATGGTGGCTAGGGCTCCCCCTCCCAACTACATAAGTTTAATGAAAATTTATAATGAAGATAAATTAATATCCAAGTGTCATAAGTTTTAACCTAATTTTTTTTTTCCCCTCCCTGCCGTTAGCACTAGATCCTTCCCTGAATCTACAGAAAAATTTATCAATCTTCAGTCTAAGGTCTATTCCTAATTATTTGAGTATATACACTATTATTATAGACAAGCTTAAATTATATTCTGGCTTTACATTCCCATGTAGTAGTTCTTGACAGTTAAGAGTGGTGGATGTATTGCATTGCACAAAGTTGAGCAGCTCCAAAATGTAGTCAAAGAAGTTGGAGACGATGGTGTCCACTGGAATGAAGTTGAAAGACAACTCCGGCTTCAATTCTGGGTTGTCATGGGACTTGACACCTTCATGACAATGGGAGGAGAAAAAAGGGGGAAAATTAAATAATAATTCAGCGAGCGAGCGAAGCGAGCGAAGCTGACTCTCAGTCGCGTTCAATTGAGATTTCAGATATATATATATAGGTATGTATGCGTACGTCAAAAATTTTCGCCCGCGCTTCTAATTACGTAAGTTAGGTAAAGCGTTCACAGTTCCAGTATTTTTCAATTAACGAGCGCGGAGAATCCTGCTGCACTGCCTTACGCAACTTTGTTTCAACCACAAAGTTTATAGCTACTCTCTTCTTGAAACAATTGTGAAGTCTTTGTCAAGCTGCGCTTCTTTGCCACAGCTTTCGAAGTTTATTCAGGTAATTCTGTTATTGTTAACTCGTCATGCCTAATCATTGCTATTATTTAGCGATTTCCTTCACAAATCATCATTACCTATACTTATATTTTGCTGTAAAAAGAGTCTGCTCGCTCGCCATGCATTTGCGCTATTCGAGCGCACCACTAGTACAAATTTAATTAATGACTAAATATGAATATATGTACTCTCCTCTATTAACACACTAACACACCAATTTTACCTTATATTTCAAACATACATTTACATTATACACACACTAATTCAAGATTTCTTCCATAAGAAAAAACACATCTTACTAATATAAATGCACACAGTGACCATTTACCAGTTGACAGTAAAAAACACACTCACACATAATAGAAAGTGACCTTTACCAGATGGTTGAGAAAAATTATTCAGTTATACAGGAGTGTTAAAAATTATGATGCATATCTTGAATGAACGTAGAAAATATATATTGGTCTTGGCTATTATTAATATGGGTATTACGTATAAAATATTCATTCAGCTAAAATGATGACAATAATAATATTATATTATTAATAACCCACTAACTACTACTACTACTACGTGAAACATTACTGGTTATGTTCCATAATCTGTGTATGATTATAGTATTAATAGTTGAATATATAAATGTCACAATAAACAGCTAAAGTACACCAACCCAGTCATCCTCACATCCCTGATAGAAGTGTATATACTATCTGATATCCCATCTATTTATGTGCAGAATATAATACATTAGCAACAACAATGTGCTGCATCGTGCACAGCATTGGTGCATCTGTTCACACTAAGCACAATCAGATGTTCCGTTCACACGCTGTATCCACACATTACTGAACACAACAAGTGATGTGTAGCCACCCTTTAACAAGTTAACTACATTTCATGAATCCACCTCACACAAAAAAAAATCTAGAAAATTTTTCTTTAAGGAATAAGGAATATTAATTCTTTTGAGGAATAAGGAATTTAATTGCAAACTCTACGTACCTGTTGATCAAGTGGAGCTCTGGCATCATGACCGTAGATGAAGAATGGGTGGAGCTCAACTTGGCACACCTGCAAAGTCTTCCTGACAGCGTCCAAACTGCCAGGGTCAGAGGTTGGAGCACAAATAGCCTCGAACCTCGCCTCCATGATGAGGTTGTTGAGCCCCACCTCCAGAGTGGTATGAATTTAAACATATACACCTTGAAAGTATGTCTAGTCAGCTGAATTTTTTCGTGACATTTTGTATCTTTATTGACTCAGGCCTTCGTAGAGCCGAGAGTGTTGCACCGGTATACAGTAGGCAATAGCCAATATTTACAGCCATTATTTTAAAAAAATTTGAACTAGCCAACCTGATAGAAACATCTGTGTACAGTGTGTAGCAATACATATCTGTAATAGTGTGTGTGTGTGTGTGTGTGTGTGTGTGTGTGTGGGTGTGTGTGTGTGTGTGTGTGTGAGTGTGTGTGTGTGTGTGTGTGTCTACTAGTCAGTGCCCTCCACCAATTAAATTGTCGAGCACATTGCTGGGCTATGCTATGGGCAATATTACTGCAGATCAAGTGATCAAATTCGATTACCACTAGGAGAGAAAAGTAGTCAAATATCGTCATTGGATTATTAGTGCAACTATTTAGTTGTATTACGATTTAGAAATTGTGAAGTGATAAAATAGCGGAGTAAAAATTCCACAAAAAGAATCTTAGAAAAAAAGAAAATTTCTATTGGTTTGTTGAGAGCAAGACTGTAGCATAGCCATACCCATATTTAGTTCAAACTGATTACCACTAGGAGAGAAAAGGATTAAAATATAGGCTGTTCCTATAGCAGATTTGATTACCAAGTGCAACAAGTCCATGTAGCTGTATTATGACTTGTAATATGAAATCTGGAAAAAAAAATAGACCACTGATAAGTAACTAACTTTATCAGAAAAGTTCCATGTCAAGTGGTTGTTTTGTTTTCTGTTATTTTTGTTATTTTTTGTTAATTATTTGATTACTGGTGAGCATTTCAGGCTAGTTTAGCTTCTTCTCTTATGAAGACAGCATTTCCATTTACTATAGTAATGAAGCAACAAAGGTGCAAACCCTCAGCGCTATTAAACACTACTTACCTATTATAATCCTTCCAAAGAACTAGCAATCTGTTAGCTATTTTAGTGAGGCATCAATATAGCTCTGGCAATGAAAATGGTACATGGAAATGCTGTCTTCATAAGAGAAGAAGCTAAACTAGCCTGAAACACTCACTGGTATACATTTTCAACCGTAAACTTCACTTCTTTCACTGAGTTAACTTCCCTGAGCATAAAGCAAACCACATCGCTGGCTGCAAAAATTATGTGCTAATGTGATGAAGACATGACGCTAGGGGCCATTACCCACAAAAGCTGGAACCTATGCGGAGCTGAAAACTTCGCATTTTCCCAACAATTAGCCCGAAATTCAATACAGTAGCACAATAAAAAGTCCTAAATCTTCGTCCTGAGCAAGTTCATACCTAAATCGTGACAGATAGACTGAACGACTACTATAACCCTCTCACACATGCGCGCTTAAGGTAAATGAAGCACCAAAGGTGCGAACCCTCAGCGCTACTATACTCTAACTAGCTATTACTAGTGGTGTGCTTGAGCACAAATGGCGAGCGAGCCTTACACTATACTATTGTTAAATGATTGATTTTAACAACTAACACTCAAGCTACTAAAATAAAGTCGAGTTGTTAAATTATGCATATACGGTAAAGGGGTTTAATGCCATAGTAACCACTCCCCTCAACTGTTTGAATTGAAAACGAAACAACAAAATCAAGTCACGTTATTTAAAATTTTCTTTGTGATATTCTTAATAGTAGTTGTAACGCACAATACTTTCACACAACTGAACATACCTATGCAAGACTTACCTTCGTGGTTCGTCTAGTGGATAATGAATTTTCCAGTAAATGCTGTTGAGTAGGGCTTATAACTGTGACAAATAGCGACTAACTTGAATAGAAATGGAACTCCCATAAGTTTTAGAGTTTTAACTGCACACGCAAAAGAATTCAAAGCAGTACACAATTCAATTTCTAAGGTGATACGGGTTATGGTCGCTAAACCAGAGGATTCGGTTTAGTGAAGTTTGGGACGGGGGCGAACGCGGAGCGAACACAAAAATACGGAGGGTCAAAGTACAAAATGACATACGTACGTCCATATATACTGATAAACTAGTGGTATGCTTGAGCACAAATGGCGTGCGAGCCTGATAGTTAGGTAACATAAAATGTTACTATTTTTAGCAGTTCATGCTAATACTATAATAGCAGTTATGACCTTATATTTCAGCAAACAAATACAAAATCACTCTCTTACCTGATTAATGGTAACTTTTGTAGTATCAAACATCTGCCATTCTGATAATCTCAATTACCAGTAACTCTTGAACAAGCTCTCAGCTATGATTAAAAAAATAAGCCAGTGTTATTATTTGTAATTTTTAGCCAACAAATATGGAATTACTACTTACCTCAATTTCCTGAGTATTGATAACTTCTGTAGTATCAAATTGAAGTTACTTTGACTATCTGAATTACAGTGAATTCTTGACAAGCTCTCAGCTACAAATACAAAAGACAATCAATTTTAGCACACAAATACAAAATTACTTTCTTACCTCATCTTCTTGAGCAGTGGTAACTGTTGTAGTACCAAATTTGAGCCATTCTGACTACTTGAATTTACCAGTCACTGTTGACAACAAGCTCTTAGCTACATAAAAGAAAGGCCAGAGTTATTTTTGCATATTTAGCTAACAAATATGGAATTAGTACTTACCTCAGCTTCCCTCGAGTAGTAGTAGCTTCCTTAGCATTAATACTATGGCATTCTGACTACCAATTGCTCTTGATAACCAACAATCGGCACTTCGTATCCCCCTAAAACGGAGAAGTTTTAAAATTAAGTCTGGAAAAGGGTCTTCAATGCCATAGTAACCGGTTGAATCAACTTTATGTTTCTTGAAAAGCAAGCGTTTTCGCAGGAATTTTCTCACACTTCGAAGCTTAAGTATAAAGTAAGGCTTACTTAATGCTGTAGTTTCATAATAAACTGGGGTCAAGGCTAAAAAGCCGTGTTTTTGGAGAAAAAAGGTCCCTGCGCGCGCGTTTAAAGGGCATACGTACCATCCATACATACATACATACTAGTGGTGTGCTTGAGCACAAATGGCGAGCGAGCCTGATGTTAGGTAACATAAAACTAAGTATTGTTACTATGTTTTAGCTTAGTTCATGCAAACACTATAATAGCAGTTTGACCTTTTATTTCAGCAAACAAATACAAAATCACTCTCTTACCTGATTAATGGTAACTTCTGTAGTATCAAACATCAACCATTCTGATAATCTCAATCACCAGTAACTCTTGTTCCTCACCTACGATAACAAAATAAACCGGTGTTATTAATTGTAATTTTAGCCAACAAATATGGAATTACTACTTACATCATTCTTGAGTATTGATAACTTCTGATTGAAGTTACTTTGACCATCTGAATTACCTTGAATCCTTGACAACAAGCTCTCACCTACAAAAACAAAAACAATAGATTTTAGCACACAAATACAAAATTATTTTCTTACCTCATTTTCTTGAGCAGTGGTAACTTTTGTAGTACCAAATTTGAGCCAATCTGACTATTTGAATTTACCAGTCACTGTTGACAAGCTCTTAGCTACAAAAAAGAAAGGCCAGAGTTATTATGCATATTTAGCTAACAAATATGGAATTACTACTTACCTCAGCTTCCCTCGAGAAGTAGTAGTTTCCTTAGCATTAATACTGCGGCATTCTGACTACCAACAGCTCTTGACAACCAACAACCGGCACTCCGTATCCCCCCCATAAAACTGCGAAGTTTTGAAATTAAGTCTGGAAAAGGGTCTTCAATGCCATAGTAACCGGTCGAATCAACTTTTTGTTTCTTGAAAAGCAAGCATTTTCGCAGGAATTTTCTCACACTTTGGAGAAGTAAGGCTTGCTTAATGCTGTAGTTTCAGAATAAACTGGGATCAAGCCTAAAAAGCCGTGTTTTTTGGAGAAAAACGTTCCCCGCGCGCGCGTTTAAGGGGCATACGTACCATCCCACATACATATATACATATAACATATACCCGATTTTGCATTATCCACCCCTAATACTGTCTCGCTCGCTTCGCTCACTCGCCAACTAGTGGTGTGCTAGAGCACAATAGCGAGCGAGCCTGATAGTTAGGTAACATAAAGATAAGTATTGTTACTAGTGATGTGCTTGAGCACAAATGGCGAGCGAGCCTAAAGACTATAATATTTTTATATGAATGATTTTGACTTCTAACACTGAAGCTACTGATAAGGTCCAGTTTTTTAATTTCGCATACACGGTAAAGGGATTTCAGTGCCATAGTAACAACTCTCTGCAACTGCTTGAATTGAAGGGGAAAAAACAACAACAAAACAATACACGTTATTAGTTTTCTTTGTGATATTCTTTAGCTAAGTAGTGGTTGTAACACACAATGCTTTGACAAAACTGGAAATGCACCTACACAGACTTACCTTCGCAGTAGTCTAGTGGACAATGTATTTTCAAGTAAATACTGTTGCGCACGGCTTATAACCATGACAAAGAGCGCATTGACTTAACACTGCCACTAACTCGAATAGAAATGGAAGTCCCTTAAGTTTTCAAGTTTGAACTGCACCCGCAAAAGAATTCAAAACGGTAAACAATTCAATTTCTAGGGTGATACGGGTACTGATCGATAAACCAGAGGATTCTGTTTAGTGCAATTTGGGACGGGGTCGACCACATAACTAACACAAAAACGCGAGGGTCAAAGTACAAAATGACATACGTACGTCCAAACATATACATACAAATAAATTTACTAGTGGTGTGCTTGAGCACAAATGGCGAGCGAGTCTTAAACTACACTATTGTTAAATGATTGATTTTAACAACTAACACACTCAAGCTACTAAAATAAAGTTGAGTTTTTTAATTACGTATGCGGTAAAGGGGATTTAATCCCATAGTAACCGCTCCCCGCAACTGTTTGAATTGAAAAAGAAGCAACAAAATCAAGTCACGTTATTTAAAGTTTTTTTTGGTGATATTCTTAATAGTAGTTGTAACGCACAATACTTGCACACAACTGAACATATCTACGCAAGACTTACCTTCGTGGTCTAGTGGACAATGAATTTTCAAGTAAATGTTGTTGAGTAGGGCTTATAACTGTGAGTGACTAACCCGAATAGAAATGGAGCTCCCATTAGTTTTTGAGTTTTAACTGCACCCGCAAAAGAATTCAAAGCGGTAAACAATTCAATTTCTAAGGTGATACGGGTAATGGTCACTAAACTGGAGGATTCTGTTTAGTGAAGTTTGGGACAGGGGTGGAACGCGGAGTGAACACAAAAATACGGAGGGTCAAAGTACAAAATGACATACGTACGTCCAAATAAACATCCACGATTTTCGATTGTGTTACCCCTGTAAGTGTCTCGCTCGCTACGCTCACTCGCCAACTATGTTTTAGCTTAGTTCATGCAAACACTATAATAGCAGTTATAACCTTTTATTTCAGCAAACAAATAAAAAATCACTCTCCTACCGGATTTGTTAACTTTTGTAGTAGTATCAAACATCTGCCATTCTGATAATCTCAATTACCAGTAACTCTTTAACAAGCTCTCAGCTATGATAAAATAATAAACCAATGTTATTATTTGTAATTTTAGCCAACAAATATGGAATTACTACTTCCCTCAATTTCCTGAGTATTGATAACTTCTGTAGTATCAAATTGAAGTTACTTTGACTATCTGAATTACAGTGAATTCTTGACAACAAGCTCTCAGCTACAAATACAAAAGACAATCAATTTTAGCACACAAATACAAAATTACTTTCTTACCTCATTTTCTTGAGCAGTGGTAACTTTTGTAGTATCAAATTTGAGCCAATCTGACTATTTGAATTAAGCTAAACAGTGAAGAGATTTAACTATTTAAAAGCTTTCTTGCATATACATGTATATTATATGCATATTATATGTATATACATATAATAATGTATGTTGTACTAAGTAGTAAAACTTGTTCTACACATACTGAATGTCCATTTATTTCATAACCTCAATAACATCAACGTTGTTGTAGTGTATGATTTATTAGTACTTACGAAGACATCAGGCATACCAAAATATTAATTTTAGCTGTGTCTTATTATGTGCGTGCATTATATTAATAATTATAGCATAAGTTATTAAAGCTTTATGTTAGGCATAATATGCTTACCACAGAATAATTGAGGTAACATAAAATTTAAATTTTCATGTTATTCTGTTAAGTGCTAGCTATAGAGTTAGTTTATGCTTGTGGTGGAACATAGCCTACTTATTATTGGTCAGCTTCCCTCCCACTAAATCAAATGCAGGAAAGGCGACTTCAACATACCAAAAATGAAAAAAAAGAAGACAAAAACATGTTTGTTTGGAGGAAAAAAATGCACTGGTTACTTTAAACAAAGGAGGGAATCACAAGTAAAACTATGGTGGACTATTCTACCGATAAAACTACTAAATCCATTCAATATCAAAACACACATTCACTATAAATAGTGACGTGGTGAAGGCTATTCAATAATATTGTATGATGCCACTTTGTTCGTACAATATGCATGAAGTAAGATTGAATATTTGTTAATACTAACTCTGGAAAATATATTCTAAATTTGCTAGTGCACATTGCGTAATAGACTGCATCAATTTATTAAACGACAAGTAGACTTTGACCAGCCAAGACAAATAGTGTACAATCACTATTCTAAGTACCTTTGGTACAAATTATGGACCACAAGCAAGTGATCTCGCATATGAAATTGGAAATAATGATACCAAAGAAGGCAATACATCTCAATGGGAAATGATCGATGAAGTAGATATTCAGAACATTATACTGTTTCAAAAAAGTATTGCTGTAATGCAAGTAATATACCTGTACAGCTAACAACAATATCAAATGAATCACTGCCCAATACTTCTTCTCAAAATAAAACACCAGGTTCAGAAGCAAATATGAGTACGACATTGTAATTATTAACTTCATCTACACAGTGTAATAACTATGTAATAAAAAACAGCTATTTATACTTTATGAGCTGCATTGCAGTACAATGCCTATATACTTTCTGTTCCCTTCACTTCCTATATGTACATTCCTTCAATGAATAATATTGAGCTTAAAGGATGTACTTGATACAGTGATTTCCGTTTCCTGCTATATTTCAACTTTTTCCATATTATATAATGCATGAGGAAAGCTTTGATCTTCAGTCCTCTCAGTTCAGCATTGTTTGCTATCATGAACAACTCGGGTTCAGAGAAAGTTTCTGATCTTTACGCTGTGATAGACAAGAGCAAGACCAAGAAATGTATAAACCAAGAAGGAATTATGGATGACTTTCCTCTGTATTCAGTTGTAAATAAAAAGAAAAATGTGACAAAAAGTAGAAACCTTGAAGAAAGCATTGATTCCGCAGATCTCTATGCCACAGTAGACAAGAACAGAAAGAATGGAAACCTACGAAGCACTGAGCAGCATAATATCAATGAAGAAAGACTAAGTCCAGTTAAATCAACTATACATAACCAGGTCGATTGTAGTAATTCCTTTATCAAATCTGCTACAGGCAAAACTACATTAATGAATATAATCTGGTCAATAGCAGCTGCTGTAATGGTAATACTTATTGTAATCTTTGTTATTACTACTGCTATTGGCTTCACCAAAGTATCCAGCTTGCAGTTTCAGTTTCTATCAACTAAATTTGATCAAGATTTAAATGTATCAGCTTCTCCCACATCCAACACCGAGGTCATAGATAGCTCAACTAATATGAATTTTCTTCAAAACCAAAGTTTAAATCAATCGGCTACTCCTTCATTCAGTACAGAAGACATGGAGAGCTCTACACCTGCAGTTAATCGAGTACTTTCAAATTATTCTCACTTACAGCAGTTGTTTGATACAAATAATATTCTGTTGCAATTTTTATCTTATTGCAATAGTAAAGGGGAACTTAACCAAAGTCAATGTGTTGACTCAGTATTAAGTATATATGGTAGGAACAAAATCCTACCAGCTAAGTCCTGTAAGGAACTTAATAAGATTGTACCTCACAATTCCGGTTATTATTGGGTGAAGGCTTCTGATGGTTCTACGAATCAAATTTATTGTGATATGACAGTGTCTTGTGGTAACATGACTGGAGGACTCACTAGAATAGCAACTCTGAATCCCTTAACTAAATCTCAGTACTGCACAGGAGATATTAGTGTTAATGATGATGGATGCTATAAAACATCACCAATGCCCGGTTGCTCAGAGTTTGTCTTTTCTATGTTCAATTTAAATTGATCATATTCTCACATATGTGGCACAGTTGAAGGTAGTTACTTTGGTACACCTGAAGGCTTTGCAGGTAGTGGACGGTCATCTACTACTATTGATAATAACTATGTGGATGGTATTAGTTTAACATGGAAGCCCATCTCACAGAACTCACATATGGACATTCAGTGCTTGTACAGGAAACTGTACTGCAGGAATTCCAGAGTTTGTAGGAAGTAATTACTTAAATCTTCCACACTTCAGGTCACGTTCAGTCATGATGTTTCAAAGAAACTTTCTCCCTATACTCAATGAAGATATTGAAGTAAGATGGTGTCAAGATGAAGACATGGACACTACACCACACGAGGGTATATATCTCACCAGTATGAACATTTATGTCAACTAAATAATGCTATATACAGTACAGTCACCTTTTCATAGAAAGTATTTGTAGTTAGTTGCATAATAGTGGTACTAACACATTTATGTTATATTCTTTATAATTAAACTACAACAACATAGATTGTAATGCTGTTATATAGTTTCTAATTTCTCAAAATAGTAATGGTTAACTTCAGAAAAAATTGTTTAAACTTCAGAAAAAATTGTTTAAACTCCACAAGTCTTCCTCCTCTCATTATTTTATGATATTATCACTCTTTGTTGACGCTACATTCATATGTTTCTGCCTGATTTTGTAAGTATTACTGATACTGAGCTGACAAAAATGAAATTGGGGGTTATGGATAATATTTTATGAAGTAGTTACCCGAAGGTGAAGTTAATATTTATATAATAAAGTATGAAGCTCTAAACACTACTGAAGCAACATCCCTGGCAATTAAATTTTTGACAACTGGAGAAGAATCACTAAATAGAGACTGTAGGAAGACTTTGTTAACTCCAGGGATAAGTTTGATAAATAACATTTTGTCTTTGTATGTAGTGAAAACGAGGAAATTAATGGAGTGCCTTACGTCCCTCCCAAGACTTTTTACCGCCATCGTAGACAGTAAAGATAACCTATTTAAAACTTTTCATTAAACCATGGATTCATATTTTCACAATTTACACTCCACTGGCGTCGGGCAGAAGAGTATAAGGTGCT
>WLWD01003387.1_pt1 | contig 55757 bp, 40 predicted proteins | sample 6712731 | NCBI WGS metagenome assembly WLWD01 (sample SAMN12718690, study PRJNA576275) | sponge metagenome | isolation source: marine sponge | host: Mycale hentscheli | place: New Zealand: South Island, Marlborough, Capsize Point | collected 2014-11-01 | reverse complement strand
TGTCCCACAGAAGCGACGCCAATTCCGGCGGCACAATCAATATATTCATTCCCTTTGTCATCCCACAGTGTGGCGCCTTCACCTCGAGTAATGACGATATCGCGCTTCGGATAAACTTCAAATCCGTATTTTTGTTCTTTTTCGATCAATTCATCATTTTTTAACTCGGAGTATTTGTGAGTATTCGAAGCAGGTGCGTCACAGGATAGCTAAGGCTGAATCCAAGTTCCGCCGCCGTTGAGAGCGTCGAGAATGGGGTTTTCACCTCGACCATCACAAATGATGATTTTCTTAACGTTGCCTTTTGCCAACTTATAGAGCGCATGCATTTTTCGTTTCATTCTGCCTTCGACTTGCTGTTCTCGGACCTCAAGCTCGGCGTAGTCTAGTCGGGGGCGCAGTGAATCTGGGTCATTAATGTCTTCCATAAACCCCGGTGCTTCGATTAGCTGAATCACCGTGTCGGCGTCCAAGCCCTGTTGTAGCTTACAAACAATGTCGTCGTTCTCTGAATTGATGGCATTCCCATTTTCATCGCAAATGGGAATGGTCAGAACGGGAACATAGCCACTATCGATCAATGTTGTCAGTAAGGCTGAGTTTACCGTAGCGGGTTTTCCAGAGAAATCCCGCTTGAGCATTTTCTTGCCGTTCTCCATCACACGAATACCTTTGTTGCGTTTTCCTTGGACAATGCGCCCATCGAGGCCAGTGAGTCCCACGGCATTGATGTCATTTTGTTGGCACAGTTCCACCAGACGTTTGTTGCGCAAACCACTATAAGCCATCAAAATCGCATCCAGTGCATTTTCATCAGAGAACACACTGGTATACCCGGAAATGGAGGTTAGTACGCTTTTTTCGAACCCCATTTTTTTTGCCACCTCATCTCGCAGTGCATTGGCACCGTGAACGATCATGAAAGGCTCGTTCAGCGTTGCAAGGTCTCTAATAATCCCGGGAAGGTTCAGTTTTTCGCCGCCGCCAATTTTAACGATAAGCATAGATATACCGGATGAATGTAGTAGTAGGAGTCATCTTGATAGTTAGATAGAGGGTTGAAACTCTGTGGTTAGGGTATCAAGAGTAAGGACTTGATGGTTGTCTATTGTGTTCCACTGATCCAGAAGAGGATAAGGTTGGGAGCAAACTACCCGAAGCCCATTTTGGTTAGCCGTGTGAAGTGCAAAATAATCAGGGTTTTCACTGAATAGGCTACAAATATGGACGGCTTGTTTGTCGGCAAGAAAGAAGTTCATTGCTCGAATGTACCGAGTGCGTTTGTTGATGATGTCTACGCCTTTTCGTGTTGCAGTAGCGAGGTCTCCTTTATCGAAACGCTTAATGTAATTGAATATTTTCTCCGCACCGATACGGCCTTCGGCTTTAATTTTCACTCCCCGTAGTTCGCCATTGAAGGCAAATACATTGCTTCCATCTTCAAACGGCATGTTATTTTCTACCATGATGCCTTCATCACGAAATGCGCTACGAGCATGTACCAGAAAAACCCGGGTTTTGGGAAATTCATCGACAAGATCATCCCAAATGGGAAGAATGTTGTGATAGAACTGCCAGTTGTCCTTTGAGTCGAGCCATGCGCACCCCCAGCCGTGCCCTTGGTATTCGGGACTGTCTTTGCATATTTTTTTGAAAGCATCCAGATGCCGCTGGGGGTCAATGCCATCAGGATGATTGAGTAGCAACAGTCGGCACATGAAGGTGGCGTAATCTAATTCGTAAACTTGTTATTCGTAACCGATCCGAAGTAGCAGAGGTCTAATTCTGATCACTAAATAGGATGCAGCCCAGCGAAGCCTAATGCGGTGTCTTCTTCGAATCCATACATGAGATTGAAGGCTTGGACGGCTTGGCCAGCCGCACCTTTTACTAAATTGTCGATGGCGCTCATGACGACGAGTCGATTACTGTCAGGGTCAATTTCGAAGCCAATGTCACAATAGTTAGTGCCGCTCAATAATTTCGGCTCGGGGTAGCGGTAAATACCCGTTCGTTCTTTTACGATACGAACAAAACGCTCGTTGCCATAGTCTTCCCGATAGATTTTCCAGATGTCCTTATCTGTCAATGGCTCATTCAGAAACACATGACAGGTGGCCAGAATGCCTCGCACCATTTCTATGGAGGTGGCCGAAAACGAGATTTGGGGTGTGGTGTTGAAACGATCTCCCAGCTCCTGCATCATTTCCGCAACATGGCGATGGCCTGTGGGTTTGTAAGAACGTACCGCGCCGCTGCGTTCGGGGTGATGGCTGGCATCGCTAGCACTGTTTCCACCCTGGCTAGACCCGGCTTTGACTTCAATAACTGCTTGTTGGGCTAGGCCTCGTTTGAATAAAGGTCGAAGTGCCAAGATAGTCGCGGTGGCGTTACAGCCTGCGCCAGTAACCAGACTAGCGCTTCGGATCTGGTCTCGATTGATCTCGGGTATGCCGTAAACAAACTGTTCGAGATAGTCAGGGCAGGCATGAGGTTGTTTATAAAAACGCTCAAAAGAAGCAACGTTGTCCAGTCGAAAATCACCGCTAAGATCAATGATCTTTGGTGCGAGGGCTCGGTAATGTTCGATATTATTCATCGCATGACCATGGGGTAAGCAAAGAAACAGGAGATCACAGGCCGTGAGTTCGGCGATCGCACAAAATTTGATCGACGTGAACTTTCGCAGATTTGGGTGGACCTTGCTAACCTGCTTACCCGCAAACCGTTCAGATGTGATCTGATGGATACGAACATTGGGGTGATCAAGCAATAGCCTTACTAACTCACCGCCACCGTAACCACTTGCGCCGACAATCGAAACCGAGACTGGATTGTTACTTATCATAAAACTGGAGCCATAAAATTAACCAATGGAATAGCGATGGACGATTATGTTTGGGCGTTTGCCAACACGAAGTCGATGACTTTGTCAGGAATATTAACGCCAGTGGTATCAATGCTATTACGAAATTCCATGGTGTAATTCACTTCATTCACCAATAGACCTTCATCTGTTTCGAAAAGATCCACTGCCAATACGCCACCCCCCCATTGCTTTCGCCGCATTGACGCAAATATCAGCCAATTCTGGAGTGATGGGGCAGTTGCTGGCGCTGGCGAGCAGTATTGGTAATCCAATGGTCCGAGCTTCTGTAAATCGCTGCAATGCATTCATCGCCCACCACGAAAGCACGGATATCTCGGCCTTTTTTGGCAATGTATTTTTGAATGAAGAAAATTGAGTGATGGTAGCTACCGAGTACTGTTTCTGCGGCATCGCGATCATTGACTTTTGAGAGCAACCGACCCCAGGAGCCGACTGCTGGCTTAAGCACCACGGGGTAGCCAAGATCTTCGATCGCATTAAGTGCGGATTCTTCTGTGAACGCAATGCGCACATCGGGTTGGGGTACTCCATGATCTTTGAGTGCGGGTAGTGTACCCTGAGGTCTGTAATTTATTTCTTTAGCGATGTTCGTTTGGCTTAGGCGAAGTGAGCGTAGCGAACGAAGCCAAAGCCGGTTTTTCTGGATTAGGTGTTGAATGTTGAGCCATCAAGTCGTTCCATGTTTGTGACTTAAGCAAATGTGGAGGCAACCCAATGACCCAACCGGATTACCCTAACCTATATGAAGTAGTGATGGAACAATTGATTCAACATGGCCCCCAGGCATTTCGTGATGTCATTACCGCGATGATGAATCAGGCCATGCAGATTGAGCGGTCTCAGTTTCTGGGTGCCGCCCCTCACGAACGCAGCAACGACCGTCAGGGCCATGCCAATGGATTCAAACCCAAACTGGTGGACACGACTCTTGGGACACTGAATTTGTCGATACCCAAGACCCGTAACCACGGTGAGTCCGGGTTTTATCCACAGTGTCTGGAACAGGGACGGCGTAGTGAACGTGCTTTGATGCTGTGTGTGGCAAAGATGTACATCAGCGGGGTCAGTACTCGTCGTGTGGAGAAGGTGCTGGATCTGTTTGGTATTGAGAAGATCTCCTCCACTCAGGTGTCTCGTGCGACGGCGGTAAGGATTTTGTCCCCACAGGTCATAGATACATCATAAGTGTTAATGCACGGAATCCCCAGACTTTGGAAAAGTCTGAGCGCGTGAAGCGCTCTAGAATGATTAATACTGCGCTCAACCACGACATCCACTTCTGGCTGGCTTTTGAGATCGAACGTCATCTCTCGATCATCCAGCATCACCAGCTCGACATTTGGGCGTTTTTTAAACTCGGTAACGAGAAGCTTTTCTTCTTTTCGGATGAGTGAGTGTAAAAAGCCGACTCTTATTGCCCCCAATCTTCTTCCGCCGCCGGCGCAGCGTCAACTTTCACTGGATCAACACTTGTGATTTCCAATTCAGTGCCGCAATCATCACACTCCAATAGTTCACCTTTTAGGATGTCGTCCCCAAGGGTCAGATCGGCGTCGCACACAGGACATTGGCTCATAATATTTACTCTGTTTTCGGTTTTTCTCGAGGCTTACAACTAAGCCCTATTCATCGCATTGATAAATGCGAAACTTGCCTTACATTATTTACTAAAAAAGTTGATCTGAATACGTGATCCAAGTGATAAAACAGCACTCGAAATGTACCGCTAGTGTGCCTGATTCACAACATTTTGGGATCTGAAATATCTCGATATTCACCAAAAAACGTAATTATTGAGTAAAAGAGGATTTGGACGCACAACTATCAATAACATTTATAATATCCATTGTATATTGGTTATCAAATAAAGAGAGAAAATATTATGACTAAAGCAATAATTTTAACGCCTTCGACTAAGCTGCTCCATGACTATTAGCCAACGTATTGATCTTTCCAGATACGGTATTACAACTACCTCCGAAACCATTTACAACCCATCTTACGAGCTACTCTTTGAAGAAGAGACGAAGCTGGGTCTTGAAGGATACGCAAAAGGGTACCTCACCGAATCGGGTGCTATTGCAGTGGACACAGGTATATTTACCGGTCGCTCTCCAAAAGACAAGTATATCGTTCGGGACGATACCACTAGAGACACGTTTTGGTGGGCTGATCAGGGCAAGAACGATAATAAGCCACTATCCCAAACGCATTGGGATCGACTAAAGTCCCTGGTTACCGAAAGGTTAAGCGGACAACGATTGTTTGTTGTCGATGCTTTTTGTGGAGCAAACCCCAATACGCGATTGAGTATTCGATTTATTGTCGAAGTTGCTTGGCAGGCTCACTTTGTGAAAAACATGTTCATTAGACCGAGTGATGATGAGTTGGCGGGCTTCGAACCTGATTTTGTGGTTCTGAACGGCTCAAGAACCACAAATGCCGACTGGGAATCCATGGAAATGCATTCTGAGAATTTTGTAGCGTTTAATCTCACCGAAAAAATGCAATTGATTGGGGGTTCTTGGTATGGTGGAGAGATGAAAAAGGGAATGTTCTCAATGATGAACTATCTGCTTCCTTTAAAGGGAATGGCTTCAATGCACTGTTCGGCGAATGTTGGAGAAGGTGGTGATACCGCCATTTTTTTCGGCTTATCTGGTACCGGCAAGACAACGTTATCAACGGACCCGAAACGCCAGTTGATAGGCGATGATGAGCACGGCTGGGATGATGATGGTATTTTCAATTTTGAAGGGGGGTGTTATGCCAAAACCATTGATCTTAATGAAGAGGCCGAGCCCGATATTTTTCGTGCGATAAAACGGGATGCATTATTAGAAAATGTCGTGGTAAATCCGAATGGGGAAATTGATTATACCGACGGGTCAAAAACCCAGAACGCGCGGGTTTCTTATCCCATTTATCACATCGATAACATCGTTCGTCCTGTTTCCAAAGGGGGGCATGCCACCAAAGTGATTTTTCTTTCCGCTGATGCTTTTGGCGTACTACCTCCTGTCTCAAAGCTAACCCCGGAACAGACCAAATATCACTTTCTTTCCGGCTTCACTGCTAAGCTTGCGGGAACAGAAAGGGGGATTGATGAGCCAACCCCGACATTTTCAGCTTGTTTCGGCGCGGCATTTCTGAGTCTTCACCCCACGAGATATGGTGAAGAGTTAGTAAAGAAAATGGAAATGAGTGGCGCACAGGCTTATCTCGTTAATACGGGTTGGAACGGCAGCGGTAAACGAATCTCTATCCAAGATACTCGGGCAATCATTGATGCAATTTTAGATGGCTCCATTGAGGAGGCATCGTTTTCCACCATCCCCTATTTCAACCTTGCTGTGCCGTCTTCTGGTTTGGTCGGCGTTGATTCCGGCATTATTGATCCAAGGAACACCTATGAGGATCCAGAGCAATGGGAGAAAAAGGCGATTCATTTAGCCGGTCTGTTCATCGAGAACTTCGAAAAGTACGCAGACAATGAAGAAGGCAAAAAACTGGTTGCTGCTGGACCAGTGTTGTAACACTCTGCTAGGGGTCTGGAACATGACCCCATCACCTAAGAAAAAGACATAAGAAGGCCGCTTTAAAGCGGCCTTCTTATGTCTTTTTAAACGTGGGCGAGCTAAAAATTTCGTTTCCAGCCAAAGAACACCGCTTTTTCCAAATTTGCTTCCGGCTCTGATGTGGGGTTTTTCGTATAGGAGAAATGGGTGAAGATATTGTTATTTCTGTTTACTTCGTAATTGTAGTAGGCCTCGAAGATTTTTTCTTGGTCACCATTCTCGAAAGAAAGTCCGGTGCTTTCGAAACCAATTGTGCCGGTTCGAGTATCCTGACTCACTGGGAGTGTTAGTGTTGCAGAGCCGCCAGTAGTTTGTAGAGGACTGCTATAAGAGAGGCCCATAGAACCCTTGGAAGTGAATAGATTGTCCATCAGCATACCAACCGCGTAGCCTTCAGTTCGGATAGTGGAAAAATCAGTCAACAAGCTGTTTTTACTTTCTTCAACTGTTGAAACTCCCTGAAAGAAGCCACCCAATAAAGAAATATCATCAGTGACATTGTAGGCGCCGTTTAATCCGAGGTAGTAGGTGCTGGTATTTTCAACACCAAGCACACTATCTGAGGAACCGCCCAGTAAGCTGCCTTGCTCAACTAATGCACCAACCTGAAACCCCATTCGGTAGTTTTCTTTCTCAAGACTGGTTTCATAAAGCACGCTATTGCTTTGATGGCCATGTTCTGCTTGATCATCGATCACCGACACGCCTAGGCGACGGTTAACGTCATCTTTCCCCCATCCATATTGGAAAGATGAGCCTTGGGATGAATACCCCATTACTGGAGTAGTAAAGAGGTCATTGGAGAAAAAGCGAATTTTCGGTTGCTGCTGCTTGTCGCCTGCAAAAGACAATGCGCCAAAGTTGGTCGACAGGTCTGCATTTAGTGCCATTGAATAGCTGGAGTTAACGCCTTGGGCATTGTGCAGAAAGCTGATGTTTGAATCAAACTTCGAATCAAATGCTGCCCGAAGGTTGGGGGTAACTTCCTGTTTATTTACAAACGCAAAGGTTATGCTATCGATTGGTTGTCCATCGTTTCCATTTTTCACTCCCCTATTTTTCAGCGGTACACGGGTGATATCCGATTTCTGATCGCTCATTAAAGCGAAAATAGACGGTTTGCTATCATCGCGAACCGAGACGTTTCTCGAAAGATCAAAATTAAACGCTCGTCCAAAAGAATCTATGATTAGCGTTTTCTTTAACACTTTGTCCTTTTTAAAATAGGTATAAGCCCAGCCTCCGCCTAATATCAAAGCGGCCGCTCCTGCGCCGCCGCCGCCGCCACCGCCGCCGCCAGAGCCACCGGTATCTGTGGGTATGGTTCCAGCACCAACCTGATTCAAGGCGTTAGTCAGGTTTAATGCGCCATGACCGTAGACAGCATCCACCCCAGGCTCCCCGAGGTCATCTGCAGATTGAAAAAGAATTTGTACTACCTGACGAGGAGAAAGAAAGGGATGGTTACCCAAAACGGTGCCTGCAGCGGCAGCAATTCGTGGTGTCGCCATGGATGTGCCGTTCAGGTCGGAAATCAGCGCACGGGTTGGTGCGACAATATAGAAATCTTTCATGTTTCCAGCAAGGTTTGTCGCTGAATAATCTTGGCCTCCTGCAACGATACCAAGCCCATCAAGGGCGGCGACTTGCTGCGCATCTCCAGCGGGATTGGCGCCAGCGAAGTTGCCGGCTTGGAATACGATGATCTTGCCAGAGCCTGAATTTGCTGCGTTTTGGAGTGCGGAAACGCTAGTACTAGAGATAGAAGCGCCAGTGTGTGCGATGACCTGTACACCGTCTAATGTGGCGATGTAGTTGAATGAATTATCGAGTATTTGTGTGCTGGTATTAAAACTCGGATCGAATGATTTAATGGAAGTTAGGGTAATGGAAGACCCCGAATTAATCGCAACGTGGCCTGCTGAGGTTCCATGCTGGTTTGCGGAGTCGTCGGATGCATCCGAATCATCGTTTACAAAATCATATCCACCTGCCTCCAACACACCACCGAGCACGGCGTGGTTAATTCCCGAGTCAACGACGGCGATATTAACCGCTTGGGCAGACTGGATATTGACTAAACTCAACAGTGTAGAAACTGTTAGAGACACCAAAACCGATTGAATCCCAGGCGTTTTATTAAGCATGCTATTAATTTCTAAGTTTAGGGATCGTTCCTTAAGCGTGCCACTTCGATGTTTGTTGCGATAACCAATGTATCTCAATGTATCAATGGCCGCAAAAAATTCACAGTGAGTCGTCAGACGCTTTCCCAAATTAGCTGATTTCAGGAGGCTATCGAACATAATAATCATTCGATTAAAAAGTTAGACTGGCCTGAATCAGACAGTATAGATACGGATACTAGCAACTTAGTAAAGAAAAAACCACCCAAAAACATAGGTTTATTGGTATAAGGTGCTGTAGATTCTAGAGTTTGCTAAAGCACCATTGGTGTTCTGGCGACAATTTGACCATTCGACTGACATCGCTAACGGTCATGGTGGGCTCTGTGGACGGATTCAGGGGTAATATGTTCAAATACGACCCTCATTCTTAACCTGCAGGATAGTTCCCTCCAAGACGGTAACAAGGCGGGCATTGATAAGCAGATGAGGGCTGGCAAAGCGTTTTTCGCACTAAGTTTCGGCTATCTCACAATAAACACTGGTATCTACAATCCTAGCTAATAACATGTCCGATCTTATTTCCCTGAATCGACTTAAACGCATGGACAACGATGTTTATTGTTTTCCAGCGAAGGCGGTACAGGATTTCGGTTACTCTGATGGACAGGAGGTCGAGAGATACTTGCTGAAGACCTTTGAGGAGGTCGATGACTTATCCAGTCGTTCAAATGAATTGCAATCCCGAATTATCGACTGGCCCAGCGAATACCATCTGACTTCTGATCGATCCAACCTGCTACGAGGCTTCGATCTTTCTTTTGCTAAAACAGCCCTCGAACTGGGTTCGGGTTGCGGGGCGATTAGCCGTTATCTCGGTGAACAAGGTGTCACGGTGGATGCCATTGAAGGCAGTGCTATTCGTGCGGATCTTGGTCGGCGCCGATGTAAGGGATTGAATAATGTCAGGATCATTAATGCGAACTACAATAAGCTCAAGTTACCCAAAAAGCACTATGACTTAGTGCTTTTTGTTGGTGTCATTGAATACGCTCAGCGATTCAAACCCAAATCCAAAACCAACCGAGATGCTGCTCTTGAAATACTCAAGCAGGCGAAGCAATATCTTTCTCCCAATGGTGTTGTCATTGTCGCAATTGAAAACCGTTTGGGGTTGAAATACATCCTCGGGCATCATGAAGACCATTATTCCAAGCGTTATGTCGGTATTAACGGATATCCAGATTCAGCAGGCATAGCCACATATAGTCATAAGGAATGGGAACAGTTGGCGCTTGATGCGGGCTTCGGTGAAAATAGTTTCACGTATCCTTTTCCAGATTATAAGATTCCAAGGGTAGTGTTGAGCGAGGACTATGTCGACAATAATCCCCATGCGTTTAATCATCTGGAAGGGATGGTATCTCGGGATTACACTGTTCCTGCTAAACGATCTGTTTCAGAAACGATTGGCTGGCAGGCCGCAAGTAATGGAAACTATCTTCACACCGTTGCGAATTCATTTTGCATTTTGCTTGGAAATGACAAGTCGGTGATCGATAAAGCGATTAGTTTTGATTTTTGTCATGCTCCGGGGCCCGGTAGAAAGTCGAAATATGCCGTATTGACCCGTAAGCTGCGTAATCAAGATATTGTCACTAAAACACCACTTCTGGGCGATCAGCGTAACTCACGTGATTCAAAGGAGTCGGGCCTTGTTCAGGATGTTAGTGATCAGACCTATTTATATGGCAACCTGCTTTCAGCTCAGTGGTTAAGAACTATTTTAATTTATGTCAGAAGAGAGGAGTTCAATCAGCTACTAGCCGAATACTATGACTTCCTCGGCGAAAGACAGAAAAAGGGATTGTCGCTGGAAATCGACTTATTGCCCATCAACATTGTCATCGACGCTGAACAGCGCTATCAAGTGTTTGATCAAGAATGGCAGGTGGATTGGCCCATTACCCGAGAGTTTCTGCTATTTCGGGCATTGCTAACATTTATCATCACCAATTGGGTTTACCTCAAGGAGTTCCTTGGTTGGTTAGAGCTTTATACCGTGAGGGACTTTATCAACTATGGCTTTAACAGCAATGGATTACAGTTGGAGGGCGTTATTGATGATTTCATCGCCCAGGAGAACCATTTTCAATCGCTTATCGCGGCGGACAATCGAGGCGACGTTGGGCAGTTACTCACCACTGTTTTTGATTTCACGGACAGTGACAAACATGTTTATAGTGCTTGTTCATGGCATGGTACGGATTCCGGTTTCACTCCAGAAAATAGAACGGTCTTGCCGGTAATTCCCGACCCTGACCCGCAAAGCATTATTTTTGATTTGCCGGCAACAGCCAAAACGGTCCAAGGTTTGAGATTCGATCCCTTTGATATTCGCAAAACTGAGAAAATTGGTTTCTTCTCTATTCTGAGAATTGACTTGATTGAAGTCTGTGAAGGCGAAGAACGAATCCGTTGGGGGCTTCATGGTTCGATGATGATTGCCGAGCATTGTCGCCCGAATAATGCAATTTTTGAGGAGCTGGGCGAGAAGAATGGCTGGTTGGCAGTAACGGATTTCCCCAACATTGAGATCGAGCTCGATGATGCCATCACGATTTCCCAAAGCAGCCGATTTAAGGTCCGAATCGACATGGGATTTTGTGAGTCGCCAGAATATTTATTGGCTCATCAACGGTATCTGACCAAAATAAGGTACGTTGAGCAATTGGAACGAGATTTGAAATCAAACATTGAACAACTGTCAGCACTACGGGCTAGGATCGCGAGAATTAGGGCATTATGGCCAGTGAAAGCAGGACTCAAGATGGTCTCTGTACTGAGACGGCTGGCGCCTTAAGGTTTTGCTCAAAAGCACCCGAAACTAACAACTAATACAATCGAATCTTGGTAGCCAAATGTCAGCTCCCCTTATTTCTGTCGTGATTCCAGCCTATAACCATGAACAGTTCATTGGCGCCGGAATTGAGTCAGTACTGAATCAAACCGTCGATGATCTTGAACTGATCATCGTCGACGATGGTTCCACAGATAAGACGGCGGAGGTAATTAAAAGTTATGATGATCCTCGAATTTCCTATACTTGGCAGGAAAATCAGGATGCGTTTAACACCATCAATCGCGGTATGGGGATGGCGACTGGGGAGTACATTTCCATTTTGAACTCTGATGATGTTTACACCACAGACAGGTTTGAAAAACTGCTTGCATACGCTAAAGATAAAAAGGTGGACTGTTTGTTTACGGATGTGATTCCTATTTCCGATTCGGGTGAGGAATTCACTGATCCCGATTTCGGTTGGAATGTCTGGCACCGGAAAAATCGGAACTACTATCATCAGCATAACGATATTTATACTGGTTTTCTGAATGGAAACTACATGGTCACTACTTCGAATCTTTTTATGTCAAAAGTGGCGGTGGATAAGGTGGGTAAGTTTTCCAGTTTGCGCTATCTGCATGATTATGATTATATTTTTCGACTGATGTTGGCTTTTCCTGAATCCGTATTCTATGTGGACGACCAGCAATTACTCTATTATCGAATTCACTCGGGTAACACGCTTTCTGAAGCCGCGATCATGGGAAGGGAGCAGGACTTGCAGGTGATACAAACCTATATGTTGGAAAAAATCCCCACCGCTTATCGTCAATATGTGCAAACAGGTTGTGATCGCTTGCGTCAGTTGGATGGTGAGATATTGGATGTTCAAGCGCAGTTGGGTTTATCAAAAATTCCAGGCCACGCTAAAAGAGGCCCTTTGCGCCGCATCGCAGGAAAAGTCAAAAGAACGGTTTTCGGGCCTCGAAATTCCTCATGAGTTTGAAAACTTTCTATCGAATCAGTTCGCTGATCAAGCATGGCAACAAGTTACTTTCTGGGCAACTAGCTGATGCTGAATTAATCAGTTTTGATATGTTTGACACCTTACTAGTAAGGCGAACTCACGATCCTGATTTGGTGAAAGTACCTGTTGCACGTTTTATTAGCCACCTCGCGAAACAACAGGGTGTCGCCATAGACTGGAAACAGGTACAGGAAAAACGTGATGACTTGGAAGCTGCATTGCGAGAGCACACAGGTCAAATGTTTGAAGACAAGGAAGCGCATTATCCCACTTTAATATCGCAAACATTAGCAGCCATTGTGGGTGAGGCATCGAGTGAAAAGCTATTAACAGAAGTGACTGCGTTTGAAATGCAGATGGAGAACACCATGTTGGTTCCCCGGAAGGAAATGGTGGACTGGATCGAACAGTTATCGAAACAGGGAAAACGGATGTGGGTAATATCTGATATGTATCTACCGTCTGATCATCTGGAGACGCTATTGTCCCATGCGGGCTTGCTACCGTACTTCGAAAAGGTGATATCGTCGGCAGATAGCTTTCTGGCGAAGGCTTCTGGCAAGGCTTATGACGACATTATCAGTAATCACCAGATCAATCCACAGAAATGGCTGCACGTTGGCGATAACCCGATTTCCGATGGGTTTCGGGCCCATGAAATGGGTATTCATTCCCTTGTTTTACAGGATACCGAAGAGCACCGCCGCAAAGCCATTGCGGCGCGGTACTACTATTATGGGCTAAACCGCGGATTCTGGAAGGGGCGAGCAGTGCAGCAGTTAATGGCACCCATCGAAGCAGAGAACATACCTCGCTCAGCCATGTATCGAGAAGGCTATAATTTTTTTGGCCCTTTGCTATGTTCATTTGTGCAAAAGGTTGCTGAAAAAAGCCGGCAACAGGGTATTACCAAAGTTTTCTTTCTTTCCCGAGAGGGCTGGATGTTTAAACAGCTTTGGGAAAAGATCACCCCAACGATATTCCCCGGTGAAAAGCTTCCCGAGATTGAGTATCTCTACGTCAGCCGCTTAGCACTGGCAAGCGCTACCTGCGCACACCAGGGATTGACACCCGAAAACGCAAGGATTGTTTTCTTGCCACCAGGCAACAAAAATTTTGAAGATGTCGCACGTATATTTGGTCTCAACCAGAGTAAGTTTGAACCCCATCTTAATCGGCACAAACTCACCACCACCACCACACTGAGTCCACTACACACGGGATTTGATCCAGAACATTTGTGGCGTTTTCGTGAAATGTTGAAGGACGATTTATTTCAACAAGAAATAAAGTCGCAATCACGGGAAAGTAATGAGGCTTTGTTAAAGTACTTGGAGGATGTCGGGTTCTTTGATCACAAAGACGTGGCATTGGTTGACATCGGATGGCTTGGAACCATTCAGCGATTCTTCAACGACGCCATCGCCCATCGCGCTGATCGCCCCGTCTGCCACGGTTTGCTTTTTGGGGCGACAAGAGGTATTACTTTTCCTAGTAATCGATATAGTCACATCGAAGGCATTATGTATGATCGCGAAAAATTCAACTTTGCCAGTAGCGCTATTCTTTATGCCCGCGATCTTTTTGAAGAAGCCTGTCGAGCGCCATATCCAACCCTCAATGGCTATCGTCTAAATGCTGATGGTAGCTATAAACTTGAGTTCCGACAAATGTCAGACCATATCGGTCAGTCAGAACAAGAGCAGGACAAATATTATGCGGACCTCCAGCGCGGGGTGCTGGATGCGGCAGATAGATACGGCCCAGCGGTGGCGCTGATTTCAAATCACTGTGAAGAGTTAACCCCTTGGACTAACTATTTGTTAGTGAGCAAACTGGCTTTTCCAAAACGACGGGAGATTAAAACCATTCGCTATATGCATCACCTGGATGATTTTCAGGGATCAAGTACGCCCCGTTTACTGAGACGCCCCAAGTTACTCCACAATCCGTGGGAAGTAAGGGGTTGGCGTTTTTGGTTGGGCACCCTATTCGCCGGTCGCCTGTTTAAAAAGCACTTAAGAACCACGGTGAATACGTGGCCCCCCCAGGAGCGGCTTTAATGCGTGTTTAATATGGCGTATTTAAAATGAATGAATCAAAAAAGAACTCCCTAAACGGCAATTATGAAATTGTGGGTAATACCGTGCCGAGACAATTTCGACATTGGACCAGAATGAAAACCGCGGTCATGGGAAATTATGACACTGGCCCGGGGTTAAAAAACCTCGCGATCCTTTGGGTATTGCATAAGGTGGGAAAGCCGATCTTTTTTGCACGGGTCTGGTTCAACAATCAACATGGGCTTAAGCAACGAATTAAGGGGTTGTTAGGTAGATAACTTCCGTTTTTTAATAGCCCTCATCACATAAAGGACCGCATCCCAAGAAATGGAGACAACCGCCCACGATACAACGCAAACCACGGAACCTTCTGGCAGAAACTCGCTGGTTGCATTGATGGTGGCCATTGCATTGGGTTGGTTGTATTTGCACTTTTTTGCGTTTAAAGCCTATGTTGAACTGGACATCGAAACAGAGGCTGCTAGGCCTGATTTCGTCAAAATTTATTGGGCTGATGAAGGGGCGTATTTTCAGGAACAGGATAAGAATCGTGTCCGAATTAACCGCAATCAGCAGCATTACAGTCTCTTTATTGGTGATCTTGGCGAAAGCCGAAAACTACGCATCGATCCCATGGAGTATCAGGGAGAAATAACAATACGAAGGGTTTCCATTCATCAGTTTGGTTATGCGCCCATCGTGTTAGATGATGAAACGGGCCTGGCTCGTTTGCTTCCAGTGAATCAGTTAGAGCTCCCCGTTTATGAAGATGGCGGTTTGAAAGTCAAAGCCACTGGCAGTGATCCTCAGCTATCACTTGAGATAAGTCCTGTTAAACAATACTGGATCCTACCGATACAACATGTGTTTTCATTGATTGCAATATTTGGTTTTGTATGGGTATGCCAACGTCTTGCTAGCGGTGTTTTCAATCACTTGATGTTTGTCCCTGCAAGCTTGCTTGTGGTTGTCGTAATGGTAATGGCAATGGCATCAATCACGGGTCAACATGTCCACCCCGATGAGACCGTTCATATGGGTGCAATTTCCTATTACGGCCAGCATTTTCTGCCACCGCCCGTGGAATCTGAATTGGTCCAAAATACCTTTAGTGTGTATGGTTATTCTCGGTTAAGCAGTATGGAAATGTATTATCAGTTGGCGGGTTACTTCACACGCATACTTCAGCCCTTGCAAATCCCCACACTATTGAGCGCACGATTGTTCGGTGTGGTCATGCTGCTTTTTCTATTATTGTTCTCACTTAAACGTGCCGATTTCCGATACTTTTTGCTACCTTTGCTTGCCAGTGCTCAGGCGTGGTATCTATTCAGTTACGCTAACTCAGATGGATTTGCCCTATTTCTATCCATCTTGATGAGTTATCAGATTGCCTCCCGACAAAGCCTGTTTAACCGGTTTCTCAGCGAGCCGACCCTGATGCGATTTTGGCCAACCGCCATTGGGCTTGGGGCCTTTTGCGGTTCGTTGTTGTTGATTAAAGACAACTACTATTTCTGTATTCTGTTTTTTGGCATGTTTCTTTTGTGGCGCTTTTTCGCGGGAGAGTTTGCGGATAGTAAGCGCTTCTGGACACGGGTTGGCATACTAGTGATCATTGGTCTGTCGCTTTATGGAGCACGTTTTGGGCTGCATGTTGTAGCGAATGGTTTTGACTCGACACGGATTGAAGAACAAAGAGAGCGACATGCAAAAGAGCTGTATAAACCGAGTACGGAACTAGACAAAAAGCATGCCTATCTTTTTATGAAGGAACGAGGCGTTTCGCTGGAAGCAATTGTCTCTGTCTCACGGTGGGGCGAAAAAGTCTTCATCACGGCATTTGGTGCCTATGGTTTCACCCAGTTTTTGGGCACTGCCACATTTTACGATTTAGTGCGCTACAGTGGTGCCTTAATAATCATGCTCATGTTGTTTGGTGTGCTGATTAATGGACCGCCATCAGCGCATTGGTTGTTTTTTATCGGACTTGCCTGTGTGACTCTATTGGTTGGTAGCGCATTTTGGCATTCCTGGACGGTTTCGTTTCAGCCCCAGGGGCGCTATATGATGCCCATCATTCCTATTTTGGGGGTTCTCTATTATAGACTTAAAGACTATTTTCCCCGGGCACTAACCACTTCGCTAATTTGTTTTCTGTTTTTGTTGGCGACGTATTCTTTTGTCTTTATTGGATTGCACGATGTGCCAAAGTTGGACTATGTCTTGTAGTGATCGCCCGCTAAAGGATTGTTGAGCATGATTTTTCTAACCGAAGTTTTCGCCAAATGGAGTGTATTGAAAAGCTTGGCCATGAGAGAAATTCGCCAACAATACGTGGGTTCGGCGCTAGGCATTATTTGGCAGCTGATTACACCCATGGTTTTGATTGGCGTATTCTGGATTGTCTTTAGCGTGGGTTTTCGTGTTAAACCGGAAAGTGGTGTTCCTTTTGTGGTGTGGTTGACGGCGGGGATGGCGGCATGGTTTGCTTTCTCCGAAATCGTTGCTGGTAGCGCGAATTGCATCACTGGAAATTCCCATCTGGTTAAGAAAGTCGTCTTCCCTGTACAAGCGCTGCCCATGGTCAAAATTCTTGTAGCAATCTCTAACCATCTGCTTTTTCTTTCAATCTTGCTAATACTGCTACTCGTGTACGGGTTGCCGGTGACTGGCTACTTCATCCAAGGGTTATACTATTTTTGTTGTATGATCATACTTGGGTTGGGTGTTGGCTGGATGGTTGCCGCACTCAATGTGTTTAGCCGGGACACTGCTCGCCTTGTTGGCGTGATGCTTCAAGTGGGTATGTGGGCCACGCCCATTTTGTGGGACATAAAAATACTCCCCCAGCCTTATCAATATCTGTTCTCTTTGAATCCAATGCACTATGTCATACAGGGATATCGAGACTCTTTTTTATATGCCGTTCCATTTACCGATCGACTAATTGAAACCGCAATCTTCTGGGTGATGACCATTGTCATTCTCATGTTGGGTGTGTTTGTTTTTAAACGTTTGCGTCCCCAGTTTCCGGATTTGGTTTAGCCATGATCGATTCGAGTCACACATTGGCAGTTGATGTTCAGGGACTAAAAAAATCCTATCAGCTTTACCGATCTCCCAAAGACAGATTGAAAGAGGCTTTTCATCCTTTCAGTAAAAAATACCACCAAGAGTTCAATGCATTGGACGGCGTTGATTTTAGTATCGAGAAGGGAACCACGGTGGGTATCATCGGCCGAAATGGCAGCGGTAAATCAACGCTATTGCAATGTATCTGCGGCATTGTTCGACCCACTGAAGGCGACGTTACGGTTAATGGAAAAATAGCGGCATTACTTGAACTTGGCGCCGGTTTTAATCCCGAGTTCACTGGTCGCGATAATCTTTATATGAATGCGGCTATTCTTGGCTTAAGCAAAGAAGAAACAGACCAAAGACTGGAAGCGATTTTGACATTCGCGGATATTGGCGAATACATTGATCAGCCCGTGCGCGTGTATTCAAGTGGTATGTATGTTCGGCTAGCTTTTTCCATTGCTATTCATGTAGACCCAGAGATATTGATTGTTGACGAAGCATTGGCAGTGGGAGATATTCATTTTCAGGCGAAGTGTTTCGATCGATTTCATCAGTTTCGAGAACGGGGCGTCACAGTAATTTTTGTTACTCACGACCTCAACATGGTGACTCGTTATTGTGATCAAGCCTATTTGCTCAATCGAGGGAAACTTGTCGGGCATGGAAAGCCAAGAGAGGTCGTTGCCGAATATCGAAAACTCGAGGTTGATTATGGCGATAAGGATCAAGGTAAAGATTATCAGGAAAATAGTAAACAGGATGCCGCGCTATTCGCCACTAACCCCTATGAAATACGCTATGGAAATAGCAAAGCGAAGATCGTTGACGGCGGTATTTTCGATAGTGAAAGTAACCCAGTGCAAACCCTGACCAGTGGGGAATCGTATCGTATCAATATGGAGGTTGCATTTGAAAACGAGGTAGATAATCCCGTTTTCGCCTATACGATCAAAGACGTAAAAGGGACAGAAATCGCAGGAACCAATACTCATTTCTCTGATATCAATACCGGAGTTTACAAACCCGGAGATATCGCCAATATCGACTTTGACATTACCGTTCCCTTGAATGCAGGAAGCTTTCTATTATCCATCGGTTGCGTCGCATTAGGCGGTGATCAGATCGAAGTGTTTGATCGACGACATGATTTCATCGCCTTTCAGGTAGTCACCAGTCGGGCGTCAGTGGGTATTGTTGAGTTGGATACAAAAATAAATATCACCAAATCTTGACTGCCTATCTGACCACTGGGTTTAATCTGCGTTTAATTCAATGAGAGTCAAAGTTTCTGAAACCTATCAAGTCGCTGTGTTATCCATTTTGCTTTTATCACAGGTTTGGAGTGGCCTCCGTGCTTCGAAGATTAGTTTTCTGTTTCAAAAAGAGCAGGCCGTAACGTCAACTATGCCAAGTTACTTCAATTAGGTGACCTTGATGCGGGTGGATAGGCAATAGATCCGATTTAGCCAAAGTATACTTTTTTGCAGAAACTTGGTTTATAATTTCGAATAGGGGCAGAAAATGGATGTTGGAACCTAGGTTGGCGTACCTCATCACGGACCAGTTTCATGTTTATTTTACTTGTCTCTAATAAAATCAGAGTTGGATTTCAACAAACGGCTTTCGAGATGTTATTGTTTTTATTTACGATAGGCTGTAAATGTAAATAAACCGAGGAGCCTCTTACATAAGTCTGGTCGGATCAAATTGGCCACCTGTGACTTGTTTAGAGGTATTTTGGATATGGATTAGGAAAGTTCAGGGACATGGGATGGAATACCCCATTAACTTGGCCGGAATGGCTATTTTTCTTACAACGTCAATAACATTGTAGATCAAGTCAAATTTAATTTTAAATGTTAGAGGAACTACAGTGAAAATAGTTAAATCACCTTCATTTTTAAAGCTCTCTTTTTGTCAGTCTATTGCTTTTTGGATTGGCTGGTTGCGGGGGAGGAGATGGGAGTACAGTTGGAAGTAGTAACGAAAGTGCGACTCATTGTGTGAGCCAGCAGTCTGTCTCTGCCGGCGTGCAGGTCACGAATACCTGCAGTTCGACGATCATTATTCTTACAGAGCGCAATGAAAGACTTGTTATCCCTGCAGGAGGAACTCACACTGCTACTGATGTGAGCTTTTTTACTAGTTACGGTGCTTGCTTCTCACCCAATGAGCCGAAGCTTGGAAACATCACCTTTAGCTGCGATTAACCATGAAGTTATCGAGATAGTGCAGTCGTGTTGCATAGTTTTAAGTTGATGGTTATTGTCTTTTGCATGGGTTTGGCTCTTAGCATTGGTCTAGTGACGGATTGTGCAACCCTACGTCTGTAACTTCGGTTTAGTTTGAGTCATTATTGTCGTTCCACACGATATATCGCTTGTCGGCATTGATTGTGCAACCCTACGTCTGTAACTTCGGTTTAGTTTGAGTCATTATTGTCGTTCCACACGATATATCGCTTGTCGGCATTGCTCCATTCATCGTCAATCTCAACGAGAATGGCACTGACAAGCCTGAGTAAAGATGCGTCGTTCGGGAAGACCCGTACAATCCGGGTTCGCCGTTTAATTTCCTGCTGGATCGGACGCTCAATTCCATTCGTCGTTCTCATCTTTCGATGATGCGATTCCGGTAAATTGAACACGGTCAATCCTTCAGGAACGTTATCGAGCAGCCATTGCGATAGCTTCGAGCAGTCTGACTCGTAACGGGCCGCCAGTTGCTCCAACTGAGCCAGGGCAGATGCCTCGTCCGTCGCATTCCAGACCGAACGCAATTCGCCACCAATCCGGCTACGAACCTTTGCCGTTGGGGCATGATTAATCGCGTTCTGTGCCAGATGAAACTGACAGCGTTGCCACGGTACACCCGGAAACACGGCACGCCTTGCCGCCTTCAAACCCGCGTGATCATCACTGGCAATGTAAGTGATGCCATGCATGCCTCGTTTCACCAACGACTGTAAAAACTCCCGCCAGTTGATCTCGGCTTCACTGGTGGCAATCTGCACACCCAGTACGCTTCGTCGACCATCCGGTAGTATTCCCCCCGCACTGAGCACCGCGGCATCCACCACCTCATGATCCATCCTGACCCGTTCGTAACGCGCATCCAGTACCAGATAACGTATCTCGCCAAGACCACGATCCCGCCATACTGACAAGGCATCGTCCAGCAAAGCCGTTGCACGGGACACCTGAGTCGAAGATATTTTCTCAATACCGAACAGATCCAGTACCTTCTCCACACGGCGCGTACTGACACCACTAACGTACATCTGAGCCACACACAGCATCAACGCGCGCTCACTGCGTCGTCCCTGTTCCAGACTGTGCGGGTAAAACCCGGACTCACCGTGATTACGGGTCTTGGGTATCGACAGATTTAGCGTCCCAAGGGTCGTGTCCACCTGTTTGGGTTTGAATCCATTGGCATGGCCACGGCGATTATCACTGCGTTCATGGGGCACCGCACCCAGAAACTGGGATCGTTCGATCTGCATGGCCTGATTCATCATCGCGGTAATGACATCACGAAAAGCCTGCGGGCCATGTTGAATCAATTGTTCCATCACTACTTCATATAGGTTAGGGTAATCCGGTTGGGTCATTGGGTTGCCTCCACATTTGCGTAAGTAACAAAAATGGAACGACTTGATGGCTCAACATTCAATACTAAAGCCTGAAAAACAGGCTTTGGCTTCGCTCTCTACGTTCACTCCGCCAAAGCCAATAGCGAAGCTGCAATAGAAAGCTAAATTACAGACCTCAGATTACACTACCTCGGCATTGCTCCATTCATCGTCAATCTCAACGAGAATGGCACTGACAAGCCTGAGTAAAGATGCCTCATTCGGGAAGACCCGGACAATCCGGGTTCGCCGTTTAATTTCCTGCTGGATCGGACGCTCAATTCCATTCGTCGTTCTCATCTTTCGATGATGCGACTCCGGTAAATTGAACACCGTCAGTCCTTCAGGAACGTTATCGAGCAGCCATTGCGACAGCTTTGAGTAATCTGACTCGTAACGGGCCGCCAGTTGCTCCAACTGAGCGCGGGCAGATGCCTCGTCCGTCGCATTCCACACCGAACGCAGTTCACCACCAATCCGACTACGAACCTTTGCTGTCGGCGCATGATTAATCGCATTTTGTGCCAGGTGGAACTGACAACGCTGCCACGGTACCCCCGGAAACACAGCACGTCTCGCTGCTTTGAGGCCCGCGTGGTCATCACTGGCAATGTAGATGATGCCGTGCATCCCCCGTTTTACCAGAGACTGTAAAAACTCCCGCCAGTTGATCTCCGCTTCACTGGTCGCGATCTGCACGCCCAGTACACTGCGTCTGCCATCCGGCAATATACCCACCGCACTGAGCACCGCCGCATCCACCACCTCATGATCCATCCTGACCCGTTCGTAACGCGCATCCAGTACCAGATACCGAATCTCTCCAAGGGCCCGGTCACGCCAAACCGATAGAGCATCGTCCAGCAGGGCCGTCGCACGAGACACCTGAGTGGAGGAGATCTTCTCAATACCAAACAGATCCAGCACCTTCTCCACACGACGAGTACTGACCCCGCTGATGTACATCTTTGCCACACACAGCATCAAAGCACGTTCACTACGCCGTCCCTGTTCCAGACACTGTGGATAAAACCCGGACTCACCGTGGTTACGGGTCTTGGGTATCGACAAATTCAGTGTCCCAAGAGTCGTGTCCACCTGTTTGGGTTTGAATCCATTGGCATGGCCCTGACGGTCGTTGCTGCGTTCGTGAGGGGCGGCACCCAGAAACTGAGACCGCTCAATCTGCATGGCCTGATTCATCATCGCGGTAATGACATCACGAAAAGCCTGGGGGCCATGTTGAATCAATTGTTCCATCACTACTTCATATAGGTTAGGGTAATCCGGTTGGGTCATTGGGTTGCCTCCACATTTGCTTAAGTCACAAACATGGAACGACTTGATGGCTCAACATTCAATACTAAAGCCTGAAAAACCGGCTTTGGCTTCGCTCTCTACGTTCACTCCGCCAAAGCTAATAGCGAAGCTGCAATAGAAAGCTAAATTACAGACCTCAGGGTACACTACCGCAATTCCTAGTGCGGTATCTGCATATTCGGGGTCTCCCGTGGTTTGATATAGATCACAATAAAGCCCAAGCAATTGAGCATTGTCATAGAGCATTTTTCCGAAATGGGGAATACACCATTTCTTATCCACGGAATATCGAAAAAACCCACCACCAACTTGATCATACAAGCCACCGCGAGCCATATTTTTCATGGTTTGCGTTAGCATTGATAAACTTACGGTTTCGCCATCCTCGTCACCAGCATGTGTCGACGTATGTTGTTTATGGTGTTGCGCTAATAGCAGAGACAGCTGGCTGGGGTGAGGAAATTTGGGTGCATCACCAAACCCACCAAATTCGCTATCAAATCTGCTTTCTAGTTGCCCTGCTGCAGACATTAGCACAGCCCCTGAATCGGGAAGATCCGCCTTAGTGGGTTGGGGGTTTAACTGACTTAAGGCGCTGCCAAAAGAGTGATGGTACTCCTCCATTTCTTCGTAATTGGCAGTGAAGTGATGGGCCATTTTCTTGAGCAGATCACCGAAACCAGGTAGGTTAAGCTGTGGTTCTGGTGGAAAGTAGGTTCCCGCAAAAAAGGGCGCATGGCCATTAGGGGTTAATGCAATGGTCAAAGGCCATCCACCCGGGCGTTGAGTTAGAATCTGGTGCGCTGATTGATAAATTTTGTCGAGATCAGGGCGCTCCTCTCTATCAACCTTAATACACACAAAGAGTTCATTCATAATGTCGGCAATCCTAGGGTTTTCGAAGCTCTCAGTTTCCATCGAGTGGCACCAATGACAGGTGGAGTAGCCGATGGACAACAGTATCGGCTTGCTCTTTTCTTTAGCAAGACCCAATGCAAATTGGCTCCACGGATGCCAATCCACCGGACTGTTCGCGTGTTGTAGTAGGTATGGACTGGTTTGGTTGGTTAGAGAATTCGGCATTGCTATAGATACTAATGTGAGACGATCAGTTAGAATTGGTTACGTTTTGTAGTGCCTGTGCATTTTTTTATTAAATGCGCGCTGTTTCCAGTTTTAAAAACAGAAAATGGACTCAGTGGTTGATCCAGACTTGTCTGCAGTTTTACGTTTCTGAAATCGGGTACAGCATCAAGATTTCGTGTGTCTTCTGTGAATGAATGACTGATTTTTGCTCAAGATATTTCGTTAACTGTTTGGCTAATTGGCTAACTATTTGATTGGCTCATTCCTGAGATGATTTCAATGGACCGGGCTTGGAAAACCAAACGTGATTGTACATCCAAATTTCGACCCAGTAGCGATTTCTATTGGCCCGTTATCCATTCATTGGTACGGGCTTATGTATCTATGTGGCTTCATCTCAGGTATGTGGCTTGGCCGTTATCGATCGTCCCGGCCAAATTCTGGTTGGGATCCAGATGAAATTTCTGATTTGGTGTTCTACGTCGCAGTTGGCGTAATTCTTGGCGGGCGTCTGGGTTATGTACTGTTTTACAATTTGAGTTTTTACCTCTCCAACCCCCAAGCTATTTTAGCGATGTGGGATGGTGGTATGTCATTTCATGGTGGTGTTTTAGGTGTATGTGGGTCAGTGCTGTTTTATGCAAAAAAAACCCACCGATTGATTCTTGTGGTTGGGGACTTTTTGATTCCTCTGGTACCGCTCGGTTTGTTTTTTGGCAGAATTGGTAATTTTATTAATCAGGAACTTTGGGGGCAGGTGACAAATGTTCCTTGGGCAGTGTATTTTCATACTGCACCTGAGGGCCCCCGGCACCCATCACAATTGTATGAAGCGCTATTAGAGGGGGCATTGCTGTTTTGTGTGGTTTGGTGGTTTTCTTCCAGAAAACGCAGGCCGGGCCAAGTTGTGGGTGTATTTTTTCTCGGATATGGAATCTTCCGGTTTCTTATCGAGTTTTTCAGAGAGCCGGATGTTCATCTCGGCGCTATTGCATTTGATTGGATGAGCATGGGGCAGTTGCTAAGTGTGCCCATGGTCTTGTTGGGTCTCTATCTCTTCGTGATGAGAGCGGATTCGAGTGGAAGTAATGTGAATTGAGAAGAACGCGCTATTTTGACTTTCTGGTCACAAAAAACGGCTCACCTATTTGAATCAGCAGGTTTTCCTATGTTATATCATCATTCTTGGTCTTAAAAATGCACTTGTTTTATTCGTGTTAAGCCGGTATTTTTTCTTATGATTATCATGTTTTTTTAGCGTCACGGTGGTCAAAATAGTATAATCCTCGCATCGGCAGTTCGCCGCTGAAACATAAGGGTGGTCGGTGGAGAAAAGTTGATACTATTGCTCAATTTTTACTTGGATGAGAGTGTTTGTTCTTGGGGAAAGTTGGTGATTGAGCGCACCATGAGACCCCGCTCGACTTTGATCGTTTGAAAGAAGTCATCTTTTCGATTCCCTGTCGAGAAAATAGCCTGAAATATCATTGGAAGTTTGGCGGATTAGCTTCATCATGATGCTTTGCGAAGAACTAAGGAGCGGTTAATTACGCAGGGAAATTGGTAAGCATCCTGCTCGGATGTTCTAAGAATCTAACACTATAAGGTCATGCGACTCAAAAAACTACAGGTATCCGGGTTCAAATCGTTTGTCGATCCCACAGATATAAGATTACCTTCCAATCTCGTCGCAGTGGTCGGTCCTAATGGCTGTGGAAAGTCCAATGTGATTGACGCCGTGAGGTGGGTGATGGGGGAGTCTTCCGCGAAAATGTTGCGTGGTGACAGCATGGCTGATGTCATCTTTAATGGATCCTCATCCAGAAAGCCGGTTAGTAAGGCATCTGTTGAACTAATTTTTGATAACTCTGAGGGCAGAGCAACGGGAAATTACGCACAGTTCGCAGAAATCTCAATTAAGCGAACATTGATGAGAGATGGACAATCCTCCTATGCGATAAACAACATAAAAACTCGACGTAAAGATGTGTTGGATCTCTTCCGGGGGACTGGACTTGGGCCGCGTTCGTATTCGATTATTGAGCAAGGAATGGTCAGTCGAATTGTTGAAGCCAGGCCCGACGATTTACGAGTATTTGTTGAAGAGGCTGCGGGTACATCAAGATACAAAGATAGACGTCGTGAAACCGAAAACCGAATACGCCATACCCGGGACAACTTGGACAGGGTTAGCGATATTTGCGGTGAGTTGGAGAAGCAGCTGCGCCGTCTAAAGCGGCAATCTACATCAGCCCAAAGATATAAAGAGTTAAAGGAGGAAGAAAGGACAGTTAATGGGCAGTTGCAGTTTATGAAATTGAGGGAATTACAATCACAACTTGCTGAGCAGGATCGGGTTTTTGCCAGTCACGAAAATGACTTAGAGTCTACCTTGGCTGCTCAGAGGGAAGCGGAAGCATTATTGGAAAAGCTTCGCCAGCAGCAAATTGAAGCACAGGAGAACAATAATCAGGTACAACAGGAATACTATGGTATAGGTGCAGAAGTTAAAAATATTGAACAGCGTATTGAACATATTGCAGATACCAAAGCACGTAAGGATATTGAGATTGAACGTCTGAAATCGAATCGAGACGAGCGCCACAGACAGCTTGACCTAGACCGGCAAAGAGAGACCCAACTAAAAGACGACTTGAAGAATCTTATCCCCGAGTGGGAGCAATTGGATGAGGAAAGCGCCGAGCTCGAGGAACGATTGGGGCAGGCAGAGTCGATTCTACAAGGGTGGTTAGCTGACATGGAGGCTTTCAGTGAGCAGGTTCGTGCGCCGGCGCAGGCGCAAGAGGTTCAAAAATCCAGAATCGCACAACTGGAACGACACTTGGATCAAGCAAAGCAAAGAAAGGAAAGATTTTCTGATGAGCTTGAATTGGCTAAGGAACATGTCTCCAATGTAGAACTAGATCAGCTACGAGAACAAGTGACTGCTCATGATTTTCTGTGCGAAGAGGCTGAGAATGAGCTTCAAATGACAGAAAACACCATTCACGGGTTCAGACATACGTTGCAGCAGAAGAGGGATCAGCATGGAGAAGTGCGTACAAAGCAGCAGGACATTATTTCCCGTCTAAATTCGCTCAAAGAAATACAGGCTGCCAGCCTAAAAGGAAACGACGGGGCTTTGAAGGATTGGCTACAACACAATGGTTTTGCAGACAAGGCCAAATTGGCAGAAAGCATCTCTGTCAAAGATGGGTGGGAGAAAGCGGCTGACAGATTGCTAAACGATTTTCTAGGTGCCGTTTGTTTGGAAACTATGCCGTCAACCGAACTGATAGAGCGCCAACCAGACTGCCATTTTACATTGGTTTCTGTTCAACCTGTTAATACTCATAATCGATCATCCAATGCGCCAAGGCTCATTGACAAGATTTCTTCGGGAAAGGTGGATTTGTCTGCTTTACTTGAAGATGTATTTGTTGCTGAGAATGTCGATGAAGCATTGTCGCGACAATCCGAGTTGGTTGGTCGTGAGTGTATTGTTACGCGAGACGGCGCACTAATCGGTTCGAATTGGATGAGTTTCGTGAGTCGAGGAGAAGTTGAAACGGGGGTGCTGGTTCGGGAAGAAGAAATGAATCAGTTGGAACAAAAGAAGAACGAAATTGAGGGTAGTGTCACGAATTTGGACGAAGCCATTGATGCACTGCTCCAGGAAAGAGATCAGCTAGAAAGTGTTTTTCAACAACAAAAATCTGGACTGAATCAGCTTCGATCTGAGAAGACTTCTTACCACAACCGATTGGGACGAGACGAGGCACGTTATTTGGAGGTGCAGCAACGAATAGTTCGACTGGACTCTGAATTGAAAGATCTTGAAGACACGATTGAGCAAGATCATGTCGAACTTGAAAAAGCCAGAGAGTTGTTGGAAGAAGCCGCGCGAAAAAGCGGAGATTTAGAGATTCAACGCGAAAGCATGGTGCATAAGCGGGATATTTTGCAAAATGGCGTCAGTGAACTGAAAGCGAAATTCACTGATGTTGGAGAGCGTTCTCATCAAAAAGCGTTGCAAAAACAAAAGTTTGAGTCTGCGATTGATTCAGTGAAGGAGAGCATTAAACGGCTACAACAGCAGTTTGATGTGGTGAATTTACAGCTATTTCAAATGACGGAAGAACGTGATGAAGTAAGTGATCCAATTGAAGAACTGGAAGAACAATTGCAGGTCATGCTTGATAAACGATTAGCGATAGAAGAGCGGTTTTCAATTGTGAGGGATGCATCAACAGAACTGGATAACCGGATATTGGAAGTTGGGCGTCAACGAACCGTCGCGATCTCACAAGTAAATGATGCCCGGGATGTTTTGGACCGGCATCGAATGTTGAGGCAGGAAACGTCAGTTAGAAAAGAAACACAGGAAGAAACGTTGGTGGGGCAGGGATATGATGAGGCTGAGATATCGGAATCAATGCCCGAAGACGGTAATGCACCCAAATGGCAGGACCGATTGACTGTTATAGAGGGCAAAATTCATCGCATTGGTCCTGTTAATTTGGTGGCTATCGATGAATTTAATGAAGAAAATGAACGGAAAGAATATTTAGATAAACAGCATGCTGACTTGGTGGAAGCGCTGGACACGCTAGAGAGCGTGATTAGGAAAATTGATAAAGAAACGCGAGCGAAGTTTAAGGAAACGTTTGAATCGCTCAATGCTGGCTTTAACGAATTTTTCCCCCGGCTATTTGGTGGCGGAAGAGCTGAACTCCAACTCACGAGCGATGACCTATTAACGGCGGGGGTGTCCGTAATTGCGCGTCCTCCTGGAAAAAGGAACAGCACGATTCACCTTCTTTCGGGTGGTGAAAAAGCGTTGACGGCCGTTGCTTTGTTATTTGCACTTTTTAAGCTAAATCCTGCTCCGTTTTGTATGCTCGACGAAGTGGACGCTCCACTGGATGATGCGAATGTCGATCGTTATTGCAATACACTGAAGGCCTTATCCGAAATTAGCCAGATTATTGTAATTACGCATAACAAGATTACAATGGAAGCGGCCCAGGTTCTGGTTGGTGTTACAATGGCTGAACCGGGGGTTTCACGAATGGTGTCAGTGGATATCGATCAGGCTATCGATATAGCGAACCAATGAGAGAGCCCGAGAAGATTCTGATAGTTATCTGTTGAGTTATGTACTGAAGAATACAAAATAGTGAGTCTGCAAAGCGCATTAGTTTTTCTTGGAATAGTTGTCGTGATCGGCATTTATTTCATGTCCAGTTGGCATGAGAAATATAAGCCCATGTTGGCTGAGAAAATTCGCGATAAGAACAAAGAACCGAAGAAAGTCGCTCCCAAATACGGTGGGAATCAACCGAGTTATGGTGGTGAAACTAAATCAAAAAGAAACCATTCGGGGTTGAATATATCCCGCGTGCCAGGTACAGGAACGAAAGCTGGCTGGGACGCTGCTGGGGAGGAAATGGCTCCGGTTGCAGCACCACTTTCTGGAAACAATCGAATTCAATCTAGGGAAGCTGTGATAGATGGATGGAATCCAATGAATGATGTGCCTACTCCCGTTAATCATATGGATCAAGCAGGTGTTCGGGATGAAACTGATCCTTTTAGTGATCACGAGCTTTATGAGGATGAGGCATACCGAGGCGAACAAAGCCTTTCGGTAGGTACGGTAAAAGAACAGTCTAGGGAAGGAATGGGAGAGGATATCAAAAACCGAAACGCACCTGATTTACCCGCTGATTTCGACGACCAGGAATTGGTGAATGAATTCGGATACCAACCTGTTGAGGGATTCGATAAAATTAGCCAAATTGACTATTGGGTCAAAATTTTTGGTGATCGTGATGTTGGGAGAGAGTCAGTATTGGGTATCTATAGAGATAGTATTTCATCTATTACCAAGCGAAGTAATATCTATGGTCTTCGATTACCGGATAACGTCTGGTGCGACCTCGAATTGGAATCAGAAGAGGTACGGTTTGGAGACTTGGTGGTCACGGTCCAATTAGCGGATAGATTTGGACCGATTAGCGAAAGCGAAATGACCCGTTTTTCTGTTCTGATTTCCAATTTATCGGAGAAAACAGGTAGGGGGTTTTCGTTTATGGCTCCTATTGAGAGCGCTATGGAGCAAGCGAACTCCATTGACGCCTTTGTCCGTTATTTTGATTCAGTATTCATTGTGAATATCAAACCTAAAGAATCAGCTTTTTTTGATGGCTCCGTCATAGATCGATGTGCCACCCAAATTGGCTTAGAGAAAAGCCGTCAAAACTACTATATTCGTAACAAACCAGTGGGTAAGCGAAATGTTTGCCTATACAGCTTGGCAAACATGAGTGATACGGGAGAGTTTGATTTCGGGGATATCAATCAACAGGAAATTCGAGGTGTCACTTTTTTTATAAAACCGCCGCAAATCCAATCCCCAGGCCCTGTCTTTGCTGAGATGGTTGATACTGCAAAAGCATTTGCATCGAGAGTAAAAGGGGAGGTTACGACGCCGGGGTGCGATGATTTATCGACAGAGGTGGTAGATGTAATTCGGTCATCTATCGAAGAGGTTGCCTTGAAAATGGGACAGAATGGAATCCAGTCAGGCAGCGAAGGGGCAATTAAGATATTTTGATTTATCGTGTCGTCGGCTTATCATCAAATTAATGAGCTAAAGGAGAAGCTTGAGTATCATAATTATCGCTATTATGTTCTAGACGATCCAGAAGTTCCAGACAGTGTATACGATAGATTGATGCGGTCTTTGATGAATCTCGAAGAGGCGCACCCAGAGCATCTCCTTGAAAACTCACCTTCTCAGAAAGTCGGTGGCTATGCGGTAAGGTCTTTTGCTGAAGTGGTTCACCGGCAACCGATGCGTTCTCTTTCGAATGGGTTCTCCAAACAAGAACTTGATAGTTTTGATCGACGAATACGGGAAGGCGTTGGTCAGGAAGAACGAGAGATTCAGTATGTGGCAGAGCCAAAACTAGATGGGTTGGCGGTTAGCCTTCGATATGAGAACGGTTGGTTGGTGCAGGCAGCAACGCGTGGAGACGGTAAGTCAGGGGAAAACATCACTCAAAATATGCGGCAGGTTTTAGGGGATGCGACTCAGCTAGCGGGGGAAGCCGTTCCTGAGGTGATCGAAGTTAGGGGAGAGGTTTTTATGAGTAAGCGGGATTTCGCCACACTTAATGACTTTCAGCGTAGCAAAGAAAGAAAACCTTTTGCCAACCCTCGAAACGCGGCGGCGGGCAGTTTGCGCCAATTGGACCCGGCAGTAACGAAGTCACGACCACTCAGTATATATTGTTATGCAATTGGAGAAGTGGTGGGTGTCAGTTTGCCTTCGACTCATTGGCAGTCGTTGCAATGGTTGAGGTCATTAGGATTGCCAGTGACCGAGCTCTTGGCACAAGTCAATGGTGTGGATGGGTGTTTGGAATACTACAACGAAATTTTACAACAACGGGATGATTTGCCATTTGATATTGATGGCGTCGTCTATAAAGTATCCCGACTAGACTGGCAAGATGATCTAGGTTTTACAGCGAAGGCTCCGCGTTGGGCATTGGCACACAAATTTCCAGCCCAAGAAGAAGTGACGATAGTTGAGAATGTCGAGATTCAGGTTGGTCGAACTGGGGCGGTTACACCCGTTGCGAGGTTGAAACCCGTGTTTGTGGGTGGTGTGACCGTGTCGAACGCAACCTTGCATAATCAACAGGAAATGGATCGGTTGGACATACACATTGGTGATTACGTGGTTGTAAGGCGTGCGGGTGATGTGATTCCTGAAGTCGTGTCTGTAGTGATGTCGCAAAGGTCTGAGGAAGTGCGCAAATTTATTTTTCCTCATAAATGCCCTGTTTGTTTTTCCCCGATTGTGTCCGAGGAAGGCGGCATCATCGCCCGATGCAGTGGTGGCCTATTTTGCAGTGCGCAGAAAAAGGAGAGCATTAAACACTTTGCCAGCAGAAAAGCCATGGATATTGAAGGGCTGGGTAACAAACTGGTCGATCAATTGGTAGAAGATGAGTTGATTGATGATGTGGCTGATTTATATGGATTGACCGTTCAGACAATAAAGTCGTTGGAGCGTATGGGCGAGAAATCTGCAAATAATTTGTCCCAGGCTCTTAATGCCAGCAAAAAAACTACTTTGGCGAGGTTTTTGTACGGGCTCGGGATTCCATTAGTTGGTGAGACGACAGCAGAAACATTGAGCCTCTACTTGGGGGATTTGGAGACGATTATGAATGTTGAAGAAGACCACTTGATTAGTATTCCGGACATTGGCCCCATCGTTTCTCGGAGCGTGGTCGCTTTTTTTAAACAGACTCACAATAAGGCTGTGGTAGAAAAATTAGTGGCAGCAGGTGTTTTCTGGCCGCTAGTTGAAAAGAAAATTGACAATAAGCAGAGCGTCTTTAGTAGTAAAACCGTGGTGTTAACGGGCTCTCTGTCCATGCCTCGAACCGAGGCGAAGACTTTGCTAAAATCTTTAGGTGCTAAAGTAACAGGTAGTGTATCGAGTAAGACAGACTATCTAATCGCTGGCGAGGATGCTGGATCGAAAATGGAGAAAGCGGAGAAGTTGGGCGTAGAGATACTGGACGAAGGTGAATTTATACGTTTGTCGTCTTTAGATGTGTTGTCATTCGCTGATGTTTCTAAGGAATAGTTCACGTTGATTTCATTGCCTAATGGCATTGAGAGCGATAGGGGGGGTGGCACTGAATGTGTGATTCTGTTCTATCTCAAAGATGGCTGCCATTTGTGTGAACAGATGTCCATTGAGCTCCGGGATTTTGTTGGTGGATCGGATTTTTGTTGTAACATCGTCATAAGGGAAAGGGATATAGAGGATGATTCGAACTGGTATGAGACTTTCCGTGAGTACGTGCCGGTATTGGTGGTGGGAGGAGAAGAGGTATGCCCCTACTTTCTGGATCGAGCCGAGTTGCATACCGCGATAATAAAAGAAGTAAAAAGACATGAATAACACCCTGCCAGAGTACAATTATGTGTAGAAGTTTAGACCAAATCTGACACCGTATTAAATCAATCCGAGCGAAGCGAGGGTTGATTTAATGAGAGTTACCCGTTTTGATGTAGTTACCAAACAATATCAAAACACAACGAGGTAACTCTCAATGATCCATACTAACGAAAAAGTCATCAAGCATAAAGTCGGTTTACTGAATCTGGCTGAAGAGCTCGGAAACGTTTCTAAAGCCTGCAAGGTGATGGGATTGTCGCGCGATACATTCTACCGATACAAAGCGGCGGCGGATGAAGGAGGAGTCGAAGCGCTTCTTGATCGCAACCGTCGCAGCCCGAACATCAAGAACCGAGTCGATCCTGCTGTCGAGTCCATCGTGCTTGATTACGCACTGGAAGAACCTGCCCATGGCCAAAGCCGAACCAGTAATGAACTGCGTAAACGAGGTACCTTCGTTTCACCCAGCGGAGTTCGCAGTATCTGGCTGCGACATGGTTTAGCGTGCTTTAAAGACCGGTTAAAAGCGTTGTCTAATAAAGTGGCTGAGCAGGGATTGATTTTGACTGAATCCCAGGTCGCGGCCATGGAACGTAAGAAAGAGGACGATGTGGCCTGTGGTGAGATAGATACCGCCCATCCCGGCTATCTGGGGTCACAGGACACCTATTACGTCGGTACCTTCAAGGGGATCGGCAGAGTGTATCAACAGACCTTCGTGGACACGTATTCCAAAGTGGCTCATGCGAAGCTCTACACGACCAAAACACCGATCACCGCAGCGGATATGCTCAATGATCAGGTGCTCCCGTTCTACGAAGAGCACAGCCTTCCCATGCTGCGCATTCTTACTGACAGGGGAACCGAGTATTGTGGTCGAGCCGATCAGCATGATTATCAGCTTTACATGGCACTGAATAACATTGAGCACACGAAAACCAAGGTGAAATCACCGCAGACAAATGGGATATGTGAACGATTCCACAAGACCATTCTTAACGAGTTTTATCAGATAACCCTACGCAAGAAAATCTATGATTCAGTTGACGAATTACAGATTGATCTTGACGAGTGGCTTATCAAGTACAATACTCAACGAACTCATCAGGGTAAAATGTGCCTTGGGAGAACGCCGATGGAAACACTCATCGACGGTAAAGCGATCTGGAAAGAAAAGTTTGTAAACTAAACTCTATCTGACAGACAGCTACTGATAAACGGGTAACTGTCAGCTCAAGTCTGAACTTCTACAAATTATGCAGATGGATTGCGACTGCTCAAGTCTAAACTTCTACAAGTAAGTACAGCAAAAACGAGCACTTGAGTCAGTGCTCGTTTTGACAAATCCTCCTTAAATGATCTTTCGGCTATTCGGCTGTATCGGCACTGTCGCTATCATGCCGATGTTTTCTGCGGTGCTTCCGATGTTCGGCTTTTTCTTTCGCCATCAACTTGAGTTCGTTTCTCTGCTCAGTCGTTAGACTATCGGTAAAGTTTGCTGCAGAGGCGATAACTTTCTCAGCTTGCGCTTCGACAGTTGATAGTTTTTCTCGAACCAATTCCATCGCTTTTTGTTGGTCCAGATTTTGTTCATCCAGTAACAAAATCATTTGGTTAAAGTCGAGGAAACCATTTTGGCGAAATTGGCTTTTGCTGTCTTTCATTGTTGCAACTAATCCATCCAAAGCGGTGGATTGCTGCGTGTCCAACGAGAGCTTCTGCGTTAACCGTTCCTTGATGTGAAAACCATGGTGGCTATTTTTGGCATAAGCTACTGCGCCGCCGGTTAAACTAAGCGCGATGACGCTGGATAAGATAATTTTCGAACGTCTTTTCATTTGGTTTCTCCTATAAGGTAGATGTTTTGGAAACCAGTATGTTACTCATCAGTTAGAACGAAAACTTCTCGATTTCGTAACGCTTTGTATCAATCTGTAACATTTCACGATGTTAGGCGCCATTATCAACCCAGAGAAGATAAAGCCTAACTTCCTCGATAGGTTGAATAGCCAAATGGATTAAGTAAGAGGGGAACATGGTAGTGCTCACCACCTTCATCCACTTTAAAAGTGATCTCTACAAAAGGATAAAATGAGTCGTCACTCTGCTCATGGTAACTATCTACGTCAAAGATGAGCTTGTAAATACCCGCCTTTAATACACGCTCCTTGGGTAGCAGGTTAGCAACCCGCCCATCCAGGTTTGTCCTTCCCTTAGCAATTGAAATCCATTTATCTTTTTCATGTTGCAACAATTCAATGGGAACATCCTGCGCCGGCTTACCAAGGGAGGTGTCGAGAATGTGTGTCGTGATTTGACTCATGATGTCTAAATATGGTGTTTAAAGAAAAAGCTTAACTTTGAATAAATCTGGAATAAATAGAGATCCTAAAAGGTAGTGTACCCTGAGGTCTGTAATTTATTTCTTTAGCGATGTTCGTTTGGCTTAGGCGAAGTGAGCGTAGCGAACGAAGCCAAAGCCGGTTTTTCTGGATTAGGTGTTGAATGTTGAGCCATCAAGTCGTTCCATGTTTGTGACTTAAGCAAATGTGGAGGCAACCCAATGACCCAACCGGATTACCCTAACCTATATGAAGTAGTGATGGAACAATTGATTCAACATGGCCCGCAGGCATTTCGTGATGTCATTACCGCGATGATGAATCAGGCCATGCAGATCGAACGATCCCAGTTTCTGGGTGCGGTGCCCCATGAACGCAGTGATAATCGCCGTGGCCATGCCAATGGATTCAAACCCAAACAGGTGGACACGACCCTTGGGACGCTAAATCTGTCGATACCCAAGACGCGTAATCACGGTGAGTCCGGGTTTTACCCGCACAGTCTGGAACAGGGACGACGCAGTGAGCGCGCGTTGATGCTGTGTGTGGCTCAGATGTACGTTAGTGGTGTCAGTACGCGCCGTGTGGAGAAGGTACTGGATCTGTTCGGTATTGAGAAAATATCTTCGACTCAGGTGTCCCGTGCAACGGCTTTGCTGGACGATGCCTTGTCAGTATGGCGGGATCGTGGTCTTGGCGAGATACGTTATCTGGCACAGAACGCGATTAATCATGCCCCAACGGCAAAGGTTCGTAGCCGGATTGGTGGCGAATTGCGTTCGGTGTGGAATGCGACGGACGAGGCATCGGCCCGCGCTCAGTTGGAGCAACTGGCGGCCCGTTACGAGTCAGATTACTCAAAGCTGTCGCAATGGCTGCTCGATAACGTTCCTGAAGGACTGACGGTGTTCAATTTACCGGAGTCGCATCATCGAAAGATGAGAACGACGAATGGAATTGAGCGTCCGATCCAGCAGGAAATTAAACGGCGAACCCGGATTGTCCGGGTCTTCCCGAACGACGCATCTTTACTCAGGCTTGTCAGTGCCATTCTCGTCGAGATTGACGATGAATGGAGCAATGCCGACAAGCGATATATCGTGTGGAACGACGATAATGACTCAACCTAAACCGAAGTTACAGACGTAGGGTTGCACAATCTCCTAAAAATAGGTGTGGATTTACTAATCCATGTCTCATACCAATATCTAATGATTCCCTGCCTAACTTGGTATATGCCGAACGAGATTGTGGAAAATCTTGGCCCAAGATTCAAGATTTAGTCTAGCAATTTTTCGATTCTGATCAAAAGAATCTTTAGCTGTTCTTCTGCTGCTATTTTAATTTCTTGTTCTGGCGGGTTATGAATACGTTCTTTCACAAGGTTAAGCATTTCATCCGCCGTTTTACCAGTGGCACATACGATGAAAATATACCCAAATCTCTCCTCATACCGATGATTAAAGTCGGCGAGTTCGCTAATTGTTTGATCCGATGCGTGTTTTACCAGCGATTGTTCGTTAGATGCGGTGGCATGGGTTGCGGCATATTTTGCTTTTAATGACGCAGGATCACCAATTTTCGGATGTCCGTCAAATGCTTCGAGATAGTCGCTATCATCCATTAGCGACCAGTGTGCCTTTGCAGCTTGCGTTAACTGTTCGATGGACTGATAGGGCGCTGATTCGGTCATTAACGTGAACCATCGACTGGCGCTACAGCACTTTTCAAACAAAGTCAGTCGCTGTTTTCTATCGAGGCTATTGAGTTCATTCAGGTTCATGGTTAGACGTTGAGCTACGATTAGTTTACGCCAATATTCAGATTTCAGCGCTGATGTAGGATATCTGATGATGCCACTGTCATGTCTTCGGCTTCGGTGTTATTTTGATGTTGTTTGACCAAATGGTCAAGTTGTTCTTTTTTTGAAATCATGGATTGACTATAATGCTGATCCTCCTCCAAGTTTCGATTCTTCAATGTCACTAACCGCACATCGGGGTGAAATTCTTCATTTTCTAAACGATCCCACTAACACAGTCAGAATGGATGCTGATGACACCAATGTTACTGATTGTTGGCATTACTTTAAAGACGGCTTGCTGGTATTAGAAGCAGGTTATGTGCGTAACTGTGGGGCCAGCGCTGATTTACTTAAGACGCTACCAACAGGAACCCCCATTATTGAACACCGTCATGGGTTAATCATGCCCGGGTTTGTGGATGCTCACGTTCATTATCCCCAGTGTGAAGTGATTGGAGCTTATGACACGCAATTGCTGGATTGGTTAGAAACCCACACTTTTCCCGCCGAATTGAAATTTAGTGACCAGCAATACGGTGAAGAAATTGCGGCATTCTTTATTGACCAATTGCTGAGCAATGGCACTACCACTGCCCTCGTTTTTGGTACAGTGCATCCCGAGTCGGTGGACGCGTTTTTTACCGTAGCAGAACGCAGAAAACTTCGTATGATTTGCGGAAAAGTCATGATGGACCGACATGCACCGAAAGCTCTCTGTGATACACCAGCGTCTTCCTATCAACAAAGCCGAGACTTGATCCGTCGATGGCATGGGAGATCACGTTTGAGTTATGCAGTTACTCCCCGCTTTGCTCCCACATCATCTCCGGAGCAATTGGACATGGCCGGGAGACTAATGAGGGAATTTCCAGATGTATATTTACAGACTCATTTGAGTGAAAATCTCAAAGAATGTGAATGGGTGAGTACACTATTTCCTGAGCAAAAAGACTATCTAGATGTGTATGACCATCACGGCTTATTAGGCCGCCGTTCAGTTTTCGCTCACGGAATCCATCTCTCAGATGATGAATGGCAACGATTGCATCAAACCGATTCCAGTATTGCATTTTGTCCGACTTCTAATTTATTCATTGGCAGTGGATTGTTCCGGTTGGATAAAGCGGATGAATATCATGTCTCGGTGGGGTTGGGTACGGATGTGGGAGGGGGCGACAGCTTCTCCATTCTTAGAACCATCAACGAGGCGTACAAGGTGCAGCAGCTCCAAGGGGATAATCTCTCACCTTTTCGAGCCTTGTATCTGGCAACATTAGGCGGTGCCAAAAGTTTAAATCTAGAGAGTGTCATTGGAAACTTCGAATCCGGCAAAGAAGCGGATTTTGTTGTACTCGACTATCAAGCAACGAAATTGCTGGATTTCAGAATTAAAAAGTGTAAAAGCATAATGGAAAGGCTCTTTGTTTTGCAGATGCTAGGGGATGATCGAGCGATTAGAGAAACTTGGATAATGGGAGAAAAGCAGATTCTGGATTAAAGTGATAAGTGAGTATCACTCTTCAGTTTTTCACAATGAATGATTTGCTATTTTTTGGGGTATGATCTCATCCTAAAATGGGTGTTTTTGCCTTATACCCTTAACCATAAGAACCAGAAAATGAAACGAATCGGTTTGCTACCGCAACCTGTCATCTCCTCCATGAAGATACCATGAAAGGCATCGTTGTCTTTCTCGCAAAGTGTGGTCCATCATAGGATTGTTAATGGAGTCATTAATTAATTATCTTCATACCCATGTTCCGCAAACGAAGAACATGGGTTTTGAGGCGGGTTCATATCACGACAAGGGGCTCACGCTACATGCCCCTTTGAGTCTTAATCTCAATGATAAGCAGACCGCCTTCGGTGGCACCTTAGCGACACTTTGCACCATCGCAGGTTGGACCATGGTTTCTATGATTTGTCGTGAAGAACATCTGACAATCGACATCGTCGTCGCTGAAAGCCAAATTAAGTATCGATTTCCGGTGCGTAGTGATCCCATTGTGGCTTATGCTACTAGACCTGATAACAAAAATATTCAGAGTTTGATCAATGGATTAAGGAACCATGGCAAGGGATCAATTGGCATTAATGTCGTGGTAGATGGCGATAAACCAGGTGCAGTGCAGTTCAATGGCACCTATGTTGCTAAGGTATTGTGATCTGCTCTGGCAATCTCATCCGACTAAGGTTGAAGAAGTTGTTTCTCACTAAGCGGCAACTGAACTGCCTTAGACAATAGAAAATAGAAGAGCCAGAACCCTTTTTCGCTGTTTGGCTTCACCGTTGAGTTAACAATGGGGTCGCTTAAGTACCGCTTGGTGCTCAACCGTCATTTGCAGGCACTGAGCGTCGACTTGTTCAGTAACTTCCACATTCACAGCTACACTTCTGACCGCTTGCGATTAAACGAATGTCAAACAGCCGAAGAGTGCGATTGCAGAGAAAGTGGAGCCCGGGTATTTTCAAATCTATATCATTGATTTGGCCTCCCGTGTTTGAGCACCAGAAAATGGAGCACCAGGAACTTGGTCAAACTTTCGCATCTAATCTTGGCGCTTCAAGACGGGCAAACAAATGACACGGGGTTTACTCAAAGAATGTGTTGAACCATCAAAGAGGGGTTTTGGGCATGTTAAGTCTGTGATTGCATTGCGCTAAAGAATCATAGAAAATGGGAAATAATCACATAATTTGCATAATAAAACATAGATATGCAGGATATTCTGCAATCACTAGTGCTGGCGGTCAATCTCGTTTTTTCTGGTGACTCGGATCTTTTCGAGATTATTGGACTTTCTTTAAGGGTGAGCTTTTCGGCGGTAGTTTGCTCGGTTGTACTAGGTCTACCCCTCGGCTCCTTGATGGCCGTGGGCAATTTTCGTGGAAGGCAGTCTTTGATGATTGTCCTTAATTCACTGATGGGGCTGCCGCCGGTGGTGGTGGGCTTGGTGGTGTATCTTTTTCTTTCGCGATCAGGGCCATTGGGGTGGATGGAGTTACTGTATACGCCCACTGCGATGATCATCGCTCAGGTTGTGTTGATTACCCCTATTATCGCCGCCTTGTCCCAGGAAATTCTGTCGCAGTTGTATGAAGAATATGATGAACAGTTTCGATCATTAAACGTACCGCGTTGGATTGCTGTTCGTGCGCTTTTGTGGGACGCCCGGTTTAATCTGGTTACGGTGTCATTAGCGGGTTTTGGTCGTGCGGTGGCAGAAGTGGGTGCCGTGATGATAGTGGGCGGCAACATTGATCACTTAACCCGTGTTATGACAACAGCCATAGCATTGGAGACTTCCAAAGGTAATCTAGCGCTAGCGCTGGCTCTGGGGCTGATTTTAATCACCATTTCCCTGATTGTTAACGCGAGTCTATTTTTTGTAAAAATTCGGTCAGAACAACATGCGCGATCTCAATGAACGAACTGAATAAGGTGGTGATTTGAGTAAAACGTCGAATCCTCCTGCCATACCCATTTACGGCAATCCGCTGCCATTAGAAGTTGAGGCTTTGTATCACTGCATTAATGGCCGAAACCTAATCGATGGATTGAATCTCAAGCTTGAGACTATGGGCATTACTGTGGTGATGGGGTCCAATGGCGCTGGGAAAAGTATTTTGTTACGGCTTATTCATGGTTTGTTGCAGCCTACTTCGGGTAGCATTAAGTGGGGTGGGGAGATGATTGGGCCAGCGATTCGTCAGAGTCAGTCATTGGTGTTTCAAAAACCAATATTGCTGCGCAGAACCGTGTCCCAGAATCTGGAGTTTGTCCTGAAGCTTCCACAAAATCAATCTAAAAAAAGGCCCAACCCGAACGGTGAAGGGTTAGCAATGGGAGATCAGTTATTAAAAATGGTGGGCCTGAGAAGCAAATCTAACCAGCTTGCTCGTTCATTGTCTGGCGGTGAACAACAGCGACTTGCGCTGGCTAGGGCTTTGGCAACCAACCCCAAAGTGCTGCTACTTGATGAAGCCACCGCGAGTCTGGATCCCGCATCGATAAGCATCATTGAAGGCATTGTGTGCAAGCAGAAATTATTGGGTGTGAAAGTGATTATTGTGACCCATGATCTGGCCCAAGCAAAAAGGCTGGCAGATGATGTGGTTTTTATGAGTCGGGGGAGAATACTGGAAAATACGTCAGCGGAAACTTTTTTCTCCCAACCTAACACACAGGTCGCACGGGACTATTTATCTGGTAATTTGTCCTTTGAAGAGACGAATGCGAGCTGATGTATGGTGAGCTTTTCTTAAATTGTCTCTTTACCTATTTATCTAACTATTCTCTTCTTTTGTAATGCTACTGATGAAAAAACTAATTGCTGGTTTATTTTTGGCCTTCGCAATAAATAGCACAATGCTGATTGCAGATGAACCATTTATTACTTTGCAGTCCACCACCTCTACCGCCAACTCGGGGCTTTACACCGCTATTTTACCGGTGTTTAGAGCAGAGTCAGGAATTAAGGTCAATGTCGTACCCGTTGGCACAGGGCAGGCGATCAAGAATGCCAAAAATGGCGATGGAGATGTTGTACTGGTTCATGCCCAAATCGCAGAAGAGAAATTCATTGCTGAGGGGTTTGGAGTTGAACGCTTTGATGTGATGTATAACGATTTCGTATTGATTGGTCCCGGGAATGACCCTGCATCGGTGTTCGAGAGCAATTCAATATCGACGGCATTGAAAAACATAGCCATAAGCGGAGCCATCTTTGTCTCTCGTGGGGATGATTCTGGCACTCACAAAAAAGAAAAAAGGCTGTGGAACGCAGCTAACATTGACCCCATGTCAGACAGCGGAAAATGGTATCGGGAAACTGGTTCGGGTATGGGGGCGACGCTTAATGCTGCGGTGGGAATGAATGCCTATACCTTAACGGATAGAGGGACTTGGATTAGCTTTAGCAACAAGCAGAATCTTGAACTGTTGTATGAAGGAGATGATTCGTTATTTAATCAGTATGGTGTGATTTTAGTGAGCCCAGAACGACATCCTCATGTAAAACAAAAAGAAGCGCAGGTTTTCATCGACTGGCTTTTGGGTGAAAACGGTCAGCGGGCAATCGGGGAATACAAGTTGGTGGGCCAGCAATTGTTTTTCCCCAATGCCAATTGATCTTTCTTCTGCGAATCCCTTGGAACAGGAAAAGAAATCCCGATACGGGAGATTGGTTAGTGTGGGCAATTGAAGTGGACAGTGCCCAGTCCGGTGCAGTCGTAGCCACTTAGTTCAGTGGCCTTTTCGCTAAAGGCAGGGCTTTTGAAGAATGTCAGCAGAGATTGGAAGTGAGGTTCGAACCAAGCATGGCGATTCACCAATAAGTCAAACCGTTCTTTTGTTATGGGAATGAAACGAAGCTGGTGTTGGAGAGCGACGGAACGAAGTCCAAATGTGTAGAAGTTTAGACCAAATCTGACACCGTATTAAATCAATCCGAGCGAAGCGAGGGTTGATTTAATGAGAGTTACCCGTTTTGATGTAGTTACCAAACAATATCAAAACACAACGAGGTAACTCTCAATGATCCATACTAACGAAAAAGTCATCAAGCATAAAGTCGGTTTACTGAATCTGGCTGAAGAGCTCGGAAACGTTTCTAAAGCCTGCAAGGTGATGGGATTGTCGCGCGATACATTCTACCGATACAAAGCGGCGGCGGATGAAGGAGGAGTCGAAGCGCTTCTTGATCGCAACCGTCGCAGCCCGAACATCAAGAACCGAGTCGATCCTGCTGTCGAGTCCATCGTGCTTGATTACGCACTGGAAGAACCTGCCCATGGCCAAAGCCGAACCAGTAATGAACTGCGTAAACGAGGTACCTTCGTTTCACCCAGCGGAGTTCGCAGTATCTGGCTGCGACATGGTTTAGCGTGCTTTAAAGACCGGTTAAAAGCGTTGTCTAATAAAGTGGCTGAGCAGGGATTGATTTTGACTGAATCCCAGGTCGCGGCCATGGAACGTAAGAAAGAGGACGATGTGGCCTGTGGTGAGATAGATACCGCCCATCCCGGCTATCTGGGGTCACAGGACACCTATTACGTCGGTACCTTCAAGGGGATCGGCAGAGTGTATCAACAGACCTTCGTGGACACGTATTCCAAAGTGGCTCATGCGAAGCTCTACACGACCAAAACACCGATCACCGCAGCGGATATGCTCAATGATCAGGTGCTCCCGTTCTACGAAGAGCACAGCCTTCCCATGCTGCGCATTCTTACTGACAGGGGAACCGAGTATTGTGGTCGAGCCGATCAGCATGATTATCAGCTTTACATGGCACTGAATAACATTGAGCACACGAAAACCAAGGTGAAATCACCGCAGACAAATGGGATATGTGAACGATTCCACAAGACCATTCTTAACGAGTTTTATCAGATAACCCTACGCAAGAAAATCTATGATTCAGTTGACGAATTACAGATTGATCTTGACGAGTGGCTTATCAAGTACAATACTCAACGAACTCATCAGGGTAAAATGTGCCTTGGGAGAACGCCGATGGAAACACTCATCGACGGTAAAGCGATCTGGAAAGAAAAGTTTGTAAACTAAACTCTATCTGACAGACAGCTACTGATAAACGGGTAACTGTCAGCTCAAGTCTGAACTTCTACAAATTAGGAGGGGAGATTGTGCAACCCTACGTCTGTAACTTTGATTTAGGTTGAGTCATTATCGTCGTTCCACACGATATATCGCTTGTCGGCATTGCTCCATTCATCGTCAATCTCGACGAGGATGGCACTGACAAGCCTGAGTAAAGATGCCTCATTCGGGAAGACCCGGACAATCCGGGTTCGCCGTTTAATCTCCTGCTGGATCGGACGCTCAATTCCATTCGTCGTTCTCATCTTTCGATGATGCGACTCCGGTAAATTGAACACCGTCAGTCCTTCAGGAACGTTATCGAGCAGCCATTGCGATAGCTTCGAGCAGTCTGACTCGTAACGGGCCGCCAGTTGCTCCAACTGAGCGCGGGCCGATGCCTCGTCCGTCGCATTCCACACCGAACGCAGTTCACCACCAATCCGACTACGAACCTTTGCTGTCGGCGCATGATTGACCGCATTTTGTGCCAGATGAAACTGACAGCGTTGCCACGGTACACCCGGAAACACGGCACGCCTTGCCGCCTTCAAACCCGCGTGGTCATCACTGGCAATGTAGATGATGCCGTGCATCCCCCGTTTTACCAGAGACTGTAAAAACTCCCGCCAGTTGATCTCTCCGCTTCACTGGTCGCGATCTGCACGCCCAGTACACTGCGTCTGCCATCCGGCAATATACCCACCGCACTGAGCACCGCCGCATCCACCACCTCATGATCCATCCTGACCCGTTCGTAACGCGCATCCAGTACCAGATACCGAATCTCTCCAAGGGCCCGGTCACGCCAAACCGATAGAGCATCGTCCAGCAGGGCCGTCGCACGAGACACCTGAGTGGAGGAGATCTTCTCAATACCAAACAGATCCAGCACCTTCTCCACACGACGAGTACTGACCCCGCTGATGTACATCTTTGCCACACACAGCATCAAAGCACGTTCACTACGCCGTCCCTGTTCCAGACACTGTGGATAAAACCCGGACTCACCGTGGTTACGGGTCTTGGGTATCGACAAATTCAGTGTCCCAAGAGTCGTGTCCACCTGTTTGGGTTTGAATCCATTGGCATGGCCCTGACGGTCGTTGCTGCGTTCGTGAGGGGCGGCACCCAGAAACTGAGACCGCTCAATCTGCATGGCCTGATTCATCATCGCGGTAATGACATCACGAAAAGCCTGGGGGCCATGTTGAATCAATTGTTCCATCACTACTTCATATAGGTTAGGGTAATCCGGTTGGGTCATTGGGTTGCCTCCACATTTGCTTAAGTCACAAACATGGAACGACTTGATGGCTCAACATTCAACACCTAATCCAGAAAAACCGGCTTTGGCTTCGTTCGCTACGCTCACTTCGCCTAAGCCAAACGAACATCGCTAAAGAAATAAATTACAGACCTCAGGGTACACTACCTACTCAACGAACTCATCAGGGTAAAATGTGCCTTGGGAGAACGCCGATGGAAACACTCATCGACGGTAAAGCGATCTGGAAAGAAAAGTTTGTAAACTAAACTCTATCTGACAGACAGCTACTGATAAACGGGTAACTGTCAGCTCAAGTCTGAACTTCTACACCAAATGCAATATCCGCTTTACCCATTGTAATTGCTTGAGCTGCATCGGCTTCAGTGCGAGCCAGGTGGCTGTATTGAATGGTTGGGATATCGATATCTTGTTGATGTAATTCAAATTCAAAAAGGGTTTGTGCTCCGGCTCCAGGCTGTCGCCCAACGATCCGCAGCGTTGGTAGGTCCGTAAAAGATAATGTGTTCAGATTGCTATCCCTAGAGAGCATGAACCCTCTTTCCCTCCAAGCAAACTCAATCAGTACTGAGTTCGTGTGTGTGTTGGTCTTCTTTACCTGCTCAATGTTCCACTGTTTCGTCGGTGGGTCGATTAAATGTAAGCCCGCTATCATTCCTTCAGCTGCCGAGAATCGCGCTAATCCATCTTCGCTGCCATCACAGTATGTGGCAAGCCCACACCGAGATTCTCTAATCGCCCAGTCTAGCAAAGGATCATGGCTCCCCAGTGCAACCTTTGGTATTGTTTTTTGCGCGCTTGCGACAAAACCAGATCCATGGCTCGATATCCATGTCTGAATCTCTGTCAGTGGAAACAGTAATTTCCCCGTCGCTCTGGAATAGGGCACATTACCACTTGCGACAAGGTCATATACTTTCCGTTCCTTGATACGGAGCAAGTCGGCAAGTTCCTTGGTGGTTAGATAGTGATTGTCAGAAGTTGTCATCGACAAAAAGTTTATTTCTCGCCAGTATAAAACTCAGGCCAGACAGCCTTAACAACTGAGCTGTGGCTTGCAAGAGAATGGCACTGGTCGAGGATGGGCGGGGCTGAACGTCTTTGCTTCCCCTTCCCATTAGTCTCTTGTTGTGCAGCCAATTGTTTCGCCTTCTCTTCTAGCGCCATGTGCATAGTTTGATAAGCAGTGGTAGAAAGAGGACCTAGTAATTCAATCAAATGTGTGCAGCTGTCTGTCGCGGGGATTCGTTTGCGAACTTCACGCATCCAGCCAGAGCCAATGGTGAGCCCTTCTATTTTCTTCATGCTGGCAGCGGCATTCGGGCAAATCCGAAACGGTGTATAAGAAATACTCGTCTCGACATGACGAATACACAGTTCCAAATCCAGTGTAATGCGAATTTGCATCTCATGAATGGGTTCACCGGCAGGTATATTTCCCCGGTCGTGATTTGAGTAGGTGCGACTTTTTGTATCGACCAGCGTCGCTTCAATGTCCCATAGGCCATCTTCTCGTTGAAAACCTTCACAATGAATGCTTCGAGTGTGAAGCTTTTTTCTACTAGTGGATAATGGTAATGGCATATACAAGCGTATGTGGTATGAGAAAAAACGATGAAAAATAAGAGTGGTGCACTGTCTTAAAAGTCAATTGGTCGACGTTTCGGGGTAGAGAATAAGTTGAGTACAGCGAAATTCTGCTACGGTTTTCCCGCTATCAGACTTAACAGTGGAGTCCCAGACCTGAGTCGTTCTTCCGGCATGGATACATTTCGCGGTGCTAACTAATTTTCCTGATCTCGCTGTGCCTGTTAAATTGGTTTTTAGTTCGATCGTGGTGAAGGCGTTTGCATCGCGAGGAAGATTTGCCAGACAACCATATCCTGCCGTGGTGTCTGCCAGCGTCACAATACAGCCGGCATGTAAATAGCCATTGATCGCTAACAGGTCAGAACTAATTTCCATTTCACATATCGCCTCCATTTTTCCCACATAAGTCGATTTTAAACCGAGTCGCCCCGGCAAGTTGTTAGCATCTTGTCGGTTTAGGTCATCACTCGTGAGTTGGGGTTCGTTGATCATCGATGAAAAGGTATTAAGACCAAGATTAAAAAAATCGGAAGAAAGATGGAGGCTGCTAATATTACGTTAACACCTTGCTCAAACCATCCAAACTACTAACGGTAAGAGTCGGTTGAATTCCCCAAGGGTCATAGACCACGGATGTTGAGCGATGTACCCACGCAGCCTTCATGCCAGCGGAAACAGCGCCGATCACATCAAAGCCATTGCTTGAAACCAGCCATGCTGATGATTTATCAGCATGGGTCTTTTTAACAAAGTATTCATACACCGCTGGATTTGGTTTGAATGTCTTAAGGTCGTCCACACTCACGGTGCCGGTAAAGTATTTGCTAATTCCCGCGTTTTCCAACACCTGATTGACGGCGGCTTCCTGTCCATTGGAAAAAGCAAACAGTGTAAATCCGGCTGCCTTCGCTTGTTCAAGACCTGCAATGGCGTCGTCAAACGCGGGCAAAGTGGAATAACATTGAATCAATGTGGATTTTTGCTGCTCGTCCAAACCGCAGGACAATATCAAGTTGGTGTATTCCAAGGCGTCCTTTGTACAAACGCCAAAGGGTTGATACTGCTCCATCAGACCGCGCCTAAAGGTGTACTCGAGCTGTTTTTCCCGCCAGATCTGAGAAAAACACGGCGCGAGATCGCCAATGTATTTTTCCAGTTCGACTACCACTCCATGGGTATCAATTAATGTTCCGTAAACGTCAAAGCCGAGTGTGAGATTAGTGGTCATGATACTTTTTTACTTAGTGTGCTGGTGGCGTATTATGCCAAGTTATGGCGAATTGTAGTCTCGAAATACGGATTAGGTTTCATGCATTAATTGTGGGCCTTTTTATATCTCGGGTGTTTAAGAGAGGTGTCGTTTAAATACAGCGTCTATGGGTTTCTCGCAAGGTTAACTTTAGACATAACTGGTTTTTCCAATTCGTGACAAATAAATCTTCCAGCATCGATAAGGGCGTCTAAATCTATCCCATGTTCAATGCCCAATCCATCTAATAGGTATACCACATCTTCAGTGGCGACGTTGCCGCTAGCGCCTTTCGCATAAGGGCATCCGCCGAGCCCCGCGACTGAGCTGTCAACGGTGGACACTCCGCACAGCAGGGCGGCATAGATATTGGATAGGGCCTGCCCATAGGTATCATGGAAGTGAACAGCGATTTGGGATATGTCCAAGTTTTGAGTGAGTCTTTCAATCAAATGTGTGACTCTATTCGGTGTGCCAGTTCCAATTGTGTCACCAAGTGAAATTTCATAACATCCCATGGCGTGCAATTTTGATGCAAGTTCGATGACCTTTGGTGTGCTAACAGGGCCTTCATAGGGGCAATCCATGACACAGGAAATATAACCGCGAACCTTTACTCCTTCCTGTAATGCCGAATCAATCACCCAACGGAAGCGTTCAATGCTCTCTTCGATGCTGCAATTAATGTTCTTTTGTGTAAACGATTCTGATGCCGCGGCGAAAACAGCGACTTCTTCAGCGCCAGACTGAAGCGCGCCTTGGAGCCCTTGTAGATTGGGCACAAGCACTGGGTAATGCACCTCAGTGGGATCAGCCTGAGTATGGAATTTGGAAGGTTTCAACAATGCTTTGATCACTTGATCACTGTCTGCCATCTGCGGCACCCATTTAGGATGAACGAAACTCCCTGCTTCGATGTGCTTCAGTCCGGCGTTCGCGAGGCGATTGATCAATGCTAAGCGGGTCGTGACTGAAAGAGAATGCGTCTCATTTTGTAGCCCATCTCTTGGTCCCACTTCAACGATTTTTACTTTCTTGGGTAGATAATCCGAAGGAGTGAATGCTTTTTTCATAACGGTTTTGAATCGGCGACCTTGTTTGCTGTGCTTTCTTTATATTCTTTCTGTTTTGATCAGTGCTATATCAACTCATCAAGGGTGAGTAAGGTATCGCCTTCACTAACCTGCTCTCCTTTGACGAAGTAAACGCCACCGACGGTACCATTAATCGGCGCATTAATTTGATGCTCCATCTTCATGGCCTCTACGATCATTAACGGATCACCTTTAGAAACATCATCACCTTCCTGCACCATGACAGCGACAACCGTACCAGGCATAGGGGCGGTGAGTTGTCCATCCTGTGTGCTGGAGTCGTTTTCCTGAGACCGAGGATCCAAGCGCTGGATCTGCCAATTGTGTCCCCGATAGCAAACCAGTAATACAGATCCGGTATCTACCATTGTCGCACTTAACCTCCGATTACCTAGAATGACAATCATATGATTGTCGCTAATCAACCGCGCCTCACAGAAGATTTTGGATTCGATGGGCGTATCGGCAGGTAAATTTACAGATATGCCTGATGAGTTGCTGTTGATTGACAGCTGTAAGGATTTTTGGCGCCAACTTCCTTGGATTTGGAGAGTGGACGTGTTGACCGTATCAGAAACTTGATACTGCAGATGAGAGCTGCCATGGAGTTGGTTTTGCCAATCGTCGCATATGCCCCAGGGAGAATATGGGTCCTGACTTTGTTGCTGCTTTTTTTGAGTAGCCTCCTTGGATTTAAGCTGGTCGTAGCATGCCGCTAAAATACCAATATCATAGGGTGTCGTTTCCTTCGTCCCTTTCCCCAATGATGACAATTCACTAAAGTGACTTTCAATGAATCGAGTGTCGGTCTGTCCTTTTTCGAAAAGAGGGTGGGTAGATAGCTGCCCCAGGAAGGCAATGTTGTTCTGCACGCCCAGTATCTGATATTGATCAAGGGCGGTGTGCAATCGCCGCAATGCAGCTGGGCGATCTTCTCCCCAGACAATGAGTTTGGCAATCATGGGGTCATAGTGGACGCTGACCTCATCGCCTTGACGAACACCGGTATCAACCCGGGTGTTCGAGCTACAGTCAGGCAGACTCATATAATGCAACGTGCCGGTCGCAGGCAAGAAACCCAAAGCAGGATTTTCTGCATAGACCCGCGCCTCGAAGGCATGACCGTGAATGGATAGGGACGACTGAGTAAGTGGCAATTGAGCACCGTGGGCAACGCGTAGTTGCCACTCGACGAGATCTTGTCCGGTGATTAATTCAGTAACAGGATGTTCGACCTGTAATCGAGTGTTCATTTCCATGAAATAGAACTGGTCATCTGGTGCGAGTAAAAACTCAATGGTTCCTGCCCCTTCATAGGAAATTGCTTTGGCACATTCCACGGCGGCCTGTCCCATTTTCAATCTCAGAGAATTAGTCATCATGGGAGCAGGTGCTTCTTCGATGACTTTCTGGTGACGTCTTTGCATGGAACAATCACGCTCGAACAAGTGAACAACGTTTCCATGGGTGTCGGCGAATATCTGGATCTCGATGTGTCTGGCTGTTGGAAGATATCGCTCCAGTAAAACATGATCGTCTCCAAATGCCCCTTGGCTTTCTCGTTTTACTGCCGCCAATGAAATCAAGAGATTATCTGACTGATTCACGACTCTCATGCCTTTGCCGCCGCCGCCGGATACGGCTTTAATGAGAAGGGGGTACCCGACGGTCTCAGCGGCTTGGACTAATACTTGGGTGTCCTGATTATCGTTATCATAGCCGGGAAGCACAGGAACGTTAGCGGCAGCGACGATTTGCCTAGCCCGACTTTTTGAACCCATGGAGCGAATGGCGTCAGCAGATGGGCCGATGAATTTAATGTTTCTGGTGAAACACCGTTCTGCGAAAGTCGCATTCTCTGATAAAAAACCATATCCGGGATGAATGGCTTCAGCGCCGGTTGTCTCTGCAGCTTCGATGATTTTTTCAATACAAAGGTAGCTTTGATTCGCTTGGGCAGGGCCGATGTGTATTGCTTCGTCGCATTCTTCGACATGCTGCGCATGAGTGTCTGCGTCAGAGTACACTGCCACAGTTGCAATGCCCATTTTTCTAGCCGTTCGCGCAATGCGACATGCAATTTCGCCGCGATTGGCAATTAATATTTTTTTAAACACGGAAGCCCGTCGCTATGAATAAAATGTTTGTTCTTGGGTGAGAGAATGATGCTCGGTGCATTCTGGGATCACATTCGAAAGATCCCAAATTGGGTATTATCAATGGGAGCATTGAGTGACGCTGATATGCTGAGTCCCAGTACCTTTCGTGTGTCTACGGGGTCGATAATGCCATCATCCCATAATCGGGCACTGCAATAGTAGGGATGCCCCTGGGTTTCATATTGTTCCCTAATGGGTGTCTCAAACGCACTTTTTTCTGCTTCAGACCATTGCTCACCGTTTGCTTCCAATGCATCAGTTTTAACCTGAGTCAATACACTGGCCGCCTGCTCTCCACCCATCACCGAAATCCGAGCATTGGGCCATATCCAGAGAAAACGCGCCCCAAACGCCCGCCCGCACATGGCATAGTTTCCAGCGCCAAAGGAACCCCCAATCACAACCGTGAATTTCGGCACTTTTGCACAGGCCACCGCAGTCACCATTTTGGCTCCGTCTTTCGCTAATCCGCCCGCTTCATACTTTTGTCCCACCATGAACCCTGTGATATTTTGTAGGAAAACCAAAGGGATTTTTCGTTGAGCACAGAGTTCAACAAAATGAGCCCCTTTTAACGACGACTCCGAAAATAGAATTCCATTGTTGGCAATGATGCCCACAGGATAACCATGAATATGTGCAAAGCCACAGACTAACGTGGTGCCATACTGAGATTTAAATTCATCAAACACGCTACCATCCACGATTCGAGCGATGACCTCTTTGATAACGAAGGGTTTGTGCTTGTCGGCAGGAATGATTCCATAAAGCTGTTCAACGGGATAAATCGGTTCGACAGGCGCTTTGGTTTGCAGATTAGTTTGTTTAGGTCGATTGAGGTGGCTGACGATATTTCGGGCAATACCAAGGGCATGTTGGTCATCGTTAGCGATATGATCGACAACCCCGGACGTTTTACCATGAACCTCCGCTCCACCTAGGTCTTGGGCGCTGACAATTTCACCGGTGGCGGCCTTTACCAAAGGTGGGCCCCCTAGAAAAATAGTCCCAGTTTCTCTGACAATAATACTCTCATCGCACATGGCAGGAACATAAGCACCGCCAGCGGTGCAACTACCCATTGTCACCGCGATTTGCGGAATTCCTGCTGCGGACATGTTCGCTTGATTGTAAAAAATACGGCCAAAGTGCTCTTTATCTGGAAAGACCTCATCCTGGAGGGGTAAAAATGCACCACCGGAGTCAACAAGATACAGACAAGGTAAGTTGTTTTGAAATGCAATCTCCTGAGCTCGTAAGTGCTTTTTTACCGTGATTGGAAAATAGGTCCCACCTTTGACTGTGGCGTCATTGGCGACAATGACACATTCGAGTCCACTTACCCGTCCGATGCCAGTGATCACTCCTCCAGAGGCAACTCCGCTACCATACAATTCCCATCCGGCGAATTGCGAAAACTCAAGAAAAGGCGAACCGTCGTCCAGTAACTGATTGATGCGATCTCTTGGCAGTAATTTGCCCCGCGCAAGGTGCTTTGCCCGGGCTTTTTCGTTTCCACCTAATGCGATGGTTGCCACTTTTGTTCGAAAATCGTCGACGATGGGCTGCATGGCTGCAGCATTGATACTAAATTCATCACAAGCCGGTGTAATGGTGGATTTCAAAATAGGCATAAGTTAGCGTTTTCCGGTGGATTCGCTTTGAATATTTCTGGCGATGACCATTCTTTGGATATCGCTGCTTCCTTCGTATATCTGGGCAACGCGGACATCTCTCGCGATTTGTTCGACCCCGAAGTCTCGGATATATCCATACCCACCCAGAATTTGAATTGCGTCAGAACAAATTTTTTCTGCACTTTCTGAGGCAAATAATTTTGCCATGCTAGCTTGTTGGAGACAGGGCTCACCGATATCTTTAAGCCGAGCCGCTTCCAACGTCATGAGATGTGCGGCCTGTAATTGGGTTGCCATGTCTGCTAATCGAAAGCCAACAGCCTGATGTTGAATAATGGTTTTGCCGAAGCTCATTCTTTCCGTGGAATAGGTTTTAGCGATCTCATAGGCAGCTCGAGCCATCCCAACACATTGAGCGGCAATTCCAATTCGACCCGCTTCCAGATTGCTGAGTGCAATCTTGTAGCCTTGTCCTTCCTGCCCGAGTAGATGACTGGCTGGAACGCGGCATTGGCTAAATTCAATTTCCGCGGTATCTGAAGCGCTTTGCCCCATTTTGTCTTCGATTTTAACAACACGATAGCCTTCTGTTTGAGTGGGTACAACAAAGGCGCTAATACCTTTTTTCCCAGCGGCAGCATCGGTCACCGCGAAAACGATGGCAACCTGCGCGTTCTGCCCTGAGGTGATAAATTGTTTGGTGCCGTTAATGATGTACTCATCTTCGTCCTTTTCCGCTCGGGTTCGGATCGCAGAAGCATCCGATCCGGCATGGGATTCGGTCAGACAAAAGCATCCCAACATTTGACCGTGAGCCAGTGGATTGAGGTAGGTTTTCTTGAGGTATTCGCTACCAAACTTTAGGATAGGGCCGCAAACCACAGAGTTATTGACCGACAAAATGGTGGAACAGGCACCGTCTCCCGCGGCAACCTCTTCCAAAGCCAAAACCAATGAAACGGTGTCGGCATTCGCTCCTCCCCATTTTTCAGGGACGGTCATGCCAAAGAGGCCAAGGGCCGCCATTTCTTGTAATGCCGCATGAGGAAATCGAGATTCCTTCGCCCATAATGCGGAGTTAGGCTTGAGCTCTGTTTGCGAAAATGATCGGACGGTGTCCCGGATAATTCGTTGATCTTCAGTTAGTGTCATTAGTTATAAAAAATTTACCTACACGTACCTATGAAACGGATTAGTGATGGATTTCAATGGCCATGGCAGTGGCTTCTCCACCGCCAATACACAGAGATGCGACACCTCGCTTGAGTTGATGCTGCTTTAGTGCCGAGAGAAGTGTCACCAAAATACGAGCACCAGATGCCCCAATGGGGTGCCCCAACGCACAGGCGCCTCCATGGATATTGACTTTAGCGTGAGGCAATGACAATGACGTCATTGCGGCCATTGTGACCACCGCGAAGGCTTCGTTAATTTCATATAGATCAACGTCAGCAGCTTCCCATTGGAGCTTTGCTAGCAATTTCTCCACGGCTTTAACGGGTGCGGTGGTAAACCAACCGGGTTCCTGAGCATGGGTGCTGTGCCCCAAAATTCTTGCTTCGGGCCTTAGACCTAATTGATGGGCTTGGGATTCTTTCATCAGTAAGAGCGCTGCAGCACCATCTGAAATAGAACTGGAGTTCGCCGCAGTTACGGTGCCATTTTTGCGAAACGCCGGTTTCAAAGAGGGGATCTTATCTATCCGAGCTTTGAAGGGTTGTTCGTCCTGATCAATAACATACTCCCCCGACCGATCAGTGACCATCACGGGTGCTATTTCCGACTTAAAAAGCCCATTTTCGATGGCATACTGAGCCCGTTTTAGTGAGGAGATCGCGAAATCGTCCTGCTGTTGACGGGTAAACTGATATTGATCCGCACATTTTTCGGCGAATGCGCCCATGAGGGTGCCTTTTTCGTAGGCATCTTCCAAGCCATCAAAAAACATATGATCAAGCATTTTCCCATGCCCCATTCGTTGCCCCGCTCTCGCTTGGGGCAACAGGTAAGGTGCATTACTCATGCTTTCCATTCCGCCGGCAATTGCGGTTTGAATGGTTCCAGCAACGAGTAAATCGTGGGCTAGCATCGTGGACTTCATTCCTGAACCGCACATTTTGTTAATAGTGGTGCAGGGGGTCCCAAGTCCCAAACCTGCGCCAAGGGAGGCTTGCCTCGCGGGAGCCTGTCCCTGACCAGCGGACAATACATTGCCCATAATAACTTCGCCTATTCTCCCTTCGAGTCCGCCATGAGCCATGCTTCCATTTTTGGATGCGCGGGTAACGACCCCCTTGATTGCTGCTGCCCCGAGCTCGCCAGCGGTCAACGATGATAATTTCCCCTGAAACCCGCCCATGGGCGTTCTGGCTGAAGAAACAATAACGATGGGGTCTGTCATTTTTATGGGTTTTGTAATTTGTGGTTGATGCCGTTGTGTGGATCGAGTGTGAGCTATGAACTTTCCCTGAACAACTCCCGACCAATCAGCATGCGTCGAATTTCCGAAGTTCCCGCTCCAATTTCATACAGTTTGGCATCACGGAGTAGTCGACCGGTTGGGTTATCGTTTATGTATCCGTTTCCTCCTAGGGTCTGGATGGCCTCTAATGCCATCCATGTCGCCTTCTCAGCAGAATAAAGGATTGCTGCCGCTGCATCTTTTCGAGAGGCTTCTCCTGCATCACAGGACCTGCCAACGGCATAAGCGTAGGCACGACAAGCGTTCATGGTGGCATACATATCAGCCATCTTTCCTTGCATTAATTGGAATTCCCCAATGGGCTGGCCAAATTGTTTTCGGTCATGAATATAAGGAACCACAACATCCATACAGGCCCGCATGATACCCAGCGGGCCACCAGACAATACGGCCCTTTCAAAATCCAAACCGCTCATCAACACATTAACACCACGATTGATACCACCAAGAAGATTGTCTTCAGGCACAGCAACGTTTTCAAAAACGAGTTCACACGTATTTGAACCACGCATACCGAGCTTGTCGAGCTTTTGTGCTGTTTTGATCCCGAATGCTTTTTCAACAATAAAAGCACTAATCCCCCTTGAGCCCGCAGTCAGGTCAGTTTTTGCATACACCACCACCACATCCGCATCCGGACCGTTGGTAATCCACATCTTATTACCATTGAGTACATAATGGTCGCCGCGTTTCTCCGCTTTGAGTCCCATACTGACCACGTCAGAACCGGAATTCGGCTCTGACATTGCTAATGAGCCAACATGATCACCGCTAATCAGGTTAGGTAGGTAGGTTTGTTTTTGTATCTCGGTTCCATTACGAAGAATTTGATTAACGCAAAGATTTGAATGTGCACCATAACTCAA